>Ga0206353_11004882_pt1 | contig 14453 bp, 22 predicted proteins | sample DielMetaTC5am4_FD_146436 | JGI IMG/M metagenome (GOLD analysis project Ga0206353, IMG submission 146436) | Corn rhizosphere microbial communities from Kellogg Biological Station, Michigan, USA - Diel MetaT C5am-4 (Metagenome Metatranscriptome)... | ecosystem: Host-associated > Plants > Roots >...
CTGCGCGAATGGAGGCTGGGCGTGGGAGACGATTGGGAGACGATCATGCACGCAACGCGCACCCCATCGCAACCAGCCACAGCCCATCGCAACCATACGGCCAGGTCACTCACCAGAGGTCGAGTGACAGGACAGGTCACCGAATCGGGTCAGCGACAATTCCGGTTATGTAGCCAGGCGTGGATCATGAATGTGCCTAGTGGCCTGACGTGCGATTATCAGAACAAGGCGTTGTCGCCGAGCGCCCTGGAGCGGGCCGGTGGGAGGGAAATGGGAGACGGCCTCGGCGAGCGCCAGCCGCGCCACGCCGCGCCCAGCCCGGCCTCGACCCAGCCGCGCAGGAACCGCTCAAGACCCTCCACCAGTTCGGCGCGCATCTGCTCGGTGGGGTGCGAGTAGATCCCCGGGGCGCCGGGGGTGACGTGCCCGAGCCGGTAGTCCTGCATCACCGGGTGCACCCGCAGGTCGTTGAGGATCGCCTTGTGCGTGTGCTTCAGGTCGTGGATCTGCAGGCCCGGCCAGATCGCCGGCACCGCCTCGCGTACGCTGCGCCCCTTGGGCGAGACGTGCGCCGCCTGCCCGTCCACGGCGGGGCGCCAGCGGTCCACGTTGAACGCCTCGTAGCGGCGCGGGCCGCCGTACCGGTTGGGGAACAGCAGCCCGTCCCTGGTGGTGGGCAGCGTCTCCAGATAGGCCAGCAGGATCGATGCGAGCAGCGGCGGCAGGTCGATGATCCGCCCGGGTTTGTAGCCGGGTGCGAGCGCGGAGGAGGAGCCGGATTTCGGCGGTCCGAGGTAGGGGCGTGCGTGCTCGTCCTGGTGCAGGGCGCCGTTGCTCGGGTCGATCCGGTAGTAGCCGCAGGCCGCCTCGCCCTCGCGCGGCGCAGTCAGGTGCAGGTCCGCGAGTCGCATACCGGCGATCTCCGACCAGCGCATGCCGGTGAGCAGAGCGACCAACACGATCAGGCGGTCGGCGTCTAACTCCAGGCGGGCGAGGATCTGCTCGATGACGCCCAGCGGGATCACCACGCCTTCGCGCGCCGGCTTGCCGCTGCTCTTGCGCCGGCCGGATTGTTTCGGCGGCATCGGCGAGGAGGGGATCATGCGGTTGAACACGGCGGAGTCGAACGCGCCGCTCATCGCGGAGGTGATGATGTTGCGCGTGGATGCCGACAGTCCTGCGTCCTCGCGCAGCGTCTTCAGCCACTCTTCGACGTCGATGCCGCGTATGGCGGCGAGCGGGACCTGTGCCCAGCGCGGCGCGATGTGTTTGCGGTACTGCTGGTTGTAGGCCTGTCGCGTGTTGGGTCGCAGGTCCTGGACGGCGAACCACTTCTCCCACCAGGCGCCGAAGCGTGTCTCGGACAGGCGCGGGTCGATGTAGGCGCCGGAGCGGATGGCGGCTTCCTGGTCTTCGCCGTAGGTTTTGGCGGCGCGTTTGGTGGCGAACCCGGATTTGCTCGGGTAGGGCGGGTCGGATCCGGGCGGTCCCTGCCAGCGTGCCCGCCAGCCCTTACCGTGCCGCTCGGCCCAGGCCACGATCAATCCTCCCCGGGGATGACTTCGACGCGTTAGGCGCCGTACCGGTCCCTGCGGCCTGACCGGGTAGCGTCGGCCATGTGTAGCACGCGGCCCGGCAGCGCGTCGCCCGCCGGCAGGGGGCCGAGTGCGGCCTGCTCGGCGAGCGAGCGCAGGCGTTCGCGGCCGTCGGCGAGGGCGGGTGCGGCGCCGGCGTGCAGGATTCGCCGGCGCGTGTCGGCGGCGCGCGCCAGGTGCACCGCCGCGCTGGCGATGGCGAGCGCGGCGCAGCACGCGAGGCATGTCGCGGCCACCGTGAGACACAGGCACGCGGTGGACCACGCCATGCCGCGCACGAGCCGGGGAGCCCGTGCGGCGGCGGCGGTATACTGGCCTGCGACCAGGATGACCCCGCTTGCCCAGCTGGCCGCGCAGAGGGTCGCGAGGCGCCTGAACGGGGGGCGCCGTTCGCGAGGGTGCCCGGGCAAGGGCAGCGGTTGGGTTGGCGCGTCGTCGCGTCGGTTGGGCATGCTCGCTCTCCCCTGCGTAGCTCCCGGGCGCCGTGTCCTCGCGTGGCCGGCGATGGTCGCAGCCTTATTACAATAGGCGCTCCTGTGGCGCGCCCGGGCGCGTTTTCACCAGATCGTATGATGCGGCGTCACAATGCGGCCTGGCTCCCGTTTCCGCCTGATTCCGGTTCGCCGGGGTTTTGCCCGTGGCGGCGCCGCGCGTCCTCGTAGTCCTGGCGCATGAGCCGGATGGATTCCTCCTTGCGCCGCAGGAAGTCGGCGCGCATGCGCTGGTATTCCTCGCCTGAGACGGTGCCGCGTTTGCGCTCCTCGGCGAGCCAGTGCAGCCAGGGGTCGTCCTCGATCGCGTCGAGTTCGCGCTCGATCAGGGCGCCGATGTCGCCGCGGCGCAGGTCGGCGGCGTAGTCGGCGATCGCGTCGTGTCCGGCGGCGCGCAGGACGTCGATGGCGTCTTCGCCCAGGATGCGCGCGAGCGTGATGGCGGCCTCCGGGGATGCGGTGTTCTCGCCGGTCCACCATTTGGCGACGGTACCGGAGCCGATCTCGCCCCGGGTGGCGTTGACGATGTCCACCTGGCGCATGTGTTTGCGTGCGGCGGCCTCGCGTAGCCAGCGGGCGAACTGTTCGGCTACGGCTGCTCGCTGTTCTCGTCCCTTGGGCGGCATGGGGCGTCCCTGTCTGCGCGTCATATAACTGCGGATGTGCAGTCTACCTAGCGCGTCCGGGCGCCGCACGCCGACCGGCCCGGAGCACTGAGAGTGTCGCAGGGCTCGCACGTCTTGGCTATGGCGCAGAAACGGACATTTTCGCTGGCCGTACGCGCCCCTCCGGATTCCGTAGCCGACCCGTGACCCCAATCTACTGCGCGCGCGCAGTTTTTGTACTAACGTCGGCAGTGAAGCAATCGAACGGCAGGAGGAACACGTGGCACCGACCGCGCGGCCGCCCCGCACGATCAAGGCCGACGCCATGGACTGGCTGGCCGCCGGGAAACCGCACCTGATCGCCAAGCGCGGCCGGGGCGCGGGGCGGCCCAGTCCCACCCGCATCGCCCTGGAGGCGGGGATGGAGGACTCCACTCGGCTGATCCGGGTCCTCAACGGCGAGCGGGCGCCCTCCGCCGACCTGATCGACTGCCTGGTCATCTACGCGATGCGCTCCAAGCGGGTGGGCCGCGCGTACGCCGAGTCCCGGCTGTTCAACATGCCCGAGATCGAGATGTCCAAGGCGGCTGCGTCGTGAGCGCCGAGTCCGCGGGAGTCCAGTTGCTGTACACCGCCGAGCAGGCCGCCAAGCGCCTGGGCGTGGACGGCCGGGGGCGCCCGATCGTCTCGGCGTTCTGGCTCGAGCGCAGGGCCGCTGCGCGCGCCATCCCGTGCCGGTACCTCGGTACCGGCAAGCGCCGGCGTCTGGCGTTCAGCGAAGCCGATCTGCACGCGCTCGTCGAGCAGTTCCGCAGCGACCCCGCCACCCACGGACGCCAGGCCAAGTAAAACGCCGCCTTGGCCCGGCTGCACCCGGGCCGTAGCGGCTATCGACCACCATTCCACACGATCAGGGGAGAATTCGTGGCTAGCCACACTTTAACGCAACCCCCGTCGGGCGCGAGTTCGCGGGAGGTAAAGAACTCAGGGCTCTTGCGCTGGCTGTTCGGCCGCCGCGCAGAGACCGAGACGCCCGAACGGTTCACAGAGTTGCTCGATGAGCACCTCAACATCCAGTCCCGTCACCTGATGAGCGCCGTGCGCGCTGAGCTGCTCGCCGTCGTCAAGGCGCTGAGCGAACAGCAGCGGGCCGCCGCCTCGCCGATCGACCTGGACGGCTCGCTCCCCGCGTACCAGCTGCGGCACATCGCGATGCTCTCGCTCGACGGGGAACTGCGCCCCGAGATGACCTGGCGCGGCGCGGTCGAACTCCTGCAGGACGCGTGGGATCAGCTCAACGCGCGCGCCGACGAGCAGGACGCGTTCGAGCGGCACACTCCCGTCAACAAGGCCGAGGCCGAGGCCGACGGCGCGCTGCTGTTCGCCTCCGGCCGGCGCGGAAAGCCGATCGGCCCGGGCTCGGAGCGCGGACAGGTCGCCGTCGCGGAGATCGTGGACCGGGCGAAGGCGGCGACTACGCCGACGGCCCTTCAGGCGGCGTTGACGCCGGACGTACTGGAGCGCCTGGACGCGGGTGAGCCGTTCGAGGACGTGGCGCCCACGCAGGTCATGCCCGTCTTCGAAACGGTCCCCGCCTCTGCCGCGCCGTCCCCGGTGCACATCCCGGGCGAGGACCTGCGCCCCCCGGTCCCGGACAGCGAGGAGGACGCCGATCCCGGCGACCGTTCGCTGACCGGTCGCGCCCCGCTGCCCAAGCGTCACAAGATCGTGTCGTTCCCGGCGGACATGTCCGCGGTTCCCGGCGTCCCGGCGCACGGATCTGAGTACGCGGCCACGGAGCTGCTGGTGTTGCACGGCGCGTGGATGCTCACCCGGGGCGTGTGGTCGCTGGTGGAGTCGGTGTCGCTGGACGCGAAAGACCGGGTGATCGCGCATCCGGCTGTAGGCGAGACCGTCGCCCTAGCGCCGGGCGAGCCGGTGTGGCTGCTGGCGCCCGGCGAGGCCGCGGGCCTGGTGGGGGCGTCTCGCGCGCAGCTGAACGAGGCGGAGGCCTCCCGGTGAGCGCCCCGACTCTTGTCCCGGTTGCCGCAGCTGCGGCGCTGCCTGAGTTGCCGAGCGCGTTCCGCGCGGAGATGACCTCCAACGACGAGCCGGTGCACGGCGAGCCGCGGGAGATCTTCCCGCGTACGGCGCGCCGTTCCCGCCTGGACCCGGTCGCGCTGCTGCCCGGGGATTACATCCTCGATGAGGGCGAGCGGCCGTGCTGGCTGCGGGTGGAGTTCGCCGCGCATGGGGCGACGGGCAGCGTGGTGCGCACCGTGTCGGGCTTGGAGTTGTCCGTGGCGGCGGGACGTGCGGTGTGGGTGTGGCGCGCGGCGGACGTGATGGCGTGGATGGTCCTGGGCGAGAGCGCGGGTGCCCGATGAGCGCCATTACGCAGGAGGCGGTCCGCGCGGTCGTGGAGCAGTTGGCGGACCCAGCGTTCGCGGGCCTGTTCGAGGACCTGCTGGCGCAGCGTTCTATCGAGATGGATGAGGGCCTGGATCCCGCCGAGCGTCGGGCGGCCGGCGGGAAGGCCGCAGCGTTGCTCGGCGAACTGGTGGGCGCTGTGGCCGCAGAGCTCGGCGCGCGAGACGCGCTCATCGTCGACATCCGGCACGTGCAACGGCCCCCCGCCGTTTGCCTCCTGATCACCCTGTCGGGCGACTTGGGCGAAACGTCCGCACCCCAAGTGCGTGAAGCCATCAAGAAGGCGCGCACCCCCGATGGCTACCAGCCCATCGCCATCGACCTGAGCAAAGCGACAGTACATGGCCGTGAAGGTCTCTCTCCGCTAGTCGGCGCGTTCTTCGCGGCCAAGAGGGGTGCCGAGTTCTACCTCGTGGCTCCTCCGCCGATGGTGAGTCGCGTCCTGGGCGGCATCAACGGCGCGCCGGTGCCGACCTTTGCGACGGTGGACGAGCTGGAGCAGGCGCTAACCGCCGAAGGGGCGGCGCTGTGACCGCGCTGTTCGACATCCCCGCCCACGCGCCCAGCTGGGCCGAACGGCACCTGGTCGCCGTCCCCAGCCCCGTGCCAGACGAGTTCATTGTCACCGAACCCGGCGTGTACGACGACATGCCGCTCGACGTCTACCACCGCGATCCAGTGCCGGGCGGTTCGCTCTCCTCAACGGGCGCGCGCAAACTGCTCGCACCGTCGTGCCCGGCCAAGTTCCGCTACGAGCAGATCCACGGCCAGCCGTCGAAAGACGACTTCGACTTCGGCACCGCCGTACACACCTTCACCCTCGGCACCGGCCCGCGCATCGTCGCGATCGAGGCCGGCAGTTGGCAGACGAAGGCAGCGCGCGAGCAGCGCGACGCCGAGCGCGCAGACGGCAACGTCCCACTGCTCGCGAAGGACTACAAGCGCGCCAAGGAGATCGCACGCGCCGTACGCAACAACCCCGCCGCCGCCGCTTTGCTGCGGCCGGACCGGGGCGCCGCCGAGCGCTCCCTGTTCTGGGTCGACCCGCAAACCGAGGTGTGGCGCCGCGGCCGGCCGGACTGCCTGACCGCCGACGTCGAAGGCCGCTGCCTGATCGTGGACATCAAGTCCACCGAGAGCGCCGCACCGGATGACTTCGCCCGGTCGATCTACAAGTTCGGCTACCACCAGCAGGGCGCCACGTACATCGACGGTGTGATCGCCGTCGGCATCGACCCGGACCCCGAGTTCCTGATGGTCGCTGTCGAGAAGCAGCCGCCGTACCTGTGCGAGGTCTACGCGCTCAACCTGGACGCCCTGAACCTCGGGCGTGCCCGCAACCGCCGCTCCCTGGAGATCTACAAGCAGTGCACCGAGACCGGCCACTGGGGCGGCTACACGGACGACATCACCTATCTCGCGCTGCCGGCATGGGCCGAGCGCGCCGACAGCGAGGAATACCTGCCATGAGTATCGCCGAAACCGTCCAGAACGGCGCCGCACCGGTCGCGCTGCCCTCGCGAGTCGGGCAGGGCACCGCAGTGGAGCAGTCCCGCGCGGTCGCCCAGGTGCAGGCCGCGATGTTCGTCGCGCAGCAGTACCCGCGTAACACCCAGGCCGCGAACGCCGCGATGCGCGAGACGTGCAAGATCCAGCGCCTGGCAGAGAAGGCGTTCTTCCGCTTCAATCGCGGCGGCGAGGACGGCGTGATCACCGGCCCAACTGTTCACCTGGCCCGTGAACTGGCGCGCTGCTGGGGAAACATCGAGTACGGCCTGATTGAGATGCGCCGCGACGACGAGCACGGCCAGTCCGAGATGCAGGCGTTTGCGTGGGACATCGAGCGCAACACCCGCAACGCCTCCACGTTCATCGTGCCGCACGTGCGCTGGACGAAGAAGGGTGGCGCGAAGGCGCTGGCCGATCCGCGGGACATCTACGAGAACAACGCCAGCAATGGCGCACGCCGCGTGCGTGAGGCGATCTTCGCGGTGTTGCCGCTGTGGTTCACGGGCGAAGCGCAGGACATCTGCATGGAGACGCTGCAGAAGGGCGGCGGCCTGCCGCTGGCGCAACGGATCACGAACTGCGTGGAGAAGTTCCAGGACGCAGGGGTGTCGCTCGATCAGTTGGAGCGCAAGGTAGGGCTGTCGTCGGGCAAGTGGACGCCGGTGGATCTGGCGCAGCTGACGGTCATCTTCGGCTCGCTTCAGCGGGGCGAGGTGCGCGTGGAGGACGAGTTCGAACCGCGGCACGTGACTGTGGCGCAGCTCGGCGCGCCGACCGCCCCGAAGGCGCCGGAGGGCGCGCCGGCGTCCGGGCCGCGCTGCGAGAAACACGCGCAGCCGGATGCGACGTGCGATGACTGCCGTGCCGAGCAGGCGGCGGTCGACCGGCAACTCGCCACCGCTGAGGCGGGTGCGTCGTGAGCGGGCCGAGATTCATTGAAGTCGGGGAGCGTGTCGGTCGGTTGACGGTCACCTCGCGGCGCTCCCCTGGGGAACCCCGCGTCGCATGTATCTGCGACTGCGGCCAGCCCGCCGACATCCCCTTGAGCCACTGGGGAGACACCAAGTCATGCGGCTGCCTCGCGCGAGAACTCTCGCGGACGAGGAACGCGACTCATGGCATGAAGGACACTCCGGAATGGCGCGCCTGGTCGAACATGCGCAATCGATGCTCGAACCCTAACCACAAGGCGTGGAAAAACTACGGCGGCCGGGGCATCACTGTCTGTGAACGCTGGGAATCCTTCGAAAACTTCTACGCCGACATGGGGCCGAGACCGGCATCTGGGCACAGCCTCGACCGGATCGACAACAGCAGGGGCTACTCCCCCGATAACTGCCGGTGGGCAACCCTTAAGGAGCAGAACAACAATCGCAGGCTCCCTGGCCGCAAGACCCACTGCTTGAAGGGCCACGAGTTCACGCCCGAGAACACCTACGTATTCCCGAGTGGTGCACAGTCTTGTCGCACCTGCTTCCGCGCGTGGCGCAAGGAGTACAGGGCGCGAAAGCAGGTGGCGGCATGAATAGCGCCTCTTCTTGGCACCTGGGCAGGCTTGCCGCTCTTGATTTCGAGTCCCCCGACAAAGATCCGGGCATGGCCCGCATCGTGACCTGCGCCCTGATCGGCGTGGGCGGCGGCCAGCCGACCGAGAAGCGCACCTGGCTGCTCAACCCCGGCGAACCGATGAATCCCGAGGCCATCGCGGTCCATGGCATCACCGACGAGTTCGCAGCCGAGCACGGCACCCCAGCCGCGCAGGGCGTCAGGGAGATCGCCGAAGCGGTCGCCGCCGTGGTGCGCCAAGGCGTGCCGCTGGTCGGCCACAACCTCGGCGGGTATGACCTGAATCTGCTCGACGCCGAATGCGCCCGGCACGGACTCGGCTCATTGGAAGAGGTCTGCGGGCAGCCGCTCACGCGCGTGGTCGACACGATGGTGATCGACCGCCACACCGCGCCGTTCCGACGCCGGGTCTCGCCGACGCAGGGCCCGTACCAGATGCGCCAGCCCGCAGAGGTCGGTGCGCCGTGACGCCCGCGCACGCCTGGCGTCTGTTCTGGTCGCTGCCGCTGGTGGTGCAGGCGTGGCTGGCGCTGCTCGCGCTGGTTGTGGGCGCGGGCGTGTGGGCGCTTTCGCGCGGCGCGGGGCGTGTGGCCGGCCGGGTCGGGGATCGGCGCGGCCCTGACGCGGCCGAACGTGTTCAACGCGAGCGCGACCGCGAGCGGCACATGCGCGCGGTGGCCAAAGCCCCGCAGTCGTACATCAACCAGACGCTGCGCGGCCGGGAGATCGAATTCGCGGGCGAGTTGGACCTGGACGGCGACGACCTCGAGGAGGCGGACCGTGGACGCCGCTGAGGCCCTGTTCGACATGGGGATGGCCGCGCTGTTCGTCGCGGGTGTCGCGATCGCGTTCGCCGAGGTGCTGGCTCGCCGTGCCGACCGCCTCCACGGCGAGCGGTTGCGCGGGTTCAAGCGCGCGGCCGATACCCGCGCGGCGCTGGCCCGTGCCGATCGCGAGCGGGCTCGGGCGCTGGGCGACTGCGCGTTCGAGGCCGCCGAGCAGCAGCTCGCGCAGCCCGGCCGGCTGTGCCAGATGCCGTCCCGCGATCAGGTTCTCGCGGACGTGTCCTCGGCCACGGGCGAGCACGACCGGATCGAGGACATCCCGGCGATCGAGCTGCTCACGTTCGCGGCGATCGTGGACGGCCTGCGCGAGCGACCGTCGGCCGCCGCCGATTCGGAGCAGGCGGGCGGTCCGCTGCTGTGGTGACCGTCCCGTCCTGATCAAGCCCCGGCTGCGCGGCTCTCCCCCTCGTCGCGCAGCCGGTAGCCGCGAGCGCATCCCGCGGCGAACCGGTCCCGTTCCCGTCCAGCTGGCGGGGCGGGGCCGGGAGGGGGCAACCAATCCGACTCCCGACTTGAGGGGGACCTCTTGAGCGCCACTGAAACCACAACCCGGCCGCTGCTGGCCACCAAGTACGACCCGGACATCGACGAGTGCACCCGGTGCGGTCGCGGCGAGGACGGCTGCGTGTGCGGTCGGCTGCCGTACGTCGAGCTCTTCGTGTGGAACGAGTCCACGCAGTTGTTCGAGTGGCTGTGCAACGTGTGCGGCATCGAGGTCGGTCGTTTCGACCGGGTCCACTGCCCCGAGCACGTGCCCGGCGAGATCCCGGGCCTGGTGATGGCCGAATGCTTCGGCGAGCGAGACCGGCAGCATCCGCGCGTCTGGTACCCGAACCAGGACAACGGCTACGGGAATCCGTGCCCGTTCTGCATGCTGACGCCGGCCGCTGAGGCGCACGAGGGCTGCGAGCACGCCCGGCACGGTGCGTGGCGGCGCTGGTGGGTCACGCACAAGGCGATGCACTGGCTGAGCCGGGCGCGTCTCGTGCAGTGCACGTACCGGTCCGGCGGGGCGTGCATGGGCAAGCGCTCGTGCCTGACGGACATCGGCTGGCGGTGGTCGTCGTGACCGATCCGACCGCCCGCGCCGTTCTGGCCGCGCTGGACCTGTGCTCGGCTCTCGCCGACGCCCGCCCCCAGGCTCCGATCCGCGTTGCCACCACCCTGGGCACTTTCGCCGCACCCCTGAACCCGGCACCGGCCGGCGCGGTCCAGGTGACGCTGCACGTGGACACCCTCGGCGTGCTCGTGCTCGCGGAGACCAAGGGCGCGACCGACGTTCTGTACCAGTGCTCGCTGCCGTTCCCGCGCACGGACGACGGCGCGCCGGATGTCGACCGGATCGTCTCGCGCGAGTACCGGGTGTTCGTGGGCGCGGCGCTGGAGTGCGCGCTGCGGGTACGCCGCGAGCAGACGGGGGCGGCAGCGTGAACGCCGGGGACCTGTCCTGCGCGTCGGACGAGCGTGTGCTCGCCGAGATCCGCGACCTGTTCGACACCGTAGACCCGGTGCCCCCAGGCCTGGTCGAGGCCTGCCAGGCTCTCGCCGCAGACCCCTACGACTGGCGCGCACTGACGATCCGCCAACTCTGGTGCGACGCGATCATCCTGGACGACGAAGACCCCAAGCGCGTCGAGATCAGAAGTCGCAAGACCACGCGGCGCGGACCGTTCCTCCTGCACGCTGGCAAGAACTTCGACCACCGCGCCGCAGATCGGCCCTACGTGCGCCAGTGGATGAAGCGCATCGACTACGGATGCGGGCCGCTCGGCGCGATCACCGGTGTCGCGGTCCTCGACGACTGCCATGAGTCGAACGGCTGTTGCGGCGCGTGGGGCGATCCGAGCCTCGGTCGCTGGCATTGGGCACTGGGGATGGTGTGGCGCCTGCCTGAGCCGGTGCCGTGCAGGGGTGCGCTGGGGTTCTGGCGCCCGCCGCAGGACGTGCTCGACGCGGTGGTCGGGCAATTGGCAGGTGCGCAATGACCGCCGCCCCGACGCCGCTTGATCTCGCCGCGCAGTTAGCCGAGCCGATCGCGTGTCAGACGATCCGTTACCGCTGCCCGTTCTGCCGCCGTTTCGCGCGTTCGGCCCGCAAGTCGGTCGTGGAGCACATCGCCAGCTGCTGGAGGAACCCGGCGGTACGCGCGTGCATCACGTGCCGCCACTTCGATGTCCAGCCGGCCGAGATCGAGGTCGGCGCACGCGGGACGGAATGGTGCGGCGCGCAGGACGTGGAGCTTGAGCGGATCGTCGTGCACTGCCCGCTGTGGATGCTGCGGGGCGATGCCGCGTGATCCCCCGGCCCCCAGCCGCGGTCCCCGCCTCTGCCGTGGCGGGCCAGCCTCCCCTCGCGACCGGACCGCACCCGGCGCGAGGGGAGGGCGCCTCCTTCACCGTCGCGCTCCCCGCTGGGCTGCCGCTGCTCAACGCCAACGACCGCATGCATTGGCGCCAGCGCAACGACATGACGCAGGTCATCGTCGACGCCGCGATCGTCATGACCCGCGCGGCCAAGGTGCCGCGCCTGGAACGCATCGCAATCAAGGCGGTGCTGCACCCGGCCGACAAACGGCGGCGCGACCCGCACAACTGGTACCCGTCGATCAAGGCTGCAATCGATGGCGTCGTGCGGTCCCGTGCGGTCATCCCCGACGACGACTCCACGCACCTCGTCGGCGTCTCCGTCGCACTCGGCACGCCGGTCAAGGGCGGCCAACTCGAACTGATCATCACACCCGTGGGGGGAGCTACACCATGACCGCTTTCAACACCCTCGGCACCGGCCGCGACGAGCTGACCGTCTTCGACGAGTTCACCGGCTTCGGCGGCAGCCTCGGCGGAATCCAGAAAGTCCCCGGCGTCGTGGGCCGCTTCGCCGCCAACCACAGCACCTACGCCCTGGAAGTCTCCGCCCGCAACTACCCCCACGTCGAGCACTTCTGCGGCGACGTGCAGCGCCACGACATCACCAAGTTCCAGCCCTGCGCCATCTTCTGGGCCTCCCCCGCGTGCCCCAACTGGACCTCCGCCAAGGGCGTCAAGCGCATGTTCGACCGCACCAACCAGGTCGCGATCCCCGGCCTGGAACCGGACACCGACCCGGTGGCCGAACGCTCCCGGCTGCTGATGGACGAGGTACACCGCTACCTGCAGGCCATGTGGATCTCCGGGCAGCCGGTGCTCGCCGGCGTCGTGGAGAACGTCGTCGAGTGCCGCAAGTGGTCCGAGTGGGCGCGCTGGCGCGGCGAGTTCCATCTGATGGGCTACGAGACGAAGCTGATCGCCTTCAACGCGATGCACGCCCGGCCGGTGCGCGCGCGCAAGGCCCCGCAGTCCCGCGACAGGCTGTGGTTCGCCTACTGGCTCAAGGCGCTGGGGCGCACCCCCGACTGGGACAAGTGGCTGCGCCCGCGGGCGTGGTGCCCGCGCTGCGACCGGGAGGTCGACGCCGTTCAGGCGTGGAAGCGCCCCGGGGTGGACATGGGCCGCTACCGCCAGCAGTACGTGTACCGCTGCCCGAACAGCACGTGCCGCGGCCAGGTCGTCGAGCCCTACACCGAGCCGGCGTCCAGCGCTATCGACTGGAGCCTGCCCTCGGTGCGCATCGGTGAGCGTGCCGAACCGCTCGCGCCGAAGACCATGGCCCGCGTCGCAGTGGGCGCCGTGCGCTTCGGCGTGCGCGTCCCGACGCTCGCCCCGGCCGGGGGCACGTGGCGCGAGGCGCCGACGCCGGTCACCGAACCGATGCCGACGCGCACCACGCGCGAGAGCGACGGGCTGGCGGTGCCCCCGCTACTGGTCCCCGTCGAGGGTCGCGACGGGAAAGAGGCGCGGCCCGCCAGCGAGCCCGCGCGCACCCAGACGTGCCGCAACGAGACCGGCCTCGCGGTGCTGCCGTTTGTCGCGACCCTGCGCGGCGGGGGCAGCGCGAAGGCGCCGAACCTGGTGAGCGACCCGCTCACCACCGTCACGGCGTCCGGCAACCACCACGCGCTCGTGCGATCGCCGGATCTGCTCGTGCCGTACTACTCGACCGGTGTCGCCCGCCCGACTAGCGAGCCGATCGGCACCTTGTCGACCGTCGACCGGTACGCCCTGACCCGCGGGGTCCAGTTCGATCCCGACGCGGTGATGCGCGCGGTCGGGCAGATCGAGGAGATCGACCGGCAGATCCGCTCGTTCCCGGAGGGCCCCGTGCGCGATGGCGCGCGTGTTGCGCTGGACGCGCAGGCTGCGCGGATCGCCGCGGGCATGGGGCTGGACGAGTTCGAGTTCCGGATGCTTGAGCCGCACGAGATCGCCGCGGCGATGGCGTTCGACCCGGATTTCGAGGTGTTCGGCAGCAAACGCGACCAGGTTCGGGGGTTCGGCAACGCGGTGCCGGGCTGTGTGTCCGAGGTGTTGGTCTCGGCTCTGGTTGAGGCGATCACCGGCGTCGAGTTGGAGCGCTCGCTGTGACCGCCGGGCGTCCCGCAGCAACAGGCGCGGGGCACCCGGCCTGAACGACAGCACATGAACACGCCGCCACATAGCTGCCCACCAGTCATCTCGCCGGAATCTAACCCCAGAGGACACGTGCATTGATGAACATGGCTACAGACCACTACCTCGCGCGTGACTGGCCGCCGGACGCCCCCACCGCGCACCCGACGACCGCGGAGTACGCGCTCGGCGAGCGGGTCCGCGACCTCGCGCACCGGCTCGCGCTCGCCGAGCAGGACCGGGACGCGGCCCTGCAGGCGGCGCACCGGTATCAGTCGGAGTCGATCCGGCTGGACGAGAACAACCGGGCGCTGCGCGAACGACTGGAGGCGCTGCAGCGGGCGAACGAGGGCCGACGGCGGCGGTGGCCGCGTCGTAGGCGCCCGGTGGCCGACGGCGGCGCGTGCGTGTGCCTGAGCCAGGTGCGGTGGCAGCGGTGATCGCGCTGCGGCTGGGCCGGTTCCTGGTGGCCTTCGGCCCGCTGCTGGCGCTCGGCTGCGCGTTCGCCGCGAAGCAGCACTTCGGCGGGCCGGCCGTGTTCGGGTGCGCTGCTGGCGCTGTGGTGGCTCCGTTGGCGGGGCTGGTGTTCTGCGCGCTGGGGGTCTCCTCGCTCGGCGCGCGCGTTGAGGAGCGGCTCGAGTTGGCGCCGCTGCCGTGCGGCGGGTGCGGGCAGTGCGAGGACTGCGACCTGCGGCTGGCGGACGTATGAGCGCGCCCGGGATGACCGAATGCCGGTCCTGCCACCGCCGCATGCGCCCCTCGCCGGACGTCCCGGCCCGAAGTGCCGCGCACGCGAACACCCGGCCGCCACGCGCAGGGTCGCGATCAAGCCAATTCCGCGCCGCCGGAGCGGGCTCATCTCCGGCCAAACCGAACTCGACCTGCTCGCCCCCAACGAAACCGACCACAACAGGACAATGACATGACC
>Ga0206353_10967317_pt1 | contig 14439 bp, 9 predicted proteins | sample DielMetaTC5am4_FD_146436 | JGI IMG/M metagenome (GOLD analysis project Ga0206353, IMG submission 146436) | Corn rhizosphere microbial communities from Kellogg Biological Station, Michigan, USA - Diel MetaT C5am-4 (Metagenome Metatranscriptome)... | ecosystem: Host-associated > Plants > Roots >...
CGCCGTCTTCATCGGTGGCGCCGCCGTCACCGGCGGTATCGGAACGGTCACCGGCGCCATCATCGGTGGTCTGATCATCGGTGTGCTGAACAACGGAATGTCGATCCTCGGTGTCGACAGCGACTACCAGCTGCTCATCAAGGGCCTGGTGCTGCTCGCCGCCGTCGCGTTCGACGTCTACAACAAGCGCCGCTCGGTCGGCCAGTAACCGGCACGCGCACGAAGGGGCACCCGGCTCACGCCGGGTGCCCCTTCGCCGTCCCCGTCCTCCCCGCCGTCCCGGCCGTCCCGGCCGTCCCGGCTCCCGCCCGGGGCCAGCCGCGAAGTGCTCGTTGTTGCAGGCGACACGCCGTGCCCGGGTGCAACAACGAGCACCTCGGCGATTTGCGCGTCCCTTCCGACCCGTCCCCGCCTTCCGTCGCGGCACTCGACCACCTGCCTCGAAGTGCTCGTTGTTGCAGGCGACACGTCGTGTCCGAGTGCAACAACGAGCACCTCGGCGAGAGGCGGAGCCGGGAGGCGGCAGCGGAGGGGAGGGACGGGACGGGACGGGACGGGACGGGACGGCGGGCTACTGCTGGCCGAGGCCGGGGTGGATGCGCGCGAGGGTCGGAGCCGCGGCCACGAACTTCGCGAGAGTGACCGTGTCGAGGTTGGGACCGTACGCGGTCGGGTTGCCGAGGGTCAGCGCGCCGCCGTCCGTGGTGAGCGACAGCGGGATCGTCTTGTCCCAGTAACTGTTCCACGAGTAGTTGTGGCGGAACGCCGCCCGCGCTGTGACGCCTCCCGTCTCCGTCACGTCGAGGAATCGGCTGATCACCTGCGGGTTGTAGTTGATCGCGGCGGACTTGTCGGCGTTGGATGCGGCGAGCACCAGCTGGTACTCGCCGGCGGCGAAGCCGCTGGGCCGCGGGACCGTCAGGGTGTTGGCTGCGCCGTTCCCGAGGTAGCCGACGTCGCGCACGACGCCCTGGGCGTCCGCCGACCCGTTCGAGTTCGCCGGGTCCGTCTGGACGACTGCAGTGCCCGACCGGGGCAGTGCCTCCGCCTCGCTGTGGAACACGAGGGACGAATCAGCGTCGGCCGCCTTCTGCGCCGCACCCCGGAGGGTCGAGACGTCCCCGACGAGAATGCTGCCGGTCGCCGCCTGCACGCTGAGCTCGTTCACGCCCTGCGGCAGGAACACGCGGACGGTCGCGTCGTACACGCCGGGCCCGGTGGCGGCGGGCAGCGGGATGCTGCGCCCGTTCGCGGTCAGCGCGGGCGTGCCTCCGTCGCCGGTGGTGGCGAAGTGCGTCGTCACGTCGTAGTACCCGGTCTCCGCCGTCGCGGCGAAGAAGGTGGCCCGGGCGTCGCCCGTGAGGGACGCGTATCCGCGCGCGGCCGGCTGCTGCCAGGACAGGGTCGCCCCGCCCGCCAGCGTCGCATCCACCGCGGGGTACGTCGCGCGCTCGCCCGAGGTGACGTCGTACAGGTCGAAGCGGTCGAGGGTGATGTCCGCGCCGGGCAGCACCGTGGTGCCGTCCTTGCTGGCCCGCAGCGACAGCGCGTGCGTGCCGGCGCTCAGGTGGAGGGTGACGTCGGCCGTTCCGCGGTAACCCCAGTTGAGGTCCGCCGAGTACTTCACCAGCTGGTCGAAGGAGCCGTCGACGAAGAGCGCGTGCTTCCCCGGTGTCGCGTTCGACCCGCTCAGGATCGAGAGCCGGTAGTCGCCGGTGGACGGCACGGTCACGTTCCAGGTCGCGGAGGAACCGGCGCGGTTGAACGAGCCGACATCCTTGCCCCCGGAGGCCATGAACGACCACTCCCGTGACGGATCCTGGGTGTAGACGGTCGCGTTCGCGATGGTCGCGTTCTCGGCCTCCGTGCTGTTCGCCAGGTCCGTCGCCACGGGCTGCGGGTCGGTGAGCTGCGGGGTGATCTGGAGCTGGTATCCGGCGTACCGGTCGCTGTTCGGCACGGTCACCGAGACGGCGCCGTTCACGATCTTCGCGGTGGTCGACAGGATCACCGGCGGCTGCAGCGACGCGCCCTCGGCTCCGTTGAGGCGGTCGGCGCGCACCTGCACATCCACCGTCTCGCCGAAGGTGGACACGTCCAGGCCCTTCACGTCGACCGCGACGTCCGAGCTGCCTCCACCGAACAGCACGGTGGCCTTGCGGGCCTTCGTGTCGATGGCGGCGAGGCCCTGGAGGGTGTCGGGCACGTTCAGCTGCGGGGGAGTGACCTCCGCCGTCGTCGAACCCGCGAGGCTGCCGTACCAGTTGAACATCCACCAGCCGCCGTTGGCGCCGTTGTTGCGGGAGGAGTTGTCGGAGAGGTTGCCGGCGTAGTTCCAGTACGCGGTCTGCGCGTCGACCTTCTCGCTCTCGAACATGGAGATCCACTGCACCAGCTGGCCGGGGACGCCCATGTCGCGCAGCATCCCGAACTCCGTGATGTTGACGGGGATGGGCGCGATGCCGAGCCGCTGGAGCAGGGCCGTGTACGCGTCGTGGTGGCCGCGGAAGGTGGCCAGGTTGTTCGTGCCGAGCTCGTGCCAGATGAAGATGTCGGGCAGCTCGGAGTGCGCCTTCGCATAGCTCAGGAAGTCGGCGCTCCGATCGGCGTGCCAGGTGGAGTCGCCGGGGCCGCCGATGCGGGCGTGGCCGAGTCCGTGTTCGGCGTAGACGCCCTGGATGACCTGGTAGGCCGCCGACCAGTCCGCCAGGAACTGGTCCTTCTGCGTCGACCAGTTCGGGTACCAGTTGCCGCCGTCCGGTTCGTTGAACGGGATGAACACGTACTTCTCGGGATGCTTCGACGTCGTCGCCACCGCTTCGACCGCCTGCTTCAGGATGGGCAGGTAGTCCCAGACGCCGTCGCCGTTCGCGTCGCCCGGGCGCTTGCCGCCGTTGTACGGCCAGTCCGGGTACATGTCCTGCACGTAGACGTAGAGGTCCTGGCCGCCGGCCGCGAAGAACGACGACTCGACCTGCAGCGCATCGCCGTTGGGGTGCTGTGCTCCCTGCGGCGGCTTCTGCGAGGTGTTCGTCAGGTGCGCGCCGTCGAGGACGGCCTGGGTGGGCACTCCGTCGTCGCCGAGCCCGTAGAGCGTTCCGGTGGAACCGCCACGGAACGTGCCCGTCGTGTGCGAGAGGTCGACACCGAGGTGGTCGACGCCCGCTGCGGAAGCGGGGAGGGTGAGGCCGCCCGCCGCGAGGGCGACGCCGGCGGCGAGAGCGATGGAGGGCGGGAGGATGCTGCGCAGACGATGCCTGCGGGGTGTGCCGTTCAAGCGGGTACTCCTTCGTACGGATCGGTTGGACGGTTCCGGTTCGCGTCGGGTCCCGACCGCCGAATCGCCGGTCGAGCACATCCTGAAACCGCTATCATGATAGCGATACCGTGCGAGAGCGCAATAGGGCGAACGGCTCAATAGGGGCCTAGCTGATACCGCTACCAGTCTTCGCTTGCATTTCGTTCTGATAGCGCTATCATAAGTCGACGCGGCCAGCCGGTCGCACCGTCCGTACGAGTCCGCAATGACGAGGAGACCGATGACCGACCGCCTGAGCTGGGGCACCGGGACGCTGACCGTCGAGTTCGAGTGGTCGGCCGATTCGGCACCCCGTATCGCCGCGGTCGAGAGCGCCGGCCTCCGGCTGGAGATGCCGGCCGGGCTCCCGCTGGTCGATGTCCTCACCGTGCGGCACGGGCACTCCCTCGCCAGCGACCGTCTGGTGCACACCGCGATCGGCCACGACCTCCGCTACGCGGGCCACGAGGAGACGGCGAGTGCCCGCGGGAGGGAGCTGCGCATCCACCTCGCCCATGCGGCGAGCGGCCTGAGCGTCGAACTGCGCCTGGAGCTCCCGGACGGACTCGCCGTCCTCCGCTCGACCGTCACGGTCGCCAACGGCGGCGAGGAGGCCGTGGTGCTCCGCAGCATCCCGTCGCTCGCCCTGTACCTGGGCGGGAACGGCCGCAGCGACATCCGCGAGTGGGAGGTGTACCACGCCCTGAGCGACTGGCTCGGCGAGGGCCGGTGGATGCACGAGCCGCTGGGCGGCGTCCGCTTCCCGCGCCTCGAGCAGCACCTGACCAACCACAACCCGCGGGGCGAGTTCAGCGTCATCTCCTCCGGCACCTGGTCCACCGGCAAGCACCTGCCGATCGCGGCCGTCCGGTCGCCACGGCTCGGCGCCGCCTGGGCCTGGCAGATCGAGCACAACGGCGCCTGGCGCTGGGAGATCGGGGAGGACACGGCCAGCGGCTACCTCGCCCTCTCCGGCCCCACCGACACCGACCACCAGTGGAGCGAGGAGCTCCGGCCCGGCGACACGTTCACGACGGTCCCGGCCGCCATCGCGCTGGCCGCCGACGTGACCTCCGCGATCGGTCAGCTGACCCGGTACCGGCGGGCCGCGCGCCGTCCGCATCCCGACAACGCCGCGATGCCCGTCGTCTTCAACGACTACATGAACACGCTCAACGGCGACCCGACGACCGAGAAGCTGCTGCCCTTGATCGACGCGGCAGCGGCCGTGGGCGCCGAGGTGTTCTGCATCGACGCCGGCTGGTACGACGACAGCGGCGACTGGTGGGACACCGTCGGCGAGTGGATGCCGAGCACCACCCGCTTCCCGGGCGGCCTGGCGCAGGTGATCGACCGCATCCACGACGCCGGGATGGTGCCGGGGCTCTGGCTGGAGCCCGAGGTCATCGGGGTGAAGAGCCCGATGGCGGCGCAGCTGCCCGACGAGGCGTTCCTGCAGCGTGCGGGCGAGCGGGTCGTCGAGCACCACCGCTACCACCTCGATCTGCGCCACCCCGCGGCGCGCGAGCACCTCGACGGCGTGGTCGACCGGCTGGTCACCCAGTTCGGCATCGGGTTCTTCAAGCTGGACTACAACATCAACCCGGGGCCCGGGACCGACCGCGACGCCGACAGCGTGGGCGCCGGCCTGCTCGCCCACAACCGGGCGCACCTGGAGTGGCTGGACGGCGTCCTCGACCGGCACCCGGGCCTTGTCATCGAGAACTGCGCCTCGGGCGCCATGCGCTCCGACTTCGCGATGCTGTCCCGGCTGCAGGTGCAGTCCACTTCGGACCAGCAGGACTTCCTCAAGTACCCGCCCATCGCCGCCAGCGCGCCGGCCGCGATGCTTCCCGAGCAGGCCGCGAGCTGGGCGTACCCCCAGCCCGAGATGAGCGTCGAGGAGGTCGCGTTCTGCCTGGCGACCGGCCTGCTCGGTCGCTACTACGTCTCCGGGCACCTGGCCCGGATGGATGCCGAACGTCTCGCCCTGGTATCGGAGGCCGTGGAGGCCGCCAAGGCTCTGCGCGGCGAGCTCGCCGCATCCACTCCCTTCTGGCCGCTCGGCGTCCCCACCTGGGACGGCGCCTGGACCGCGCTCGGCCTGAGGACGGAACGACCGGGGACGGACGGTGGCGCCCTCGTCACCGTCTGGAACCGCGACCCCGCAGTACCCGAGACCGTGCTGTCCCTCCCGGCCTTCGCCGGGCGGGAACTTGCGGTCACGCCCGTCTTCCCGCGAACCCTTCCCGAGTGGCAGACCCACTGGGACGCGGGGACTGGAGAACTCCGCATCGTCGCCCGCACAGGTGTCATCGGCGCGCGAGTCCTCCGCCTGGAGGCCGCGACGAAGGTCGCGTCCGCATCGCATTCCGCAACACGAACCCAGTAGCGCTACGGTCGCTACGTCACACAAGGAGAGCAGTTCGATGAAGATCGCTTGGAAAGGCGCCGCGACCATCGCGGCCATCGCGGCAGCCGCCGCGCTCGCCCTCACGGGGTGCAGTGACCCCGGCTCCGGAGGCGGAAGCGCGGGCAGCGCATCCTGGCCGGCACAGAACACGAAGCTCGACGGGGTGAACCTCACCATCTGGGCCGCACAGAACTCGAACAAGACCGCCGACAGCGTCATCTCCGGCTTCGAGAAGCTGACGGGCGCGAAGGTCAAGGTCGTCACCATCCCCGACCCGTACGAGCAGGGCGTCCAGACCAAGGTCGCGACGGGCGACAAGCCGGACCTCGCGTTCTGGCAGCCCACCGCGTCCGAGCTCACCGCTCTGAACGCCACCCAGAACCTCCAGTCGCTGGATGGCGCGCCCTGGGTCAAGAACTACACCGGCAACCTGGCCGACATGACCGGGAAGCTGGGCGACACCCGGTACGCAGCGCTCGTCACCACGCCGGCCGTCATCGGCGTGTACTACAACAAGGAAGTCTTCGCGGCGAACGGCATCACCACGACGCCGAAGAACTGGGACGAGTTCATCCAGCTCGCCCAGCAGCTGAAGGCCAAGGGCGTCGACCCGTTCTACGAGATGGGCGGCGACAAGTGGGCCACCCAGTGGTGGGTGCAGGCGCAGCTCGCGGATGCCGCCAAGGACGGTCTGTGGGACAAGGTGAACAAGAACCAGGAGAAGTTCACCGACCCGACCATCCAGGGCGCCATCGACAACTACCAGAAGCTGATCCAGCAGGGACTGTTCAACTCGGACATCAAGACGGCCACCTTCGTCGATCAGGGCACGGCGCTCCTCGGCGGTAAGGCGGCCATGGCCATGCAGGTGAACTCCTTCTTCGGCGAACTGCAGGCCACCTCGAACACCGCCGACCTGGACAAGAAGATCGGCTTCTTCCCGATCTCGCCGAAGGGCAACGTCGGCACCTACATCCCCGACCAGTCCAACGCTCTGGTCGCCTTCAAGTCCGGCGACAGCAAGCGCGAGGCGGCCGCGCGCCAGTTCCTCTCCTACTGGCTGGGCGACGGCTACAAGGACTTCGTCAAGGCGCAGTCGACGGTCTCGCTGATCAAGGGCGTCGACACGCCGTCCGATGTCCCGCAGGCGCTCAAGGATGTCGCCGCGTCCCTCGACAGCTCGGTCGGCTCGATGCAGGCCCTCGCTGTCGCGAACCCGGACCTGTACCTCAACCTCGCCGACATGATCCAGGGCACCAAGACCCCGGTCCAGGTGGCGCAGACGACGCAGGACCAGTTCGCTCAGCTGGCGAAGGCCCAAGGAGTCAAGGGCTTCTAGCCGGGACGCCGGGGCGGCTCCGAGAGCCGCCCCGGCGCACCCGCAGCGACACCCAGAAAGGCAGCACCCCGTGACCGCACAACTCGCCCCGCCGGCCCCCACCGCCGCAGCGCAGGCGCGCCGGCGACCGCCGCGTTCCGGCGGGCGCAGACGTCAGGATCACCCCGCCTGGTTCCTCGTGCCGGCGCTCGTCGTCCTCGTCATCTTCTTCTTCGTCCCGACGATCTTCAACTTCGTCTACGCCTTCACGAACTGGTCCAGCTTCCACAGCGACATCGGCTTCGTCGGCTTCGACAACTTCGCAGCGCTCTTCACCAACGGCAGCCTGCTGAACGACCTGCGGATCACACTGGTGTACGCGGTGCTGGTGGCGATCTTCCAGAACCTGTTCGGGCTCATCCTCGCTCTCGTGCTGGAGCGGGACACCGCCGTCAACCGCTTCGCCCGGGTCGCGTTCTTCGTACCCGTCGTGATGTCGGCGCTCGCCGTCGGCTACATCTTCCAGGCGATGCTGAAGCCGGCGGGCGCGCTGAACCAGATCCTCGGCTTCCTCACCGGCCAGCACGTGACGATCGCCTGGCTGGGCAGCACGACGTGGACCATCGTCGTCGTCGCCCTCATCCACGCCTGGAAGTGGATGGGCCTCTCGATGCTGATCTACCTGGCCGGCCTCAAGACGATCAACGAGGACATCCTCGAGGCGGCGCGGCTCGACGGCTCGGGATGGTGGACCACGTTCCGCAGCATCCGCTTCCCGCTCCTTGCGCCCGCTGTGACGTTCAACGTGGCCACGGCGCTGCTGGGGTCGATGAACGGGTTCGACATCGTGCAGGCGACCACCGCCGGGGGACCGGGCGGGACGACGGAACTGCTCAACATCTTCGTCTTCCGGACGTTCGGGCAAGGCCTGTTCGCCCAGGCGACGACGATGAGCCTCTCCCTCTTCCTCATGGTGACGGTCCTCGCCTTCCCCGTGATCTACTTCCTGCGCAGAAGGGAGAACGTGCTGTGAGCGCGCTCGCCTCCACCTCCACTTCGGCTCGTCGCCGCCGGTCGCTGCGGCCGGCGCGGCTGATCCAGCCGGCCGTCGCGATCCTGCTCGTGGTGCTGCTGCTCGGCATCCCGTTCTGGCTGGTCGTCGTGACGGCGGGGAAGGACCAGGCCGAGGCCCTGAACCCGAGCCTCGCCCTGCCGACCAGCTGGCAGCTCTTCCAGAACTTCGGCACCGTGCTCGACCAGGGCCGGATGATTCCCGCCTTCCTCGGCAGTCTGCTGATCATGGTCCCGTCGGTGTTCGGCGTGCTCCTGCTCGGCGCCATGGCGTCCTGGGTCCTCGGGCGCCGCCGGAGCAAGCCGATCGCGTTCGTGTACGCGCTGGGCATCAGCGGGATCGTCCTGCCGCCGGCGGTGGTCACGATCGTGCTGCTGCTGAGGCAGCTCGGGCTCGCCGGCACCGCGGTCGGCATGATCGGCGTCTACATGGGCATGTACATGTCGACGGTGATCTTCTTCGTGACCGGATTCGTCCGCACGATCCCGGTCGAGCTGGAGGAGGCGGCCCGGGTCGACGGCGCGGGCCCGGTGAAGGTGTTCTTCCGGATCATCCTGCCGCTGCTCGCGCCCACGCTCGCGACGGCCACCATCCTGATCTGCCTCTACATCTGGAACGACGTCTTCTACGCCCTCTTCGTGATCGGAGGCCGGCTCGACACGCTGCCGCTGAACCTCTACCAGGTCGCGAGCTCCGGGCTGTACCTGCAGAACTGGCACCTGATCTTCGCCTACATCATCCTGATGAGCCTGCCGCTGCTCATCACCTTCACAGTGATGCAGCGGCGGATCATCGCCGGCGTCACCAGTGGAGCGGTCAAGTGATCGCTGGTGCGGGTACGGCCGCCGGCCCGGCCGCTCGTCGGGCCGGCGGTCCCCTGACCGCGACGGGCGCGTCGCTATGCTGAGGGCGATGCCGAACAACGCGCCGAAACCACCCGTGATCAGCGACGTCGCACGCCGCGCGGGCGTCTCGGTGCCCACGGTGTCGCGCGTCCTCAACGGCGCCGCCTACGTCTCCGACGAGAAGCGGACCCGGGTGATGCAGGCCATCCAGGAGCTCGACTTCCGTCCATCGGCGGCAGCGCGCGCGCTGGTCGCCCGGCAGCCCAAGCTGATCGCGGTGATCGCCGGGAACACGTCCCGCTACGGCTATGCGGAGACCATCCGCGGCGTGGAGGAGCGGGCACGCGCAGCCGGCTACACGGTCAGCATCACGGTGGTGGAGTCGGCTGACGACGACATCGTCGAGGGAACGGTCTCCCTCGTGCTCGACCAGCCGATCGCGGGCGTCGTCGTGCTCAAGTTCGACCCGCCCGGCGTCGCTGCGCTCCACCGCATCCCGAAGTCGATCCCGACCGTGTCGATCTCGGGCGTGCGTGAGAGCGGTGTGCCGCAGGCCGTCCTCGCGGAGGCGGAGGCCGCGGAGGAGGTCACCGCCTACCTGCTCGAACTCGGCCACGCGACGGTGCATCACGTCCGTGTCCCTCCGTCGCGCAAGGAGGACGGGCGGACCACGGGCTGGAAGCGCGCGCTCACCAAGCACGGCGCGCCGGTCCCCGCGCCGGTCGACGCGACGTGGGAGCCGGAATCCGGCCGCGAGATCGGCCGCGCGCTCGCCGACGACCCCACCGTCACCGCGGTGTTCTGCGGGAACGACGAGATCGCGATGGGCGTCATCCGCGGGCTCGTCGAAAAGGGAAAACGGGTGCCGGACGACGTCAGCGTGGTCGGCTTCGACGACCATCCCCTCGCCCGGATGTGGAGCCCGCCACTCACCACGGTCGACCAGGACTTCGTGGGCCTGGGGTCGCGCGCTTACGACCTGCTCGAGGCCGTGATGGCGGGAGGGAAGGTGCGCAGGTTCTCCTCCGAGCGCCCGACGGTCATCATCCGCGAGAGCACGGCGCCGCCGCCCGCGTGAGCCTTCGCTGTGCGGGAGGGGTGCCGTTGCCGGGGGCCGGGCGCTAACCTCCCCTCAAGGGAGGGAGCAAATATGTCGTTCCACGACTTGCACTTCGGAGCTGAGCCGCTGCTCCTGCCGAATGCCTGGGATGTCGGGTCGGCTCTCGCCTTCGCCGCTGCGGGGTTTCCAGCGGTCGGCACGACCAGCTTCGGTGTGAACGCTTCGGCCGGGCGCCCGGACGCCGAGAGCGCGAGCCGGGAGGCCACGGTCGCGCTGATCCACCGGATCTCGGCCCTGCCGGTGTACATCACCGCCGACATCGAGGACGGGTACAGTGACGACCCCTCCGAGGTCGCCGACCTCGTCGCCGGGCTCGGCGCGGACGGGGTCAACCTCGAGGACTCCGCCGGCGGCCGGCTCGTCGACCCGTCGATTCCGGTAGCGAAGATCGCCGCGATCAAGCGGGCGGCGCCAGAGGTGTTCGTCAACGCCCGCGTGGACTCCTACTGGTTCCACGAGGACGACACTGTCGAGGCCGTCCGCGACCGGGCGAAGGCGTACGCGGATGCCGGCGCCGACGGGATCTTCGTCCCGGGCGCAGCAGATCCGGCGACGCTGGAGCAGCTGGCGTCCGGCATCCCGCTTCCGTTGAACGTGCTCGTCGTGCCGGGACTGACCCTCGCCGACCTGCAGCAGCTCGGCGTCCGGCGGGTGAGCACCGGCTCGCTGCCGTACCGCGTGGCGATCGACGCAGCGGTGGGCGTGGCGACTGCGGTCCGGGACGGCCGCGAACCGCCGTCCGCGACCTCCTACGCCCGATTCCAGCAGCAGCTCCTCGACTTCAGTCGGTGAGAGATGCGAGGGCGGCGGCGCCGCCCGCGTGAGCGAAGCCTGGACCGGCATGGATCGCCCGAGGGTATTAGTGGGAGCGTGGATACTTCGACGAACCAGGAAGGCTGGGCGAACTGGGCGGGAGACCCGGGCGAGCTCATGTACGGGCTCGACCTGTCCCGTTTCGCGGACGGCGACGGGGACGGCTTCGGCGACTTCGCCGGGGCCATGCGGCACCTCGATCACGTCGCCTCGCTCGGCGTGACGTGGATCTGGCTGCTGCCGTTCTATCCGAGCGCCCGGAGGGACAACGGGTACGACGTCGACGACCACCTCGCCATCGACCCGCGCTTCGGAGACGCGGATGGGCTGCGCGCCCTCCTCGACCGGGCGCACGAGCTCGGGATGCGCGTCCTGATCGACGCCGTCCTGCACCACACCTCCGATCGGCATGAGTGGTTCCTGGCCGCGCGGGAGGACTCGCGCGGGCAGGCGGGCCGGTTCTTCGTGTGGAGCGACGACGACTCGATCGAGCCGGGCGACCATCCCATGTTCCCCGGCGAGGACGACAGTGTGTGGCAGTACGACGAGCGAGCGGGCCGCTACTACCACCACCAGTTCTATGCGTTCCAGCCGGACCTCAACGCGACCGATCCGGATGTCTTCGAGGAGATCGTGCGCGTGCTCACCTTCTGGCTGGAGGTCGGCGTGGACGGCTTCCGCATCGACGCAGCGCTCCTCCTGGTGCAGGGGAAGGGCCGGCCGGACACGGATGTGGAGGACGGCGAGTTCTTCGACCGGCTGCGCGCACGGCTCCGCGAGGTGCGGCACGACGTCGCGCTCATCGCCGAGGCGGACGAGTCGCCGGAGCTGATGGCATCCCTCGTCGAGCGGGGCCGCTTCGAAGCAGTCATCGACTTCACGCTCAACAACGCGGTGATCCTCGCGCTCACCCGCAGTGCGGCGCAGCCGATCGTGGATGCGCTGCGCCGGCTCGACGACACCATCCCACCGGATTCCCGGCTCAACTTCCTCCACAACGCGGACGAGATCGACCTGCAGCAGCTGAGCGACGACGAGCGGCGGGAGGCGTTCGCCGAGTTCGCGCCGGACCCGGACATGCTGATCTACGGCCGCGGCATCCGCCGGGCCTGGGCGCCCATGATGCAGCCGGACCAGCGTCTCCGCATGACGATGAGCCTGCTCTACGCCCTGCCCGGTGTGCCGCTGCTCCTGGCCGGCCAGGAGGTGGGCCAGGGCGACGATCTCAGCGTCGAGGGGCGCGGTGCGGCGCGGACGACGATGCAGTGGGACGACTCCCGGTGGGGCGGCTTCACGACGGCCGACTCATCCCCTCGCACGCTGCCCGCGCAGACCGACGGACCATACGGCTACCGGACAGTGAACGTGCAGGCGCAGGAGCGCGACCCCGGGTCGTTGCTCGCGCTGATCCGCACGATCGGCCGCCTCCGCCACGAGCGGAACGCCGACGCCAACGGCTGGAGAGCGCTCGACGTCGGCCGGCCGTCGGTCCTCGCGCTGCGCCGCGACGGACTGATCACGCTCCACAACCTCTCGGACGAGACCGTCGAGCTCGACCCGGTCGACGGGTCGGAGATCCTGCTCGCCGAGGGGTGGGACGGCCGCACCCTCGGGCCGTACGGCTTCGCCTGGCTGTCCTCCGGGCGCGACGCACATTCGTGACGAATCGCCGCTTGGGTCGCGTCTACGTGCACATTCGTGACGAATCGCCGCGGTGTCAGATGGCGCGAATGGTCCAGGATGCGGTGGCCGCGGCCCCGGGCTCGAGCACGATGAGGTCGGTTCCCGAGTTGTAGGCGTCCGGGGGACACGTCATCGGCTCCACGGCGAGGCCGAGCCGGTCGAGCTCCGGCAGGGCCTGGTCGGCCGTGTGGATCTGCACCCACGGGCAGTCAGCACCCCACACCATCTCGACGCCGGTGCCCTGCGGCGCCGTCAGTCGGACGGTGGTACCGCCATCGGCCGTGCGGGTGAGCCCCGTGAACGCGTGGTCGATGAAGGTGTCACCGATGACGCGCGGGGTGCGGAAGTCCCATGCCCCGCCGTTCTCGGTCGTGACCTCGGCGAGCCCGGTGGGGATGAGGCGGTCCTCCGTCACCGCGAGCACCTGGTCCGCGGGGAGCGTCAGCGTCCAGTCGTCCACGCGGCCGTCGCCGGCGACCAGGTACGGGTGCGGACCGGTGCCCCACGGCGCCCGGGTACGGCCGGTATTGGTGCCGGTGACGCTGGTGTGGAGGCCGTCCTCATCCAGCGAGAAGGCCACAGTCACCTCGATGCGGTGGGGATAGCCGGCCTGCGCCTCGATGGTCGCCGCGAAGGTGACGCTGTCGGCGGCGCGGTCGACGGCCACGAAGTCCAGCCAGGCGGCGAGACCGTGGAGGGCGTGCCCCCGGCCGGGCTCCGTGAGCGGGAGCTGCTGCTCGACTCCATCGAAGGTGTACTGCCCGTCGACCACCCGGTTCGGCCAGGGCGCGAGGGTGGCTCCGCGGAACGCGGGCCGCACCTCGTCGGCGCCGAACGGGACGACGAGGTCCCGCCCGTCGAACTGAAGCGTCCGCAGTGTCGCGCCCACGGACGCGATCGTCGCATGGTAGGCGCCCGCGGTGAGACCGAAGTGGGTTCCGGAGATGGGTATGCTCATCCGCCCATTCTCGCGCACCCCATCCCTCCCCCCACCATCGAGTCCGCGGAGACTGCACGTTTTCGACCGTCTGGGCGTGCAGTCTTCGCGTACTCGATGGTGGGGGGAGGGAGTCGAGGCGGCGGGGTCAGGCGGTGGCGCGGAGGGCGGCGTAGAGGTCGGCGCGGGCGGCGAATGTCGACAGGTCGCGGCCGAGCAGGCGCTCAGCATCGGCCACGCGGGCGCGGAGGGTGTGCCGGTGGACACCCAGCCGGCGGGCGGCGACGTCGTAGACGCCGTCCGCGTCCAGCCAGGTCCGCAGCACCCCGGGCAGCGACGGGTCGGCGGCGACCAGGGGATGGAGGGTGGTCTGGGCGACGGCGCGCGCGTCCGGGGTGTGCAGGAGCGCCAGCATCCCGGCCGCGGCGACATCGTCGAACACGGCCACCGGGTCGTCCGCCGACGCGCGGTTGCGGGCGGTCTGCGCCTGCCCGAGGGCGGCGGGCAGAGCCTCCAGGCCGGTGGGCGCCGAGAGTCCGCCGCGGAGGCCGAAGCGCGCGGCGAGGGCCGTGGCCGCCGCGTCGTCGCCGAGCACCACCAGGTCCGCTCCGTCGCGCGCGAAGAACGCGTCGGAGTGCGACTCGAGCCAGTCGAGTCCCGCCGCGACCGCTGCGCCGGAGAGGACGGCGAGCCGCAGGGGAGCGGGCGGAAGCGATCCGAGGACGGGCTCGGCGATGGAGGCGGCGACTCCGGTGTTCCCGGCGAGGAGCGCGCGCCACACCGCGGTGCGCAGCCGTTCCCGGGCGGCGTCCGCCGCGCGGGACTGCTCGAGCGCGAGGCCGGCCAGAGCGACCACGCCGGTGACCACCTGCTGGGCCGCCGCGTCCAGCCCCTCCGAGCCGACGGCGAGCACCCCTCGGAGACGTCCGGCGGCGCCGAG
>Ga0206353_11689011_pt1 | contig 14322 bp, 17 predicted proteins | sample DielMetaTC5am4_FD_146436 | JGI IMG/M metagenome (GOLD analysis project Ga0206353, IMG submission 146436) | Corn rhizosphere microbial communities from Kellogg Biological Station, Michigan, USA - Diel MetaT C5am-4 (Metagenome Metatranscriptome)... | ecosystem: Host-associated > Plants > Roots >...
CATGGCCCTCTCGGCCGAGGATGCCTCCTACATCGTCGACCAGTTCGGGATCGACGTCTCGCGGCCGCTCATCACGCAGGTCTCGCGCTTCGACCCGTGGAAGGACCCGCTCGGCGTGATCGACGCGTACCGGCAGGTGCGAACGCGCGTGCCCGGGGTGCAACTCGCGCTCGTCGGGTCGATGGCGCACGACGACCCGGAGGGCTGGGAGTACTACCACCGCACCCTCGAGCATGCCGACGGCGATCCCGACGTCTTCATCCTCAGCAACATGAACAACGTCGGCGCGGTCGAGGTAAACGCCTTCCAGGCGCATTCGCATGCCCTGATTCAGAAGTCGACGAAGGAAGGTTTCGGGCTCACCGTCACCGAGGCGCTCTGGAAGGCGCGACCGATCGTCGGCGGGCGGGTCGGCGGGATCGTCGCCCAGATCGCGGACGGCGAGACCGGCTGGCTCGTCGACTCGGTCGACGAGTGCGCCGAGGCTTGCATCGAGATCCTGCGCGACCCCGGCGAGGCGCGCGCCCGCGCGCTGAAGGGCAAGGAACACGTGCGTCGCCACTTCCTGACGCCACGGCTCTTGCGCGACTGGCTCGTCCTCTTCAACAAGCTCGCGGGGAACGACACCGGGGGCAGCGAGATCGCGACCGCGTGAGCGGGCGCCGCTCGCTCATCGTCGTCTCGAACCGGGGCCCGGTGAGCTACGACCGGGTCGCGGACGGCGCGCGGATCGAGCGTCGTGGCGGCGGCGGGCTCGTGACGGCCTTGCGGGGGCTGCTCGACCAGCACGACGTCACCTGGATCGCGAGCGCGATCACCGACGAGGATCGCGCCGTCGCCGAGGAAGGGGGGAGCGATGTCGTGCTCGTCGCCCACGACCCTGTTGCCTATGTCGGCTACTACAACGTGATCGCGAACCCGCTGCTCTGGTTCACGCAGCACTCGCTGTGGGGCCTCGGCGCGCAGCCGAACCTCGGCCGCGCCGAGCACGCGGCGTGGCGCGACGGCTACGAAGCAGTGAACCGCCGCTTCGCTGCCGCCGTAGTTGCCGAACTAGACAACAATCCGGCAGCCACCGTTTTCTTCCACGACTACCACCTCTACCTGGCGCCACGAATCGTGCGCGACGCGCGGCCCGGCGCGCTGCTCGCACACTTCGTGCATATCCCCTGGCCGCGCGACTGGAGCGCGCTGCCCCCGGCGATGCGCGACGCGATCTTCGACGGGTTGCTGGCGAACGACCTCGTCGCGTTCCATACCGCGCGCTGGGCCGAGAACTTCGTCGACGGCGCGGGCGACCTCGGGTCGACACGCGTCACCCATCGCGCGATCTCGATCGAGCCGGCCGAGTTCGACGAGCTGAGCACGAGCCCGGCGGTGCTCGAGCAGGAGCGGCGCATTGTCGCGTCGCGCCCCGAGCTGCTCGTCGTCCGCGTCGACCGCACCGATCCGTCGAAGAACGTCGTCCGCGGGTTCGACGCATTCGGCCTGCTGCTCGACGAGCACCCGGAGTGGCGCGGGCGCGTGACGATGCTCGCGCTGCTCGACCCCTCGCGGCAGGCGATTCCGGAGTACGCGGAGTACCTCGCGGCGATCGAACGCTCGGCCGCCGCCGTCAACGCGCGCTTCGGCACCGACTCGTGGCGGCCCGTCGACCTGCAGGTCGCCGACAACTTCCCCCAGTCGGTCGCCGCCTACAAGCAGTTCGACGTGCTGTTCGTGAACGCGGTCTACGACGGGCTGAACCTGGTCGCGAAGGAGGGGCCGCTCGTCAACACCCGCGACGGGGTGCTCGTGCTGTCGGAGAACGCCGGTGCGCACGAGGAGCTCGCGGAGTGGGCGATCTCGGTCAATCCGTTCGACCTCGCCGGCCAGGCCGATGCGTTGCACCAGGCGCTGTCGATGGGCGCCCCCGAGCGTCGTCGGCGCGCCGAGGGCATCCGCGCCCAGGTGCGGGAGCACGATGTCGCCGCCTGGATCGCGGGGCTGCTCGCCGACGTCGACCGCGCGTCGCGTAACGTGCGGCCGTGAGCGAGCTCTCGCACGTCGACGAATCGGGTGCCGTCAAGATGGTGGATGTGGGCGGGAAGCCCTTGCAACGGCGCCGGGCCACGGCCCGCGCGATCGTCCGGATGGCTCCCGCGACCGCGCGCCAGTTGCGTGAGCTGCCGAAAGGAGACGCGCTGACGACCGCGCAGCTCGCCGGGATCATGGCTGCGAAGCGCACGGCGGAGCTGATCCCGCTCTGCCATCCTCTGCCGCTGACGCACGTCGGCGTTTCGCTGGCCGTAGGCGAAGCGGAGGTTGCGATCACGGCGACCGCCGAGACGACCGCCCAGACGGGTGTCGAGATGGAGGCGCTGACGGCGGCCTCGGTTGCCGCGCTGACGATCTACGACATGGCGAAGGCGGTCGACAAGCAGATGACGTTCTCGGTTGAGCTTGTCGAGAAGGTGAAGGAGTGAAGGCGGCCGTGCTGACGGTCTCGGATCGGGTCTCGCGTGGGGAGGCCGCCGATGTGAGCGGCGACCTGCTCGCCGGGCTGCTGGCCGGGGACGGGCACGAGGTCGCGCGCCGGGTCGTCGCCGACGAGGCCGACCAGATCGCGACGGCGATCGAGGAGCTGGCCGCTGCCGCACAGCTCGTCCTGACGACCGGCGGCACCGGGCTCACTCCGCGCGACGTGACGCCCGAGGCGACGCGCACCGTGCTGCAGCGCGAGGCGCCCGGGATCGCCGAGGCGCTGCGCGCCGACGCGATCGCCAAGACCCCCCACGGCCTGCTCTCGCGCGGTGTCGCAGGGACGCTCGGCCACACACTGGTCGTCAACCTGCCCGGCTCGACCGGCGGGTGCCGCGACGGGTATGCCGTGCTCCGCCCGGCCCTCGAGCATGCGGTCGCACTGCTCGACGACGATCGCACGACGGCGCACAGGCAGTCGTGAAGGTCGCGCGCCTCTACTACCGGCTCGTCAAGTTCGAGCACACGATCTTCGCCCTGCCGTTCGCCTACGTCGGGGCGTTTCTCGCCGTTCAGGGTGTGCCGTCGGGCCACGATCTGCTGTGGATCACCGTCGCGATGGTGGGCGCCCGCTCGCTGGCGATGGCGTTGAACCGGTTGATCGACGCCGGCATCGACGCCGCCAACCCCCGCACGGCGTCACGCGAGCTCCCCTCAGGCGCGCTCACCCGCGGCGCGGTCGTCGCCTTCTGCCTCGGCTCGGCCGCCCTGTACCTCTTCGCCGTCTGGCAGCTCGACCCGTTCGTGCGCGCTCTCTCGCCGATCCCGGTCGCCGCCTTCGTCGTCTATCCGTACCTGAAGCGCGTCACCTGGCTCTGCCACCTCTGGCTGGGCGCCGTCGACGGGCTGGCGCCCGTGGGCGCCTGGGCTGCGATCAAGGGCGACCTGCCCTGGCAGGCGTGGGCGCTCGGCGCCGCCGTCGCGGCCTGGGTCGCCGGCTTCGATCTCTTCTACGCGCTCTTCGACGTCGAGGTCGACCGCGAGCAGGGGCTCCACTCGTGGGCGACGCGGTTCGGGGAGCGGGGCGCGTTCGCCGGCGCGCGTGCTCTGCACCTGGCCACGATCGCCCTGCTCTTCGCCGCCGGCCTCGGCCTGGGCGTCGGCCCGCTCTACTGGTTCGGCGTGCTGATCGTCGCCGCGCTCTTGACGTACGAGCACTCGCTCGTCCACCCGGGTGACCTGCGGCGGCTCGACGCGGCGTTCTTCACGATGAACGGCGTGATCTCGGTCGCCTTCTTCGTGTTCGTGTTCGCCGACGTGCTGTGAGCCTCGCGTGATCCAGGCGCGCGGGCTCGCGAAGCGCTACGGCGACCGGCGCGTGTTCCGCGACGTCGATCTCGACGTGCCGGCCGGCGGGTTCCTGCTCGTCACGGGCCCGAACGGCTCGGGCAAGACGACGCTGCTGCGTGTGCTGGCCGGTCTCGCGGCCCCGAGCGCAGGCGAGCTGAGCCTGCCGGCGCGACACGCGATCGGCTACCTCGGCCACGAGCCGCTCGTCTACCGCGAGCTGACGCCGCTCGAGAACCTGAATCTCTTCGCACGCCTCTACCGCCTGCCGGAGCGCGGCGAGCGCGTCGGGATGCTGCTGGAGCGGTTCGGGCTCTGGGAAGTCCGGCACGAGCGGGTCTCGACGTTCTCGCGTGGCATGCGGCAGCGGCTCGGCCTCTGCCGGGTGCTGCTGCACTCACCGGAGCTGCTCGTGCTCGACGAGCCGTTCAACGCGCTCGACGAGCAGGGAGCGGCGCTGCTCGACGAGGTGCTCGGCGAGACGCGCACGGTGATCGTGGCGACCCACGAGCCGCGGCGGGTCGAGTCGCTGGCTACGCAGAGGCTGGGCTTCGCATGACGGCGGGTGTGAGCTATCTCCGCGACGTCGGCGCGCTCGCCCGGAAGGACCTGCTGCTCGAGCTGCGCGCGAAGGAGACGCTGCCGTCGATGCTGCTGTTCGTGATCGCGGCGCTGACGATCTTCCACTTCGCGCTGCCCGCGGGAGCCGGTGACGCGGCGGCGCTCGGCCTCCTCTGGTCGGCGCTCGTCTTCACCGCGCTGCTCGGGTTGACACGCGCGTTCGTCGCCGAGCGCGAGCAGGGGTTGTTCGACGCGCTGATCCTCACCCCGTGCGACCGGAGCGCGATCTGCCTCGGCAAGGCGATCGCCGTCTGTGCATTCCTCGTCTGCGCAGAGCTGGTCGCACTGCCCGCGTTCGCCCTGTTCTTCCACGCCGTCGGCGGCCGGACCGTGGCCGCCGTGGCCCTTGCGGACATCGGCATCGCCACCGTCGGGACGCTGTTCGGCGCGATGGCGGTGGCTGGGAAGGCTCGCGAGCTCCTGCTGCCGCTGCTCTTCCTGCCGGCCGCGATCCCGATCGTCGTAGGCGGGGTCGGCGGCTACCTCTGGTTCCTCGTGCTCTACGACCTCGTCTTCGCCCTCCTGGCCTGGGCGCTCTTCGAGTACGTCGTGGCCGAGGTCTGAGGAGCCGCCTGACGCGTACCATGGAAACGTGCAAAAGACCCTTGCCTCCAACCGCGTTGCGGGGGTTGCGCTGCTGGCCGTCGTATTGATGACGGCAGCGATCGCGCTGATCTTCTTCTACGCGCCGACCGACCCCGACCAGGGCTTCTCGCAGCGGATCTTCTACTTCCACGTGCCGATCGCGCTGACCGCGTACGCCTGCTTCGGCTGGGGCGCCTGGAAGGCGCTGCGCGTGCTCTGGAAGCGCGACGAGGAGGCCGACGTCCAGAGCTACGTCGCGATCCACCAGGGCGTCGTCTTCGGGTCGCTGACGCTCCTGACCGGATCGATCTGGGCGCGCGCGTCGTGGGGCGTGTGGTGGACGTGGAGCGAGAACCAGCTCGTGCTCTTCCTCGTGCTCTTCCTCTTCTACTGCGCCTACTTCATGCTCCGCTTCTCGATCGAGCCGGGCCGGCAGCGCGCGAACATGTCGGCCGTCTATGCGCTCTTCGGCGTCGTGCTGATTCCCGTCTCCTTCATGGCGATCCGCCTCTCGCAGAAGTTCATCCATCCCGTCGTCTTCAACGCGCACGGCCCGCAGATGTCGGGTTCGCAGTTCCTCACGTTCTGCGTCTCGCTGGCCGCGATGCTCGCGCTGTTCGCAACGCTCTACAACGTCGAGCTGACGGGCAAGCGTCTCGACTCGCACCTGCGTGACCTGCGGGAGCTGCTCGCGTGATCGGCGCCACGCTCTCCAACCCTCCCTCCGAATGGCAGTACGTCGCGGCGGCCTACCTCGCCGTCTTCGTCTTCGTGCTCGCCTGGGTGGCGATCATCGCCGCGAAGCTCCAGCGGCTGCAGCGGCAGCTGGCCGAGCTCGTGACGCGCGCCCGCGCCGATGGTTGAGCTGCTCTTCTGGCCGGCGTTGCTCGGCTACGGCGAGGCTGCGCTCGCCTACGCGAACGCGCGCACGTCGCGGGCTGCCACTTGGGGCGTTCGCGTGGGGTGGCTGGCCCAGACCGCGCTCTTGGGCGTGCAGGCTGCGCGCACGGACGGCTTCCCGTGGTCGAGCTGGGCCGGGTCGCTCAACCTGTTCGTCTGGCTCGTCGTCAGCGCCTACCTGATCTGGGGCTGCCGGCCGCGCTACCGCCTGCTCGGCCTCACCGTGATGCCGCTCGCGGTGGCGCTCTTCGTCGTCGCGCGCGTCGGCGGTGGGACGCAGGCCGGGCACAGCTCGAGCTACGGCAATCTCTTCCTCGTGCTGCACGTCGGGTTCGTCCTCGCGGCGTTCGCAGGCTTCACGCTGGCCGCCGCCCTGTCGGGGCTGTACATCTGGCAGGAGCGGCGCCTGAAGCGGCGCGCGTCCGACGTGCTGCGGCTGCGCATGCCGCCGCTCGGGTCGCTCGAGCGGCTCTCACGCCGGACGATCGCAGTCGCGGTGCCGTTGCTGACGTTGGGCTTGATCGCCGGCTTCGTGCGGTTGCGCACCGACGGCGACTCGATCGATGCGCTCGAGGTGATGACCGTGCTCACCTGGCTCGGCTACGGCGCGTTCCTCGTCGTTCGCCCGACCGGACGGAATGCGGCCTACGCCGCGCTCGGCGGCTTCGTGCTCGTGATCGTGCTGCGGCTGGCGCTTTCGGGGAGCCACTTCGCATGACGCTCTCGCTCGTCGGTCTGTCCCACCGCGTCGCGCCGGTCGAGCTGCGCGAGCGGGTGACGCTCGACCGCGACGCCGCGGCGGTGCTGGCGCGGTCGCTCGGCGACGCTGTCTGCCTGTCGACGTGCAACCGGACCGAGCTCTACTTCGACGGCGCATCCGATGTGCAGGCGATCGCCTCGCTCGAAGCGCTGGCCGGGGAGTCGCTCGACGGCGTTCTCTACCGGCGGTTGGAGGAAGACGCTGCGCTGCACCTCTTTCGCGTCGCGGCGGGCCTCGATTCGCTTGTACCGGGCGAGGGCGAGATTCTCGGCCAGGTGCGTGCGGCTTTCGAGGCGGTCAGCTGCGGTCCTCTCCTCGACCATGTCTTCAGCCAGGCGCTCTCGGTCGGCAAGCGCGTGCGCACCGAGACGGCGATCGGCGAGAGCCCGGCCTCGGTGTCGTCGGCTGCTGCCGCGCTCGCCGCCCAGGTGTTCGGCGATCTGGCCGGACGCCGGGTGCTGCTGATCGGCGCCGGTCGCATCGGCGAGCTCGCCGCCCAGAACCTCGCATCGCGCGGAGCCGAGATCGCGTTCGTCGCCAACCGCACCGTCGAGACTGCGAAGGAGCTGACGGTGCGCTTCGGTGGCCGGCCGCTGGCGCTCGATCGCGCCGCGTCGGTGCTCGGCGAGGTCGACGTCGTCGTCTCCTCGACCGGCGCGCCCGACCCCGTGCTCTTCGCCGCCGACATTCCCGAGCGCCGCCACCGGCCGCTGTTTCTGATCGACATCGCGGTCCCGCGGGATCTCGACGCGGCGATCGCACGGATCGACGGCTGTTTCCTCTACGACATCGACGACCTGGAGGCCGTCGTCTCGGAGACGCTTGCCGGCCGCAGGGTCGAGGCCGAGCGGGCCGAGGAGCTGGTGGCCGAGGAGGCTCTGCGCTTCCAGGCGTGGCGCGCCTCGCTCGAGGTCGTGCCGGCGATTGCTTCCCTGCGCGCCCGTGCCGAGGAGATTCGCTCGGCCGAGCTGGCGAAGCTGAACGGCCGCGTTACAGACGCCGAGCGGCGGACGCTCGAATCGGTGACTGCACAGATCATGAACAAGCTGCTGCACCTACCGACCGTGCGGATGAAAGAGGCGGCGATCGGCGCCGACGGCGCGGCGTACGCAGACGCGGTGCGCTACCTCTTCGGATTGGAGGAGGAACGGTGAGCAGCGAAAGGCGCCGCACCGAACGTCCTTTGCCCGTGCAGTCGCCGACGGTGTTTCTGCGCGTCAAGCTCGGGTACCCGGTCTGCGGCCGCAGCACGCGCGGAAGGAAGGTGACCTGTGCTCGTTCGTATCGGGTCTCGCGGCTCTAGGCTCGCGCTCACTCAGGCGGAGCAGGCCGCCGCGGCGCTGCGCCGGCCGGGCATCGAGATCGCCTTCGTGCCGATCACGACTGCCGGCGACCGCGACCGGACCCGTCCGTTCGGCGAGATCGGGTCGCGCGGCGTATTCGTCAAGGAGATCGAAGAGGCGTTGCTCGCGAAGCGGATCGACGTCGCCGTGCACTCGGCGAAGGACATGACGTCGACCGACACCGCCGGCCTGGCCGTGGGTGCGTATCTCGAGCGTGACGATCCGCGCGACGCGCTCGTCGGCGCCGAGGCACTCCGCCCCGGGATGCGGATCGGCACGGCGTCCGTGCGCCGCCGTGCGCAGCTGCTGGCACTCGACCCGACCGTCTCGGTCGAGCCGCTCCGCGGCAACGTCGACACGCGGCTCCGGAAGCTGCGCGAGCGGGGTCTCGACGCGATCGTCCTCGCTGCTTGCGGACTCGACCGGCTCGGCCTGGGGGGCGAAATCGGGCTGCGTCTCGACCCGGGGCAGATGCTGCCGGAGGCGGCGCAGGGTGCGCTCGCCCTGCAGGTCCGCGTCGGCGAGGAAGAGCTCGTCGCTCACGCCGACCACGCCGAGACGAGGGCGCGTGTCGAACCGGAGCGAATCTGCGTCTCGATCGTCGGGGCGGGGTGCCTCGCGCCGGTTGCCGCGTACCACGACGGAACGACGCTGCACGCGCTGATCGCCGACGAGGACGGTGCGTGGATCGAGCGCCGCTCCGGCGACGATCCCGAAGCGCTCGCCCGCGAGCTCGCCGGGCTCGCAGCCGCTCGCGAGGCGGCCCGCGCGCAGCCGGCGTGACCGCGCTGCGTGTGATCGTGACGAGGTCGCAGGCGCAGGCCGGCCCGCTCATCGCGCGGCTCGAGGCGCTTGGCGCCGAGGTCGTCGAGTGCCCGCTGATCGAGATCGAGCGCAGCTCCGACGAACCGGTCGACGCGGCGGGCTACGACTGGGTCGTGATCACCAGCCCGAACGGCGCCGGCGAGATCGCGCGCCGCGGGCGCAACCTGCCGCGGGTCGCCGCGATCGGGCCCGGGACGGCAGAGGCGCTGCGCGAGCACGGCATCGAGCCGGCGTTCGTCCCGAGTGCCTCGTCCCAGGACGAGCTGCTGGCGGAGTTCCCACAGCCTGCGGGCCGGGTGCTGTTCGCGGCGGCCGAAGGCGCTCGTCGCGGCCCGGCCACCCAGCTCGGAGCCGACTTCGTCGTCCTCTACCGCACCCGCCTCCTCACCCCCGAGGCGCCCGCCGGAGATGCGGTCGTGCTCGCCTCCGGATCGGCCGCCCGCGCCTATGCCGCGATCGGGGGGGCCGCGCCCGCGGTGTCGATCGGCCCGGAGACGTCGCGCGTCGCGCGCGGCGCGGGCCTCACCGTGGTTGCGGAGGCGCGAACGCACGACCTCGATGGGCTCGTCGCGGCGGTACGCGATCTGATGAACTCACGGTCGTGAAAGAACCGTCGTGAGCGTCGTCACCTTCCTCACCGACTTCGGCCTGCAGGATGACTTCGTCGGCACATGCCACGGCGTGATCGCACGGATCGCGCCCGACGCACGCGTGATCGACGTGACGCACGGAATCGCACCGCAAGCGGTGCTGCAGGGCGCCCTCGTCTTGCAGAGCACGATCGGCTACATGCCGGTTGGCGTCCACCTTGCGGTCATCGATCCGGGGGTGGGCGGCGAACGGCGGGCGATAGCGATCGCCACGGCCGACGGCCGTCGGTTCGTCGGCCCCGACAACGGCCTGCTGGCCCCGGTCGTCGAGGCGCTCGGGATCGAGGCGGTGCACGAGCTGACCGACGGGCGTTTCCATCTCCCCGAGGTCTCGCACACCTTCCACGCCCGCGACATCTTCGCGCCCGCCGCCGCCCATCTTGCGAACGGCGTCCCGATCGAGGAGTTCGGGCCGCCGCTCGATCCCGCCGGCCTCGTCCGGATCGAGGTGCCCGATCCCGATGTCGGCCGCACCCAGATCTCGGCCACCGTGCTCGCGATCGACCGGTTCGGGAACGTTGCAACGAATGCCCGCCGCGCTCACGTGGATGCGCTTGGCCTCGCCGACGGCGACCGCGTTGAGATTCGCCTCGTGCTCGACCGGTACTACGCCGTCGTCGCCCGAACATTCGCCGACGCGCCGCCGGGAGAGCTGATCCTCTACGAGGACTCGTATGCGTTCATGACGCTCGCGATCAGCCGCGGCAATGCAGCGCGCCTCACCGGCGTCGCGCCCGGCGACGAGCTACGGGTTGTGCGGGAGTGACCTCCTTCGGACAGCGCTTCGCGCGGCTGGTCACGGTGCTCGCCGTTCGCGCTCCGTCGACCTGGCGCCTCCTGCGTGGGCCGCTGACGCGGAACTTCGACCGCATGGCTCCGGAGTGGGACGCGTTGCGGGTCGACGAACAGCGCCTCTCGGCGATCAGGACGGCGCTCGACGCGGTGGCGCCGGCTCCCGAACGGGTGCTCGATCTGGGTACCGGCAGCGGAGCGGTCGCGCGCCTGGCCGCTGAGCGGTGGCCCGGCGCGGAGGTCATCGGCGCCGATGTCTCGACCGGGATGATCGCCGAGGCGACACGGCTCGCGAGCTCGCCGAACCAGCGCTATCAGGTTGCCGACGCTTCGTCCCTGCCGTTCGCCGGCGGCGCGTTCGACCTGGTGACGATGAACAACGCGATCCCGTTCTTCGACGAGCTCGCGCGTGTGACGGCGCTCGGCGGGTTCGTCGCGATTGCCTATGCCCGTGGCGCGCAGACGCCGATCTACGTGCCGCTCGAGCGGGTCCGCGCGGCGCTCGAGCGGCGCGGCTTCACGCACGTTGCGGACTTCGAGGCCCAAGGAGGGCTCGCGCTGGTTGCCCGCAAAGGCGAGCAGTCGTAAGCTCCCGGGCACAGAGGCGTCCGCGACGCGGTTGCACCGGTCCGGACGTCTCTCTTAGGGTCGCGTGGAACGAGCTCTTACGTGCTCTAGACTTCCCCGCGCGCGGCGAGGTAGCTCAGTTGGTAGAGCACACGGCTGAAAACCGTGGTGTCGCCGGTTCAAGTCCGGCCCTCGCCACTCGTAGGTAGTTCGTCAGGCGCCGCAGCAGACACCCGGCGCTCCCACTGCTTCTGCATAGAGTCTCGGCATGTCCCGGATCGCGGACCCGTCGCTGGCCCCCGAGGGTCACAAGCGCATCGAGTGGGCCTCGCAGCACATGCCCGTGCTGCACCGGTTGCTCGAAGAGCGTCTCCGTGACGGTGCGCTCGAGGGACGCCGCCTGGCGGTCGTCGTGCACCTCGAGGCGAAGACGGCCTGCCTCGTGCTGGCGCTGCGCGAGGCGGGCGCCGACGTCGTTGCGGCCGGCAGCAATCCGCTCTCGACCCAGGACGCCGTCTGCGCCGCACTCGTCGAGCGCGGCGTCGAGGTATACGCGCGGCACGGCGTCTCCCAGCCCGAGTTCACCGAGGATCTGCTCGCGGTCGCGGAGACCAGGCCCGAGCTCGTGATCGACGACGGGCTCGAGCTGACGCGTCGCATGGCCGAGCATCGCGCCGATCTCTATGCGGCGCTGAGCGGCGTCAGCGAGGAGACAACGACCGGCGTCGCCCGCCTGCGTGCGCTCGAGGCCGAGGGACGGCTGCCGTTCCCGGCGATCGCGGCCAACAACGCGCGTTGCAAGCACATGTTCGACAACCCGTACGGCACCGGGCAGACGACTCTGACCGCGATCCTCGCGCTCACGAACCTGCTGGCCGCCGGTCGCGAGTTCTGCATCGTGGGCTACGGCTGGGTCGGCAAAGGGCTGGCCCGCGCCGCCGACGGGCTCGGCGGGCGCGTCACGATCGTCGAGGTCGATCCCGTGCGGGCGTTGACCGCCCACATGGACGGATTCAGGGTCGCGGCGCTGGCCGACGCGCTGCCGGACGCCGACGTCGTGATCACCGCCACCGGCCTGATCGAGGCGGTGCCGGTCGGGGCGCTCGGGCTGCTCAAAGACGGCGTCGTCCTCGCGAATGCCGGCCATCACGACCGCGAGATCGACGTGCCTGCACTCGCGGCAGCCGCCGGAGCTCCGATCGAGGCGCGGCGTGGTGTGCGCACCTACGTGCTCGACGGGCGGCGCCTGCACGTGCTCGTCGACGGCGCGCTCGTCAACATCGCCGGGCTCGACGGCAATCCGATCGAGATCATGGATCTCTCGTTCTCCGTGCAGGCGCTCTCCGCGCACCACCTCGCCTCGGGCGCCGCACTGCCCGGGCTGAACCGGTTCCCCGACGAGCTCGACGCGCTGATCGCGCGGACGAAGCTCGCCACGCTCGGGATCTTCCTCGACGACACCACCGATGCCCAGCGCAGCTTCCGAGCCAGCTGGGCTCTTTGACTACAGGCTGAGCGCAGCCAGCCGGTCGACCAGGCCGAGCGTCAGCTCGTGCTTCTCGAGCACCGCGTCGGCGCCCGCCTCGGTCGCGGCGCGATGGAGTGCGGGATCCGAGTCGCCGGTCAGGACGAGCACGCAGAGGTTCGGGTGGTCGCGGCGCAGCCGCGCGACGGCCGTCACTCCGTCGAGGAGCGGCATGTGCAGATCGATGACGGCGGCGTCCACGTCGTGCGTGTCCGCCAGCTCGATCGCCTGGAGGCCGTCAACCGCCCTGGCGACGACGGAGAGCTCCGGCTGGCGGTCGATCAGTGTGCGGAGCGACTCGAGGAACAGCGGGTCATCGTCCGCGATGAGCACCTTGATGGGGCTAACAGACATGGGAGTGACGTAGCCTCTTTCGCATGAGCGAGCAGACGCTACGCCCGGTCGCAATCATAGGCGCCGGCCTCGACCTCGGCCAGGGCCGCCGCGGCGTCGACATGGGGCCGTCGGCGATTCGCTACGCCGGGCTCGACGTCCGGCTGCGTGAGCTCGGCCGGGAGGTCGCCGATTGGGGCGACGTGCGAGCCCCGGCCCCCGAGACGACCGACGAGGGCAGCCCGGCCTGCCGCTACCTGGCCCCGATCAAGGAGGCGTGCGAGCGGGTCGCCGTGCTCGTGGAGGACGCGGTCAACCAGCGCCACCTGCCGCTCGTGCTCGGCGGCGACCACTCGATTGCGATGGGCACGCTCGGTGGGATGGCGAAGGCGCGGGGCGCCGGCGCCGCGCTCTGGATCGACGCGCACGGCGACCTGAACCGGCCCTCGACCTCGCCGAGCGGGAACGTCCACGGGATGCCGCTGGCGGCGGCGTTCGGCGCCGCGGGCGACGGGTTCGCGAGCGAGGTCTACCCGTCCCCGTCGGTCACCCGCGCTGCACTCGTGGGCATCCGCTCGCTCGACCCGGGCGAGCGCGACCTGATCCGGAACCTCGACGTGCGTGTCTTCACGATGAGCGAGATCGACCGGCACGGCGTCGAGCGCGTGCTCGCCGAGGCGCTCGAGTTCCTGTCGGACGCCCCGTTCCTGCACGTCAGCCTCGACCTCGACGCTGTCGACCCCATGTTCGCGCCCGGTGTCGGCACACCGGTTCGCGGCGGCCTCACCTACCGCGAGGCCCATCTCGCACTCGAGCTCGTGGCGGCGTCCGGCGTCCTCGATTCGCTCGACGTCGTCGAGGTCAATCCGATCCTCGACCGCGAGAACGAGACCGCGAAGCTCGCCGTCGAGCTCGTCGCGAGCGCGCTCGGCAAGCGGATTCTCTGACGGGTTACTTCCGCGAAGCCTTCGCCGACCGTTCGACCGGCTGCTCGGCGCCGTTGCCTGACGGCTCGTAGTAGACGGTGCCCTGCAGCTCCTCGGGCAGGCAGTCGACCGCGAAGCCCGCCTCCTCCGTGTGCGGATAGACGTAGCCCTCGCCGCGGCCGAGCTTCTTCGCGCCCGCATACGACGCCGACCGGAGCGCCGCCGGTGGCAGCAGGTGCCCGCGCTCCCGCACCTCCTGGGTGGCCTTGCCGAGTGCGACGTAGGATGCGTTCGACTTGGGTGCGCGCGCGAGGTACACGGCAGCCTGCACGAGGTTGAGGCGTGCTTCGGGCAGTCCGACGTGCTCGACCGCCTGAGCCGCTGCGACCGCGACCAGTAGCGCCTGCGGGTCGGCGTTCCCGATGTCCTCCGAGGCGAGCACGATCATCCGGCGGGCGATGAACCGGCCGTCCTCGCCGCCTTCGAGCATCGCCGCGAGGTAGTAGATCGACGCCTGCACGTCGCCGGCGCGCGTCGACTTGATCCACGCCGAGATGAAGTCGTAGTGCTTGTCGCCGCCCTTGTCGTACGCCAGGGGCCGCTTGCGCGCGGCGTCGTCGACGTGGCGTTCGGCGAGCGGCTGGCCCTCGGCCCGCGCCGTCTCGACCGAGAGCTGCAGGATATTCAG
>Ga0206353_10573937_pt1 | contig 14315 bp, 14 predicted proteins | sample DielMetaTC5am4_FD_146436 | JGI IMG/M metagenome (GOLD analysis project Ga0206353, IMG submission 146436) | Corn rhizosphere microbial communities from Kellogg Biological Station, Michigan, USA - Diel MetaT C5am-4 (Metagenome Metatranscriptome)... | ecosystem: Host-associated > Plants > Roots >...
CGATCTCGCGATCCCCGACGAGACCCTGCAGAACGCCGCGCGCGTCGGTGTGCTCGCCGCCACCGTGGTGGCGTTCCTCGTCGGTGCGCTCGCCCTGATCGGCCCGCGCGCGACCGGCCGGCTCCGGGTCTTCCTGCTCGCCCTGGCCGTCGTGGATGACATCGGCGCGCTGACCATCATCGCCCTCGTGTACACGCAGCATTTCACCCCGCTGCCGCTGATCGTGGCGGCCCTCGGGCTCGTCGGCGTCTACTTCACGCGCTATCTGCGGGGCGGCCGGGGGCCGGTGTACGCGACCCTGGCGATCATCGTGTGGCTCGCCTTCCTCGCATCAGGCGTGCACCCGACGCTCGCCGGCGTCGCGATCGCCCTCCTGATCCCCGTGTACCGGCCCAACCGGATCGACGTGGAGCATGCACTCGATCTCGCGCGCACCTTCCGGCAGTCGCCGAACACCGAGTACGCGCGCGCTGCCGCCAACAGCCTCCGCGAGTCGATCTCCATCAACGAGCGGCTGCAGTCGGCCTGGTCGCCGTACGTGGCCTACGTCGTGCTTCCGCTGTTCGCGCTCGCCAACGCGGGAGTCCGGCTGAGCGGCGACATCCTCCTGGGCGCTCTGGTGTCCCCGATCGCGTGGGGCGTGCTCGTCGGTCTCGTCGTGGGCAAGTTCGTCGGCGTCTTCGGTTCGGCAGCCCTCCTGCGGCTGCTCCGGATCGGCGAGTTCGGCCCGGGGCTCGCCCTCGACCGGCTCGCCGGGGGAGCCGCGCTGTGCGGGATCGGGTTCACCATCTCGCTGTTCATCGTCGATCTCGCGATCCCCGACGAGACCCTGCAGAACGCCGCGCGCGTCGGTGTGCTCGCCGCCACCGTGGTGGCGTTCCTCGTCGCCACGCTGATCTTCCGGATCTCCGACGCCCGCCGGCCGAAGGAGGAGGTGGGGACCACCCTCCTCCGGCCGGTCGATCCCGACCGCGACCACATCTTCGGGTCGATGGATGCGCCCTTCGAGATCGTCGAGTACGGCGACTTCCAGTGCGGGTTCTGCCTCAAGGCGACCGGCTCGGTGGTCGAGGTGCAGCGCGAGCTCGGCGACGGATTGCGCTATGTCTGGAGGCACGCGCCCCTGACCCGGTTCCACCCGAACGCGCTCGCGGCGGCCGAGGCCTCGGAGGCCGCTTCACGTCAGGGCAGGTTCTTCGAGTTCGAGCGCAGCCTGTTCGCCGACCAGGAGAACCAGCTGCCTTCGGACATCGTGCGCCGCGCCCGGGAGCTCGGCCTCGATGTGGAGCGCTTCGAGGCCGACCTCCGCTCGGCCGAGGTGGCCGCGCGCGTCCGGGACGACATGCTCGACGCCGAGGCGATGGACATCTCCGCCGTTCCGACGTTCTTCATCAACGGCCGCCGTCATAGCGGACCCTACGATGCGCAGTCGCTGATCCGCGCCCTCCAGGCGAGCGCCGACGGCGGTCGCCTGGAGCCGTCCTCTCCCGCGTGACCCGGTGTCGGTGGGGTGCGGAATAGTGGGGGCATGCCGCAGCCAGACACCGACTCCGACCTGCTGATCGTCCCCGATGCCGCCGCGTGGCGCCAGTGGCTGGATGCGAACGAGGAGACGTCGGACGGCGTCTGGCTGGTGCTCGCGAAGAAGGGCGTCACAGACCCGACATCGCTGACCTACGCGCAGGCCCTTCCGGAGGCGCTCTGCAGCGGATGGATCGACGGCCAGAAGCGCGGACGGGACGCCATGACGTCCCTGCAGCGCTTCACGCCGCGCCGCAAGGCCTCGCTCTGGTCGGAGCGCAACATCGGCCTCGTCGCGGCTCTGGACGCCGAAGGGCGCATGCGTCCCCGCGGGCAGGCGGAGATCGACCGGGCGAAGGCGGACGGCCGGTGGGACCGTGCCTATGGCGGCTCCTCCACCATCCAGGTGCCGGACGATCTGACCGCTGCGCTGACCGCAAACCCCGCGGCGGCTGCCACGTTCGAGCGCCTGAACAAGCAGAATCGGTTCGCCGTCCTCCACCGCGTCGTCACCGCTCCGAGCGTCACGAGCCGCGCCAACCGGCTGCAGAAGCTCGTCGCGATGCTGGAACGCGGCGAGACGCCCTACCCGCAGCCGAACGACCCGCAGCGGAACGACGCAGGATAACGAATCGGTGAACAGGCCGACGGCCTTCTGTCGGAGTCCGCATCCGCTGGCTATGCTGCGAGCGTCCGGGCATTCGGAGGGGGAGACGGCGATGGGGAATCTGTCGGGGGCGGCGGGCTTCGCCGGTGCGATCGCGCTTGCAGCCATCGTCCTGCTGCTCGCGCCGCTCGGGAGCGCCACCTCGCCGACAGTCCAGGCGGTGGATCTGGTGGTCGCCGTCATCGCGGGGACGGCTGCGACGACGTGCCTGGGCATCGCCGCGGGAGCACGCCACCGGCACAGAAGAGCCCGCTAGCGCTACAACCCTCCTTCGCGCAAGGGGGCGTGGGAAAGTTGACAATCCGGGTGACCGTGGGGATCATCCAGAAGATGACATTGGTGGACGGGACCCTCGAGGACTTCGCCCGCGATTTCCAGATCGCGCTGGCGCAGCGCCAGGTGACCGTCGCCTATCAGCCCCAGATCGACGTCTCCACAGGCTCGGTCGTCGGCGTGGAGGCGCTCGCGCGCTGGACGCATCCCCGGCGCGGTGCGATCTCGCCCGATGTGTTCGTCGACGTGGCGCAGAAGTCCGGCCTGCTCCCGCTTCTGACGGCCCGGGTCGTCTCCGATGTCACTGCTGAGTACATCCCCGGCTGCACCATCGACGTCGCCGTGAACGTCTCCGCGACGCAGCTCGAGGATCCGTCCCTCTACGACATGTTCGACGGCGCGTTCTCGACCGGCAGGTGCGACCCGGCCACGCTCACCATCGAGGTCACCGAGAGCCACCGCATCGCGCATCCCGACCGGGTGGCCGCGCCCCTGGAGGCGCTCACGGCGGCCGGGGTCACGATCTCGGTGGACGATTTCGGCATCGGCCACTCGTCGTTCGGCCGGGCGGAGGCGCTGCGCGCCCGCGAGCTGAAGCTCGACAAGAGCCTCGTGCAGGCGGACCACCGGGCCGGCGAAGTGGCTCAGATCATCGGCGAGGCGCACCGTCGCGGCATCCGGGTGGTCGGTGAGGGGGTCGAGCGAGGCACGCAGCTCGACCGGCTGGCCGCCGCGGGCTGCGATCGTGCGCAGGGCTACTGGATTGCGAAGCCCCAGCGCGCGTCGGCGCTGCTCGCATGGTATCGATCGCGCTCGCACCGCTCCTGAGCGGTTGTCTCGGCCCGCTCAGAACGGAAGGAACCGGGCCGGTATCTCGGGCTAGAGGGCGTCGAAGGAGTCGATGTCCACGCGCGGCTCCTCCATGCGCGGTGCAGGCGGGTCCACCTCGATCTGCGCCCACGTGACCGGCATGCCGGGGGAGAACAGCACATCCACGCCCGGGCCGCCCCGCAGCGGCGGGATGGTGACGTAGCCGCCGCCGGCCCGCACCGCCTCGAGGATCTTCGCGCGCAGCTCGTCCACCGGATCGGGAAGGAAGTAGTCCTTGCCGTCGACCGTGAGGCGGTGAACGATCATCTGCTGTTCCTTTCGGTGGTGATGCTGTAGAACACTATCGCGCGGTCACGATACACCCGTATCCCGTGCGGCTAGGCTCTCAGCAGCGCCGGACGCGCGCCAGTTCGACCAGAAGAAAGGCTTCCGTGGGCACCCTCCGTTACGACGGCGAGAGCTTCGAGCTCGACGACCGTCTTCTGTTCCACATGCAGATCGCGATCAGCACGAAGCTCCGCCGCGGCGAGAACTTCTTCCTCACCTGGCCGGTGGCCGCCGAGCTCGGCAGCGGCCGCCACACGATCTGGGTCGACAACGGCGTCCCGATGCACATCTTCTACTCCGGTTCGAAGGTGCCGACGCTGAACAAGGACTGGATCGAGGCGATGATCCAGACGGCCGCCCGGGCCTCCGGGATGCTCGTCATGGAGGAGTCGGAACTCCGCCCGCCGTCGGCGCGCTGACCTCCCGCTCAGCGCCGGGGAGACCGGTGTCCGTCAGAGCTTCGCCAACGGCCTGCTCGACCGTGAGCTCCCGGCCCTCGGCCGCCGCCGCCGCGAGCCGGCCGGCCGGGGCGGTGGCGGCCAGCCGGTCCAGGTACCGCTGGTGGAAGGTGAAGGTCGGCCCGTTGTGGGTTCCCGAGCGCTCTCGCAGCGCGTGGGCGGCGCCGGCGAGCCGCCCGGCGCGGTCGACGTCGCCGCCGACGGCGGCGACCGCTGCCAGCCCTTCCAGCCCATAGGCGATCCCCTCGATGTGGCCCAGCGACGTCGAGAGGGTGACACTGAGCGCGAAGTCCTTCCGGGCATCCTCCGGTGAACCGAGCAGAAGGTGCGCCCAGCCGAGGTGGTACGCCGCGATCCGGCCGCCGACGCCATCCTCTCCGCTCTGCGTGAGCGCGAGCGACTCGTCGAAACGCTCGAACGCCGTGCGCAACCGCTGCTCCAGCAGGGCCACCCGGCCCAGCAGGACGAGCGCCATCGACTCGCCCCAGACATCCCCGGTCTCACGGAACAGCTGGATGCTGCGCTGCATCACTTCCGCCGCTCGCGCGGTGTCCGGGTCGTCGCCCGCGAGGAGGGCGAGTGCGAGCGAGATCTGGGCCATCGCCTCGCCGGAGCGATCGGCGCAGCGCCGGAACAGCTCGGCGCTCTCTGCGAGGTCGGCCGCCACCCGCCCGTCCGGGTCCTTCCAGAAGCGGATGGTGCGTGTGAAGTAGAGCGCGATGGCGCGCGTCCGGTCGTGCAGCGGGTCTCCGGACTCGAGCGGCTCATCCATCCAGGTGCGGACCTCGCCGAGCAGGCCGATGACCCAGAAGTAGAGGAACAGGTTGAAGGCGAGCTGCGCAGCGCGGTCCCAGTCGCGCGCGTCGAGCAGGTACCGTTCGGCCGCCCGCAGGTTGTCGCGCTCGTCGCCAAGCCGCTGCATCCACTCGCGCTGCCCGCCGCCCTTCAGCGGAACGCGGGCGCGGGAGCCGAGGTCGATGAAGTAGCGCGCGTGGGCGTCCCGGGCGCGCTGGAGGCTGCCCTCGCTCCGCAGCTGCTCTCGCGCGTACTCGCGGACGATCGCCTGCATGGTGAAGCGCGGGCGGCCGTCGGTGTCGTGCTGGGCGACGAGGCTGGAGTCGACCAGAGCGGCGAGGTCGCTGAGTACGTCGTTGTCGCCGTCCGGCGTGCGGTCCTCTCCGACGCGGCCATCGCCGGGGAATCCGCCGCCGTCGTCCGCCCCGACGAACTCCGCCGCCTCGAGGGTGAAGCCGCCCTCGAAGACGCCCAGCCGTGTCAGGAGCCGTCGCTGCTCCGGGGCGAGCAGCTGCGTGCTCCACTCGATGGTGCGCCGGATGGTCTGCTGCCGCTCCGGGAGATCGCGCGAGCCGCCGACCAGCACGGAGAGGCGGCGGTCGATCCGCTCGAGCAGTTCGGCGGGGGAGAGCACCCGGATGCGCGCGGCGGCCAACTCGATGGCCAGCGGGACGCCGTCGAGGGCGGTGCAGACGCGCGCCACCGCATCCCTGTTCTCCGGGGTGATCTCGAAGTCGGGCTTCACCGCGTGGGCGCGCTCGACGAACAGGCTCACCGAGGAGTCCTCGGCCAGCGGACCCACCTCGTAGCTCTGCTCGGCGCTCACCCGGAGGAGCGTCCGGCTGGTGACGAGGAGCGACAGTCCCGGCGCGTCGGCGAGGAGTCCGGAGAGCAGCGGCGCGGCGCCGAGCACCTGCTCGAAGTTGTCGAGCACGAGCAGGATGCGCCGGTCGCGCAGCGCCGTCACCAGGTTGTCCAGGATGGGCGCGTCGCCCGTGTCGCGCACCCCCAGCGCCTGTGCGATGCGGTTGGGCACGCGCAGGGGATCGTGGACCGCCGAGAGATCGACGAACACCGCGCCATCCTCGAACGCCCGTGCGGCGGCGCCCGCGGCGGCGATCGCCAACCGGCTCTTTCCGATCCCGCCCGGGCCGGCGAGGGTCAGGAGGCGCACGCCGTGCTCGAGTCGATCGGCAACGGCGGCGATGTCGCCGTCGCGCCCGACCAGCCCGGTCAGCGGAACCGGCAGCCGCACCGGCTCGACCACGCGGTCGGCGTCGCTCGCCACCTCGGCCGAGACGAGAGCCCGGCTCTGATCGAATCGCTCGGCGAGCAGAGTGGCGAGGTCGTTCTCGATCAGCTGTGCGAGCTCCCTGGGGCTCTCGAAGTACTTGTACGCGGCTCGGTCGTCGTCGCGGATGCGGGCCAGGAGCCTGGCGAGCCGCTGCTCCCGGTTCTCGGCCGGACTCTTCACGTAGAGCAGCCGCGGCACCTCGTCCGGGCAGAGGTTGTACTCGTCCTCGAGCCCGGAGACCTCTTCGTCGGGCGCGACCCAGCCATAGCGCTCCCAGTAGAGGCCGATGAAGACATCGCTCTGGTCGAGGTATGCCCGGTAGAGCTCCCGAGGTGGATGCGGCCGCGCCCCGAGCTCGAACATGACAGGCGCGAGGTGGAGCCGTTCGATGGCGGTCCGGGCTGCGCGTCGCTCGGCGGCGAGCTCCTGCAGGGTGGAGGAGACGAAGATCCGCAGCCGCTGGTCCGGCGTGCGGATCACGTGAGGATGGCTCATGTCATGACATTGTCTTGCGTTCCTGAGCGGATGTACAGGGGGCGGAGGGATGCGGCGTCAATAGCACGCGATGGCTCGCCCGCACAAGGCTCTACACTCGTCCCGGTCGACGCGGTTGGCTAGGCATGTGAAAGAAATCGCGTGGTACGTGCTGGGCTTCTCCCTCGCCGTGACGGGAATCGCGCTCGGGCTGCTGCTGGCACCCGACGCCGCCGACGCGCGAGAGGGCGCCGGCGGGCTGCTGCAGCACCTCAGCCCGACCGAGTGGAGTGACCTCGTCGTCGCGCTCGTGTTCGCGGCCGTGGCCTTCGTCGCCGGCAGTCTCCTGTCGTCGCGGGCCGCGGCCGACGCCGACGAGAGGGCCGCGGCGGTGGAGCTCGTCACCGTTGAGAGCGCTGGCTGAGCCCACCGTCGAACCGCCGCCGCCCCAGGGGAGCGGCGGCGGCCGGCCGTGGCTCCCGGCGCAGGGACAGCTCGTCGACCGTCGTCACAAGCCGGGCTTCCTGGGTGGGATGCTCTCGTTCCGGCCTATTGCAGCGTGGCGGTGATGATCAGGTTGTCGGTCGAGGGGGCACCGGAGGGTCGCTGGAGGCAGGTGATGAGGACGAGCCGGCGGGGGGTGTTCGCCCACATGGCCGGATCATCGGGGAGCCGGTGTTTATCGATTGTCCTCGAGCCGGTGACGACGTAGGTGTGGTCGCCTACCTGGACGGTGGCACCGGGTTTGACCCGGGCGGTGCCGTGCTCGACGTCGATGAGGTAGTTGCCGGGTCCGATGCCGCCGCCGCGGACGGAATGGGCGACCACGTACAGGGTGCCTTGTCCGGGCTGATCCAGTGAGGCGCCCAGGTTGCGGACGAGGTAGGCGGAGTCGAACCCGGGCGGGGTGATGGTGTTGTCGGCTTCGCTGAGCTCACCGAGCCTGACATCCAGACCGACAGAGGGGACCTTGAGGCGTTGCCCGATGTCGGGAACGACGTTCATCGCCTTCTGGGTCTTCGCAGGAGGGAGCGTACCCGGGTCGACATGGACTCGGTTGCCCTGGAGATCGGGCACCGTCTGCGTGGTGGGGGTCAGGATGCCGAGGGCGCCCAGGACTCCGATGATGAGTCCGGCGACGCCGACGGCGAGGACGGTGATGAGCACCGTCCTCGCGGTCTTCGTGGTTGCTACTGACGTGATCGTGTCTTTCTGCGACGGAGGAACACACCGCATCCACACGCTAATCCGGCGCATCACGCGAGCGAAAGGCAGCACTCCAGCTGTCCGGTAGCGCCCGTGACCCGCCCGTGCGGCGACCCTCGATCCCCGGCTAGCGCGTCGCCGCGGAGAGCGCCTCGCGAATGCCCGCGACGTCGAAGCGCGGCCCGTAGGCCGGGTGGTCGCGCTGGGCGCGCCAGCCTTCCGAGAGGGGTCCGAGATCCACCGGTTCGAAGCCGAACTCATCGATCAGCGCGGCGACGCGCTCCCGTGCGCCGGCGTCGTCTCCGGCGACGATGAGAGCGCGACGGCCGGGAGTCCCCGTGGGCAGGCTCTGCGAGGTGAGCTCTGCCGCCCCGATGTGGTTGAACGCCTTGACGACCTTCGATGCCGCCAGCCGCTTCTGCAGGCGCTCGGCAACGGTCGTGGACTCGTCGTCCAGCTCCGCGATGTGCCCGTCGCGGTGCGGGTAGTAGTTGTTCGTGTCGATGACGATCTTTCCCGCGAGCTCGTCCACGGGCAGGGTGGCCTCGGCCGCGAGTGGGGTGGTCACCACCACGAGGTCGCCGGCCGCCGCGGCTTCCGCGGGGGTCGCTGCGCGCGCATGGTCGCCGAGCTCGTCCACGAGGGCACGCAGGGTCTCCGGGCCGCGCGAGTTGCTGAGCACGACGTCGTAGCCCCGTGCGACAGCGAGGCGCGCGAGCTGGGATCCGATATGTCCTGAACCGATGAAACCGATAGTCGTCATGACCGGCCCAACCGCCACCCCCCTCCAATGATTCCCGCCCCACCCCTCGTGCCCCCACCGTCGAGTCCACGAAGACTGCACGTTGAGACGGCGTGTCGCGTGCAGTCTTCGTGGACTCGACGGAGGGGCGGGAGTCGTGGCCGGCGGAGACGGTGCGGATCTGCACCTGTCCGCGAGGGGATGCGCAGCGCTAGCATCGGCCGCACAGGTCGGATGCACGTGGCCGGATCGGAGGAGGCACGATGATCCCATTGACGGTCGGCACCACGGTGGAGGGGCCGGAACGGCCCGCCGTCATCGACGGCTCGCGCCTGAACCGGCACACGTTCTGGTGCGGTCAGAGCGGCTCGGGCAAGACCTACGCGCTCGGGGTGGTCCTGGAGCAGTTGCTGCTGCACACGGAGCTGCCGGTCGCCGTGTTCGACCCGAACGCCGACTTCGCGGAGCTGGGCAGCACGCGCGACGGGGCCGGCGCCGAGGAGGCCGCGCGCTGGGCGGACCTCGACATCCGGCTGCTCCATTCGAGCACCGTCCGTGAGCCGCAGCTCCACATCCGGTTCGTCGACCTGAGCGTGAGCTCGAAGGCGGCCGTCGGCCGGCTCGACCCGATCGAAGACAGCGAGGAGTACAACGCCCTGCTGCACCTGCGCCTGGGTCCGGACGGCTTCGAGCGGGATCGGTTCCTCGCCGCTCTCGTGGGCTCCGACGATCCGGCCCAGCGCCGGTTGGGACTGCGGATCGACAACCTGCAGATCCTCGACTGGCCGCTGTGGGCGATGGGTGCGGCCTCCGCCACGGATGCTCTCGACGAGCGACCCCGGGCGATCGTCCTCGATGTCGGCGGGTTCTCGCATCCGGGCGAGCCGCAGGCCGCGGCGCTCGGCGTCCTCGAGCACCTGTGGGAGCGCCGGATGGAGCGCCGGCCGCTGCTCATCGTCATCGACGAGGCGCACAACTTCTGTCCGCCCGCGCCCCGCTCGAGCGTGGAGGCGAAACTGACAGAGCTGCTCATCCAGATCGCCGCCGAGGGGCGCAAGTTCGGGCTCTGGCTGTTCCTGTCGACCCAGCGGCCGACGAAGATCCACCCGAACGTGCTCTCGCAGTGCGACAACCTCGGGCTGATGCGGATGAACTCGCCGCGCGACCTGGCCGAGCTGGCGGAGGTCTTCGGCTTCGTCCCGCGCCACCTGCTGGAGCAGTCTCCGGGTTTCCGCAAAGGCGAGGCACTGTTCGCCGGTGCGTTCACCGAGGAACCGCAGCTGGTCCGCATGGGCCGGCGGCTCACCGTGGAAGGCGGAAGCGACCTGGCGGTGGCCGCGTCGGCCCAGCGGTGATCCGTCACCCTAGAAGCAGCCGATTCCTTTTCCGATGAGCTCCACCCCGAAGATGAGCAGCATCACGGCCATGACGGTCGCGTTGTTGTGGACGAGCCACTCGCGCAGGGATCGGGCTGATCGCGATTCCCAGGGCCGGCGGCAGGATCTGCCCGATCGCGTTACCCGTTTCGTCCTCCCTTCGTACGCTGCCGTTCGCTGCGGCGCGCATCCGACTCGTTCCTCATCAGTTCACGTGTGACGGCGAGGTCGCCGATCGCCGGTCGCCACCGTCGCGCACGCGGGTCGGAGTCGACGAGCACCGCCCGGGCCAGCAGCGTGAGCGGGACGGCCAGGATCGCGCCGATCGGCCCGAGCACGACCGCCCAGAACAGGACCGAGAAGAAGGTCAGCGTCTGGCTGAGGGCGACTGCGTTTCCGACCACCTTCGGCTGGACCACCGACTGGATGACTGCGTTGATGACTCCGTACACGATGATCACGCCGATCACCGTGCCCCAGCCGCCGGTCAGGTAGCCGAAGACGAGCGGAGGCACCAGCGCGATGAAGTAGCCGACGTTCGGGATGAAGCTGCACAGGAACGCGAGGATCGCCCACAGGAGCGCGGCCGGGACGCCGAGCAGCCACAGCGCGATGCCGTTGATGACGCCCTGCGCGATTCCCAGCACAGTCGTGACGACCATGTAGCGGCGGACGGAGTGCGCGAAACCGCTGATCGCGAACACCAGGTTGGGCTGCGTCGGCTCCAGCTGCCGGAGCAGGGTGGGTGTGTACGCGGCGTCCGCGGGCATCAGGATGAGCATGGTCAACACGATGACCAGCAGCGCGACGATCCCGAGCGCGTTCCCCAGCAGGCCGGAGAAGAACGACAGGAAACCGGCCGGATCGAACCCGGCCTTGATCTGCGCGACCTGGTCCGGCCCCACGCCGATGGTCTGCAGCCAGGAGGAGAACTGCGCGCCCGCCTGCTCGAGCTGGGGCCTGTATTCGGGCAGCATCCCGATGAACTGGGCCGTTGCGATCCACAGGATCGCGATGAAGCCGGCCAGCAGCGCGAACAGGGTGAGGCCGACGGCTCCGGTCGCCAGTCCCTGCGGCGTGCCGTGCCGTTCGAGCCACACCCGTACCGGCTGGGCGCAGATCGTGAGCACCAGTGCCAGCAGGGCCGGGGCGAGGATGTTGCCGATCGCCGCCATCCCGAAGGAGACCACTACGGCAGCGGCGAGCCCGAGCAGGATGCGTACGCCGCGTCCCAGGGCGCCCGCGGACTGCTCGGCATCGGGGCCAGGCGGAGCGGGTGGCTCCGCCCGGCGAGACCTTCTGCCGCCGAGCAGGCGGCGCAACAGCCCCGGCCGGGGAGCGGGCTGCTCCGTCGCGCTCGGCATCGGGCCGGTCACGACGATCGCCGGACCGATGCGTTCACACCGTCGGCGCTGCCGGCGGCGGCGTCGACGAGCCGGCGGCGTACCGGCCGGCAGGTGCGGTGTTGCCGGAGAGCGCGTGCGCCTTCAGCTGGGCGAACTCTTCGGGTGTGATGGCTCCGGCATCCAGGAGGGCCTTCGCTTTGGCGATCTCGTCGGCGGGGCTCGCCCCGGCGACCTGGCGGATGTAGTCGTCGGTCGCGCTCTGCGCGCGCCGCGAATCCCTCTGGCTGCGCTCCGCCATGCCGGGTCCGCGGGCGATCAGGTACACCAGGGCGGTCAGGAACGGCACGAAGATCAGGAAGAGGATCCAGAGGGCCTTCCACCATCCGTTGAGCTTGCGGTCACGGAACAGGTCGCTGATGATCGCGAACAGGGCGAACAGATAGGCTACGAAAGCGAAGCTCCAGAAAAAGAGCCAGATGACGGTCCAGAAGTTGCTCCAGTCCATGGTCGGATATCCTCTCTCGACTCCCGGCTCGACGAGCCTCGACGTGCGCTGAGATTAGACCCGCCGGACGGCGCGCGGCTAGACATAGGGGCGACCGATTCGGCCCCCCCCCGGACCGCCCGACCGCCCGATAGCCCGACCGCCGGACAGCGGATCAGGACAGAGCGTCGAGCTCGGCGGTGAGGCCGTCGACGATCTCGGACGCGAGGAACCCCACGCGGCCGAGGCGCTCGCTCAGCGCATCGCCGGCGGCGGTGTGGAGATAGGTTCCCCAGACGGCGGCCTGAAGCGGTTCCGCGCCTCGGGCGGCGAGACCGGTGATCGCCCCGGCGAGGGCGTCGCCGCTCCCGGAGGTGCCGAGGCCCGCGTCGCCGTCGCGGTCCGCCAGCAGGCGTCCGTCCGGGGAGGCCACGCGACCGAAGCAGGAGACGACGGCGCGATACCGGTGCGCGAGCTCCACGGTGTCCGCCCCGAGGTCGTCCAGCTCGCGCCCGAGCAGCCGTCTGGCCTCCTCGAGGTTCGGGGTGAGGATGCGCGGGCCGTCGCCCGCGAGCCGCGGGTGCCCGGCGAGAGCGCCCAGCGCGAAGGCGTCGAGGACGAGGACCGTGTCACGACCGATCGCTCGTGCCGCCCGCGGAAGCAGCCGTGCCGTCTCGGTGGCGTCGTCCAGCCCCGGGCCGATGAGCACCGCATCCGCGCCCGCAAGGTCCCGGGACGCCTCGCGGATCCCGGCGCCGCGGACGCTTCCGGTGGAGGTCATGGACAGCGGCACCACGCCGGACTCCGGCAGCGCGACCGCCACCTGCGTGGCGACGCACCCGCTCACGGCGAGCGTCAGGCGGCCGGCGCCGACGCGCAGCGCCGCCCGTCCGGCGAGCAGAGCCGCGCCGGGGGAGCGGAGCGCACCGCCGACCACCACGACCTCCCCTCGCGTCTTCTTGGTCCCGGCGGGCTCCGGGAGCGGCCACCCGCGCAGCAGCTCCGGCGTCACCCGCTCGGCGACGGGATGGGCGTCGCGTGGCCGTTCACGCATCCGCTCGCGCCTCCCCGGGGTGCTCGGTCGCGGGGAGCCCCGCTGCGGCGAGGTGCGCGTCGTCGGCGAACGCTTGGAGGCTCCAGTCGCGTCCGTCGAATCGCAGCTCCGTGATCGACGCGTTCGCGATCGGATGCGTCAGCAGGTGCTCGGCGAGCTGCGCCTCCGTCATCCGCAGCATCACATAGAGGAAGAGGCTCACCACGGCGTCGTGCGCGAAGACGACGACGGTCCCGTCCGGATCGCCCGGCACATCGCGCAGGAAGGACCGGAGGCGCAGCGCCACGTCCGTCCACGCCTCCCCGCCCGGCGGCCGGTAGTAGAACTTGCCCGTCCACCGCCGCCGTTCGGCCTCCAGCGGCAGCCGGCGCTCCACCCCGACGGCCGTCAGCCGGTCGAGGATCCCGAGCTCGCGGTCGCGCAGGCGCTCGTCGATCCGGAGGATCACGTCCGCCCCGAGCGCCAGCTGGGCGGTCTCAACGGCCCGGCGGTACGGCGAGCTGTACACGACGACGTCCCGCGGGAGGACGTCCCGCAGGCGGGCGCCCAGCGCACCGGCCTGCAGCTCGCCCAGCGACGAGAGGGTGACGTCCGCATCCCGGGCCTCGACGGGGATCACGTCCACGTTCGCTGCCTCCGCGGCGGCCGCTGCGACGTTGGCCGTGCTCTCGCCGTGACGGATCAGAAGCAGGGTGCGAGCGGTCATGCTCTGGACTGTACGCTCGCGCGTAAGGCGCCGGGCGGAGTGCACTGCGGACACGAGGCGGGCGAGGCTACGATGTGCGGCGCCGCATCCCGACGAGAGGACCAGCCCATGCCCGCACTGACCGATACCTTCACGCTCTCCAACGGCGTCGCCATCCCGAAGATCGGATTCGGCACCTGGCAGATCCCGGAGGGCTCGCAGACGTACGACTCGGTTCGCACGGCGCTGGATGCCGGCCACCGCCACATCGACACGGCGCGCGCCTACGGCAACGAGGCGAGTGTCGGGCGTGCGGTCCGTGACAGCGGTATCCCAAGGGAGGACATCTTCATCACCACGAAGTGCCCGGCCGAGGTGAAGGACGGGGACGGCGCCCGCCATGCCTTCGAGCGGTCGACCGCGCTGCTCGACCTCGGGCCGATCGATCTGTACCTCATCCACGCGCCGTGGCCGTGGACCGCGATCGGTAGCGATCACCGCGCCGGCAACATCGAGGTCTGGAAGGTCTTCGAGGAACTGTACGAGGAGGGACGCACCCGTTCGATCGGCGTCAGCAACTTCGACGTGGCCGATCTGGAGTCGCTGCTCGGCAGCGCGGACGTGGTGCCGCACGCGAACCAGATCCGCTGGTTCGTCGGGAACACCCAGCGGAAGACGACCGCTTTCTGCCGGGAGCGGGACATCCTCGTGGAGGGCTACTCGCCCCTCGCGACCGGGCGCCTGCTCGGCAACCGCGACATCGCCGGGATCGCCGAGAAGTA
>Ga0206353_10208278_pt1 | contig 14312 bp, 15 predicted proteins | sample DielMetaTC5am4_FD_146436 | JGI IMG/M metagenome (GOLD analysis project Ga0206353, IMG submission 146436) | Corn rhizosphere microbial communities from Kellogg Biological Station, Michigan, USA - Diel MetaT C5am-4 (Metagenome Metatranscriptome)... | ecosystem: Host-associated > Plants > Roots >...
CGCAACGCCGAGGCGGCCGCGCTCGAGCGGCGAGCCCGCGAGGAGCGGGTCACCGCGACCGCCGGCGTCGACGTCGACGGGCTACCGCGCCTGGCCTGACGCGGCCATCGCGACGAACGTCGCCAGCGCCTCGGGGTTGGCCATCGCCCCCTCGCTGACGGCCTGATCGACGGGCACGCCGGACAGGATCCGCTTGACCGGCACCTCGCACTTCTTGCCGTTGACGGTGCGCGGCACGGCGGCGACCGCCTCGATCGCATCGGGCACGTGCCGGGGCGAGAGCTCCCGCCGGCAGGCGTCGCGGATGGCCGCGCGCAGGTCGTCGTCCACGTTGCCGACGACGAACAGCAGCAGCCGGTCGCCCACGTCGACCACGAGCGAGTCGTCAACCCCGGGCAGCGCCTCGACGACCCGGTAGAACTCCGCGGTCCCCATCCGTACGCCGCCCCGGTTGAGCGTCGAGTCGGACCGGCCGTAGATGACGCACGTGCCCCGCGGGGTGATGCGGATCCAGTCGCCGTGCCGCCAGACGCCCGGGTAGGTCGCGAAGTAGGCCTCCCGCAGCCGGGACCCGTCGTCGTCGCCCCAGAAGCGGACGGGCATCGACGGCATCGGCCGGGTGATGACCAGCTCGCCGAGCTCGTCGACCAGCGGCCGGCCGGCGGCGTCGTAGGCCGCGACCGCCGCCCCGAGCAGCCGGCACTGCAGCTCACCGGCGTGGACCGGCAGCACCGGGCACGAGCCGACGATCGCCGTGCAGAGGTCGGTGCCGCCAGAGACCGAGGCGACCAGGAGGTCGTCGCCGACCGCGTCGAGGACCCACGCGAACCCCTCCGGCGGCAGCGGCGCACCCGTCGACCCGACCGTGTGCACCCCCGACAGGTCGGCGAGGTCGCGCGGGCGGACATCGGCGTTCATGCAGGCCTGGATGTAGGGGGCGGAGGTGCCGAAGTAGGTGACGCCGAGCCGCTCGGCCAGCCGCCAGAGCGCGCCCATGTCCGGGTGGCCGGGGCTGCCGTCGTACAGCACGATCGTCGCGCCGACGAGCAGGCCGGAGACGAGGTAGTTCCACATCATCCAGCCGGTCGTGGTGAACCAGAAGAACCGGTCGTCCGGGCCCAAGTCGCTGTGCAGGGCGAGCGCCTTCAGGTGCTCGAGCAGGATGCCGCCGTGCCCCTGCACGATCGGCTTGGGCAGCCCGGTCGTGCCGGAGGAGTAGAGGATCCACAGCGGGTGGTCGAACGCCACTGGCTCGAAGACCAGCTCGGCGGTCTCGGCTTCGAGGTCCGACCAGGCGAGCGCACCCTCGAGCACGGCCGCAGGGTCGAGGTAGGGCAGCAGCACCGTCGCCCGCAAGCCGGGGAGCCGCCCGCGCAGCGTCTCGACGGTGGCCCGCACGTCGACTGCACGGCCGTTGTAGCGGTAGCCGTCGACCGTCAGCAGTACGGTGGGCGTGATCTGGGTGAACCGGTCCGCGACGCCGGTGGCGCCGAAGTCCGGGGAGCACGACGACCAGGTCGCGCCGATGCTGGCGGTCGCGAGGAACCCGACGACCGCCTCGGGGCAGTTGGGCAGCAGTGCCGCCACCCGGTCGCCGCGACCGACCCCCAGCTCGCGCAGCCCGGCGGCGACCGACGCCACCCGGGCACGCAGCTCGTCGGCGGTCAGCTCGACGGCGCGCCCGTCCTCGCACGCGAACACCACCCCGCCCGGCGCGCGCAGCGCGTGCTCTGCGTAGTTGAGGGTGCCGCCCGGGAACCACACCGCTCCGGGCATCGAATCCACGGCCAGCGGCTCGCCGGGCGCGGCGTGCCAGCGCACGTCGAAGTCCGCCGCGAGCGCCGCCCAGAACCGTCCCGGCTGGGCGATCGACCACTGCCAGCAGTCGTCGTACGACGCGAAGCCGTGCCGGTCGAGGAACACGGTCATCCGCGACCGGGCCACCCGCTCGGGGGACGGCTGCCAGAGCAGATCGCCTTCCAAGACCACGCTCGGAGGCTAGCGCCAGGGAAACGCGGCGAGCGCCGCCCACTGCGCGTGCCCGGTCTGGCTGTAGAGGTAGAGGCTCGCGCCGATGCCGCCGCAGCGCTTGGTCACGTCGAGGTAACGCCAGATCTCCGCGCCCGACGGCAGGCCCGGACGCCCACCCTCGGGCCCCATGTCGTAGGACTGGCCGACCACGTTGACCGGCCGCCACCGGGACAGCCGCTCGACGGCGGTGCGCGCCAGCAGGCCGGGCTCGTTGCAGGACCAGTAGACCATCGGCGCGAAGGCGTCGACGTACGGCGCCTCGGTGGCGTAGGGGTAGGCGGCCATGTTGTGGTCGGTGGGTCGCGGGACCGTCGCGACGACCGGGCGGTTGGCGGCGTACTCCCGCACCAGCGACAGGTAGAGAGCGATCCGCCGCGGCGTCTGGAAGACCCCCTCCGCGGGCGTCTCGACGTCGGGCGCGAAGGCGTCGACCCGCTGGCCGCCGACGCTGAACGCGAGGGCCTGCCCGGCCCGCCGGGCGTCGGCGACCGGGTCGGACAACGTCGGGAAGTCCCACGCCACCACCCGGATGCCCGCCGCGTGCGCGGCCGGCAGCAGCGCCGCGAGCAACGGGTTGCCGTAGTAGCCCTGGTAGCTGCCGCCGGTGCGCACCCAGAGGCTGCGCAGACCGGCCGCCTTGGCCTGCGCGACGACCCGGGCGACGTCGACGTGGCTGTCGGCCCAGGTGGTGAGCCACATGCCCTTGCCGGAGACCGCGGCGAGGTCGACGTGGCGCGGCTTCACCGGGTGCGGCGCCCACAACGCACCCTCGGGCACCGCCGGCGCGCCGAGGGGCTTCGGCTGGTAGGGCCCGCCCTTCGGCGGGGGCGGCGGGCACGGCTGCGGCTGCACCGGCCCCATCGGGATCGGGTAGGGCAACGCGGCCGGCTTCGGCCCGGCAGGGGCGCGGTCGGTCTTCTCGACCCGGCGCGGGGGCGCCGGCGGGCGCGACGACGACGGGGTGGGTGAGGACGTCACGACGTCGGCGGCCGCCCGGCTCTGGGCCGTAGGTCGCGTCGGGCCGTCGCCGTTGCCCGCCACCGCGACGGCCACGCCCGACACGAGGACGCCCGCGCAGACGGCGGCAACGATCCGCTCCCGACCCATGTGTCCCAGTGTGCGTGCCGTCAACCGGTTACGGGCCTCATCGGCGGACAAACCGGCCGGCCACGCGCCGGTAACATCCGCGCATGACAGCCCGTCTTCGCCTGACCGTGATCGGCACCGGGTACCTTGGCGCCACCCACGCCGCGGCGATGGCCGAGCTCGGGTTCGACGTCGTCGGCGTCGACGTAGACCAGGCGAAAGTCGACCGGCTGTCGGCCGGCGAGGTGCCGTTCTTCGAGCCCGGTCTCGAGGAGCTGCTGCGCAAGCACGTCGACACCGGCCGGCTGCGCTTCACCACGTCCTACTCCGAGGCGGGCGAGTTCGGCGACGTGCACTTCCTCTGCGTCGGAACGCCGCAGAAGCGCGGGGAGTACGCCGCCGACCTCACCTACGTCGACGCGGCGGTCGCCTCGCTGACCCCGCACCTGCGGGAGGGCGCCACCGTCGTCGGCAAGTCGACGGTGCCGGTCGGGACCGCCGAGCGGCTCGCGACCCATCTCGACGGCCACGGGCCGGCCGGTGTGGAGCTGGCCTGGAACCCGGAGTTCCTGCGCGAGGGCTACGCCGTCGAGGACACCCTGCGACCCGACCGGCTGGTCTTCGGCGTGCGCTCCGAACGCGGCGAGCAGGTGCTGCGCGAGGTCTACGCCTCGGTCATCGAGGCGGGCAGCCCGGTCGTGGTCTGCGACCTGGCGACCGCGCAGCTGGTCAAGGTCGCGGCCAACGCGTTCCTCGCCACCAAGATCTCGTTCATCAACGCGATGGCCGAGGTGTGCGAGACCGTCCACGGCGACGTGAAGAAGCTGTCCGAGGCGCTGTCGCACGACAGCCGCATCGGCGGCCGGTTCCTGCACGCCGGGCTCGGGTTCGGCGGCGGCTGCCTGCCCAAGGACATCCGGGCGTTCATGGCGCGGGCCGGCGAGCTCGGCGTCGACCAGGCGGTGACCTTCCTCAAGGACGTCGACGCCATCAACATGCGCCGCCGAGAGCGCATGGTCGAGCTCGCGCGCGACGTGGTCGGCAACGGCTTCACCGGCGTACGCGTCGGGGTGCTCGGTGCAGCCTTCAAACCCAACTCCGACGACATCCGCGACTCCCCCGCGCTCGACGTGTCGATGCGGCTGCACCGCATGGGCGCGCAGGTCACGGTCTACGACCCGGCCGCGATCGACAACGCGCGGCGCAGCTACCCCGACCTGACCTACGTCGGCTCGGCGGTCGAGACGGCCACCGACGCCGACGTGGTGCTGCACCTCACCGAGTGGCGGGAGTTCCGCGACATGGACCCCGCCGTGCTGTCCGGCGCGGTGCGCCACCGGCGCATCGTCGACGGCCGCAACGCGCTCGACCCGTCACGCTGGCGCGCCGCCGGGTGGACCTACCGCGCGCTCGGCCGACCCTGAGCGCGCTCCGCCCGCCCGCAGGGGGTAGGAACTAGCCATGTACGCCGAACCCGATGCCATCGAGCGCGTCCTGGCCATGCACACGTGGGCAGTCGTCGGGCTGTCCGACGACCCGGGCCGCGCGGCATACGACGTCGCGCGGTTCCTCCAGGCCCGCGGGAAACGCATCATCCCGGTGCACCCCGACGGCGGTGAGGCGCTCGGGGAGAAGGCCTACCGGTCGCTGGAGGAGATCCCCGAGCCGGTCGACGTCGTCGACGTGTTCCGCCGCTCGGAGTTCGCCGGCGAGCACGCTGACGAGGCGATCGCCATGGGCGCGAAGGCTGTGTGGTTCCAACTCGGCGTCGTCGACGAGCAGGCCTACGAGCGGGTGCGTGCGGCCGGGCTGGACATGGTCATGGACACCTGCCCGAAGATCCAGTGGGCTGCCCACGGCCCGGTGTCATAACCGGTCCCGCAGGCTGCGGTCCTTGGCCTTGGCCGTCTCGGCCAGGTGCCGCTGGAAGTCCTCCATGCGCGCGCGCAGCGACTCGTCGGAGGCGGCGACGACGCGTACGGCGAGCAGCCCCGCGTTGCGCGCACCCGCCACGCCGACCGTGGCGACCGGCACTCCGGCGGGCATCTGCACGATCGACAGCAGCGAGTCGAGACCGTCGAGATGAGCCAGCGGCACCGGCACCCCGATGACCGGCAAGGGCGTGACGCTGGCGAGCATGCCGGGCAGGTGTGCCGCTCCCCCGGCGCCCGCGATGATCACCCGCAGCCCCCGCCCGGCCGCACCCGCGCCGTAGTCGAGCATCTCCCGGGGGGTGCGGTGGGCCGACACCACGTGCACCTCGTGCGCGACGTCGAACTCGCGCAGCGCGACGGCGGCGGCCTCCATGACCGGCCAGTCGGAGTCGCTGCCCATGACGATGCCGACGACGGCCGTCATCCCCCACCTCCGGAAAGTGCGTCGGCCGCGCGGCGGGCGCGGGCGCGTAGCGAGTCGAGATCGTCGCCCGTGACCGTGACGTGGCCGAGCTTGCGGCCGGGGCGCGCCCCCTTGCCGTAGAGGTGCACGTGCACCCCCGGGTCGGCGGCGAGCGTGGCGGGCAGTGATGCGGCCAGGTCGGTGGCCGGGCCGCCGAGCACGTTGACCATGACCGTCCACGGCGCCACCGCCGCGGTGTCCCCCAGCGGCCAGTCGAGGACGGCGCGCACGTGTTGCTCGAACTGGCTGGTGCGCGCACCCTCGATCGTCCAGTGGGCCGAGTTGTGCGGCCGCATCGCCAGCTCGTTGACCACCAGGCCCTCGGCGGTCTCGAACAGCTCGACGGCCAAGACGCCGACCACGCCCAGGCTCTCGGCGATGGTGCGGGCGATCGTGCGCGCCTCGGCGGCGCGCTGCGCGGCCAGACCGGGCGCGGGAGAGATCACCTCGACGCAGATGCCGTCGCTCTGGACGGTCTCGACCACCGGCCATTCGCGGACCTCGCCGCTGGGACGGCGAGCGACCACGGCGGCCAGCTCACGGGCGAGCGGGACCCGTTCCTCCACGAGGATCTCGACGTCGGGCAGGGGCTCACCCGGCTCGACGAACCACACGCCTCGCCCGTCGTAACCCCCGCGCACGGCCTTGGCCACGTAGGGCCGGGGCAGCCCGTCGGGGTCGGCGGACCAGCGCGGCACCGGCAGCCCGAGCTCGCCGAGGCGCTCGCGCATGGCCCGCTTGTCCTGGGCGAACAGCAATGCTTCGGGGCCGGGGCGGACGACGGCACCGGAGTCCACCAGCGCCCTCAGGTGGTCCGGCGGGACGTGCTCGTGGTCGAACGTCACGACGTCGCAGCCCTTGGCGAAGCGCAGCAGCTCGTCGCGGTCGCGGTAGTCACCGACCTCGACGTCGGCGGCCACCAGGGCGGCCCCTGTCGTCGGGCCGGTCGGCGAGGATGCGCAAGGACAGACCCAGCGCGATCGCCGCCTGGTGCGCCATGCGGGCCAGCTGGCCCGCGCCGACGATGCCGACGACGGGCAGGCCGGTCACGGGGTCGCTCATCGCCTCTCCGGGGCCGCCGCCGCGTCGCGCAGCGACGTCGTGGGGTGAAGGCCGAGCTCCCTGGCGATGAGAATGCGCTGCACCTCGCTGGTGCCCTCGCCGATCTCGAGGATCTTCGAGTCGCGCCAGTGCCGGGCCACCGGGTACTCGTTCATGAACCCGTAGCCGCCGTGGATCTGCGTCGCCGCGCGGGCGTTGTCGACCGCAATCGTGGAGCTGTAGAGCTTCGCGATCGCGGCCTCCTTCTTCACCGGCTCGCCGGCGGCGAGCTTGGCCGCCGCCTGGTAGTAGGCGGCGCGGGCCACGTGGGTGCGCATCTCCATGTCCGCGATCATGAAGGCGATCGACTGGTAGGTGCCGATCGGCTGGCCGAACGCCTCGCGCTCCCGGGCGAACTTCACCGACTCGTCGACACAGGCCTGCGCCAGGCCCACGGCGAGCGCCGAGATCGCGATCCGGCCCTCGTCGAGCGTCTGCAGGAACTGCGCGTAGCCACGGCCCCTCTCACCGAGCACGTTGGCCTCGGGCACCCGGCAGTCCTCGAAGACCAGCTCGCGGGTGTCGGAGGCATGCCAACCGACCTTGTCGTACTTCCGCGAGGCGCGGAAGCCCTCGGTCGGCACCGGCACGATGATCGAGGTCAGCTCCTTGCGCCCGCCCGGCTGCTCGCCGGTGACGCACAAGACGGTGACCAGCCGCGTGATGTCGGTGCCCGAGTTGGTGATGAACGCCTTGGTGCCGTTGATCACCCAGTCGCCGTCGCGTAGCTCGGCCCGGGTGCGCGCCGCTCCGGCGTCGGAACCGCCGCCCGGCTCGGTCAACCCGAAGGCCCCGAGCGCCTCGCCGCGGCAGAGCATCGGCAGCCAGGTGCGCTTCTGCTCCTCGCTGCCGAACCGGTAGATCGGCATCGCACCGAGCCCGACGGCGGCCTCCAGCGTGATCGCGACGGAGGAGTCCGCGCGGGCGAGCTCCTCGATGGCGAGGCAGAGTGCGAAGAAGTCGCCCCCCATGCCGCCGTAGTCCTCGGGGAAGGGCAGCCCGAACAAGCCCATCTCCCCCATCCGGGCGACGATCTCGTAGGGGAACTCTCCGGTGCGGTCGAGCTCCTCGGCGCGCGGCGCCACCACGTCACGGGCGAACTCCGCGACGGTCGCGCGCAGCGCCTCGTGCTCGTCCGACAACCGGAAGTCCACGGCCAAAGTCTCGCATTACGCTGCACCGGTGCGGCGTTTCGGTGACCTCCTGAGCGAGGCGTCCAAGTTCGGCGCCGTGGGAGTCGTCAACCTCGCCCTCGACATTTCGGTGTTCAACCTGCTGCGGGTTGCCGTCGTCAGCGAGAAGCCGCTGACCGCCAAGGCGATCTCGATGTCGCTCGCGGCCACCTCGTCGTACTTCATGAACCGGCACTGGACGTGGCGCGACCGGGCGCGGACCGGCGTACGCCGGGAGTACGTGCTGTTCATGGTGCTGTCCGCCGTCGGTCTCGGGCTGACCGAGACGTGCCTCGCGATCTCGCACTACGTGCTGGGCTTCCACAGCGTGCTGGCGGACAACATCGCGGCGAACGGCGTCGGCCTGGTCGTCGGGATGGTCTGGCGGTTCTGGTCGTTCCGCCAGTGGGTGTTCCTGCCGGTCGAGCCGGTCGCCGAGGCGACCGCCGACGCGGCGCACAACGCCCCGGTGTGACGTCACCGCGGCAACCGGCCCGCCGGTGCAGCCGCACGAACCGGCATGCGCACGGGGTCTCCGGGCATACCGACCTCGACAGCCGCTGACGTCGAGGAGGGTGCAGCGATGGTGCGCACGGGCCTGCGCGGGCTGGCCGGACTCTGCCTGTTCGTGGTGACGGCGATCCTGCTGGCGTACGTGCCGACGATCTACTACGACCAGCACTACCTCGGCGCGCTGTTCGTCTTCGCCTCGATCGCCCTGCTCGGCTGCGCGATCCTCGTCATGGTCGCCAACCACAACAGCTCGATCGAACGCTTCGGCTGGACGTTCGGCGCCGTCGTCATGACGGTGATCCTCGGTGGCTACGTCGCCAGCCGCACGATCGGGCTCGTCTCCTACCAGGACCCGCACTGGATCTGGCCGGGCAGCGTCACCCTCGCCGCGGTCGCGGTCTTCGACCTGTGCTTCCTGGTGCGGATGCGGCGTCGTGACGACCGCGCGCCCGCACCGGCCTATCCGGACAGCGGCGCGTCGTTCAGCACCCGGCGCCGCGCGGCCCGGCAGCGCGCCGGGCTGTCGTAGCCGGCGCTCAGACCGGCGTGACGCCGTGCCGGCGGCGGGAGAACGACCGGTCCTTGCTGCGCGCGAAGGCGAGACGGCGGATCAGCTCCGAGCGCAGGTCCTCCGGCTCGACGATGTCGTCGACGACCAGCTCGGCGGCGAGCCGGACGATGTCGATGTCGGTCTCGTACTCGGCTCGCAGGCCCTCGACGTAACGCTCGCGCTCCGCCTCGTCGTCGATCTCGGCGATCTTGTTGGCGTAGACCGCGTTGACGGCGGCCTCCGCCCCCATGACGGCGATCTTCGCGGTCGGTAGGGCGATGCAGGCGTCGGGCTCGAAGCCGGGGCCGGCCATGGCGTAGAGGCCGGCGCCGTAGGCCTTGCGGACCACGACGGAGATCTTCGGCACCGTCGCCTCGGAGACGGCCGAGATCATCTTCGCCCCGTGCCGGATGATGCCGGCCTTCTCGACCGCGGTGCCGACCATGAAGCCCGGCACGTCGGCGAGGAAGACCAGCGGCACGTTGAACGCGTCGCACAGCTGGATGAACCGCGTCGCCTTGTCGGCGGAGTCGACGAACAGCACGCCGCCCTTGAACATCGGGTTGTTGGCGACGACCCCCACGACCTCGCCGTCGAGGCGGCCGAAACCGACGGTGAGCTCCTTGGCCCACAGCGCGTGGATCTCGAAGAAGGACCCCTCGTCGAGCAACCCGCCGAGGTAGCGGCGCATGTCGAACGCCTGCCGCTCGCTCTCCGGCACCAGCGCCCGCAGGTCGGTCGGCGGCGCGGGCTTGGAGGCAGCCGCCGGCGGCGGGCCCTGCCAGTTCGACGGCAGGTACGACAGGTAGCGGCGTACGGCGTCGATCGCCTCGCGCTCGTCGGCGGCCAGGTAGTGCCCGACGCCGGACTGCGAGCAGTGCACCCGGGCCCCGCCCATCTCCTCGAGCGTGGTCTTCTCGCGGACCACCATCTCGACCATGCGGGGGCTGCCGAGGTACATCGACGCGTTGCCCTCGACCATGATCGTGATGTCGCAGAACGCCGGGATGTAGGCCCCGCCGGCGGCCGACGGGCCGAACAGCGCGCACACCTGCGGGATCGAGCCGGAGGCCCGCACCTGGGTGTGGAAGATCTTCCCCGCGCCACGGCGACCCGGGAACATCTCGACCTGGTCGGTGATCCGCGCGCCGGCGGAGTCGACGAGGTAGACCATCGGGACCTGCAGCCGGTAGGCCGTCTCGATGATGCGGATGATCTTCTCGACCGTGCGGGCACCCCACGAGCCGGCCTTCACGGTGGAGTCGTTGGCCATCAGCGCGACCGGGCGGCCGTCGACGGTCGCCGTACCGGTGACGACGGCGTCGGCCGGCAGGTCGCCGGCGAGCGCGTTGGCGAAGACGCCGTCCTCGACGAAGGACCCGTCGTCGACGAGCAGCGCGATGCGCTCGCGGGCGAAGAGCTTGCCCTTGTCCGCGTTGGCATCGTGGTAGCGCGGCGCGCCGCCCTTCTCGATCGTGGCGCGCAGCGCCGGCACGTCGTCGGTCACAGGGCGGAGGGTAGTTGGCGCCCCGGCGCTATCCGGCGAGGCGGGTGCGCGGCCCGGCCCGCAGCACCTGGCTGGGCAGGGTGCGCCCGACGATGCGCTCGGCCTCGGCGGCCGCCTCGATCATCGCCTCGAGGTCGACACCGGTGGTGACGCCCATGTCCTCGACCATGTGCACGAGCTCCTCGGTGGCGATGTTGCCGGTCGCCCCGGGGGCGTAGGGGCAGCCGCCGAGCCCACCGACCGACGCGTCGAAGTCGGCGACGCCCAGCTCGAGGGCGGCGAGCACGTTGGCGAGCCCGGTGCCGCGGGTGTTGTGGAAGTGCAGGTTGAGCGGCGCGTCCGGGTGCGCCATCCGCAGCTCGCCGACCAGCCTGGTGACCCGGGTCGGCGTCCCCATGCCGGTCGTGTCGCCGAAGGACACGCTGTCGGCGCCGTCGCGGATCGCGCGGCCGACCACGTCGACGACCCGCTGCACCGGCACGTCACCCTCGTAGGGGCAGCCGAACGCCGTCGACACGATGACCTGGCAGGTGCCGCCGGCCGCGTGCACGCGGTCGAGGATCTGGGCGATGTCGTCGAGCGACTCCTCGGTGGAGCGGTTGACGTTCTTGCGGTTGTGCGTGTCGCTCGCGCTGACGACGGCCTCGAGCTCGGTGAAGCCGGCCTGCAGCGCCCGCTGCGCGCCGCGCAGGTTCGGCACGAGCGCGGAGTAGCGCACGTCGGGGTTGCGCTCGATCCGGTCCCACACCGCGTCGGCGTCGGCCATCTGCGGGATCGCCTTGGGGTGCACGAAGCTGACCGCCTCGATGCGGCGCACGCCGGTGCGCGACAGCGCATCGACCAGCGCGACCTTCGCCTCGGTGGGGACCGGGTCTTCGTTCTGCAGGCCGTCGCGCGGCCCGACCTCGCGCAGGCTGATCGACGCGGGCAGGTCGGACATGCTCACACCCCCGGCCAGTCGGGCCGGCGCTTGTCGTTGAAGGCCGCGATGCCTTCCTGGCGGTCGGCGGAGAACGCCGCAGTCCGCCAGGCGGCGTCCTCGACGTCCATCGCGGCCGCGTAGTCGAGCCCGAGGCCGCTGCGCAGCGCCCGTTTCGCGGCGCGGACGGCGACCGGTGAATTCGTCGCGATCTGCTGCGCCACCTCCAGCGCGACGTCGCGCGCGCGGCCCGCGGCGACCCGGCGGTCGACCAGGCCGAGGCTCTCGGCCTCCTCGACGGCGACACGCCGCCCCGTGAGCACGAGATCGGCGGCCCGCCCGGGCCCGAGCCGGCGCAGGGCCAGCTGCGTGCCGCCACCGCCCGGCACCAGGCCGATCGTCACCTCCGGCAGGCCGAACACCGCGGTGTCGTCGGCGACGACGAGGTCGCAGGACAGCGCGAACTCGCAGCCGCCGCCGAGCGCGTAGCCGTGGACCGCCGCGACCGTCGGCTGGGGCAGGTGCAGCACGCCGCCGAACGCCCGGCGGAAGACCGTGCGCTGGTGCAGGAAGTCGGCCTGGCTGAAGGCGTTGCGCTCCTTGAGGTCCGCACCCACGCAGAAGGCTCGGTCACCCGCGGCGGAGAGGACCACCGCACGCACGTCGCCGTCCGCCGCGAGGTCGCCGGTCGCCGCGGCCATCTCCTCGGCCATCGCGGTCGACAGCGCGTTCATCGCCGCCGCCCGGTCGAAGGTGAGCTCGGCGACGTGCCCGTGCCGCTGGAGCCGAAGGTGTTCGTAGGCCGCCACGACTCGACGCTACCCATCGCTGCCGGCGCGGCGCAGCAGCGAGGTCTCGAGGTGCTCGAAGCCGCGCACCGAGCGGCGGCGCAACCGGCGCAGCTCGAAACCGTCGACACCGTCGAGCTCGGAGGCGAGGTCACGGTCGACCAGCACCGTGCCGGGTCGCGCCAGCGAGGTCAGCCGGCTGGCCAGGTTGACCGGCGTCCCATAGACGTCGCCGAGCCGGGTCAGCACGGTGCCGCACGCCAGGCCGACGCGCACCGGCGGCAGGTCGGCTTCGTCGCCGATGATCTCGGCAAGCGCCAGACCGATCTCGGCGACGTCGACCGGCCGCTCGGCGACGAACAGGATCTCGTCGCCCACGGTCTTGACGACCCGCCCGTGGTGCGCCGCCACGATGTCGGCCGCCTGGCTCTCGAACGACTCCACCAGCCCGGCGAGCTCGGTCTCGGTGAGCCGGCGCGACAGCGACGTGAAGCCGACGAGGTCGGCGAAGCCGACCCCGAGCGAGCGCGCGGTCAGCTCCTCGGGCGTGGTGGCGAGGGCCCGCCCGGTCACCGCGACCAGGTGCCGCCGCCAGACGTGCCTGGTCAGCCGCTCGAGAACCGGCAGCAGGAAGCGCGCCGTCTCGAAGAGGTCCCGCTCGGAGACCTCGATGCCCTGGCGCAGGATCAGCTCGGCCACCGACTCGACCTGCCACTCGGCGAGCCGCGACAGCGTCTGGCCCATGGCCCGCGTCATCGCCAGCAGGGTGACCTGGTCGACGACCCCGGCCTCGACGAGGGCCACGGCCTCGCGCAGCGCCTGCACGTCGTTGTCGGTGAACGACCGGTCGTCGTCGGCGACGTCGGCGAACCCGAGCGCCCGCCACATCCGGTCCGCCAGCTCGACCGGCACGTCGGAGCGGGCCGCCACCTCGGCGCGGGTGTAGAGCCGCGGACCACCGAGCACGAGCTCCTCGAGCTCGCGCCGGGTGACGTCGCCGTCGTCGTCGTTCACGCGTCGCTCCGCCGGAGGTCCACGGCGTCGGCCTCCATCCGCGCGTGCAGCGCCAGCTGCAGCCGCTCGACGTGCGGCACGTCGTCGAGCACCAGCTGCCCGCGCTCGCCGGCCGACTCGACGACCAGCGTGCCGCAGCCGAACAGCCGGTCGCTGAGCGAGCGCGTGAACGACACGTCGTTGATGCGGGACAGCAGCACGTCGCGACCGCGTCGGGTCAACACACCGGTGCGTACGACGAGCCGCCGGTTCGTCAGGACGATGCGGGTCGCCTGCCAGACGAGCCACGGCCGCAGCGACCAGCCGACCAGCAGGATGGCCGCGATCGCGAGGATCGCCCAGCGCGCCGGCCGCTGCCAGTCGCCGGACGGGATCGCCGTGGCGCCGAAGGCCGACAGCCCGGCGATGACCGGCACCCGCACGAACGGCCAGAACAACCGCTTGGCGTGCGGGTGCAGGTCCATGACGACCTGCTCGTCGGTGTCGAGCCAGCGCACGGCACCATCCTGCCCGTTCAAGACTGCGGGCGCTCTCGCCGACGACGCGAAAGGCCTCCAGTCGGCCGTGGCCGCCATGCCTCAGGGCCTGCGCAACCTGCTGGTGAACAAGGACCACGTGGCGCGCCCGCTAGCCCTCCGGGCGTAGGTGCACGACGTCGCCGGCCGCCCACGACTGCTCGGCCCCGTCGTCGGTGCGCAACCGCAGCCGCCCGTCGTCGTCGACGGAGGTGGCCGTGCCGACGACGTGCGCGCCGGCGGGCAGCTCCAGCCGCACCCGCCGGCCGATCGTCTCGCAGACCTCGCGGTAGGCCGGCAGCACGGACTCCGCGGAGCCCGCGGCCCGCGCCCACGCGATGTAGCGGCGGTCGAAGGCGCGCAGCAGCTCTTTGAGCAGCGAGGTGCGGTCGGTCACCGCGGCGCCGGCGAGCAGCAGCGAACCGGCCCGCTCGTCGGGCAGCTCGTCGGCGCGCGTGGTCACGTTCAGGCCGGTGCCGACGACGACCGCGTCACCATCCGGCAGCGCGACAGCCTCGGCCAGGATCCCGGCCAGCTTGCGCCCCCCGGCGGCGTCGAGCAGGTCGTTGGGCCACTTGAGCCGCACGTCGAGGCGCCCGATCGCGGTCACGGCCTCCGCCACGGCAAGCCCGGCGAGCAGCGGCACGAGACTCCGCCGCGGCGGGGGCACCTGCGGGCGGAGCAGTACCGAGAAGGTCAGGCCGGCGCGCGGCGGCGAC
>Ga0206353_10906281_pt1 | contig 14243 bp, 11 predicted proteins | sample DielMetaTC5am4_FD_146436 | JGI IMG/M metagenome (GOLD analysis project Ga0206353, IMG submission 146436) | Corn rhizosphere microbial communities from Kellogg Biological Station, Michigan, USA - Diel MetaT C5am-4 (Metagenome Metatranscriptome)... | ecosystem: Host-associated > Plants > Roots >...
CCATGATCCAGCCCATGTCGGTCGCGAAATGCACGACGTCGCCCTCGTGCACGTCCGCCTGGTAACAGACCTCGCGCGCGATCGAGACGAGGAAGCCGCCCTGCACGTGCACGACGCCCTTCGGCTTGCCGGTGGTACCGGAGGTGTAGGTGAGGAGGTACGGCGTCTCGGAGTCGACTTCGAGCGGAGGCAGCTCACCCGGGTGCGCGTCGAGCTCGAACGGCGCGAGGACGACGTGCGCGCTCGAGGCTGCGGCGCGCATCGCTTCCTCGAGGATCGCGAGCATCGGGACCGGCTTGCCGCGGCGCGACGATTCCACCTGCGTGATCACGACCTTCGCCTCGCTCGCCTGGAGGCGCTGCGCGACCGCCGGTGCGGCGAACCCGGAGAAGATCGGCACCTGAACCGCGCCGACGTGCGCGATCGCATTCGACGCGACGGCGACGTCCGGTGACATCGGGAGGAAGATGGCGACGCGGTCGCCCGGCCGGACGCCGAGCGACACGAGCTCTTCGGCAAGCCGCGTCACGTCCCGCGAGAGCTCGGCGAACGTCAGCTCGCGGCGCGTCCCGTCCTCGCCGAGGCCGACCGCCGCGATCGCATCCGGCCGCCGCGCAGCCCAGCGGTGCACGCAGGTGTGGGCGATCGAGAGCTTCGACCCGACGAACCACGTCGTCCATTCGGGGCCGCGCGAATCGTCGTAGACCCGCTCCCACGGCGAGAGCTCGAGCCCCATGTCGTCGATGCAGAGCGGCCAGAACCAGGCCGGATCCGCCTGTGAGCGGCGCACCAGCTCCGCGTAGTCGGAGACGCCTGCGCGGCGGACGAGGCGGGTCGCGTTCGCATGCTCGATCGTCGCCGCGTCGGGCGTCCACACAACGTCGCTCACTGCGCGCAAGCCTAGTCGCCGCACAAAAACCGGGGTCGGAAAACCGGGGTCTGACCCCGGGGTGGCTCGGGAGGACGTGTCCTGTGGCAGGTTCGACCAGCTTCCGCGACCGCGCGGCGTGAATTGTCACCGTGTCGGCGCGAAGTTGTTTCGAACGGCATGGCCCTGCGGGCCAGGGGCGGGGTCAGACCCCGTGATGTCCGACCCTGTCATGTCCCGCGCAGGCAGTTAGCATTTGCTAACCTAGCGCGCACTAACTTTTCGAACGGGAGGTCGATCGATGAAGCAGCGTCTGGTGACGCCCGAGAACAAGAAGTGGTGGACGCTCGCAGCCGTCTCTGTCGGGCTCTTCATGATCATGCTCGACAACACGGTCGTGAACGTCGCCCTGCCGTCGATCCGGCAGTCGCTCGGTATGAGCATCGAGGGGCTCGAGTGGATCGTCGCCGGATATGCGCTCACCTTCGCAGCGTTCATGCTGATCGGCGGCAAGCTCGCCGACTTTCTTGGGCGGCGCCTGATCTTCATGGTCGGGCTCGGCGTCTTCACCGCGGCCAGCCTCGCCTGCGGGCTTGCTCCGAGCGGCGGCTTTCTCGTCGCCGCGCGCATCGTGCAGGGCCTCGGCGGAGCGCTGATGAACCCCGCGACGCTCTCGATCATCACGACAACCTTCGAGCCTCGCGAGCGTGGAAAGGCGATCGGCATCTGGGCCGGCGTGTCCGCGATGGCGCTCGCGATCGGCCCGCTCGTCGGAGGCCTCCTGACCGAGCACGTCAACTGGAACTGGATCTTCTTCATCAACGTGCCGATCGGCATTCTCGGGCTCCTCGCGACGCCCGTCTTCATCGACGAGTCGCGCGACTCGTCGGCCGAGCAGCGGCTCGACGTGCCGGGCCTCGCCACGTCGGCTATCGGGCTCTTCGCGCTCACCTACGCCTTCATCGAGGCGAACACCTACGGCTGGACCTCCGTTCGCATCCTGGCGGCGTTCGTCGTCGCCGCCGTCGCCCTCGTCTCCTTCGCACTGCTCGAGCGGCACCAGCGAGCTCGGATGCTCGATCTCTGGCTCTTCCGGAAACGCACCTTCGGAGGCGCCAACGCGTCGATGCTCTTCGTCGGCCTGGCGATGTTCGGCACGTTCTTCTACGTCTCGCTGTACATGCAGAACGTGCTCGGGTATTCGCCTGTCGAGGCGGGGGCGAGCTTCCTGCCGATGACCGTGCTCGTCATCCTGATCGCGCCCCGGGCGGGTGCCCTCACCGACCGCGTCGGCTCGCGCTGGCTCGTCGGTGGAGGCATGACGCTTCTTGCGGCGATGCTCTTCTACTACACGCAGCTCGGTGCGCACGAGAGCTTCCCGGCGATCCTGCCCGGACTGCTGCTCGGCGGCTTCGGCATGGGAATGACGATGACGCCGATCACGGCCGCGGCGATGAGCGCGGTCGCCGTCGACAAGGCCGGAGTCGGCTCGGCCGTATTGAACTCGTCGCGGCAGGTCGGCGGCTCCCTCGGCATCGCGGTGATGGGCTCGATCGTCGCGTCGAGCAGCTCGTATCTCGGCGGCTTCCACGACGCTCTGCGCGTGGGCTCACTCCTGTGCATCGCCGGTGCGCTCGTTGCGGTGACCGCCATTCGCAAGGTCGAGCACGCGCAGCGCGGCCGGACCCTGGTGGAGGCGGCTTGACGGAAACGAAGCAGCGGCTGCCAAAGGAGGCGCGCCGGCAGGCGGTGCTCGACACGGCCTGCCGCGTCTTCTCGCGGTTGAGCTACCGGGGCGCGACGACCGCCGAGATCGCACGCGAGGCCGGCATCTCCGAGCCGATCCTCTACCGGCACTTCGGGTCGAAGCGCGACCTGTACCTCGCCTGCCTCGACGAGGCCTGGCGCAGCTTCCGCGAGGGAGCCGAGCGGGCGATCGCGGAGGATCCCGATCGGTGCCTCGGCGCGATCGCGGACGCGTACATGGCGAAGGACAAGCGGATCCGCGTCGTCGACCTCTGGATTCAGGCCCTGACGGTCGCGCCGGAGGACGAGGTGATCGCCGCCGCGCTGCGCAAGCAGGTCCGCGAGGTCCAGGAGTTCTTCGCGGAGGTGATCCGCGACGGGCAGGCGCGCGGCGTCGTGGTCGCCGAGCGCGATGCGGTGGCCGAGTCGTGGCTCTTCATCGCGGGGGGCCTGCTCGCGACGATGAACAGCCGCCTCGGCGGCGTGCTCGGCGACGACCTGCAGCGCGTGCGCACCGAGCGCCGCCGCTTCATGCTCGGCGAGTAACCGGCCCCGGACGCGAGAAAGCCCCGGCTGCGGCACCCGGGGCTCTCCCTGGTCAGATGGGGCGCCGGTTGGGCGTCTCCGGAAGGGCGGTGAGTCTGCGGCCCACTCAGTGCCTCCGGGATTTCGCCTCTGGCGCTCCCTCCTCGCAACAGGCGTCCGGGCGTCCGGCCGTCGTGCAAGGTGCGCTCACTCTAGGAGCCGTGTCCGGGTCTGTCAAGTAACCCGGTCAAGTGATTCGAGATTCGGCTTGTTGACTGGAAAACGCCTGCATCTATCCCCCATTCGAGGGACTGTCCTTTTTGGAGGATTGCTTTCCGGTCAAGCGTCAGTCATGCTGCACCTACCGCCATGCCCCCTCGCGCCGCACGAGTGAGCAATCTCAGCACGGGAGCGCCTCGGCCCCCGCGCCTCGGCGAACGCCTGCGCCAGCTTCGCGTGACGGCGGGCCTCACCCAGACCGACCTCGCAGGCGACCGCTTCTCCAAGGAATACGTCTCGCAGATCGAGCGCGGGAAGACGCGGCCGACCGGCGAGACGATCGAATGGCTCGCCCAGCGGCTCGGCGTCGACGCCGGCTTCCTCGCGAGCGGCGTCTCCACCGACGACCGCGCGAAGGCGGAGGCGACGCTCTCCCGCGCCGACGCGCTGCTCGAGGAGCACGCGATCGGAGCCGCGATCGAGGAGTACACGCGTGCGCTGCCCGCCGTGCTCGCCACGGGCGCCGCGGAGCTGCATGTGCGCGCGCTGAACGGCGAGGCGATGGCGCGCGCCGAGAACGGCGAGGTGAAGGTCGGGCTCGCGCTGCTCGCCGAGGCGCGCGCGCTCGTGGAGCGCGACGAATTCTCCGACATCGACCGCGCCGAGGTGCTCTACCGGCTGGGGGTGTGCCGGTATTTGCTGTCGAGCATCTCGACCGCGGTCGGTCTCTTCAACGAGGCGCTCGTGCTCGCCGAGCGATCGGGGCTCCCCTCCGACCAGCTCCGGATGCGGGTGTTCTCGTGGCGCTCGCGCTGCTACAGGCGCCAGCGCGACTACGAGGCCGCGCGCGAGGACGTCGAACATGCGCTCGAGCTCGCGGAGGGACTGCACGACGCGCGTGCGCTCGGCTCCGCGTACTTCCAGGCGTCGATCCTCGCCGAGCGCGACGGTCACTACGTTCTCGCCCGCACCTACGCCGAGAAGGCGAAGGCGCACTACGAGGAGCTCGCCGACCGCGCCAACGTGGGCCGGCTGATGAACAACCTCGGCGGCGTCGAGTTCCTCCTCGGGAAGCCCGAGGCTGCGATCGAGCATTTCAAGGCGGCCTTTGCCGTCGCGCTCGAGCTCGGCCGCGACGAGGAGGCGGCGAAGGCCGTTTCCTCGCTCGCGCAGGTGCATCTCCGTACCGGCGATGTGAAGCGGGCGGAGGAGCAGGCATTGCACGCGCTCGAGATCATCAGCGAGCGGGACGACATGCTCGACGAGATCGGCAACGCGCGCCTCGTGCTCGGCCGTGCGCTGCTCGAGCAGGAGCGCTTCCCGGAGGCCGAGAAGGCGCTTGCACAGTCCGAGGATGCATTTGCAAAGTTGTCGTCCGCCTCGCATCGCGCGGCGGCGTGGATCGCGCAGGGCGATCTGGCGACCAAGTTGGGCGACGAACGCAGTGCGGCGACGTTGTACCGCCGCGCTGCCGAAGCGCTTCAGGACTTCCGATTCTGAGAAGGGAGGTGTTCACTGTGGCAAGAAAGCTCTCTGTTCTGTTTCGGCGCCGCACGCTCGTGCTGCTCGCGCTGGTCGTGCTCGCCGTCGTGCTCGGCAGGGTCGGTCATCCGGGTCATCCGTGGTTCGGCATGTGGGACGGTCCCGCAGGCGGGTAACGATTGATGACAGGCGCGCGTCTTCGGTGGGGAGCCGGCAGCGCGCTTGTGCACTGACCGCCGGGTCAGGCCCGCGTCGACGTCGACCCTGCGCGCCGCATCAGGGTGCGTAGGTCATGGACGACGTCCCGCGCATGGACGTCCGAGCCGTAGAGAACCCGTTCCTCGCCGGCCGGATCGACGAGCGCCGTGTACGCGACATGGTCGACCACGCCGGGTGACTGCTTCACGCTCAGCACGTGCCAGGCGGCCCACACCCGACGGAGCTCGGGGGCGGAGCCGATCAGGAAGCGGAACTCCGACACGAGGTGCATGCGCCTGGCGAAGGCGCGGACCGCGCCGGGCGTGTCGCCCTTCGGATCGACGCTGACGGCGAGGACGCGCACGTCACTCCGCTTCGCTCCGAGCGCACGGACCGCGGCATTCAGGTTCGACGCGATCAGCGGGCAGACGTCGGGACAGTGCGTGTAGAGGAACGTGACGAGCACGTAGCGGCCCCGCTGTCCGGCCAGGGTGACGGCCGTGCCCGAGGCGTCGTGCAAGGCGATCGCGGGGGCGCTGCGCGGCGGGTTCAGGCCCGCTCCTGCAAACGTCCGTTTCGCCGTGGGCGGCGCGGCGACCCCGGCGGCAGAGCTGCCGCAGCCGGCGACGAGGAACGCGGTCGCGAGGAGCACGGCGGCGAGGGGCGGGGCGAGGCGCGCCATTCATTCGCAACGGTAGCCGCATGGCCGTTTCCAGCGCAGGCTACGAGGGCAGAAGGTTGCGATGGCCGACTCGGGCAAGGTGCGCCGCGCACTCCAGCTCACGCGCGCCGCCCGCCGGACGCACCTCCTGCGCGTGCTCCGCGAGGTCGGCGTGGTCGGCGAACGTCCTGCGACGCACGAAGGGGCAGTGCAGTTCCGTGAGTCGCTCGAGGAGCTCGGGACGACGTTCGTGAAGCTCGGGCAGCTTCTGTCGTCGCGCCCGGACCTGCTTCCGGACGTCTACATCGCCGAGCTCGGCAAGCTCGTCGACGATGTCGAGCCGTTGCCGTTCGCCCCGCTGCGCGAGACGATCCAGCGCGAGATCGGGCTCGACCACTTCGCGTCGATCGAGGAGGTGCCGCTCGCAACCGCGTCGATCGCCCAGATCCACGGCGCGCTGCTCCGGAACGGTCGCGCGGTCGTCGTGAAGGTGCGCCGCCCGGGCATCGTCGAGGAGGTGCAGCTCGACCTCGACCTGCTGCGCAAGGTGGCGTCCGTCGCAGAGCACCACTCCGGCACCGCGCGGCTCCTGCAGTTGAACGCGCTCACCGAGGAGCTCGAGCAGCATCTGCTTGCAGAGCTCAACTTCGTCGAGGAGGCGAACAACGCCGAGCGGATCGCGCAGGTGCTCGCCGGCTACACGGACGACATCTACGTCCCGCAGGTGATCCACCCGTACGTGACGGAGCAGGTGCTCGTGCTCGAGCGGGTCGACGGCAAGCGTGTCGACGACGCCCACGGCCTCGAGCCGGAGCGTGCGGCCGAGCTCGCGCGCTCGTTCTTCCGCGCGTACGTGCGGCAGGTGACGGTCGCGGGCCTCTACCACGCCGACCCGCACCGCGGCAACGTCCTGCTGACGCCGGACGGCCGGCTCGCGCTGCTGGACTTCGGCCTGCTCGGACGCCTCGACGACGACACCCGCACCTCGCTCGCGCTGCTGCTGCTCGCGATCGCGCAGAACCGCGCCGACGACGTCGCCGACCTGATCCTCGAGCTGTCGCTGACGACCGTCGAGTCGGACGAGGCAGGCTTCGTGCACGACCTGCGCCGCAAGCTGCCGCGCTATCACTGGCGTCCCCTCGCGGGGATCAGGACGGGCGAGGGTCTCGCCGACCTGCAGCGCCTGTCACTCCAGCACGGAATCGCATTGCCGACGTCGTTCGCGCTCGTCGGCAAGACGCTCTCGCAGGCGGAGAGCATCGCGCGGACCCTCGATCCGCAACTCGATCCCGTCGAGTTGCTGCGCAAGGAGGGCTGGTCGGTGATGGCGAGCGAGGCCGCGAAGCGCCTCGAGCCCAATCAGGTGCTGGCGCTCGCGTTCACCCAGCTCGAGCCGCTGCTGCGGATGCCGCGCCGCGTCGCGCAGCTCGTACAGAGGATCGAGAACGGCTCGCTGAAGATCGGCATCGCGCCGACGGAGCTCGACAGCTTCGAGCACCTCCTGCGCTCGGCGGCGAACCGGGTCGGGGCGGCGCTGATCATCTCGGCGCTCCTGATCGCCTCGGCGCTGATGGCGCGCGTCAGCCACGCCGTCTCCCTTGCGGGATTCGGCGTCGCCGCCGCGCTCGCGCTCTTCATGATCTGGCGGATCGCGCGGACGCGCGGGGGGTTGTGAGAACCTCTTAGCCGACGCCGTCGCTCGAGCCGACACGCTCGACGACCACCTGCGGGATCCGTGCCTGCGGTGAGAGGCGCAGGCACATGCGAACGATCTCCGCGCAATCCTGCGGCTGGATCATCGCGGCAGGCGCGAGCCCGGACCACTCCGCCATCGGCGTGTCCACGAAGCCGGGGCAGATCGCGACGGCGCGCACGCCGTCCGCGTCGAGCTCCGCGTTCTGCGAGCGCGTCAGCGCGATCACGGCCGCCTTCGTCGCGCCGTAGACCGTCAGTCCGGGCGTCGGCCCGGTGCCCGCGATCGACGCAAGATTCACGATCCAGCCCTTCGAGCGCTTGAGGAGTGGGATCGAGTCGCGCGAGACGAGCAGGAGGCCGCGGAGGTTGACGGAGAGCTGCAGGTCGATGTGCTTCGTCTGCAGCGACTCCACCGTGCCCGCGATGCCGATGCCCGCCGAGTTGACGAGCACGTCCATGCCGCCGAAACGCTCCGCGTGCTGCGAGACGACGCGTGCGCAGTCCTCCTCCTTGCTCATGTCGGCAGCGATCGCGTGCGCGCCGAGCTCGGCGGCCGCGGCCTCGATCTTCCCGGCGGTGCGCGAGGCGAGCGTCAGCTCGTACCCCTCCTCACGCAGCATGCGCGCGATCGCGAGGCCGATCCCCGACGAGCCGCCGGTGACGAGTGCGCTTGGCATCGCTCCGACCATAAAGGAGTTGCCGCCCCCGGCGCGAACGCGGCGTGCAGTACGACGTTCCTCTCCCTGACGGCGGCGGCCCCTGTGCCGCCGCTGTCGTTACGGTTCGCATCGTGAAGCTCACGGATCTGGCCACGGCCGGAGGCTGCGCGGCGAAGTACTCGGCCTCGCGCCTCGAGGAGGTGCTGCGCGGGTTCGTCCCGGCGGATGTCGAGAACCTTCTCGTCGGGCTCGACCCGGCGGACGACGCCGCGGTCTACCGGCTGGACGACGAGCGTGCGCTCGTCTTCACGATCGACTTCTTCCCGCCGATCGTCGACGACCCCGCCGACTTCGGCGCCATCGCCGCGACGAACGCGTTGAACGACGTGTTCGCGATGGGCGGCCTGCCGCTCCTCGCACTCTCCGTGGCGGCGCTCCCCGAGGAGCTGCCGACCTCCGTCGTGCGAGCGATCTTCGACGGCGCGGATGCCCAGGTGCGCGCGGCCGGCGCCATCCTCGCCGGAGGTCACACGATTCGCGACGTCGAGCCGAAGTACGGCCTGGCCGTCGTCGGGACGGTGTCGCCCGACGGCATCTGGTCGAAGGCCGGCGCGCGAGCCGGTGACGCGCTCTACCTGACGAAGCCGCTCGGAACGGCGCTCGTGCTCGGAGGTGCGAAGCGCGGTCTGTGCGACCTGGACGCGGCGGTCGAGTGGATGCGAATGCTGAACAAGGATGCGGCCGACGTCCTGCGCCGGTTCACGCCGAGCGCGGTCACGGACGTGACCGGCTTCGGCCTGCTGGGTCACACGCACGAGCTGGCGGCGCGAAGCGGCGTGCGCGTCTCGCTCGACGCGGCGCGGCTGCCGGCGATCGACGGTGCGCTCGCGGCGGCGCGCGACGGGGTGTCCACCGCGGGAACGAGGAACAACCGCGAGTACGCGGCGGTCGACGTCGGAGAAGTCGCACCGGAGCTCGCGGAGCTCGCGTACGACCCGCAGACCTCCGGCGGGCTGCTGGTCTCGATTCCGCGCGACCAAGGCCCCGCCCTCGAGGCGGAGTTCGCGCGCGCCGGGCTGTTCCTCGCGCGAATCGGGATCGTGGAAGAAGGAGCGGGCGTCGAGCTCGGTTAGCGACTCGCAGCTGCGCACGACGTTCGACTCCGTCGCAGACCGCTATGACGCTGCGCGCCCCTCGTACCCCGAGTCGCTGTTCGACGATCTCGTCGAGCTCGCGCAGATCAAGCCGGGCGACCGCCTGCTGGAGATCGGTTGCGGAACCGGCAAGGCGACGCGGCCGCTGCTCGAGCGCGGGTTCTCGATCGTCGCGCTCGAGCTGGGAGCGCAGCTCGCGGAGCAGGCGCGTCGGAATCTCGCCGGGCTTCCTGTTGACGTTCGCGTCGCTGCGTTCGAGGAGTGGGAAAGCACGGAGACCTTCGACCTTGTCTACGCGGCGACCGCCTGGCACTGGATCGACCCGGCTAGCCGCTATAGAAAGGCGCGCGCGCTGTTACGCCCCGGCGGCCACCTCGCGTTCTGGAGCGCCGGTCACGCATTTCCTGCCGGGTTCGATCCGTTCTTCAGCGAGATTCAGGAGGTCTACGACGCAATCGGGGAGCCGCACCTCGGCGAGTGGCCGCCGCCGCGACCGGAGCAGGCTCCGGACGACACGGTCGAGATCGAAGCAACGGGTCTCTTCGATCGGGTTTCGACGCGCCGCTACGTCTGGGAGAGCAGCTATACCGCCGAGGGCTATATCGCACTGCTCGACACGTTCTCGGGCCACATCGCGATGGCGCCCGCCGTGCGCGAGCACCTGTACGGCGAGATTCGCACGCGGATCGAGCGTCGTCCCGAGGCCCGCATCCGGCGTCACTGGGCGGCGATCCTGCATGTCGCGCGTCGAGCTCGGTCGAAGGCTTAGCGCTGCCGCGCGAAGGCGAAGAGGCTCGCCCACTGCCCGGCGTCGATCTCCCACGGGCGTGCATCGGGAGCAAACCCGAGGGCCGGAGCCAGCCGCTTCACCTCGAGCGGGGACAGCGACGCTCGCAACCCGCGACGGATCGGGTCACGCGCCTTGAACGCGGCAGAGAGAAAGCGCCAGTAGGCGTCGTGCGCGTCGAGGGGGACGCGCGGCTGAGCTCGGCGCTCGATGCACAGCACGGCGCAGTCGACGCTCGGCGGCGGTGCGAAAGCGCTCCGGTGCAGTCGCCGCGCGATCGAGATCTCGTGCCAGGCGCGCCAGTAGGTCGAGCGGAGCGTCGCCGGCCAGACGGATGCGTGCTTCGCCGCGAGCTCCCATTGCACGATCACGTGCGCTCCTCGAAGTGGGACGCGAGGATCGCGAAGCAAGCGATCGAGGATCGCCCCGGAGCGGACGAACGGGAGGTTCGCGACGACGACGAACGGCTCGTGCGGCCAGCCGTATGTGGTTGCGTCCGCCTGGACGATCCGGACCGACGGCAGGGCCTCGAACCGTGCCCGGAGGCGTGCGGCGAGCGCCGGATCGCGCTCGATCGCGATCACCTCGGCACCGGTGCGCGCCAGCGCATCCGTCAGGACACCGCTTCCTCCGCCGATCTCGACGGCGAGCGCGCCGGCCGCGAGTCCCGCGCCCGTCGCGAGGTCGGCGGCGAGCCGCTTACTGCGAAGGAAGTGGCTGCCGGACGCTTCCCTCGCGGGTCGGCGCCGGACGGCCACGGAACATCGCCGTCGACATGCCTGCAGTGTACGGCCTTTCGCGCCGCTTGCCGCGCGAACCGCGGCTACAGTGCGGCGAATGGACGCCGGCGCCCAGCCGCTCGCACGCGTGCGCGCTTTCGCGCTCTCCGCGGCCGCCTTCCGTCGTATCGCGGTGGTGAACGTCGTGATGCTGATCCTGATCGTCGCCACCGGCGCGACCGTGCGGCTGACGGGCTCCGGTCTCGGCTGCGAGCACTGGCCGGGCTGCCAGGTGCACCACTTCGAGCCCAAGAGCTACCACAGCTACATCGAGTTCGGGAACCGCATCTTCGCCGCCATGACGATCGTGGTGACGCTCGTGACGTGGCTCGCGGCGTGGCTCGTTCCCGCGGTGCGACATCTCCGCGGGCTCGCATTCGTGATCTTCGCCGGAACGCTCGCCCAGGCGCCGCTCGGAGCGATCACGGTGTATTCGCATCTCAATCCGTGGCTCGTCCTGTCGCACTTCCTTCTCTCGATCGTGGTCCTGACGCTCGGCGTCGTGCTCGCCGTCGAGGTGAGGCCGCGCTCGCTCGGCGCGGTGCCGGGGTGGGTGCGCCGGCTCGCGCTGCTCGTCGCGCTTGCCGCCGGGGTGCTGCTCGTCAGCGGGACGCTCGCGACCGCGGCGGGGCCGCACCCGGGCAGCACGGTCGTCCGGCGGCTCTGGTCGTTCCAGCCGGCCGTCTACTGGCACGTTCGCGCGACCGCGGTCTTCGGCATCTCGTTCGCGCTGCTCCTCACGTGGCTCGCGCTGCGCCGCAGCCGCCATCTGCGCGGGGCGCTGGCCGTGCTGGCGGTGCTGGCCGTGCAGATGACGATCGGCGAGGTGCAGTACCGGACGCACCTGCCCTGGTGGCTCGTCCTCGTGCACGTCACCGTTGCGGCGGCCGTGTGGGCAACCATGTGCGCATTCGTCTTCGCGCTCTGGCGGCCGAATAGGATGCGTGAATGACGGAGCTCACCTTCCAGTCGCGCCCGCAGCTCGACCGGCCGGTGCTGATCGCGGCGTTCCGCGGCTGGAACGACGGCGGCCAGGGCGCCTCGCTCGCAGGTGCCTATCTTGCGCGGGCGTGGGCCGCGACCGAGTTCGCGTCGATCGATCCCGAGAACTTCTACGACTTCCAGGCGACGCGGCCGATCGTGTCGCTCGCCGACGGCTATGCACGCAAGATCGACTGGCCCGAGAACACGTTCCTGCATGCGCCGATGCCCGGCAGCGGGCGGGACGCGATCATCCTGCTCGGCGTCGAGCCGAACCTGCGCTGGCGGACCTTCTCGGAGCTGATCACCGGCGTCGCGCGGGACTTCGACACGGAGCTCGTGCTGACGCTCGGCTCGCTGCTCGCCGACGTGCCGCACACGCGCCCCTCGCCCGTCACCGGCAGCGCGACCGACCCCGACCTGATCGCCAGGCTCGGCCTGCAGGCGTCGCGCTACGAGGGGCCGACCGGCATGGTCGGCGTGCTGCACGACGCGTGCAGTCGTGCCGGCCTCAAGTCCGCGAGCCTCTGGGCCGCGGTGCCGCACTACGTTTCGCTGACGCCGTCGCCGCGCGCCGCCAAGGCTCTCGTCGATCGCCTCGCGGATCTCCTCGACGCGGATGTCGACACCGCGGAGCTCGACGAGGCCGCCGACTCCTACGCCCAGCAGGTGAGCGAGGCGGTCGCAGCCGACGAAGAGACTCAGTCGTACGTGCAGGATCTCGAGCGGCGCGTGGACGAGCTCGGAGAGGAGAGCGACCTGCCGTCCGGCGACACCCTCGCGGCCGAGCTGACGCGGTACCTCCGCGAGCGCGAGAACGGCGACGACGTCGCGCGCGAGCGCTAGCCGGTCGCTAGCCGAAGGTGAACGAGTAGGCCTGGATGCCGCGGGAGAAGCGCAGCTCCAGCAGTGCACTCTCCGGCGTCTTCGACGAACGCACCGTGTAGAGCCGCTCCGCGTTCACATGGATCGTGCCCGCGGGCTTGCCGTCGATGAGCGTCTTCACGGTGCCGTGCCCGCCGAGCACGATGTACACGTCACGCGCCTGGAAGCGCAGGCGCAGGCGCGCATCGGGACCCGCCACGATTCGCTCGGAGCCGACCCGCCAACGGCCGCCGTAGGACAGAGCGTTCTCGGGAATCGACCGCGCGAAGACATAGCGCGCCTCGACGTCCGGCACGGGAGTCGTGCCGACGTAGTTGGCGAGACGCGCGTAGCCGAGGTAGCTCTCGGGCGTGAGAAGGCCGGTCGGCGTCGTGTCGGCGAGGCTGCGCGCGGAGCGTCCGTTGTCGCCGAGAAGGCGGCGGATCAGCGACTCGGTCTGGCCGTATTCGCCCTCGCCGAAGTGCGTGTGGCGCACGTGACCCTGCTTGTCGATCAGGTACTCGGCCGGCCAGTACTGGTTCGCGTAGTTGTCCCACGTCTTGAAGTTGTTGTCCTGAACGACCGGGTAGCGGATCCCGAGCCGCTTCACGGCGGCCCTCACGTTCGACGTCACGTGCTCGAAGGCGAATTCCGGTGTGTGCACCCCGATGATCACGAGCCCCTTCGGGTGATAGGTCGCGTACCACGCCTTCAGGTGCGGCAGCGTGCGCAGGCAGTTGATGCACGAGTACGTCCAGAAGTCGATCAGCACGACCTTGCCGCGCAGCTTTCCCAGAGTCAGCGGCTTGCTGTTGATCCACGCGCCGTCCGGGTGCAACGTGGGCGCGACGCCGTAGTCCGGCAGGCTGCCGGCGCTCTTGTGCACGACGGCGAGCGCCGCACCGCCGCCGCGCACCTTTGCGAGCTCGCGCTTCGCGCTCGCGTTGTCCTCGATCTTCCCCTGCAGGAAGTTCGTGTAGCCGGGCGTGAGCGTTGCGAGATGGTCGTCGACGTGGAACACCAGTCCGAGTGCGACCACGGCCATCAATGCGCCCGACGCGACCCGGACGGTCTCCGCGTGACGGCGTAGGTGCGAAGACGCCTCGCGGCCGCCGCGGCTGATCAGGAGCATCGGAACCGCGGCGCCGATCCCGTAGGCGAGCGTCAGGAGAATTGCGCGCAAGCCGACGGAGTTGTTCGCGGCGACCACCGTGACGGTCGCGAGCACCGGGCCTGCGCACGGCACGAAGACGAGGCCGAGGGTCGCGCCGAAGAAGAAACCGCCGCCGACGTTGCCCGGCCGGAAGCGCGAGAAGACGGCGAGAGGACGTTCGACGAGCAGCCCTGCGCGCGGCACGAGCAGCGTCACGGCCATCACGAAGAGAAGCGCGATCGCGAGATTGCGCAGGAAGTCCTGCGGCAGGCCGAGCTGGTCGAGTATCCAGGCGGCGAAGAGCGTGAAGACGCTGAAGCTCGTGACAAGCCCGGCAACGATCCGCAGCGGCTTGCGGCCGGAGGCGCCGCCCGCGAGCAGCACCGGCAGCACCGGCAGCACGCAGGGCGAGATCGCCGTGACGACGCCGGCGAGGAACCCGATTGCGAGCAGGAGGAGCATGGGCTACGGA
>Ga0206353_11423189_pt1 | contig 14119 bp, 11 predicted proteins | sample DielMetaTC5am4_FD_146436 | JGI IMG/M metagenome (GOLD analysis project Ga0206353, IMG submission 146436) | Corn rhizosphere microbial communities from Kellogg Biological Station, Michigan, USA - Diel MetaT C5am-4 (Metagenome Metatranscriptome)... | ecosystem: Host-associated > Plants > Roots >...
CCTCGAGCGGCGTGGTACGCGTGCACCTGGAGAACGGCACCTTGATGGTCGCCGACGCCGGTCCCGGCATCGCCGCCGCCGACCTGCCCCGGGTCTTCGACCGCTTCTACCGCGCCAAGACCTCGCGCACCATGCCCGGCTCCGGCCTGGGCCTGTCGATCGTGGCCGCGGTGGCCGATCGCCACGGCGGCGTCGTACGCGCCGGCACCGGGCCCGACGGGGGCGCCGGCTTCTGGTTCTGGGTTCCGGGCCAATCCACGCCACTCGATTCCTGATCCTGGCCGGGCTCTTGGAGAGGTCGCAGCGGGTTCAAAGTCGACTCTCAGACTTCTCGGGCACGCTGGTGAGCATGAACGACGAACCCAGGCTCCCGAGTGGCGAAAGTGTCCCCTCAGCCTCTCAATCGGACCTGGGCTCGTCGTCCGCAGCGCCGACCCCGGTCGAGCACACCAGGCCCTTGCCGCCGTATCAACAGCCGGCACCCGAACGCGCGACCGCACCCGCGCGACGTGGTGTCGTCACGGCAGGCTTGCTGGCCGGTGCCCTCCTGGTGGGAGGAGCGGCCGGGGTCGGCGGCGCTGCGTGGTACGACGCCTGGCAGGGGGACAGTCCCTCCGCGAGCGCCAGCACGGCCATCGACAGCGGAGCGGGGACCGATGCCGTGGGCGCCAGCAGCACCGACGGCATCGAGCGGGTCGCGGCCAGGGTGCTCCCCTCGGTGGTCAAGATCAACGTCACCGGGCCGACCGAGTCCGGCTCGGGCTCGGGCATCATCCTCAACCAGGCTGGCGACATCCTCACCAACAACCACGTCGTCCAGGTCGCCGGCAAGTCCGGCTCGATCACGGTGAACTTCAACAACGGCAACACCACGAAGGCGAGCATCATCGGCACCGATCCGGTCACCGACCTGGCGGTGGTGAAGGTCAGCGGTGCGAGCGGCCTGGCCCCGGCCACGTTCGGCAAGTCGGCCGACCTCAGGGTCGGACAGACGGTGGTCGCCGTCGGGTCGCCGTACGGACTCAACTCGACGGTGACCTCGGGCATCGTCAGCGCCCTGAACCGGCCGGTCTCGGTGCAGGAGAACCCGCAGCCGCAGCTCCAGGACAGCAATCCCTTCAACTTCAACCCCTTCGGCGGCCAGGGTCAGCAGCAACAGAACACGCAGTCCATGAGCACGACCTATCCCGCGATCCAGACCGATGCCGCGATCAACCCCGGCAACTCCGGCGGCGCGCTGGTCGACCTCGCCGGTCAGGTCGTCGGCGTCAACTCCTCGATCTACTCGACGACGAGCGGCTCCCAAGCCGGCTCGATCGGCCTCGGCTTCGCGATCCCGATCGATGAGGCCATGCCCATCGTCAAGCAGATCATCGCCGGCGAGACTCCCACACACGCCCGCCTCGGGGTGACCGTCCAGGACCTCAGCGGCGACTCCCTGCAGCAGGGAGCGAAGATCCACTCGGTCGGCGCCGAGGGGGCCGCCGCGAAGGCAGGCTTCAAGCCCGGAGACGTGATCACCAAGGTCGACAACCAGGTCATCGACGGGGCTGACTCCCTGGTTGCCACCATCCGCGGCCAGCGACCCGGCCAGAAGGTCACGATCACCTACGTGCGGGGCGGCCAGACGAAGACGACCGACGTCACCCTCGGCAGTGACGCCAACAGCAAGAGCAGCTGAGTCCGCGGGAGCGCAGCTGCGCTTCGGAGGCCGCTCGGCCTCCGGCCGTGGGTGGGTCACCGTCAAGAGCGCAGCGACGGCGTGAGGAGACGGGTGGTGGGGCCGTCTCCCGGCTCACGGCCGAGCTCTTACGCCTCGGTCCTGTCCCACGAGCCCCCTCTGTCACCTGGACATCTGGCGCAACAGTCGAGTACACGTTTTCATCGTCGCTCAGCCGTTATCTCCCCTGATCTGCGACCAGAGCCCATGTTCTTGGCGCCTGTGCCGCGAAGCCGCCGGGTGTCCGCAACCCGAGGCAGCGTCAACTGCGCAGCGCGGCAGCGTGATGGAGCGCAGGCTAGATCGCGCTCTGCGCGATCAGCCGGAGCGCAAACACGCTCGTGCCATTCAACTCAGCACCGACATCAGCCGGCGTACCTTCCACTCGCTCTCGGCCCACTCGTCGGCCGCCTCGGAGTGCACGGTGATACCGCCGCCGGTGCCCACGCTCCAGCTCCCCCGCGGGTCGCGGACCAGCGAGCGGATCACCACCGCGAGCTCGCATCGGCCGTCCCCGCTGATCCAGCCGAAGACACCGGAGTAGACGCCGCGGGCCGAGCGCTCGACCTCGTCGATGATCTCCATCGTGCGCAGCTTCGGAGCGCCGGTCATCGAGCCGGGCGGGAACATCGCGCGAATCGCGCCGACCGTGGTCGTACCAGCGCGGAGCCGACCGCGTACGGTCGTGACCAGCTGGTGCACCGAGCCGTGCGGTTCGACGCTCATCAGGGCCGGCACCACCACCGAGCCGGGCTCGCAGCAGATGGACAGGTCGTTGCGGCACAGGTCGGTGATGATCAGGTTCTCCGCGCGGAAGCGCTCGCTCTCCCGCAGCAGCCGCTGCTGCTCCCGGTCCGACTCCGGGTCGCTCTGGCGCAAGGTGGTGCCCTTGATCGGGCGGGTCTCGATGACGCCCTCACGATCGACCCGGGTGAAGCACTCCGGGCTGGCGCTGACCAGCACCGACCCGCAGTGCCCCACCATCCCGGCGTACGGCGCCCCAGGAGCGATCGCGCACAGCCGCGGGTACGCGACCGCCGGGTCGGTGTCCGACTCGACCCGGTGACGGTGGGTCAGGTTGACCTCGTAGGTGTCCCCTGCCCGCAGGTGTTCTTGAACCCGGTCGAAGGCGTCGACGTACCAGCGCGGCATCGGCGCAGTCGAGCGCGCAAAGGGCTGCTGGGGCGACTCTTTGCGCGCTCGACCCGGCTGCGCGCGGGTGCGCATCCACACCGCGTCCGGTACGCCGTCGGCAGGCAGCGCGGGAAGGTCGGAGCGGGCGGCGTACCCGAACCAGCCGACCCAGATCGTCTCCGGGTCGCCGTCGAGCAGGTCCTCGAGGACGCCGAAGACATCGTCGCCGAGCACTTCGCCACTCGGGTGGGCGGTGACCTCGCGTCGGCGGGCGTCGTAGCTGATCGACAGGTCGTGCTCGGCCAGTTCTCCCGCGATCGGCCCGTCGGGGCCGAAGGCGAGGTCGAAGAAGCGCGCCTCAGTCACGATCGGCTCCGAGGAAGTTGGCCATCATCTGCCGGCCTCCCTGGCTCAGCACCGACTCCGGATGGAACTGGACGCCACACAACGGGAGCTCGCGGTGACGCACCGCCATCACGACGTCATCGGCGCATGCGGTGACCACGAGGTCGGCCGGCACCTCGGTGGCGGCGAGCGAGTGGTAGCGGACCACGTCGAGCTCGGCGGGCAGCCCGGCGAAGAGCCCCGACCCCTCGTGATGCACACGCGAGACGACTCCGTGGGCGGGCGCGATCGCGGTGACCTCCCCGCCGTACCGGGTGACCAGCAGCTGCATCCCCATGCACACCCCGAGCACGGGTAGCCCGGCGTCGAAGATCCACCCCGTGCCCCAGTCGTGGGGGTGGCCGGGGCCGGGCGAGAGCACTACATGCGAGAAGCCGCGCAGCGCGGGGACATCGGCCGCCGCGGCGACGACGGGGAGCTCTCCGGTGACTCGGGCGATCAGGTGCGCCAGGTTCCAGGTGTAGGAGTCCTGGTGATCGACGAGCAGGACCCTCGTGTTCACGCGCTCAGTTCCACCAGCAGGTCACGCAGGATGTCGAAGCCGTGCTCGGTCAGGATCGACTCCGCGTGGAACTGCACCCCCCGGAAGTGCCTCCCTCGGACGAGGTGGATGTCGCCACTCGCGTCCGCCTCGACGCTGACTCCCTCAGGCAGCCCGCCGCCGGCGCGAGCCACGAAGGTGTTGTAGAAGCCGACCTTCTCCGCACGCCCGCCGATGGAGACCGCCGACTGGGTTCCCTGGAAGACGATGTCCTTGTAGGCAAGGGGAATCCCCAGGGTCTCGCAGAGGACCTGGTGTCCCAGGCATACCGCGAGGAAGGGCGTACGACGCTCCAGCAGCTCGCCGACAGCCGACCGGAAGGCAGCGATCTTGGGATGGTCGTGGTCCCGCGGATCGCCCGGTCCCGGCCCTACCACGACGAGGTCGTAGGCGTCGAAGGCACCCGGCCGGTAGTCCTCGTGGCGGATCACCTCGGTCCCCATCCCGAGGACCCCGAAGACGTGCGCGAGCATGTTCACGAAGTCGTCTTCGCCGTGCAGGATCGCCACCCGCTTGCCGACCAGCTCCGGATGCGGGGTCGCGTCGGACTGGTCGGTGAGCCAGAAGCCGGCCAGGCGCTGGTTGCGCGAGTTGAGCGCGATCAGCACGTCCTCGTCGCGGGTCAGCGGCCCGATGTCCGCGGCGACCGCTCCGGCGGGTGGCGCCAGCCCGAAGGCGCTGAGGATCCCCCCGGCCTTGGCACGGGTCTCGGCGACCTCGTAGTAGGGATCCGAGTCGCGCACCAGCGTCGCCCCCGCGGTGACCGTGAGCGCTCCCTCGGGGGTGACCTCGGCCGAGCGGATCACGATCGGGCTGTCCGCGGTCGCCGCGCCGGACTCGTCACGACCGATCAGGGCGAGCGCGGCGCCGTAGTAGCCCCGCCCCTGCGGCTCGTACTCGTGGATCAGCCGGCAAGCGTTCTCGACAGGTGCGCCGGTCACGGTGGCGGCGAACATCGTGTCGCGCAGCACCTCGCGTACGTCGGCGCGGGTGCGGCCGGCGAGGAGGTACTCGGTGTGCACCAGATGGCTCATCGGCTTGAGGAAGGGGCCGAGCACCTGGCCACCTTCGTGGCAGATGTCGCAGATCATCTTCAGCTCCTCGTCGACGACCATGAAGAGCTCGTAGATCTCCTTCTCGTCGGCGAGGAAGTCGAGGAGTCTCGCCTTGCGCTGCTGGGTGTTCAGCTCCGCGAGGTCGCGCAACCGGAAGGTGCCCGAGAGCGGGTTCATCCGGACGTCGCCGCCGTGGACGCTGACGTGTCTCTCGGGCGAGGCGCCGATCAGGTAGCGCTCCCCGGTCCAGAACACGAAGGTCCAGTAGGCGCCGCGCTCGTGGACGAGCAGCCGCCGTAGCACGGTCAGGGCCCGAGCCGAGTCCCAGTCGGCGAGCTGAGCACGGAATCTGCGGCCCACGACGAGGTTCGCGCCCTCCCCGTTGCCGATCTCGTCCTTGATGATGCGCGCGACCATGTCGGCGTACGCGTCGTCGCTGGTCTCGAAGCCTGCCTCCCCGACCACCTCGACCTCGAGTTGCGGCAGTGCCTCCACAAGAGCGTCGACGGCGACCTCGTGCTGCACCCGCAGATCGACCGAGACCAGAGGGGCGCCGTCGTCGTGCGCGACGAAGCCGCGCTCGCGGACCTGACGGAAGGGGACCGCGAGGAGGCTGTCGAAGGGGGTCTCCGGCGGCCCCTGTCGCAGCGGGATGTCGGTGAGTGATTCGTGGATGCGCAAGGGCCCGCCGAGCAGCCACGCGGTGTCCTCGCTGCCCCGTCGTACCACCGCCCATGCCTGCTCCGCCCGGATCTCCTCCAGTGCGGATTCGGGCGTGAGGGCGGTGATCATGGGCAAACGCTATCGAGCCGGTGCCACTCTCTTCGCGCGAGCCCGGATAGTCCGCGACGTTTCGGGGGTGAAACCGGGGGCGAGCACCCCCGAAACGTCGCGGACTATCCCGGTTCGGCGGGTCGGGTGAGGCATATCGTCGTACCCGTGCATGATGATCTGACCCGGGTTCGCCGCGCTCCGCACAAGGCGGTCACCGAGCGCGCCGCACTCGACGCGATTCTCGACTCGGCCCGGGTGGCCCATGTCGCCTTCGTCGAGGAAGGCCGGCCGATCAACATCCCGGTCGGGTGCGCCCGCGACGGCGATCGCCTGCTGATGCACGGTTCCACCGGCAGCAGGTTCTTCCGGCTGCTCGCGACGGGCGTCCCGGTGTGCGCGACGATCACGCTGCTGGACGGCATGGTGCTGGCGCGCTCGACCTTCGAGTCGTCGATGCGCTACCGCAGCGCGATGATCTTCGGTACGGCGAACGAGGTGCCCGCCGAGGGCAAGGAGTCCGCGCTCCGGGTGATCAGCGAGGCCTGGATCCCCGGCCGCTGGGACCAGTTGCGTCCGTCCCACCCGCGCGAGCTCGCCGCGACGATGGTCCTGGCCCTGCCGCTGGAGACCTGGTCGGTGAAGGTCAGCGCCGGGCCGCCCCATGACGAGGAGGAGGACCTCGACGCGCCCGTGTGGGCCGGTGTGGTGCCGATCCGGTGGAGCTGGGGTACGCCGATCCCGGCCCCCGACCTGCGGGGCGATCACCGCGCACCGAAGCTCCCGCCCCCGGTGGCGTGAGCGGCTCAGCAGTTGCGGGCGTGGATCAGCTCGAGGCCCATCAGGGTCAGCCACGGCTGGTGGTCGGTGACGCTGGCGCACTCCGAGACGACCACCGGAGCCAGGCCGCCCGTCGCGATCACGTTGAGCGCCTCCGCCGGTTCGCCCAGCTCGGCGGCCATCCGGGCCACGATCCCGTCGACCTGGCCGGCGAAGCCGTAGACCATGCCGGACTGGAGTGCCTCGACGGTGTTCTTGGCGATCACCGCCCGCGGCCGCAGCAGCTCCACCTTGCGCAGCTGGGCGCCACGGCGGCCGAGCGCCTCCAGCGAGATGTCGATGCCCGGGGCGATCGCGCCGCCGAGGTACTCGCCGCGGGCGCTGACGACATCGAAGGTCGTCGCGGTTCCGAAGTCGACCACGATCGAGGGACCCTCGTAGAAGTGCGCGGCCGCCAGGGCGTTGACGACCCGGTCCGCGCCGACCTCGCGCGGGTTGTCCATGAGCACGGGTACGCCGGTGCGCACCCCGGGCTCGACGACCACCGCGGGAACGGTCGCGAAGTCCCGGGTCAGCATCTCGCGCCACTCGTGCAGTACCGAGGGGACCGTCGCGCAGACCGCGACACCGGCCGGCGGGTCGACGTACTGGCTGCCGGCGAGCAGGCCGCGCAGCAGCAGACCCCACTCGTCGGCGGTACGACGCTCCAGCGTCGCCACCCGCCAGTGATCCAGGACCCGGCCGTCGCGCAGCAGTCCCAGTGTCGTGTGCGAGTTGCCGATGTCGGCGCACAGCAGGGTCATCGCGGCGCCGTCGCAAACCGGCCGACGCTCACGCCTGCTCCTGGAGATCGAGCCCCAGGTCGAAGACCTTCACCGAGTGCGTCAGCGCACCGACGGAGATGAAGTCGACACCGGTGCGGGCCACGGAGCGGGCCCGGTCGAGCGTCAGCCCTCCAGAGGCCTCCAGCACCGCCCTCCCGGCGGTGATCTCGACGGCCGCCCGCATGGTGGCGTCGTCCATGTTGTCCAGCAGGATCCGCTCGCAGCCGACCTCGAGCAGGGCCCGCAGCTCATCGAGGTCGGTGACCTCGACCTCGATCGGCACCTCGGGGTAGGCGGCCCGGACCCGCTCGTACGCCGGCACCACGCCACCGGCGGCGATCACATGATTGTCCTTGACCATGGCCATGTCCGAGAGCGAGAAGCGATGGTTGACGCCGCCACCGCAGCGCACGGCGTACTTCTCCAGCGCCCGCCAGCCGGGCAGCGTCTTGCGAGTGTCGAGCACCTGCGCGCTCGTGCCGGCGAGGGCGTCGACCCAGCGCGAGGTAGCGGTGGCGATCCCGGAGAGGTGGCTGGCGAAGTTGAGGGCGGTGCGCTCGGCGGTCAGCAGCGACCGTGTCGTGGCGACCACGCGCATGACGACCTCACCGGCGTGCACCCGGGCACCGTCCTCGACGCGTTCGATCACCTCGAGGCTCTCGCCGCAGACGACTCGCAGCACCATCTCCGCGACCCCCAGGCCCGCGACCACACCGTCCTCGCGGCTGGCGAAGTCGCCGATGCTGCGCGCCCGCTGCGGGATCGTCGCGACACTGGTCACGTCGACCGAGCCGCCGGGCAGATCCTCCTCGAGCGCGGTCACGATCTGCCGGTACACCGCCTGCGGGTCGAGCCCGGCGGCGTCGACGCGCGCAAGCAGGTCGGCGGGGAGCTCGTCGAACGATGCGACCGGACCGCTCATGGGGCGACCTCGTCCGTCGCCGGGGAGGACCAGAACTCCGGGACCGGCTCGCCGGCGACCAGCCGGACGTCGACGTGGCCGGCGAAACGGGGGTCATCGCGCGCGGAGAAGTCCTCGCGCCAGTGCGAGCCCCGGGTCTCCTCACGCAGCTGGGCCGCACGGGTCAGTGCGGTCGACACGGTCACCAGGTTCGTGGTCTCCCAGGCCGCCACCTCCGACATGCCCTCCTCGACCGCGAGGCTGCCGAGTCCGTCCAGAGCCGTGGCCAGTCCCGACGCCGAGCGCAGTACGCCGACCTGGCCGGACATGAGCTCCTGCAGCGCCTGCCGTACCCCGGCCGCGATGACGCCGGGCTTGCGCGGATCCTCCGCCGGATCGGCGTACGGGCGCAACTCACCCGGAAGCACCTGGGCGATCCGTCGGGAGAAGACCAGCCCTTCGAGCAGTGAGTTCGAGGCCAGTCGATTGGCGCCGTGCACGCCCGAGCAGGCGACCTCTCCGGTCGCGTAGAGGCCGGGCACGCTGGAGCGGCCCCACAGGTCGATGGCGACACCGCCGGAGGCGTAGTGACACGCCGGCGCGACCGGGATCAGGTCCTTCACCGGGTCGATGCCGTGCGCGCGGCAGGACGCGAGGATCGTGGGGAAGCGACGCTCCCAGAACCCGGCACCGAGATGACGAGCGTCGAGCCACATGTGCTCGCGGCCCTGCTCGATCATCTTCCGCATGATCGCCTTGGCCACGACGTCGCGCGGGGCCAGGTCGGCGAGCTCGTGCTGGCCCTGCATGAAACGGACTCCATCGAAGTCGACGAGGTAGGCGCCCTCGCCGCGAACGGCCTCGGAGATCAGCGGCTGCTGGCCTTGCGCGTCGGGACCCAGGTAGAGCACCGTCGGGTGGAACTGCACGAACTCCAGGTCGCGCAGCACGGCCCCGGCGCGAGCCGCCAGCGCCATGCCGTCGCCCGTGGAGACCGGCGGATTGGTCGTCTGCGCGAAGACCTGGCCGAGACCACCGGAGGCGAGCACCACTGCTCGGGCGCGCACGGCACCGATGCCGTCGCGCTGTCCCTCCCCCATCACGTGCAGGGTCAAGCCGGCGACACCGCCGTCGGCGTCGAGTTGCAGGTCGACGGCAAGGGCGTGCTCGATGATCTCGATCGCCGGGGCGGCGCGTACGGCGGCGACCAGGGCCCGCTCGATCTCCGCGCCCGTCGCGTCGCCACCGGCGTGCGCGATCCGGTCGCGGTGGTGACCGCCCTCCCGGGTCAGGGACAACTCCCCGTCGGGTGTGTGGTCGAAGCGAGCACCGAGGGCGATCAGCTCACGTACCGCGGTCGGTCCCTCCGTCACCAGGGCCGAGACCGCCTCGGCGTCGCACACCCCGCCGCCGGCCACGAGAGTGTCGCGCTGGTGCTCGGCAGGGGTGTCGCCGGGACCGAGCGCGGCGGCGATGCCGCCCTGTGCCCACTGCGTCGAGCCGGCGGCGAGGACATCCTTGGTGACCAGGAGGACCTTGCCGACCTGACCGCGCAGGCGCAGTGCGGCGGTGAGCCCGGCGATGCCGGAGCCGACGACCACGACGTCGGCAGTGATGCTCCATCCGGGAGCGGCGGCGCGCAGGCGCTCGGGAAGAGTCACGTACGCAGGCTACTTCGCGGCGAGCAGGTCACCGCGGACGAGTCCCGAACCGGCCGGTGCCTCGGCGGGATCGTGCCCCATCTCGACGATCGCGTTGTCGGCGTCGACGAAGACGACCTGGGGTCGGTAGCCGCGTGCCTCGGCCGTGTCCATCTGCCCGTAGGCCATCAGGATCACCAGATCGCCGGGGTGCACCAGGTGCGCCGCGGCACCGTTGATCCCGATCACCCCGGAACCGCGTTCGCCGGCGATCGTGTACGTCTCGAGCCGGGCACCGTTGGTGACGTCGACGATGTGGACCAGCTCGCCCTGCAACAGGTCGGCTGCGTCGAGCAGGTCCTCGTCGATCGTGACCGACCCCACGTAGTGCAGGTCGGCCTGGGTGACGGTCGCCCGGTGGATCTTGGACTTCATCATGGTGCGCAACATCAGGCGCCTCCTCTGGCGGGGAAATGGATCGGCATGTTGTCGATCAGGCGGGTACCGCCGACGCGTGCGGCGACCAGGGCGCGGCCCTCGAGAGGCTTGTCCGGGTAGTCGGGCAGCTCGGCGAGACCGCTGTCGCGCAACGCGAAGTAGTCGAGCTCGACACCCGGCTCCTCCTGGAGCACCCGCATGGCGGCCCAGCGTGCCGCCGGGACGCCGTACGACGCCCGCTCGCCGGCGGCCCGCAGGGCGCGGGACAGGGCGAGCGCACTGGTGCGCTCGGCGGCGGACAGGTAGCGATTGCGACTGCTCCGGGCCAGGCCGTCGACCTCGCGCACCGTCGGGACGCCGATCACGTCGACGCCCGGGCACAGGTCGAGGGCGAGCCTCCGGATCAGTACCAGTTGCTGGTAGTCCTTCTCCCCGAAGAAGGCGAGGTCGGGACGGACCAGCGCGAAGAGCTTGGCGACCACGGTCAGCACGCCGCGGAAGTGGGTGGGCCGCGACTCGCCCTCCAAGACGGTGCCGAGGGGGCCGGGGTCCACCGTGACCTGGGGCTCGCCCTGCGGATAGACCTCCGCGACCGCGGGCGCGAAGACCAGGTCGGCACCGGCCTCCCGGCAGACCTCGAGATCGGCCTGGAGCGTGCGCGGATAGCGGTCGAGATCCTCCCCGGGGGCGAACTGCAACGGGTTGACGAAGATCGAGACGACGACGGGCCCTGCGGTGGCCGCGCGGGCGTTCTGGATCAAGGTGGCGTGCCCTTCATGGAGGGCACCCATGGTGGGCACCAGCGCGACCGCCTCCGAGCGGTCCAGCGCGGTCAACTCGGCACGCGTGCCGACCAGACGGAGCTCCGACACGGTCAGCGTGCCTCGCGACCCCAGGTGCGGGCGACCGGGTGGTCGGCCCGGAAGCCGGCGATGGCCTCGTCGAGGACGACCATGATCTGCCGGGCGCGGATCGGCAGCAGCCGGCCGTCGAGCACGGCACGGTCGGCAGTCGCGCGCGCCATGGCGACGTAGGCCGGCAGGGTGTCGGGGGCCTTCACGGCGATGTCGACCAGATGCGCGTGGACGGTGTTGACGTCGCCGCGCACGATCGGGCCGGTCAGGGCCGCGTCGCCGTGCTCGAGGGCGTTGTCCAGCGCGGCGTGGAGCAGCGGTCGCAGCGTCGCGGCGGGATCATCGGCACCGGCGGCGGTGAGCAGCCCCATCGCCTGGGAGACGAGGGTGACCAGGTGGTTGGCACCGTGGGCGAGGCCGGCGTGGTAGAGGATGCGCCGGTCCTCGGGGACGAACATCGGCATGCCGCCGAGGTCCGCGATCAGCGTCTCGACGAGGCCGCGCTCACCGGGCTCGGCGGTGAACCCGAAGACGCAGCCGGGGAGCCGGTCGAGGTCGACCGCGGTGCCGGTGAAGGTCATCGCGGGGTGCATGGCGACCACGCGCGCGCCCACGCGCGCAGCCGGCTCGAGGACGGCCAGACCGTGACGGCCGCTGGTGTGGCAGACCACCTGGCCCTCACGGATCGCGCCGGCTCCGACGAGGGAGACGACCACGTTCGCCAGCATGTCGTCGGGGACGGTGAGCAGCAGCAGGTCGCAGGTGCGGGCGACCTCGGTCGGCTTGGTCACGGGGATGCCGGGGAGGAGTATGCGGGCCCGGTCACGAGAGGCCGTGGACTCCCCGGCCACCGCCACGATCTGGTGGCCGGCGGCGCGCAGCGCCGCTGCGAGTACGGCGCCGACCCGGCCGGCACCGACAACCCCGATTCGGGTCATCTGATTCATCGCCCTTCGTTCCAGTCCCTCGCGGGTACCGGACTACGTGCAATTGCGCAGTCGAGCGTACGCCCGGCCGCAGACCCCAGGGAACCGCTCATAGCGGTGGTGAGCATCACACCCTCGCCGTCGACAACCAGTCGTCGGATAACGTCGCAAGAGGTCTCGGGCACCACCCGCACGCACGTCGCCGTCGCGTGCGGGTGCGGCGTCCGATGCCACCTCCGACTCCCGGCAGGAGAAGCGAGTACTGGACATGGCACGACGGCTCCCGCTCGACGGCGCGAACGGCCCCCGGCGCGGCGGTCTGCGCACCGACATCCAGGGCCTACGTGCCATCGCCGTCGCGATCGTCGTCGCCTATCACTTGGCCCCGGGCACGCTGCGGGGCGGCTTCGTCGGTGTCGACGTCTTCTTCGTCATCTCCGGCTTCCTGATCACCGCCCACCTGCTGGCACACCCGCCGGCACGAGGACGGGACTTCGCCGGCTTCTGGAGCCGCCGGATCCGGCGGCTGCTGCCCGCCGCACTCCTGGTGCTGGCCGCCACGCTGGTGGCCTCCCGGCTGATCGCGCCGCAGACCCAGTGGGCCAACACCGCGACCCAGATCCGCGCGGCCGCCCTCTACATGGTCAACTGGCGCCTGGCCGGCGATGCCGTCGACTACCTGGCCGCCGAGAGCGCCGCCACCCCGGTCCAGCACTTCTGGTCCCTCTCGGTCGAGGAGCAGTTCTACTTCGCGTGGCCGCTGCTGATCGGAGCGCTGGTCGCGATCGCGACGCTGCTGCGCCGGCATCGCACCGTCAAGGTCCGGTACCAGGCCGTGCTCGCCCTCGGGCTCGGTGGGGTCGTCGTGGCCTCACTGCTCTACTCGATCCGCGAGACCGCGGCCAACCCGCCGGCGGCGTACTTCGTCACCCCGACGCGGATGTGGGAGCTGGCCCTGGGCGGCCTGGTCGCGCTGTTCACGGCGCCGCACGTCTTCGGTCGCGGCGACAGCACCCGCACGCCGCCGCGCGCGGTGGCCGCGGCGCTGGGCTGGCTCGGAGTGCTCGCGATCGCCTGGACGGCGTGGGCGTACTCCGCGAACACTCCCTTCCCCGGCTACCAGGCCGCGCTGCCGGTCGTCGGCGGCGCGCTGGTGATCATCGGATACCCCCGTCGCGGGGGCGGCGCCGGGCTGGGCACCGTCCTGGCGCTACGTCCGATGCAGTGGCTCGGTGACGTGTCGTACTCGGTCTACCTGTGGCACTGGCCGCTGATCGTGCTGGTCCCCCAGGCCACCGGGCACGCCCTGGACGCCGCCGACCGGGTGCTGATCGTGGTGGCCACGATCGCGCTCGCCGGCCTGACGAAAGTCCTGGTCGAGGACCGCTTCCGTATGCCGTCCTGGAGCCGCCCACTGGTGAAGCCGTATCTGCTGGCGGCTGCCGGGATGGCCGTCGTGGTCGGCCTGGGAACCGCCCAGATCGCCGAGGTGAGCCACCTCATCGGCACCACGAAGATCTCACTCGCCCGTGCCCTCAAGAGCCACGATCCATGTCTCGGCGCGGCCGCGCTGGACCCTGGCAGGCGCTGCAAGCCGGTCCCGTTCGCAGAGGTCGTGCCGGCCCCGGTGCAGGCCGCCGCGGACAGGTCGGACGCGTACGCCGACGTGTCGCACGCCCAGAACTGCTCGTCGTACCTGCCGGACTTCACGTTGCGCCGGTGCACCTTCGGCTTCCGCACCAGCCGGACCACGATCGCCCTCGTCGGCAACTCGCACGCCAGTCAGTGGCTGCCCGCCCTCCAGGAGCTCGCCCGCCGGCACCACTGGCGCGTCGACACCTATCTGGCCTCGCGCTGTGCCCTCGCGGAGAACCCCCAGGACTTCGACACCAGCGCACACACGCGGGCCTGTCAGACCTGGGTTCGGCGCACCACCGCGCGGGTCGTCGCGGCCCGGCCCGACCTCGTCCTGATGACCAACCGGATCTCCTCACCGGCGGTGGGGAAGTCGCTGGCGGGGAGCGGTCCCGCCTACGCGGCCGGATACCGCGCGGTCCTGAACCAGTTCAAGGCCGCGAACCTGCGGGTGCTCGCCCTGCACGACACGCCCTTTCCGGGGTTCTCGGTGCC
>Ga0206353_11421354_pt1 | contig 14100 bp, 16 predicted proteins | sample DielMetaTC5am4_FD_146436 | JGI IMG/M metagenome (GOLD analysis project Ga0206353, IMG submission 146436) | Corn rhizosphere microbial communities from Kellogg Biological Station, Michigan, USA - Diel MetaT C5am-4 (Metagenome Metatranscriptome)... | ecosystem: Host-associated > Plants > Roots >...
CCCCGTCCGGGACGCCCGCATCGCGGAAGATCTCGGCCCACAGGCTGGCCGACAGCGGTGTGAACTCGGCCGGCTTGAGGACGACGGTGTTGCCGGTCGCGAGCGCCGGGGCGAGCTTCCAGCTCTCCAGCATGAACGGCGTGTTCCACGGCGTGATGAGCCCGGCGACGCCGATCGGCTTGCGATTGACGTAGTTGAGCTGGCTGCCGGGGACCTTGTACGCGTCGTCCGCCTGCGCCACGACCAGGTCGGCGAAGAAGCGGAAGTTCTCCGCCGCGCGCTGCGCCTGGCCCAGCGCCTGCGTGATCGGCAGGCCGGTGTCGAACGTCTCCAACTCCGCAAGCCTGGCATCCTGAGCCTCCACGGCATCCGCGATCCGGTTCAGGACGCGCGCACGATCGCGCGGCTTCATCCGCGGCCACGGGCCGTCGCGGAAGGCGCGCTTCGCGGCGGCGACCGCGAGGTCGATGTCCTCCTTCTGCCCGGCGGCGGCCTGCACGTAGGTCTCGTTCGACACCGGGTCGAGCACGTCGAAGGTGGCGCCGGAGACACTGTCGACGAACGCGCCGTCGATGAAGTGCTGGATCTTCCCGGGGAGGTTCTCCGGGATGTGGTGAGTGGATGCGGTGTGCTGCGCCATGCGCTGCCTCCTGTGGATCGGGACTCGCTGCTCTGAGGGACAGATCAGCGCTGCTTGTGCTCGCTCTGGTACGCGTGGAGCGAATCGAGGGTCGCCAGGCGGTGGCGACGCGCCGCGAGCTCGATCTCGAGCGCCTCGGCGCCCGACTCGATGAGGGCGAGGATGTGCTCGTGCTCGTCCACGGACTCCCGGGCGCGGCCGGGCACGAAGCTGAAGGTGGAGTCGCGCAGCACGGTCAGCCGGTTCCAGCCACGGTGCACGAGGTCCAGGATGTGCGGGTTCGGGCACTCCTCGTACAGCACCGCGTGGAACTCCTGGTTCAGCTGCGTGAAGCGGTGCGGGATGAAGTCGTCGAGGCACGCGATCATCTCGCGGTTGATCTCGCGCGCCCGCCAGAGGTGGTCGTCGGTGATCAGCGGGGCCGACAGTCGCGTCGCAGCACCCTCCACGAGAGCGAGCGTCTCCATCGTGTACGTGTACTCGGCTTCCTGCAGCAGGGCGACCTGGGCGCCCACGTTCTTCTCGAACGTGACCAGCCCTTCGGCCTCGAGCCGCCGGATCGCCTCGCGCACCGGGACCACGCTGATGTCGAGCTCGCCGGCGATCTGCCCGAGAACGAGGCGGAAGCCGGACACGAACCGGCCGTCGTCGATGCGGGCCCGGATGAAGTCGTAGGCCAGCTGCGACTTGCTCGGCGCCGCCGCCTTCACTGCTGCGTCCGCCATGCGCGGTACCTTTCTCTCCACTCCGCATCCAAGGGGAACAGGCCCTCGACCCGGTTGCCCGCGGCGACCTGCTCCGCGATGAACTCTTCTTCGCGCTCCTGCTCGATCGCGTCGGCGACCACCTCGGCCACGAGCGACGGCGGGATGACGAGCAGGCCGTCCGCATCGCCCACGATCACATCGCCAGGCTGCACGGTGGCGCCGCCGCAGGCAATGGTGACGTCGGTGTCCCAGGGCACGTGCTTGCGGCCGAGCACGGCCGGGTGCGGACCGGCCGAGTAGGTCGGGATGTCGAGCGCCGCGACGACCGCGAGGTCGCGCACGCCGCCGTCGGTCACGATCCCTGCCGCGCCGTTGACCTGCGCGCGCAGGGCGAGAACGTCGCCAACGGTGCCGCTGCCTCGCTCACCGCGGGCCTCGATGACGAGCACCTCGCCCCGCCCGACGGCGTCGAAGGCGCGCTTCTGCGCGTTGTACCCTCCGCCGTGGGACGCGAACAGGTCCTCGCGGTTCGGGACGAAGCGCAGCGTGCGCGCGGTACCGACGACCTTTGCGGCCGAACGCGTGGAGGTGAGGCCGTCGATGGAGACGTTGTTCAGGCCGCGCTTGCGGAGCTGGGAACTGAGGGTCGCGGTGGAGAGGGAGGCGAGCGCTTCCCGCAGCTCATCCGTGAGTCCTGCTGGCGTTAACTCGGTGGCGGGCTCCACCGCCCACGCCTCCGCTCGCTGCGTCTCGTCCACGCTGGGCTTCGACCCGAAGTCGCCGAACGGGATGCTGCCCTCGGTGATGCGGGTCACCAGCCGGCCGGTGCTCGGCGCACCCGGCGCTGTCGGCGCATCCACCTCGACCTCGACGGTGTCTCCGGGCTGCGTGACCGAGGAGCCGGCCGGGGTCCCGGTGAGGATGACATCGCCGGGCTCCAGGGTCATCAGCTGCGATAGGTCTGCGATCAGGCGGCCGAACGAGAAGAGGAGATCGTCTGTGGTGCCCTCCTGGACGAGCTCGCCGTTGAGCCAGGTCCGCACGCGAAGGGCGTCCGGGTCCAGGCCGGCCGGCGGGAGGATGTCCGGCCCGAGCGGAGTGAAGCCGTCGCCGCCCTTGGAACGGACGTTCGATCCCTTGTCGGCTGCGCGCAGGTCGTAGAGCCCGAAATCGTTCCCGGCGGTCACGCCGGAGACCGCGGCCCAGCCCTCCTCCGGCGACACCCGGCGCGTCGGGCGGCCGATGATCAGCGCGATCTCGCCCTCGAAGGCGAGCAGATCGGTGCCGGCGGGGCGCTCCAGCTCATCGCCGCTCGCAGCGATGGAGGAGGACGGCTTGAAGAAGTACGACGGCTGCGCCGGGGTCCGGCCGCGTTGCGCTGCGCGCGAGCCGTAGTTCAGGTGCACGGCGATGATCTTCCCGGGCCGCGCGCCACCGGAGAACGGGCTAGAAGCGCTCATAGCGGCTCCACATCATCGGGCTCCTCATCGTCGCGGACCGGTCGGAAAGGCGTATTCGGAATCGTATACGATTCTGCTGACCGCGGCAACCTCAGTACGAGGAAGCGCCGGAATACCCGGACGCGCCGTGCGGGAAGCGGTCGGCCAGTGCCTCCGACGCGCGTGCCAGGAGGGTGACATCTGCGCCCACCAGCACGAACGCCGCACCTGCCGCCGCATAGCGATCCGCGGTGGCCGGGTCGAACGCGTTCACCCCGACCGGCGTTCCCGCGGTGCGCCCGGCCTCTATCACGCTCTCGACCGCAGCGACCACGTCCGGGTGGTTCTGCTGCCCGAGCATGCCCAGCGAGGCGGCGAGGTCCGCCGGGCCGACGAGCACCGCATCCACGCCATCCACGGCCGCGATTTCCGCGGCGGCGGCGAGGCCCTCGGCGGTTTCGATCTGTACCGTCAGCGAGACGAGGTCGCCGGCGCGGGCGAGGTAGTCCGGGATGCGGCTCCACCGGGACGAGCGAGCGAGCGCGCTGCCCACGCCGCGAACGCCGTGCGGCGGATAGCGGACGGCGCGCACCATCGCCTCCGCGTGGGCGACACTGTCGACCATCGGCACCAGGATGTTCTGAGCGCCCAGGTCGAGCAGCTGCTTGAGCACGACCGGCTCACCGATCGGAGCGCGCACGATCGGCACTGCCGGGTACGGGGCGATCGCCTGCAGCTGGGCGAGGATCGACTCCAGGCCGATGGGGGAGTGCTCGCCGTCCACGAGGACGATGTCCAGTCCGCTGCCGGCGCAGATCTCCGCCACCAGCGGGCTCCCGGCGCACGACCACATCCCGTACAGGGTGCGGTCGGCGCTCCGGAGCCGGGCGGCGAAGGTCGGGGTCGGCTCTAGCTGAATCGGCATGTGATCGCTCCCAGGGTTCCGTAGTCGGCGTGGATGGTGTCGCCGCGCTCCACCCACAGCGGGCGGGTGAAGGAGCCGGCCAGGACGATGTCGCCGGCCTCCAGGCGGGTGGCGTGCTGGGCGAGCTTGTTGGCGAGCCACGCGACGCCGGTGGCGGGATGGTCGAGCACCGCCGCAGCGAGGCCGGACTCCTCGATCGTCTCGTTGCGGTACAGCAGAGCGCCCACCCAGCGCAGGTCGACCGCATCCACTGCCACCGGCCGGCCGCCGACGACCATGCCGCCCATCGCGGCGTTGTCCGCGATGGTGTCGACGATGCTGCGTCCGGGCATCTCGATGCGCGAGGAGAGGATCTCGAGCGCCGGGACGACGTACTGCGTCGCGCTCAGGACGTCGAACAGAGTGACATCGGGACCGGTGAGCGGTTCCGCCAGGACGAATGCGAGCTCCACCTCGATGCGGACATTGGAGTACTGGTCGAACGGGATGACGGACCCCGTCTCGTACACCATGTCGGCGAAGATGGCGCCGTAGTCCGGCTCGCTGATCCCGGTCGCCTGCTGCATCACCTTCGACGTCAGGCCGATCTTGCGTCCGACGAGGCGGCGGCCCGCCGCGATACCCTGCTCGACCCACACTCTCTGCACCGCGTACGAGTCCTCGACGGTCATCTCCGGGTGCCGGGTGCTCAGCAAGGGGACCGTCGCACGGTCGCGGGCGGCTGCCGCGAGCTCGTCGGCGATGGCATGGATGGTCGGACGGTCGAGCACGGAGGGCTCCCTTCGGCGTCGGAGGCGGGACAGGTCCCGAGTGGGATCGTATATCTTCCCGTACACCCGCGCCATGCATGCTAATGTACCTACGTAGCTACATTCACTGGGAGGCGATATGGCGATCGTGACCGCACGCGACTTCAATCAGGATGTCTCCGCCGCGAAGCGCAGCGCCGCGGCCGAGCCGCTGATCATCACCGATCGCGGCGAACCCTCCTTCGTCCTGCTGACCTTCGCCGAGTACGAGCGCCTCTCCGGCCCGCTGCGCAACGTGGTGGAGCTGCTTCGGCAGGATGAGCGGGGCGATTTCGACATGGATTTCCCGCGCGCCACCATCGAGGCCAGGGAGTTCGACCTGTGAAGTGGCTGCTCGACACCATGGTCCTCTCGGCCACACGTCGACCCGACCGAGCGGACCCGGGTGTGGTCTCGTGGCTGGAGGCTCAGAACCCGTACTCGCTGTACCTGTCGGCGATCACGGTGTTCGAGATCGAGCTGGGCGCCGCGCGCAAAGAACGCACCGATCCCGAACAGGGTGCCGACCTCCGGCGGTGGATCGACGACGTGTACATGATCTTCTCGGAGCGCATCCTGCCCGTCGACCACGAGGTGGCCGGGGTTGCTGCGGGGTATCTCGTGCCCGATCCGCGGCCGGAACGCGACGCCTTGATCGCGGCGACCGCCGAGGTCGGCAAGCTGGCCGTGGTGACGCGCAATGTCCGGGACTTCGAGAGCTTCGATGTCCCGCTCTTCAGCCCCTGGGAGACGACGGCCGGCGCTCGGTCGGCACTGCGGCGCGCCTGAGGAGCCGCGGGACAGGTGGCACTGCCTGTGCCGTTGCGTCGAATGCGAAATCGTATATCATTGCCGGAATCGGAGCGCCGCTCCGTGACAATGTCGTCGCAATCCCGGGAGAACCACCAACGATGAGCGAATCCCCCTTCACGCCCACGGGCAGTATCCGTTCCCAGACGGACCGCCGCCGAGTCGTCTTCGCAACCGTCATCGGCACCACCGTCGAGTGGTACGACTTCTTCATCTACGCCTCGGCCGCCGGACTGGTCTTCGGTCAGTTGTTCTTCGCTCCGGCCGGACCGCAGGTCGCCACGCTGCTGTCATTCCTGACGGTCGGCGTCAGCTTCCTGTTCCGCCCGCTCGGTGCGTTCCTCGCCGGTCACCTCGGCGACCGCTACGGCCGCCGGGTCGTCCTCGTGCTGACGCTCATCCTGATGGGCCTCGCCACCGCTCTGGTCGGGCTCCTGCCGACGTATGAGGCGATCGGTGTCGCGGCGCCCATCCTCCTCGTCCTCCTCCGAGTGCTTCAGGGAGTATCCGCCGGCGGGGAATGGGGTGGGGCGGTCCTCATGGCCGTCGAGCACGCGCCGACCGCGAAGCGGGGCCTCTTCGGGGCCTCGCCGCAGATCGGAGTGCCGCTCGGGCTCCTGCTCGCGTCCGGCGCCATGGCGGCGATGACGCTCATCGCTCCGGGCGACGCGTTTCTCGCGTGGGGATGGCGGGTGCCCTTCCTGCTCTCGGTCGTGCTCATCCTGATCGGATACTGGGTGCGCCGTCGCGTCGAGGAGAGCCCGGTGTTCACCGAGCTCGCCGAGCGCAAGGAACGCACCCGGATGCCGATCGTCCAGGTGTTCCGCAAGCACGCGCTGCTCGTGATCGTCGCCGCCTTCGTCTTCGCAGGCAACAACGCGGTCGGCTACATGACGACCGGCGGCTACATCCAGAACTACGCGACCAACCCGGACGGACCCCTGGGCCTTGCGCGCGGGCCGGTGCTGTGGGCGGTCGCCGGTTCCGCCGTCACCTGGCTGCTCGCCACCTGGTTCGCCGGGTGGGTGAGCGACCGCATCGGGCGCCGCACCACGTACATCGCCGGCTGGATCCTGCTGCTGGCGGGTGTGTTCGCGCTGTTCCCGCTGGTCAACGCCGGCAGCACGGGGATGCTGTTCCTCGGGCTCGCGATCCTCACCATCGGACTCGGCTTCACGTACGGGCCGCAGGCGGCGCTCTATGCGGAGCTGTTCCCGGCGTCCATCCGCTTCTCGGGTGTGTCGATCTCGTACGCCATCGGCGCCATCCTGGGCGGGGCGTTCGCTCCGACCATCGCGACGGCTCTCGTGCAGGCGACGGGCACGACGATGTCGGTGACCGGGTACCTTGCGGGCATGACCGTGCTGGGACTGCTCGCGACGCTCGTCCTGCGTGACCGTACCGGCATCCCGCTCGGGCCGGACCACGAAGCCGAGCAGGCGGCCTCCCCGATCCGGGGCTTCACCGGGAGGCAGGCGGACGCCGACGCCCTCCGCGGCTGACCATCCCGGCCGGCTCGTGCTCGGCCGGCGAATGCTCGGCCGGCTCGCGCTCAGCTTGCGAGGAAGCGGATGAGGTGGGGTGCGACGGCTTCGCCCGAGATGTCGTGCGTCTGACCGGCGACCAGCTCGAAGACCCCGTCCTGGGCGCCGGAGGCGACTCCTTCGGCGCCCAGGCGCAGGAAGCCGGGGGACTGCTCGCCGGCGAGGCCCAGCACGGGCACCGTCACGGCCTGCAGCAATTCATCCGGGACGCGGCTGTCGCCCATCGCGGCGTCGTCGTACGCGAGGGTCGGCGCGAGTGCGAGGGAGGCCTCCCAGGAGGGCGCGTTCCTCATCCCCTGGATGCCCTCCTCCGGAACTCCCACCCGGCGGAGGAACAGCTCGACAGCACCCGCGCGGTCGCCCGCCCCGAGCGCGGCCTGCAGGTCGCGCGTGTACGCCTCGGCCGACGACAGCATGGGGTCGGGCAGGAAGGGCGGCTCGTACACCGCGACGCGGGAGACCCTGTCGGGTCCGAGGCCGGCCGCCGCCGCCAGCGCGAGCGCGCCGCCCGACGACATCCCGAACAGGGCAGCGCGACCGCCCGCGGCGTCGATCACTGCGCCGAGATCCTCGATCTCCCTCGCCACGGCGTCGGCGCGGGCGGACGGATCGGCGAGGCGGTCGCTGCTCTCGCCCCGGCCACGCCGGTCGTACAGCACGACGGTGAGGCGGTCACGCAGTGCGGCGGCGATCGCCCGCATCGGCCCTGCGTCGCGGAAGCACATCGCGCCGTCCACCAGGACCGCCACCGGTCCCGACCCCTCGATCTCGAACGCGATGCTGGTGCCGTCGGACGAAGTGACCGTGCTCATGGCACGCCAGCGTACCCCCTCCCCGCTTGCCCGCCCTTCCCCTGACCGCCCATTCCCCTTGCCGAAGTGCTCGTTGTTGCAGGCGACACGCCGAGCGCGGGTGCAACTACGAGCACCTCGACGAAGGGAGGCGAGCCCCGCGAAGCATCCGAGCGCGTCGGCGAAGGACGCGACCATTTCGCCGAAGTGCTCGTTGTTGCAGCGGACACGCCGAGCGCCGGTGCAACTACGAGCACTTCGGCGAAGGCACGCGAGCCCCCGGCGCAAGGGGGAGGGGCGTCCGGCTTGACGTCCGCGCGCTTGACGTTAGCGCCCCTGGCGTCAGCGCCCCTGGCGCCGGCGCACTCCGAACCCGATCAGCACACCGCCGGCCACGGCCACCAGGACCCCGGCGCCGCGGACCAGCCACTGCACGTCCCCGGTCGCCGCGTCCACGAGCAGGGGACCGCCCAGTCCGACCACGACGAGCGCGATCCCGAGGATGAAGAACCACGGCGATCCGTTCGTCCGCTCGACCATGCACCGAGCCTACGGGAGGACGCGAAACATACAGCGGGATTGAAGTGGGCGCCGGTAACGTTGAAACCCGTATGCGCACCAAACCTCTCGACACTGCCGCTCTGCGGGCGGACTTCCCGATCCTCTCCCGGGAGGTGAACGGCCACCCCTTCGTCTACCTGGACTCCGGGGCGACCTCGCAGAAACCGCGCCAGGTGCTCGACGCCGAGCGTGCGTTCGCCGAGCGGTATACCTCCGCCGTGCACCGCGGCGCCCACACCGTGGCGGGGGAGGCGACCGAGCTGTTCGAGGAGGCCCGCGCTCGGGTGGCCGGCTTCGTGGGCGCGCAGCCGGACGAGCTCGTCTGGACCTCCAATGCCACCGAGGGCATCAACCTGCTCGCCTACGGGATGTCGAACGCATCGTTGGGCCGCGGCGGCGCTGTTGCGGAACGCTTCCGTCTCGGCCCGGGCGACGAGCTCGTCGTGACGGAGGCGGAGCACCACGCCAACCTCATCCCGTGGCAAGAACTCGCGGCGCGCACCGGTGCGACACTCCGGGTGATCGGCCTCACCGACGACGGGCTGCTGCGCCTGGATGAGGCGGCCGAGCTGATCGGGCCGCGCACCCGGGTGGTCGCCTTCGCACACGTCTCCAATGTCCTGGGCGCGATCAATCCTGTCGCCGAGCTGGCCGCGCTGGCTCACGAGCACGGCGCGCTCGTCGTGCTCGACGCCTGCCAGTCCGTCCCGCACCTGCCCGTCGACTTCCCGGCGCTCGACGTCGACTTCGCCGTGTTCTCGGGCCACAAGATGCTGGGTCCGACCGGCGTCGGCGCGCTCTACGGCCGCAGCGAACTGCTGAACGCGCTGCCGCCGTTCCTCACCGGCGGTTCCATGATCACGCAGGTGACTCTCGAAGGCGCCGAGTACCTCCCGGCGCCGCAGCGCTTCGAGGCGGGTACGCAGCGCGTGTCGCAGGCCGTCGCGCTTGCGGCCGCCGTGGACTATCTCGATGATGTCGGCATGCCGGCGATCCAGGCGCATGAGGAGGCGCTCGGCGAGCGGCTCCTCGCCGGACTGGGCGAGCTGGAAGGGGTACGCATCCTCGGGCCGGGTGTGGGCGTCCCGCGCGTCGGCCTCGCCAGCGTCGTCGTCGACGGCATCCACGCCCACGATGTCGGCCAGTTCCTGGACGACCGCGGCATCGCCGTCCGCGTCGGACATCATTGCGCGCAACCCGTGCACCGCCGCTTCGGCGCGACGGCGAGCACGCGCATCAGCACGTACCTCTACAACACCGCAGACGAAGTGGATGCGGCGGTCGCCGCGATCGCGGACGCCCGCGTCTTCTTCGGCGTGGCCACGGGGGCCGCCCGATGAGCGACCTGCAGAACCTCTACCAGCAGGTCATCCTCGACCATGCGCGCGAGAAGCACGGCTACGGCATCGCGGGCGACGAGGCCGCGAGCTCCCACCAGTTCAACCCGACCTGCGGCGACGAAGTCACCGTCGGGGTGCGCACTTCAGCCGACGGCCGCATCCAATCGATCGGCTGGGAGGGTCACGGATGCTCGATCTCGACCGCCTCGGCCTCCCTGCTGAGCGACTTGGTGCATGACGCCGATCGTGCCCGGCTGGCGGACTCCATCGCCGCATTCCGTGAGCTGATGCATTCGAAGGGTGCGCTGGAGGGAGACGAGGAGTTGCTCGGCGACGCCGTCGCGCTGGCCGGTGTCTCCAAGTACGTCACGCGGGTGAAGTGCGCGATGCTGCCGTGGGTGGCGCTGGAGGACGCGCTCCTCAAGTCCGCCTGAGGCCACGCCTCCGCTTCTACACCGCCCGCCCCTCCGCCCTGCCCGGGCCCCCGGCGCGCGCCCCTCACTGCGCCGAGGTGCTCGTTGTTGCAGCCGACACGCCGAGCGCGGGTGCAACAACGAGCACTTCGGCGAAGGGACATGCGCACCTCGACGAAGCGCGCGAGCGTCTGGACGGGCGCCCTAACGGCCAGGCGTCCGAACGCCCGAGCGCCCGGGCGCACGGCGCGAGCGACGCCGACCGTCACGGCACCGGGGCCAGGTCCACCTCGTCCGCTATCGCTTCGAGTGCGGACGGGAGCGACGGGAACGTCGTCCCGTAGACCAGCCCCGAGGGGCCTGCGGCGGTCCACGCCTCCCCGCCCTTGCTGACCCGCCCCACGAGGTAGCGCCGATGGCCGCCTCGGGCCTGCCGCTGCGCGAGCGGCAGCGTGAGCGGGAACGCGTAGACGTCGCCCTGCGGGCTGACGACCAGCTCCCAGCGGGCGCGGCCCGGGCTGAACTTGCTCGTGAAGATGCGGGACATGATCGATCGTTTCTACCGCGCCCGCACGTACCGCTGCCAGGAACATGACGACCTGTTGCGAAAGCCTTCGCCGCGTTACGCACCGGATCCACCCTGAGGCGCCGACCTAGGCTGGAGGGATGAGCCTGCCCCGCATCGACACGGTCGTCACCTACACCGACGGCGACCTCACCTCCACCGGCGCCGTCGTCCACGTCGAGCCGCTCCCGGACGGACGCGCCGCCGTCCTCCTGGACCGGACGGCCTTTCACCCCGTCGACCCTGTATGGCCGGATCAGCCTGCGGACGTCGGCACCCTGTTCGTCGGCGACCGGTCGTACGCCGTGGTGGACGCTGTCGTCGGGGCCACCGATGGCACCGTGCTGCACGTCGGCGACGCGCCGGTGCGAACCGGGACAGAGGGCTGGGCGTTCGTCGTTTGTCACCTCGTGGAGGACGCCGAGGGGATCGAACCGGGCGCTCCGGCTGTCGTGCGCGTCGATCCCGAGCGCAGGCGAGCGCTTTCGGCCGGGCACACGGCCTGCCACCTCGCCTCGCTCGCGCTGAACGAAGCGCTGTCCGGCCTGTGGACGAAGGATGTGCCTGTGGATGGACGAGGCCGTCCGAACTTCGACCAGCTGGCCATCGTGAGCTCGCGCATCCTCGAGGGCGGCTCGGTGGACGAGTACCGGATCGGGAAGAGCCTCCGGAAGAAGGGCTTCGCCGCCGCGGACCTCGCCACGCGACGGGACGAGGCGTCCGCCGCCGTGGACCGCACCCTCACAGCGTGGATCGGGAGTGGCGCACCGGTCTCGATCGTCCGCGATCCGGGTGCTCTCGGCCTCAGCGATCGGCGTCGCTGGCGTGCTGAGTTGCCCGACGGCACGGTCGAGATCCCGTGCGGTGGGACGCACCTCCGGTCGCTGTCCGAGCTGTCGGGCGCGGAAGTCCAGCTCGAGCTTGCCGAGACGGAGGGTGCGCTCGCCCTCACGATGCGGACGACGGCCAGCCTCGCCTGAGCAACGGTCCACCTCGCCTGACCGAAAGCGCACCTCGCCTGAGCGACGGCCCGCCGGTTCCAGCCACGAACGTCTCAGTGCGGCAGGAACGACAGGGCGACGGCGATCACGCCGAGCGCACCGGCGAGGCCCCACCCCGCGCGCACGAACCGCGCCGTGTTCACCTCGCGCGCGATCGCGTCGAACCGCTCGAGGGTGCCCGGACGCGACTCCACGGCTCGCCACGTCGCCGGGTCGTCGAACAGCTGCGCTGCGCGCGCGACCGTGTCCGCATCCAGACCGGACGGCCGTCGCGACAACCAGCGGACGAGTGTCTCCGCCCGCAGCACCGTAGCGTGCGCCGGGTGCTGGCGGAAGCGCAGCTCCTTGGCGCCGACCACCGCGATGACCGGATGCACGCGCGTCTTGATACCGGCGCGGAGCAGCAGGCCACGAACCCGCGAGGCCTCGAGATCCGCGTTCCGCAGGTACGGCTGCTTCACGCCGTTGACGAGGATGGACCGCTCGTACACCGTGAGTCGTGCGCCGCGGTGATGCTTCGTGTTGACGACGAACACGCCGCCGGGACCGACGACCAGATGGTCGACATCCGCCTCCCCGGAACCGACCGGAACCGCATGGAAGGCGCTCCACCCACGCGGCAGGCGCGCCAGCGCGGCGCCGACCTCCCGCTCGCCCAGAGCACCCGCGAACCAGGGATGCGCCTCAGCGGGAAGCGGATCGGCCCCGAACGCGCGAGCCAGCGCCGAACGGCCCGGAAACGCCTCGCGGAGTCGCACCACTTGCTCCATCACGGCTGCGCCGGGGGCGCGATCGCGCATCCGCTCTGAACTCACACACCAAACGTATCGAGCGCGGTCGCCCGCTCCCAGTCCCCGCCCGGGGACAGTTCTGCGTGCCTACCCCTGACCGGGTGACCCCTTCGTGCGGGGCAGGTCGTCGTCCGACGGCACGCGCTCCGCGAGGGACTCGTTGCGCTCGCTCACGGTCTCCAGCCGGTCTGTGTTGGTCTCGCCGAGGTCGCTGACGGCATCCGCGAGCTCGTCCGCGTCGCGCGGTTCGTCCGCGTCGCGCGGCTGGTCCGCGTCGCGCGGTTCTTCCGTGTCATCCGGTCGATCGCTCATGCCCGGCACTGTACGCTTCCGGCCGGTCCGCTCGGGGCGCCGTGCGCATCCACCTGAGGCTTCACCGGCTTCACCACCAGCGGCGGGGACGCGCTAGCATGCGTCGCATGAGCCGTATCGAAACCGGAATCGTGTCCTACACCCTCTCCGGCGACTACTACGCACGCGTCGGCGCCGACTTCGACACCGAGGCCGTCGACGACGCCATCCTGGCCGAGCTCAACGGGATGCTGCCGCGCGGCATCGTCGTCGAGCGGAGCGGGCGAGTGCTCGCCGACGAGGATGTCGCCGACGAGGCCCGTTCGATCGACTGGGAGGCGCTGCTGCGGCGGATCGACGTGGACCAGATCCTCGCCGAGCACGGGCGCTGACGGCGGTCAGAGCTCCAGGGAGTCGCCCGGCTCCAGCGGGTAGTGCGTTCCGCCGTTCTGCTCGGTCGCCCACTTCAGTCGCGCGTTCGACATGTCCTTGCCGGCCCGCGAGAGCACCATCTCGTGCATGGGGATGCTCCGCTTGGGCTTGAGGGCGAGCACGTAGTCGATCACCTCGGCGATCTTCATCCAGGGCGCACCTGCCGGTGCCGCGAGCAGATCGACCTCCACGCCCTCCGGCTCGGCGAACGAATCGCCCGCGTAGTAGAGGGTGTCGTTCACGAGGACGGCGACATTGTCGACCACCGGGATGCTCGAGTGGATGACGGCGTGCTTCCCCCCGAAGAACCGGAGCGTGAAGGGTCCCGCCTGGATGGTGTCGCCGGCGTGCACAACCGTGACATCGAAGCCGGATGCCGCCGCGGCGACACCCTCCGGCCCGTAGATCTTCGCCTCGGGGGACAGCTCGAGCACCCGGTTCAGCTGCTCGGGCGTCCAGTGATCGGGATGCTCGTGCGTGATGACCACGGCCACGGCGCCGGCCGTGTCGGTGAGCGGCGACGTGAAGGCGCCCGGGTCGATGAACAGCTTGGCGCCGCGCTCTTCGAGCTCCAGGCCGGAATGTTCGAACTTCGTGAGTCTCATGTCCTAAGGAAATACCGGATGGGATGAGAAGTGCAAGCGCGCGCTTGAGGAATATACCCCTAGGGGGTACGGTTTCGATTGACATGGACGAGAAGAACACGCCGACAGCCCTCGACCCGAACGCCTCGCATCACCAGCACCACGACCCTCACGCGGGGCACGATGCTCACGCCGGGCACGAGGCGCACACCGGGCACGAGGCACACGGCGGTCACGACCACTCCGCGCACGCCGGCCACGATCCGGCTATCTTCCGCCGGAAGTTCTGGCTCACGCTGGTCCTCACCATTCCGGCTCTGGTCTTCTCACCGGGACTCCAGGGCATCCTCGGCCTGGCCGGTCCGAGGTTCCCCGGCAGCCAGTACATCCCCGCCGTGTTCGGCGTCGCGATCTTCTTCTACGGCGGCCTCGTCTTCCTCCGCGGCGCCGTCGATGAGCTGCGCGCCAAGCAGCCCGG
>Ga0206353_11851528_pt1 | contig 13926 bp, 13 predicted proteins | sample DielMetaTC5am4_FD_146436 | JGI IMG/M metagenome (GOLD analysis project Ga0206353, IMG submission 146436) | Corn rhizosphere microbial communities from Kellogg Biological Station, Michigan, USA - Diel MetaT C5am-4 (Metagenome Metatranscriptome)... | ecosystem: Host-associated > Plants > Roots >...
ATCCCGGGTAGCGTAGCCCGGCGGCTACTCACCGTCGATGCGTTCGAGCAGGCGCTTGGTCTCTTTCGCGATGTCGTCGTGGTCGTTCTGGGCGGCGCGGCTCTCCAGCGAGATGACGGCGCAGCGGTGCACCTTGGAGAAGTCGCCGTACGGGAAGCTGAACCGGCCTTTGGTCTCCTCGCTCGCGTCGGGGTCCTCTCCGAGGTGCCACAGCGCGTACTCGTCCCAGCCGTGCTTCTCGATGAATCGGTTCTCGTCGTCGGCGCTGGGCGCATCCTCGCTCCAGGCGTCACGCTCGTCGTGGACGACCTTCCCCTGCTTCACAAGCTTCCGCGCGTGCTCCAGCGCCTTCTTGTTCAGGCGGACGCTCATGCCTCTCCCTGGTTCCCGGTCGACGCCGTCTCGGCGTCGAGCGACTCGTTGATGAGGGATGCGACCAGCATCCGCCAGTCGGACCCTTCGTGAAGGGTCTCGAGGTACCCGGGCGGCACGGCGCCGAACACGGGCTCATGCTCCTCGCCTTCCGGCGCGACCCGGATCAGCGTGCCGAGTTCGGCGTGCGACTCGTCGAGCACCACCCAGACGCCTGGGGACTTCTTCTCCACGTGGAAGATCCGACCGCGGTAGGGATACCGCACGCTGGACATCTCGAGTTCGCTCGCCGACATGGCGACTCCTCTCTCCGGGCCGTCGCCCCTATCGAACGCTTCCGGCGCCCGGTGCGCAAGAGTCTTGTCAGTCGATGCCGATCAGCCGGCCCATCCGGGCACGGAGGTCGGCGGGGTCGTCGAAGACCTCGACAGCCCCGGCCTCCAGCAGTTCGGCCGGCCCGACCCCGCCGGAGAGCACGGCCGCCCCTCGCACGTGGGCGCGTGCCGCCGCCATCATGTCCCACACCGAGTCGCCGATGAAGAGAGCGTCCGACGGCGCCGCCTCCGCGCGTTGCAGGGCGACCTCGATGATCCCCGGCTCCGGTTTCGCCGTCTGCACGTCGTCCGCGTTGGTGGTGGCATGGATCCCGTCTCCCGCATCCAGGCAGCGCAGCAGCAGTTCCAGCTCGTCGGCGGGCGCTGAGGTCGCGAGCACGACGCGAATGCCGCGCCCCGACAGGTCGCGGAGCAGGTCGGCGGCCTGTGCGAACGGGCGCAGGCGCCCGGCCAGCTCCCGGTAGTGCCGGGAGTGCAGGTCCTTCGCTCGCTCCATCCATTCGTCGTCGCGGTCGCCGGCCAGTGCGGTGAGCAGCCGTGACGAGTCCTGCCCGATGGCCCGGTGGATGCGCCACGAGTCGACCGGCGCGCCGAGCTCGGCGAACGCCCGGCTCCACGCGTCGACATGCAGGTAGTCGGAGTCGACGAGCGTCCCGTCGATGTCGAAGAGCGCAGCGGAGATCGTCATGCCTCCACGACTACCACGCCTCCATCGGGCGAGGCTCCTTTTCGCTTCGCGGCCTTCCCCGCCTTCGGAGCCCTTCCTGGTGCCGCGGCTGAATCGTGGAATCTCGCCCTGCCCACCAGAAGTACAAGCCGATGAGTACCAGTGCCGTGACGTAGAGCACCGCCCACCAGGGGAACTCGAGGGTCGCGGCGGTCTTCGTGGCCGCTGCGAGGTCCTTCGGTGGTGTAGGGAGGATGCGCTTGCCCGTGACGAGGATGCGGTGGGTGTTGATGCCGAGCGGGGTGCAGGTGACGAGCGTGACGAGGTCCTTGCCGGCTTCCTGCCGGAGGGTCGCCGTGTCTTCCGGCTCGACGACGCGCGTGTCGAAGATCTGGTAGGTGATCACCTGCCCGAACGTCGTGAGGATGATCCGGTCGCCCTTCTTGACCTTGTCCAGGTTGGTGAACATCGTCGCGTCGGCCAGGCCGCGGTGTGCGGTGATGACGGAGTGTGTGTTGTTCCCGCCGACCGGGAGCGAGGTGCCCTGGAGATGCCCGGCGCCCTTGAGCAGCGTCGCATCGCTGGTGCCGTGGTAGATGGGCAGGTCGACCCCGATCGACGGGATCTGGATGCGGGACATCGCGCCGTTCGGGCTGTGCAGGAGCTTCCAGTAGTCGAAGGCGTCCTGCTTGCTGCTCGTGCCGTCGCCCGTGGGGACGTTCGTGTTCTTCTCGAGCACCGCGCCTGCAGAGAGTGCAGCGTTGTACCGGTGAGCTTCGCTGAGCTGTTGGGAGGCCGTTGGCTTGACGCTCTTGATCGCATCGCTGTATTTGCTGATCACGAGGGACTGGTTGTAGGCGGCCAGCCAGCTTGCGGCTGGGGAGTACGTCAGAGTCGTGGCGCCGGTGAGGGCGAGGACCGTCGTGACGATGAGCAGCGGGCCCGGTCGCCAGCGGTGTCTCGGAGTGGCGTGACGCGGAATGTAACGGGGCATGTGATCCGGGCTTCGACCTTGTAAGAACGGGGGGCGGCCCGGTTGTGCCGGTCCGCCCCCCTTGAGTTGCGTTATGAGGTGGCCGGTCAGGCGTTCTCGTGGGTGCTGCGGCGGCGACGGATCACCAGGATGCCGCCGAGCGCGATCACGATCAGGGCGATTCCGCCGATGGTGAGCGCGATCTGGACGTTGGATCCCGTGAACGGCAGCTGGGGGACGCCCTGCTGAGTGTTCTCGATCTTGGTGAGGGGGGTCGTGCCGTTGGCACCCGTCTTCACGATCACCGGGGTGAGCGTGGCCGAGCCGGTGGGCAGCACGAACCCGGCCGGGGCGACGGTCTCTTCGAGCACGTAGCAGCGCTGTTGGAAGTCGTGGCCCGCGACGGTGGTGTTGGACACCGTTCCATCGGCCGCCACGGTCAGCTCGGTGTCACCGATCCAGAGGCCCGGGACCGTGATGATGCCGGTACCGTCCGAGGTGATGACATACGGGGAGCCGTCGGGCTGGGTGACCTTCGTCAGACCCGTGATGTCGGCGGTGCAGGAGCCCTGCTGGTCGGTGGTGCCCATGTAGATGTTGAACTTCGCCCCGACCAGGCCGTCGGCGGTGTTGGCCGAGTTGACCTTCTGGATGGTCAGGTCGCCCCAGCGGGTGGTGGTGGTCGTCGAGGGGGACCCGTTCGTGCCGTTCGGCGTGCCGGGGGTGAGCTCGAAGTCGTTCAGGTTGAGGTACGCCACGTTGTCGATCGCACCGGGCGCGTTCGCGGTGGCCTGGAAGTCGAAGACGACGTTCTGGCCTGCGACGAGCTTGGCGAGTCCGGCGGGCGTGAAGGTGACCGTCAGGGTCTGCCCTGCCCATGTGCTGGTGTAGTCGGTCCCGACGGCGAGCGCGGTGCCGCCGGCCGTGACGGTGACAGGCGCCGTGGTGAGCGGGGTGAGCTTGGCGTCCAGCGTGTCGGTGAGGATGAACTTGTCATAGGTCTCACCGTTCGCGAGCGCCGGAACCAGCTGCGTGACCTGGTACTCCACCGGTGCGCCGAGCAGGGCGCCGTTCACGGGCTGGTCGACCACGTTCTTCACGGGTCCGACGGCCGTGGTGTTCTTCGGGTAGACGTTCACGTTGTATACCCAGTCGCCCGTGAGGTTCTTCGCGTCGGCCGGCGTGGGCAGGGTGACGACGAACGGAGCGGCCGGGGCGACGACGTTCGAGGGCGCGGAGACCTCGCGGACGAAGTAGGCGCCCAGCGGCAGCTGGGCCGAGGCGGCCGTGCCCGTGGAGTCGGTGGCGGGCAGGCTGGTGCACCCGGAGAGGGTGTGGCTGCCGAGCGTGGTGACGCCCTGTGCGGCAGAGGCCTGCTTCTGGGCGGCGGTGATCGCGTTGACCTCGTCCCAGCCGGCGTTGGTGCCGGCCGTCAGGTCGATGCCGTCGATGGTGCAGTACTCGAACACGACACCCGCGATCGGCTTCGTGGTCGGCTGCGTGCCGGTCCCCGACGGGTTCTGGTCGCCGTTTCCAGGGTTCTCGAACTTATGGATGATCAGCTGACCCTGCTGGGTCGTGTCGATGGAGGCCGCGTTCGCCGCCGTGGCCCCGGCAAGAGCCGAGAGCGCAGCCAACGACAGCGCCGCTCCGACAGCCAGGGCGGAGCGCCTGCCATGCCGTGTGGTTGAAGTCACAATAGTTTCCTTTCCGCTCACCACCTCGTGGAGTGAGAGATCCACTAATGGAGACTGCTCACGGGCCAGGTCATGACAAGGACGGATTGCGCAGCACTAATGAAGACATGGCCGGCATCGAGGGCAATGTCTTCATGAACTGCAGTCGCCGAGGATCGGGCGTCATCGAACCTCGCGCCGTGCGTCTATATCAGTGAACCCATGTCCGAACCGAGTGAGGGAGGGAGGCACGGTGACCTCTACGCCTCGCATCCCCGTGAGGAGATTCAAGGTGCGACGTTCTTCATTCGTGCCTCCGGCAAGCCGTGCGAGCGCGGTCCCGAGCGCTCTGTCGTGGCGCGAACATCTCGACGGTTCGACAGCGCCGAAAGGCCCTGCAGCGTGGACGGCGGCGAGCACGGCGCGAGCCGATCGGATGGTGATCGACGCCGGCCCCTACGGGGTGATAGATCTTGCAGCGACCCAGTCGACGGTCGACGCCGGTGGCGCCTCACAGCTCGGAGTCGTCTGGTGGGACAAGCGGTCCTTCCGCGAGGAGGACGATGACGATGGGACCATCCAGACGAGCTTCGTCCCCGCGCCGATCACGGACCACATCTCGCTGGCCGCCGACTCCGCCCGCGGGGCCGGACCATCGTGGCGCACCCCTGCGCCCGCCGCCGGGACCGCTCGAGCGGATGCGCCGAGCAGCGAGCCCGGACTACACCCGGTAGAGGCCGCGATCGCGGGCCCGGCTCTCGCCGAGCCCCGTCCCGCATCCTCCGCCCCGGCGGAGTTCGTGCCCGCTCCGGTCCTGGCGAGCAGCAGCCGGGCCGAGCTCGACGATTCCGAACATCAGAGGCACGCCCGGCGATCGAGGCACATCGCCCTCGCCCCGAAGACGCGCGGCAGGCGACATGGCCCGGCAGAGACGAGCCATCCGCGTCGCGCGAGGCTTCGGCGCAGGCGAATCCGCCGCCGGGTCGTCCTCGGAACGGTCATCGTCGTCATCGCGTTCGCCGCGACGGTGCTCATCCAGTCCGCGATCATCACTCCGTTCACCGTGCCGTCGGTCTCGATGCAGAACACGCTCGAGACCGGGGACCGGATCCTTGTCGACAAGATCGGGTACGGCGTATCGTCCATCCACCGGGGAGACGTCGTCGTCTTCTCCGACCCGGGCGGCTGGCTGGCCGGGTCGAAGGAGAGTGCGAGAGCGGGTGACGGCGGCTATCTCGTGAAGCGGGTCATCGGAGTCCCGGGAGACCACGTCACCTGCTGCAGCACCGACGGCCGGCTGAGTGTCAACGGGATCGAGCTCTACGAGGACTACGCGGTGATGCCGGCCGGCGAGCATGCGGCGGCCTCGACCTTCGACGTGACGGTCCCCGCGGGCGCCCTCTGGGTACTCGGTGACAACCGATACAACTCACACGACTCATCCAAGACGCAGGGGCTGCCGTCGAAGGGGTTCGTCCCGATCGCCGACGTCGTCGGCCACGCCGTGGCCAAGGTCTGGCCTTTGAACCGGCTCGGGCCGATCGGGTCCGCCCGCGAGACGTTCGCCTCGGTCCCGGACCAGACATGTCCGATCTGAAGGTCCACCCCCTGAGCCAGGACGAAGTGGATGGGCTCGACGAATCCGCGGTCGGCGTGCCCGTTCCGAACACGGCATCGGGATTCGTCACCGACTTCGCCTTGCCCGGAGTGCTCCCCAAGCGGGTCCACCCCCTGGCGGTGGTCGCACTCGTTCTCGCACTGGTGCTTCCGTTCGTCGCCATCCCGGTCGCGCACCGGGTGATCCGCACACTCCAGCACGAGGGCGGACGCGGCCTGGCCGTCGCCCAGGCGGCCATCGTGATCGGCTACATCGACATCCTTCTGTGGGCGCTGGTGTGCCTCAACCTCGCGGTCGCCGTCCTGCTGCATCCGGGCGTCGGCTGAGCGGCTCCGCTCTCAGTTGAAGATCGCCCACTCCGAGCGGTCCAGCCGTGCACGACTGCCGTTGATCACGAGGTACCACGAGTTCTCGTCGCGGTGCAGGTACTCCGCGAGGATGGTGGAGTACTTCCACTCGTCCGAGACCAGGGACCAGTGGATCAACGAGATGAGCTGGCCCTGTCGCAGATACGGGACGGCGACGAAGTCATCCTGACGATGGGGGTCCGGCAAGCTCTGGCGGGCCCCCGTCCGCTGCGTGCTCATGATGAACTCTAACGCCGTCGCCGCCCCGATGGACAGCCTCGGGTCAATCGGTCTGAGGCCCGGAACCCACCAGTTCGCCGACCGACCGGACCGGTGCGATCGTCCGGTCGCGCGCCGACTCGTACGCGGCCAAAATGATGCCGAGCACCTGGATCCCCTCCTTCTGCGTGTGCAGCGGACGCGTCCCGTCCAGGATGCTGCGCGCGAAGTGCCCGATCTCCGCCTCGAACTCGTGGACCGGGGGCAGTTCGACCACCGTGGGCGCTGCGTCGCCCCGGCGGCGGTAGCTCAGCGACAGGCCGTCGCTGGTCAGACTTCCGAGCTCGCCGACGACCGAGAACTTCTCGGTGCCATCTGCCGGCTGGTATGCCCAGCTCGTGACGAGGCTCCCGATCACACCGTTGTCGAACCGGACCAGCAGCTGCGCCGAGTCCTCACCCTCCATGAACCGGAGTCGATGGGTCGCCAGCATCGCGGTCACCTCGACCGGCGAGCCGCCCGCCAGGTGCAGCAGCAGGTACGTGGGGTGGTACCCCGTGTCGATGAGCTCGCCGCCGCCGCTGGTCGCGGCGTGAGCACGCCATCCCATGTTCGACGGGTCGAAGTCGTTGAAGAAGCTGTCGGTGGTGCGCACCTCGTAGACGTGGCCGAGCACCCCGGAGTCGATCAACTCTTTGGCCTTCGCCACGGCAGGGAGGAACAGCTGGTTGTGCGCGCACATGAGCGTCACGCCGGCCGCGGTGACGGCAGCATCCACCTCGGCCGCCTCCTCGGGCGTGAGGCAGAGAGGCTTCTCGCACAGGATGTGCTTGCCGGCGCGTGCCGCAGCGACGATCGCGTCCTTGTGGAGGTGGTGGGGAAGGCAGATGTCGACGGCGTCGATGTCCGCCTCGGCCAGCATCGTGGTGTAGTCGGCGTACACCGCAGCGCCCGTGTCGCCGGCGCGGAGGTCGGCCGCTTCGCGCACGGGATCGGCGACGGCGGCGAAGGTCACGGTGCCGGGGTTGCGCAGGTAGCCGGCGACGTGGGCGCCGGCGATGCCGCCGGCTCCGATGAGGCCGATGCGGACGGTGGTGCTGGGCATGGTGAAGAGCTCCTTGTGGGAAGAGGATACGTGCAGAGTGGAAGAAGAGGGGCTGGTCAGGCGACCGATGCGGACTCCCGGGCGAGGGTGACGGTGCGCCCGCTGGCGGCCGACTCGTTGGCGGCGACGACCATCCGGGTCAGTTCGACCGCGTGCCGCAGGTTGTCCTCGGCGATCGTGCCGTCGTGGATGTGCTGCACCCACTGGGCGAACGGTCCCGGCCGGCGCTCGGGGAGCGGCAGCTCCTGCCATTCCTCGCCGAAGCCTCCGCCTTTCGCGAGCAGGCGCTCGCCGCCGAAGCCGAACAGGAGCGTCGCCTCGGTGCCGCGCAACTCCACGGTGAAGGCACCCGGCGTCGTCACCACGCTGGCCTCGAACACCCCGAGGCGGCCACCGGGGAAGGAGGCGGTCACAACCGCGTTGTCCTCCACCGCGCGATGGGTGACGCTGCCGTACGTCGCCGTGATGGTCAGGGGTTCGGCGCGGTGGAAGAGCCGGGTGAGGTACGCGGGGTGGCAGCCGAGGTCGGTGAGCGCTCCGCCGATCGCGGCCTCCGGGTCGGCGAACCGCTCGGGAAGCCAGCCGGCGACCCAGCCGTTGTGGGCCAGGCGCACGCGGGAGTACGTGAGCTCGCCCAGCGTCCCTTCGTCGAGGATGCGCTCGATGGCGCCGGTGTAGTCGTCCGACAGCCGCGGCAGGGAGACCACGAGGGCCACGCCGCTCCGGCGGGCCAGCTCGATCAACTCCTCAGACTCGGCCACGGTGGGGCACAGGATCTTCTCGGTGAAGACATGCTTGCCGGCTGCGATGGCCCGGCCGATCACGTCGCGGTGCTGGTCCGTGGACGTGGTGACCGTGACCGCGTCGAGTCCGGGACGCGCGAGCAGCTCGTCGAGGTCGGCGACGAACTCCACCCCGAACTCGGCGGCGGCCGCGTGGCCGCGCTGCTCGTCGTCATCCCAGACGGCGACGAGGGTGGTGTCGGGGTGCTCCTGGACGTTCTTCGCGTAATCGCCTGCATGGACGTGCCAGAAGCCGATCGCTGCAACAGCGAGTGGATGGGTCATGCCTGTCGCTGCCTCCTTGCCTGAATGCGGTTCGCGCGAACCCGGCAAGCGTATCTTCTGCTCGGGACCGATCGAAAGCCATTCCGGCGGATTTCTTGAATCGTTCCCAGATTGGGCATTATCGAAGGGTGAGCACATCGATGACGATCAGCCTCGACGGCGACGACTGGAGTATCCGGGAGGCCCTGGGCGATACGGCCGAGTGGTACCTGGGGGCCCCGCTGCCCGAGGCCGGCAACAACGTTGCGGAGGCGTCCGCGGCGATCGCGGCCGCGCCCGGATGGATCCCGGCTCGCGTGCCGGGCGCGGTGATCGACGACCTGTTCCGGGCGGGGGAGCTGCCGGATCCCCGTGTCGGGCGCAACTCCCGCGCTGCGGAATGGACGGCCGAGCGCTCGTGGGTGTACCGGCGGGCGGTGGAGCTGGAGGCATCGGCTGCCGAGGAGGTGGCGGTGCTCGAGTTCGACGGCGTCGACCCCGGCGCTGACGTGTATTGGGACGGTGAACTGCTCGGCAGTGTCCGTGGGCTCTATCACCGGCTCCGGCTGCCGCTGGACGCACCCCGGCGGTCCGCAGGGCGGCACAAGCTGGCCCTGCGCGTGCATCCTGCGCCCGACTCGGAGCCGCAGGTGGGCCGCACGGAACGCGTGCGCGTCCACACGCCGCGGCTCGGCTACGGCTGGGACTTCTCGCCGCGACTGCGCCACCAGGGGGTGTGGAAGAGCGCCCGCCTCCGGCACGGCCGTGCACTGCTGGGGGATGTCGTGGTGCGGTCGAACGTAGGGACCGGCCGGTCGGCCGGTGTGGTGGACGTCGCGTGGGAGGCGCCGCTCACGGCAGCGGGCGCGGATCCCGGCGCACTTGCGGTGACCGTCGGCGTCGCCCGAGATGGCCGCATTCTGGCCACAACGAGCGTCGCGGCGGGCGAGGCGTCGGCGAGCGTGCGCATTCCCGACGTGGAGCTGTGGTGGCCCACCACGTTCGGCGCGCAGCCGCTGTACACCGTCACCGTGGCGCTGGAGGATGCCGACGGCGAGGCCGACCGTACCCTCCGCGAGGTCGGCTTCCGCACCGCCGAGCTGGTCCCGAACGGCGGGGCTCCGGCGGACGCGCTCCCGTACACGGCCGTTGTGAACGGCGTGACCGTCCCCCTCCTCGGCTGGAACTGGACCCCGGCCGACACGCTGTTCGGGTCGATCGAGGAGCGGACGGTCGAGCACCTCCTCGGTCTGGCCGCGGCGTCCGGGGCGCGGCTGATCCGCGTGTGGGGCGGCGGCCTGATCGAGTCGGAGCACTTCTACGCGACCTGCGACCGGCTGGGCCTGCTGGTCTGGCAGGAGTTCTCGCAGTCGAGTTCCGGGATGCAGAGCGCGCCGAGCACGGATCCCGCCTTCGTGGCGCTGATGCGCGCGGAGGCCGAGGCCCTGGTGCCGACTCGGGTGCACCATCCCTCGCTGCTGCTCTGGGGTGGTGGGAACGAGCTCGACGAGGGCGGTCTGCCGTTGTCGGACGGCCGTTCGCCCGTGCTCGCCGCCCTGTCGAAGGTCGTGAGAGGGCTGGATCCGGACCGCGGATGGCTGCCCACCTCGCCGACGGGACCGGAGTTCCACAATCGGCTCGACCGCATCCACGCGAACCCGCAGGGCCAGCACGACGTCCACGGTCCGTGGGAGCATCAGGGGCTCGTCGGTCAGTACACGCTGAGCAATGCCGGGACGAGTCTCGCGCACACGGAGTTCGGCGTCGAAGGGATGACGAACCTGCGGTCTCTGGAGGCGCTCATCCCGGAGGGCGACCGCTGGCCCGCCGACCGCACCAACCCGGTGTACCGCCACCTCGGCGAGTGGTGGAACAACGCGCAGCAGGTCGTCGAGCTGTTCGGCGGCCGGCCCGACACGCTGGAGACGCTGAACCGCGCATCCCAGCTGCTGCAGGCGACGGGACTCCAGTACGCCGTGGAGGGGGACCGGCGACGGTTCCCGCGCTGCAGCATGGTGCTGCCCTGGCAGCTGAACGAGAGCTACCCGAACGCGTGGTGCACGGCCGCGGTGGACTTCCGAGGTGATCCGAAGCCCGCCTTCTTCGCCGTCGCGCGCGCGTTCGAGCGCCGGCGGGCCACGCTGCGGGTGACGCGTGCGGTGTGGAGCGGCGAGGAGACGGCCTTGGCGGAGGCCTGGCTATGGGCGGAGGATGCGGTCGCGGCCGGCTCCACGCTGGTGCTGCGGGCGCGGGCGCTGGACGGAGCGGTGGTCGCGTCGCGCGAGCTCGCGGTCCCGGCCGTCGGGGAGCCGCGGCCGGTCGGGACGCTGGAGGTGGCTGTCGCCGCGCTGCCCGAGGTCTTCCTCTGGGAGGCGGAGTGGCGCGACGAATCCGGGCGGCTCGACGTCGAGCGGATGGTCGCGACGACGACGAAGGACTTCGCCGCGCTCTTCGACGTGCCGGCCCCGGAGCTCGCCGTCACCCGGACCGCGAGCGGGGAGGTGCGCATCCAGAACACCGGGGAGGTCGCGGCGCTGACGGTGCGCCTGGTGGATCCGCGTCCCGTCGGGGCTCGGGGGGTTCTGGAGGTGGGCGGCGATCCGCGTCCGCTGCTGCCCGGCGAGGAGCGGGCGCTCGCCGCCACGCCCGGTCTTCCGGTGCGCGTCGAGGTGTGGAACGCCGTTCCGATCGAGGTTCGGTGAGCGGATGACGCCCGACCCGATCCAGGCGGCACACCGCGCACGTTCACGGCCTGTTCAGATCCAGGTGGTGTGATAGCCCCGTGAAGACGCGAATCGCGGAGTACCCGCGGCCGGACCACTTTCTTCTCCACATCAGCGACACGCACGTGCTGGCGGGAGGCGAGAAGCTCTACGGCAGCGTCGACAGCGAGCGGCACCTCCGCGCTCTCCTGACGGAGGTGGAGGCATCGGGCGGACGGCCGGAGGCGATCGTCTTCACCGGAGACCTCGCCGACCGCGGTCAGCCGGACGCCTACGCGCGGCTGCGCGCACTGGTCGAGCCGGTGGCCGAGCGGATGGGCGCCCGCGTCATCTGGGTGATGGGCAACCACGACGACCGCGCGGCCTTCCGGGCGGGGCTGCGCGACGAGCTGCCGGAGGTGACGCCGATCGATGATGTGTATTGGATCGGCGGCCTGCGGGTCATCGCGCTCGACTCCACCGTCCCCGGGCACCACTACGGGGATGTCAGCGAACCGCAGCTCGATTGGCTCGCGGCGGAGCTGGCGATGCCGGCGCCCGAGGGGACCATCCTCGCGATGCATCACCCGCCCATCCCGAGCGTGCTCGACCTTGCGGTGTCCGTCGAGCTGCGCGACCAGTCGCAGTTGCGCGAGGTCCTCGAGGGCAGCGACGTGCGCAGCATCATCGCCGGGCACCTCCACTATTCGTCCACGGCGACCTTCGCCGGCATCCCGGTCTCGGTCGCGTCCGCCAGCTGCTACACGCAGGACCTCACCGTGCCGACGGGAGGGACGCGCGGCCGCGACGGAGCCCGTGCCTTCAACCTGGTGCACGTGTACCCGAACACCGTGCTGCACTCGGTGGTGCCGCTGGGCCACTACCCGACGCTCGACTACGTGGATGCGGAGGAGTCGGCCCGGCGCCTGGCCGCCGACGGCATCCGCATCCCTCCCGCTGCTCGTCACGAGGCGCCCACCGAGCCCATCGCCGTCCTCGCCTGACCCCGTACTCGCGCCCCACCGTCGAGTCCGCAGAGATTGCACGCTCGCCCGGCGTGTCGCGTGCAATCTGTGCGTACTCGACGGTGGCGGCGGGGTCAGACTGTGGGGGTGGCGGGGCGCTCCCAGGGGGCGGGGAACGGGAAGTAGCGCTCCAGGAAGTCGGTGACGATCCGGGTGCGCTCCTCCGGCTGGATCTCGGGCTTGGAGCCGTCGTTGAGGCAGAACATGTCCTGGTCGCGCTTCTTCAGCAGGCGGCGCATCATCTCCGGCGCCTGCCGGAGCGTCGTCTCGACGTACATCACCTTCGCCTGCGTCTGGGTCACCGCCCGCCCGGTGATCAGTGCGTAGTAGTGGTACAGCGAGTTGGTCACCGAGATGTCGGTCGCGGAGCGGAACGGGCTGGCGGCGGTCCGGCGGAAGTCCTCGGCGAACTCCCGCTCCATCTCGCGCAGGACGCCGATGCGCAGCGGCGCGGCGCAGTGCTCCAGGTGCCGCGTGGTGACGGCGCCGAACCGCTCCCAGAGCAGCCGGCGGTTGACCCGGGCGGCGTTCTCGAAGCCACTGCGGGCCGGGTCCGTCTCGCCGAGACCGATCCGGGTGCCGGCCTCCACGAACTTGGTCACGCCGCCCGGCGAGAAGAACACGTCGGGCGAGAGCGGACGGCCGATGAACATATCGTCGTTCGAGTACAGGAAGTGCTCCGCCAGTCCGGGGATGTGGTGCAGCTGGCTCTCGACGGCATGCGAGTTGTGCGTCGGCAGAGTGGAGGTGTCGGCGAAGAAGTCCTCGCTGCGCATGATGTGGATGCGCGGGTGCTCGGAATCCAGCCACGGCGGCACCGGTGAATCGGTCGCGATGTAGATGTTGCGGATCCACGGCGCGAACATGTGGACGCTGCGCAGCGCGTACTTGAGCTCGTCGATCTGGCGGAAGCGCGCTTCGTTGTCGTCGCCCTCTCCGACCACGTACGCGGCCATCCGCGCGGCGCGCTGGCGCTGGTATTCGGCGCTGGACCCATCCACCCAGGAGAAGACGATGTCGATGTCGAAGGCCACGTCGCTCGCCAGCGGGTCGAACATGTACTGCAGGGTGCGCCAGCGGCGGCCGTAGAGCTCGACCTCGGCCTCGACGGCCTCGCCGCGTGGCAGCCGAGGCCGCATCAGGGCGTTCGGGCGCGGGGCGGTGATCTCGTCGTCCCCGAACTTCCAGAACTCGAGCTGGAAGGCGGTGTCCGCGCCGTAGCGCAGCCGGCCGATCGGCTCGAGCCGGGGCCGGTACACCCGCAGCACGTCGGCCTTCCGGCGGGACAGGCGGCCATCGGCGATCAGCAGGTCGTCGCCGTGCCCGTCGCCGTCGTGGTCGATGCTGCGGGCGTAGAAGGGCTCGTCCGCGAAGGCCGCGGCCAGCGCCGCGCAGACTTCCTTCCGCCGGCGGCGGTCGAGGGCGACGATCAGGCGGTTGTCGTCGTCGCGGACCAGCAGGTACTCCAGTCCTGCCGCATCGAGCGCATCCCGGACGGCGACGAGGTCTTCGATCATCGACTCCCGCGGCGTGAAGGGCCCTGAGACCAGGGTGAACAGCCCCTTCCGCTGCACGACGTCGTCGCGAGCGAGTCGGGGCGCGCCGATGCCGGTGTCGCCGGTGACGACGACGGGCTCGGGCTGGACGGAGAGGGATGCGGGAGGATGTTCAGCCATACAGCCTTTACTCTAGGCGGCTCGTCTGCGGGTCGCTCTCCCCTCCTCTCACCTCGCCCTCTCGTCTGCTCTGCACGCCGGCATCGCTTCCTCGGTCACTCCGCCGGAACGTCGTCCGCAGCCGGGTCACGAGAGGAAACGATGGTGGGGGTGAGGAGTTCCTGG
>Ga0206353_10156945_pt1 | contig 13888 bp, 14 predicted proteins | sample DielMetaTC5am4_FD_146436 | JGI IMG/M metagenome (GOLD analysis project Ga0206353, IMG submission 146436) | Corn rhizosphere microbial communities from Kellogg Biological Station, Michigan, USA - Diel MetaT C5am-4 (Metagenome Metatranscriptome)... | ecosystem: Host-associated > Plants > Roots >...
CGGCCGGCCCGGCTCGATCGTCACCACGTTCGACGTGCCGTTCCCGATGCCGCGCGACCCGGACATCCGCTTCACCCCGGAGTTCGCCGACCTGGTCGGACAGGTCTCGCACTCCCTCCGAGAAGGGCACAACTGATGGCCGACATCGCAGACAGCACGGGGATCGCCACCCAGGCCGGCAGCGCGGAGGCGTCGCCGCGCGCCGGGCGTGAGGCGCGCATCCGCCGCTCGTTCCGCTCCCTCCAGTGGTGGCAGCCGCTGGCCGTACTCGTGGTGCTCATCGGCCTCTGGTACGGAGCCGCCGCGTACTACGCGTCGCAGCAGCTGGCGTTCCTGGTCCCCTACCCGCACCTCGTCCTGACGTCGATGTTCGCGGACCCGCTGTTCACGCCGCAGCTGCTGGTCGACCTCGGCAACTCGGCCGTCGTCGCCCTCACCGGGCTGAGCCTCGCCATCGTGATCGGCGTCGCGTGGGCGGTGCTGATGTCGCAGGCGAAATGGGTCGAGCGTTCCCTGTACCCGTACGCCGTCATCCTCCAGTGCATCCCCATCCTCGCGCTGGTCCCGCTGATCGGGGCGCTCTTCGGCTACGAGTTCCTCTCGCGCGTGATCGTCACGGTGATGATCTCGATCTTCCCGATGGTCTCCAACACGCTGTTCGGCCTGCAGTCCGCCGACCGCGGTCAGCGCGAGCTGTTCCAGCTGCAGGGAGCCGGGCGCTGGACGCGCCTCACCAAGCTCCAGTTCCCCGCGGCGCTCCCCTCGATCTTCGTAGGGCTGCGCACCGCGGCGGGCCTCTCGGTCATCGGCGCGATCGTCGGCGACCAGTTCTTCCAGCGCGGCACGCCCGGACTCGGGGTGCTCATCCAGGTGTCCACCTCGCGGCTCAACGGCCCGGGCACGTTCGCCGCCATCATCACGGCCTCGCTCCTGGGCGTCGCCGTGTTCCTTCTCTTCGGCCTGCTCGGAAAGCTGGCCGTCGGCAAATGGTACGACTTCGGCTGATCCGGCCGGTCGACCCCCACCCCCCTGCACCACCCTTGCAATCGAACGGAGTCCTGATGCATCGAACAGCACGACGCTCCACCCTGGCCGCCGGCGTGATCGTCGCCGCCACGGTCGCGCTCACCGCCTGTGCCGGAGGCGGCCCGGCAGCCTCCTCCTCGTCCACCTCGACGGCGAAGGGCGTGGACCTGTCCGGCGTCTGCCCGGCGACGGTCACGATCCAGACCGACTGGAACCCGGAGGCCGACCACGGCCACCTGTACCAGCTGCTGGGCCCGAACCCCGCCATCGACGCCAACCAGAAGTCCGTCACCGGCGACCTGTACTCGCAGGGCAAGCCGACCGGCGTGAAGCTGCAGGTCCGCTCCGGCGGACCAGCGATCGGCTACCAGTCGGTCAGCTCGCAGCTGTACAAGGACAAGGACATCACCCTCGGCTACGTCACGACGGATGAGGCGGTGCAGCTGTCGAACAGCCTCCCGACCACCGCCGTCTTCGCCGAGAACGACATCTCGCCGCAGATGATCATGTGGGATCCGAAGACCTACCCGAAGGTCACCTCCATCAAGGACCTCGGCGCAGCCCTCCAGAAGGACGGCGGGGTGGTCCGCTACTTCAACGGCGCCGCCTACATGTCCTACCTCCAGGGCGCCGGGATCCTGCCGGCGGCGGTGACCGACGGCAGCTACGACGGCACCCCGGCGAAGTTCGTGACCGCGAAGGGTACGGACGGCCAGCAGGGCTTCGCCACCGCCGAACCGTACATCTACGCCAAGGAGGTCGCCGCCTGGGGCAAGCCGGTCACGTTCCAGCTGATCAACGACACCGGCTATCCCATCTACCCGGAGTCGGTCTCGGTGCGCACGGGCGACCTCGAGAAGCTGACGCCGTGCCTGAAGAAGCTGGTGCCCGTGCTCCAGCAGGCCGACGTCGACTACATCAAGGACCCGGCCGCGACCAACAAGCTCATCGTCCAGTTGGTGACGGCCTACAACAACGGCTGGGTGTACGACGAGCAGGTCGCCGACTTCGGTGTCTCGCAGATGAAGAAGCTGAAGATCGCCAGCAACGGCGACAACGGCTACGTCGGCGACTTCACCGAGAGCCGCGTCCAGAAGATCATCGACATCACGACGCCGATCTTCACCAAGTCGGGCTCCGCTCCGAAAGCGGGACTCAAGGCGACGGACCTGTTCACCAACAAGTTCCTCGACAGCTCGATCGGGTTCTGACCCGTGAGCACCCCACCGGTGACGGCGACCGCACGGCTTGCCGGCAAGCGGGCCGTCGTCACCGGCGGGGCGCGCGGGATCGGAGCCGCCATCGCCCGGCGGCTCGCCGCAGAGGGCGCCACGGTCGCCCTGTTGGATGTGCTCGCCCATCCGGGTGAGGAGGTCGCGGCCGAGCTGGGCGGCTCCTTCCACCCGGTCGACCTGACCGACGCCGATGCGACCCGGGCCGGCCTCGCCGGCGCGATCGACGCCCTCGGCGGGATCGACGTCCTCGTGAACAACGCGGGCATCCTCCGCTTCTCCCCGCTGCTCGACATCCCCGTCGAGGACTGGGATCTGGTGTTCGCCGTGAACACGCGGCCCATGCTGGTGACTACCCAGGTCGCCGCCCGGCGGATGATCGCGGACGGCGTGCGCGGCACGATCATCAACCTGGCCAGCATGGCCGGTAAGGCCGGAGGCGCCGGGCAAGCGCACTACGCGGCGTCGAAGGCCGCCGTCATCGCGCTCACCCGCGTCACCGCCCTGGAGCTCGGCTGCCACGGCATCACCGCCAACTGCCTCTGCCCGGGATACGTGCTCACCGAGATGGGCGCGGGCACCCGGACCGAGGAGGATGTCGCGCTCTGGTCCTCCTACTCTCCGCTCGGCCGTCTCGGCGAGCCGGGCGACGTCTCCGCCGTCGCCGCCTTCCTCGCCTCCGACGACGCGGCCTACCTGACCGGTCAGGCCGTCAACGTCGCGGGCGGCATGGTGATGCACTGACCACTCGAACGAAGGAAAACGAATGAACGACTCACCCGTTCCGGCCGCGACCCTCGCCGCACTCGAGGCCGAACTGCGCGACCTCCTGGGCGATCGCGGGGTGACCTCCGATCCGGCTGCACGCGAGAAGGCGTCGGTCGACGGCGCCCACCTCTCCCCGGTGATCAGCGCGAAGCTGCCGCTCGGGCTCGCGGACCTCGTCGCCTACCCGGCGACCGCCGAGGAGATCGCGCTCACGGTCGGGGCGGCCGTCCGGCATCGGGTGCCGATCACCCCGCGCGGCAAGGGCACCGGCAACTACGGCCAGGGCATCCCGCTGCACGGCGGCCTCGTGCTGGACACCTCCCGCGCCCGCACCATCCACGAGGTCGGCGACGGGTTCATCACGGCCGACGCGGGCGCGACGATGGTGGCGCTCGAGCAGGCGGCCAACAAGGCGGGTCAGCAGATCCTGCTGTATCCGTCGACGGCGCAGTCCACCATCGGCGGCTTCCTCTCCGGAGGCTCCAGCGGGACCGGATCGATCAAGCACGGTCAGCTGCACACCGGCTACGCGCTCGCGCTGGATGTGGTGCACGCCGTGTCCGACGCCGCCTTGGTGCACGTCGAGGGCGAGGAGGCCGAGGCGTACATCCACAACTACGGCACCGCCGGGATCATCGCCCGCGCGACCGTCCGGCTGGAACCGCTGCAGGAGTGGCGCGGCTTCCTCGCGAGCTTCGACGACTTCGGCCAGGCCCTCTCGCTGATCCGCGCGTTCGCCGAGCTGGAGCCGACACCCCGCCTGGTCTCGGCCGACCTGCCGACCCTGGCGAACGCCCTGCCCGCCGACCCGGCCATTCCCGCCGACCGCGCGAGCCTCCGCGCCATCCTCGATGTCGCGTCCGTCGAGGCGGCGACCGCACTGGTGGAGGGAGCCGGCGGCCGGGTCGAGGACGTGCGCGACACCGCGCAGAGCACGATGAAGATCAGCATGATCTCGTACAACCACCCCATCGAGTGGCTGCAGAAGGCGTACCCGGACACGTACTTCCACGTCGAGGTCTCCGGCGACGCGCTCATCGACCGGATCGAGGAGGTGCACGCCGTCTACCCGGGAGGGATGCTGCACATCGAGGCCCAGCGCGGGCGCCCGATTGGCATGATCGCCGGCGTCTACGAGAGCGAGGAGGCGGTGTACGCGGGTTTCGAACGCCTGGCCGCGCTCGGTGTCGGCTACCACAACCCGCACCAGTGGTTCGTGGACCACCAGCCCGACCGGACGGCGGCGCTCGCCCAGCGGACCGACCCGTCCGGCCTCCTCAATCCGGGCAAGCTCACCCGCGCCACCGTGCCGACGGGAGCGAAGCGATGACCGCCACCGCGACCCGGCGGCTCGCCGAGCTCTCCGGACCGGCCGCTGCGGCGGCACTCGGCCCCGAGTCCATCGTCGTCGTGCCGACCGGTGCGGTCGAGCACCACGGACCGCACCTGCCGCTGCTGACCGACTACCTGCTGGCCGACGTGATCGGTGGTGCCGCCGTCGACCGCGCCGCCGCCGACGGCCTCGACGTGTGGATGCTGCCCACGCTCGCGTACACGAAGTCCGACGAGCACAGCTGGGCGCCAGGAACGATGTGGCTGCGCTGGGAGACGATGATGGAGACGGTCGTCGACCTCGGGCGCGCCGTCGCTGCGAGCGGCGCGACCCGCCTGGTGTTCCTGAACGGGCACGGCGGCAACCTCGCCCTGCTGCAGGTCGCCCTGCGCGAGATCCGCCGCCTCTTCGGTCTGCGCACCTTCCTCATGCCGGCGCTCACCGTCCTGCCGTCTCCGGATGGCCGCGGCGCCGACGAGCGCGGGCTCGGCATCCACGGCGGGACAGCGGAGACCTCGGCGCTGATGCACCTCCGGCCCGATCTCGTCGACCTTTCGCTCGCGCAGCGCTGGGTGCCGGACCACATCGCCGACTTCGAGTACATCGGCTTCAACGGCAAGCGGGTCAGCTTCGGCTGGTTGAGCAACGACTTCGGCCCGGCCGGCGTGGTCGGGGACGCGTCGCAGGCGGACGCGCAGTACGGAGAGCTGCTGTTCGAGCACTCGGTCAGCGAAGCCGTCGCCGCGCTGCGCGAGATCGCCGCCTTCCACCCGACGCAAGCGCCCGCGTGATCACGTCGAGCACCGCGTTCGGGCGGGACATCGAGAACGTCGACCGGGACGTCCCGGATCCACTCGGCCTGCTGGCCCTGTGGCTGCCCGCGGCCGAGACGGAACTGCGACCGCTGATGACGCTGTCCACCAACGGCGTCGACGGCTACCCGGACGCGCGCAGCGTGCTGCTGAGCTCGTTCGACGGCGAAGCCCTGCAGTTCCACACCGACTGGCGCTCGCGGAAGGTCGAGGAGCTCGCCGGCGACCCGCGCGTCGCCCTCACCCTGGTCTGGCCCGACGCCGGCCGCCAGGTCGTCGTGCAGGGCGACGCGGCACCCGTCGACCCCGCGGCGGCAGCCGCTGCCTTCGCAGACCGTTCGCGCTACCTGCAGCTGCTGGCTTGGACCAACGACCCCCTCACCGCGACGCTTCCCCGCCGGGAGCGCCGCGCGCGGTGGGACGGCTTCGCAGCCGAGCATCCCGAGGGCAGCCTGACCGCCCCTCCCAGCTGGGTCGGCTACCGCGTGACCCCTGTCCGCCTGACGTTCTGGAGGGGGGACACCGATGGACCGAGCAATCGCAGCGAGTATCGCCGCCACGACGACGGATGGACCGTCACGCGCCTCCCGGGCTGAGCCCGTGCTCGACCTGGTGCTCCGCGGAAACGCCGTGCTGCCCGACGGCATCCGCCGGGTGGCGGTCGGCGTCGCCGGCGGCCGGATCGCCCTCGTCGCCGACGCGGACGCGCCGTTCGACGCGGCGGAGGACGTCCACCTCGCCGACGACGAGCTGCTCCTCCCCGGGATCGTCGACACCCACGTCCACGTGAACGAGCCCGGCCGGACCGAGTGGGAAGGCTTCGCGACGGCGACGGCCGCGGCGGCCGCGGGCGGCGTCACGACCATCGTCGACATGCCGCTGAACAGCATCCCGCCCACCATCGACCCGGCGGCATTGGCGCTGAAGCGCGCCCGCGCGGCAGGCGCTGCGCGGATCGACGTGGGGTTCTGGGGAGGCGCCGTCCCGTCGAACCTCGGCAGCCTCCACGCGCTGCACGAGGAAGGCGTCTTCGGCTTCAAGGCGTTCCTGTCCCCCTCCGGTGTGGACGAGTTCCCGCACCTCTCGCCCGGCGAGCTCGACCACGCACTGGCGGAGGTCTCCGCGTTCGACGGCCTGCTCATCGTGCACGCCGAGGACCCCGCAGTCCTCGACGAGCACACCGCTCACGGTGGACGCTCCTACAGTTCGTTCGTCGGCAGCCGGCCGCCGGAAGCCGAGACGACGGCGGTCCAGCGGGTGATCGACGGGATGCGGCGGACGGGCGCGCGCGCCCACATCCTGCACGTCTCGTCGGCGGCGGTGCTCCCCCTCATCCGCACCGCCAAGGCGGAGGGACTGCGCCTCACGGCCGAGACCTGCCCGCACTACCTGACGATCACCCAGGACGAGGTCGGGGACGGGGCGACGCAGTTCAAGTGCTGCCCGCCGATCCGGGATGCCGCCAACCGCGACCTGCTCTGGGAGGCGCTCCTCGACGGAACGCTGGACTGCATCGTCAGCGACCACTCCCCGAGCACGATCGAGTTGAAGACCGTGGGCGACGGCGACTTCGGGGCTGCGTGGGGCGGGATCGCCGGGTTGCAGGTGGGTCTCGCCGCCGTATGGACGGAGGCGGAGCGTCGCGGAATCCCCCTCGAGGACGTCGTCCAGTGGATGGCCGGCGCGACCGCCGAGCTGGTCGGGCTGACCGGCAAGGGCCGCATCCGGCCAGGCGCCGACGCCGATCTCGTGGTGTTCGCTCCGGCCGACGCCTTCACCGTCGACGCCTCCCGGCTGCTGCACAAGAACCCGGTCAGCGCGTATGACGGCCGCGCACTCCGCGGCGTCGCCCGGCGCACCTACCTGCGCGGCAGCACCACGGCCGGCCAGTGGAGCGGCGAGCTGCTGTCCCGCACCGACTGACACATCGCGAGAACACCGAACGAACGGAGCACCATGTCGTACACCCTGCAGAACCACCAATACGGGAAGGCCGAGACGCGCCTCGTCCGCATCCAGCGGGATGCTCCGCGGCACGAGATCCGGGACGTCAACGTGACCACCGCACTGCGGGGCTCGTTCGAGGACGCCTACCTGACCGGCGACCAGTCGCAGGTGCTGCCCACGGACAGCCAGAAGAACACCGCGTACGCCTACGCCAAGGAGCACGGACTCACCTCGGTCGAGGAGTACGGCCTCACCCTCGCCCGCCACTTCGTCGACGACGTCGGACCCGTCTCGGGCGCCCGCATCGAGATCGAGGAGTTCTCGTGGCGGCGCGCCGTCGTGGATGGTGCGGAGCACGACCACACGTGGATCCGGACCGGTCCCGAAGTGCGGACGGCCGCGATCACCGTCGAGGGCGAGGGCACCGACCGGCGCGAGCACGTGGTCGGCGGCGTGAAGGACCTCGTGATCCTGAAGTCGACAGGCAGCGAGTTCGCCGGCTTCCTCACCGACGGCTACACGACCCTCCCGGAGACGCACGACCGGGTCATGGCCACCTCCATCGTCGCGAAGTGGCGGTTCGGCAGCGTCGACGTGGACTGGGACGACGCGTACGCCCGCATCACCGCGGCGATGGTGGCGGAGTTCGCCACCCTCCAGTCGCTCGCACTGCAGCAGACGCTGTGGCACATGGGAACGGCCGTGCTCGATGCGGTGCCCGAGCTTGCGGAGATCCGCCTCGTTGCACCGAACAAGCACCACTTCGTGGTGGACCTCGCCCCGTTCGGACTCGACAACCCCAACGAGGTCTTCTTCGCGGCGGACCGCCCGTACGGCCTCATCGAGGCGACGATCGTGCGCGACGGCGCTGCGGACCCCGGGGACGCCTGGCGCGCATCGGCGGGGCTCGCATGAGCGCGCCTGTCCTTCGCGAGCCGGCGGATGCGGGCTCGGGGGCGGCGGATGGCTCGGGGGCGGCGGATGCGGCAGCGGCGGCGGACGCCGTCTGGCTGGCCGACGCCGTCCGGCTCGCGACCGAGAACGTCGCCGCAGGCGGAGGCCCCTTCGGGGCGGTCATCGTCCGCGACGGCGCACCGGTCGCCGTCGGCCAGAACCGCGTGACACGGGACAACGACCCGACCGCCCACGCCGAGGTGACCGCCATCCGCGCGGCCTGCTCGGCCCTCGCCGACTTCTCCCTCGCCGGCGCGACCCTCTACACGTCGTGCGAGCCGTGCCCGCTGTGCGTCTCGGCGGCACTCTGGGCGCGCGTCGACCGCATCGTCTTCGCCGCCGACCGCCACGACGCCGCCCGGGCCGGCTTCGACGACCTGGAGTTCTACGAACTCTTCGCGCGCGACCGCGCCACCTGGTCCACCCCCGTGGTGTCCCTGCGCCTGGAGCAGTCCGCCGAGCCGTTCGACGCCTGGCTGGCCGAGGCGGCCCGCACGCACTACTGAGCGTGACGTCGGTTTCAGTCCCTGATCCAGCTCAGCCCTAAGAGTTGGAACGCCCGGTTGATCGCCTCGGTCTCCGGAGTGACGCGCTGTGGTTCACTCAGCGGTCCGATGAGGCTACTGCGCTGCTCATCGCCCGACCGTTCGAACACCGCCCACATGCGGATCTCGTCGCCGTGGCGCGAGCGGAACTCGATTCCGTTGACGAGTTCGGTGCCGTCTTCGTCGCGCAGGTCGTAGACCCAGTGCGCGATCGAGCGGCTCAGGACCCGGTCGTGAGCGTCTTTCAGCAGGGCGCTGTCGACGTCGACCAGCGCGATGTCGTGCCGGTCGAACCGGTACCCGGCCTTGAGCGCAGCGAGGCTAGCCGAATGCGTGATGAAGCAATAGCGCCCAATCTGGTCGGCATCCCCGAACACCCGACCGTTCAGCCAGGAGTATCCGACCTCGCCGCGTCCGCCCTCGAGGTGCAGGGCGACGCTGCCGTCCTCGTCGTCGAAGTCATTCAGCTCTGCCTCGAGCGCATTGGACGGCTGCAGCTTGGCCAACAGCTCCAGGAAGCACCCGAGAAGGCTGTTGGAGGTGTACAGCGTCCGAAACTGCCCGAGCTGGTCGTCCCACCGCCCGTTGAACAGGCCCTCGTCTGTCGCGTAGCGCCATTGCGTCCACGCCCACATGTCCGGCTCGAAGCCGACCCGCCACACACGTCCCGGCTCCCCCGAGACGTTCAGATCAACCGGACTCATCCGATGTAAGCGAACGACTTCGCCGCGGCAAGCACCTCGCGGGCGACTTCCAGAGGCTCGCCTTCACGCAGCACCTGCGCCGGAGCCTCATCGCCGAGCGAGGGGTTCATGCCCTTGAACCAGGACTGCACGGTGACAGCGTCGTAGCGTTCCCGCAGCAGCGCGGCCGCGTGATACGCGTGGCGCAGCCGCTCCTGGTCCTTCTCACCGGGCGCACCTTGGCCGTCTGCCCAGCTCGACACTGAGCGCGCCGACTTCACGCCGCCGATGTAGCCCACCAAGCGAACACCGAGGATGTCGCGCAGGCGAGTCACCAATTCTCCGAACGGAAGTCCGATCGACTCCTCGTGCGCACGGAGACCCGCCCGCTGGTCCGACACGGTTGCAAGCTTCATATCGACAGCCTACTCCCGCCCCAGGCGAAATAACAGGCGAATTACGCGTGAAAATACACCCAAAAATGCAGTTAAAAATACACTCATAAGGCCGCTATTCCTGCGGTGCGCCTCCGCGAATCCGGCGTTCGAGCCGCCTGGTCACGCGGTTGGCCGCTCCACCTAGCTGCCTCGGTAGACCGAGTAGCCGTAGGGGCTGAGCAGGAGGGGCACGTGGTAGTGCGCGTCGGGGTCGTCGAGGACGAACACCACCGACACCTCGGGGAGGAACGTGTCCTGCCCGAGATGCGCCGACGTGTCGAACGTCAGCCGGTATCGGCCCGGCTCGAGATCGGCCGGGCCCAGGTCCGCCACGCGGCCGTCCGCGTCCGTGTGGCCGGAGGCGATGCGCTGCCAGCCGGCGCCCGTCCAGCCGTCCAAGCGGACGGGGATGCCAGGCGCTGGACGACCGGCGGCGGTGTCGAGCACGTGAGTGGTGACTCGGCTTCGGACCGGCGAGAACAGAGTTCGGAGCCGCAGGGCTGCGATCTGTCGCAGCTGCTCGGCGACCTCGGCCAGCTCGGCCGTCTCGGACAGTTCGACCCTCCGCGTCAGCTCGGCGAGCACTTCGGACCGGGAGCGGCCCGCGGCGCGGATGAGGAACACGCGGCCGAACCGCTCCTCGTAGACGGCATTGCCTGCTGCGATGGCGGCGGCGAGCTGGGCGTCGTCGGCGTCGGACGCCTGCTGCTCGCGGCGGGAGAAGCGCTGGGCTGCGCCGTCACCGGCAGGACGCTCGCCGATCCGGGGATGATGGGCGAGCGCCTGGTCGATCTCCTCCGCGCTGAGCGGGGTGGCCGCGGCGATGGCTGCACCGACCAGCGCATCCACTGTGTCGTAGGGTGCGCGCGCGACGACGTCGTCGACCCAGCGGGGGATGGCGAGAGCCGTCGGCAGCAGTTCGCGGAGCCGGTCGGCGTCGATGGTGTCGGTCACGGTGCCTCCCAGGGGCAGGTGTGGTGTTGACTGAGGGAATGGGACCGGCGGGCACACGACAGGCCGGGATCGTGCTCGCGGCCGGCGCCGGCCGCCGGATGGGGATGCCGAAGGCGCTCGTGCGCTCTGCCGACGGCGAGCCGTGGGTCGCCCGGGCGGCCCGCGTGCTCCTCGACGGTGGATGCTCGTACGTCGCCGTCGTGCTCGGCGCCCGGGCCGAGGAGGCGCGCATCCTCGTGCCGGGCGATTCCCGCGTGAGCTCCGTGGTCGCCGAGCGCTGGAAGGACGGGATGAGCGCCTCGCTGCGTGAAGGGCTGCTGTTCCTGGGGCGGCTCGACGAGCCGCTCGACGCCGCGGTGATCACCCTCGTCGACCTTCCGGGCCTCACTCCGGCGGTCGTCACGCGCCTGAGCGCGGACGCGGACGAGCACTCGCTTCGCCAGGCGACGTACGAGGGCCGGCCCGGGCATCCCGTGCTCGTCGGCCGGGCGCACTGGGAGCCGCTGATGCAGACCCTGCGCGGCGACGAGGGCGGTCGCCGCTACCTGGGCGCTCACGGGGCCGAACGCGTGGAGTGCGGCGACCTCGCGGACGGCCGGGACGTCGACACTCCTCATGAGGACGCCCCTTCCCCCGGTCGCTGACCTGCGACGACCGCGCGCACGGCCGCTTCGAACGCGGTGAGAGCGGCGGCCACGTCGCTCTCCGTCACCGACTCGTCGGGATGATGGCTGACGCCACCGGCGCACCGCAGGAACAGCATCCCGACTCCCGTGACGCCCGCGACCGCCATGCCGTCGTGACCCGCGCGGCTCCACAGTTGAGGCGCATCCGCGTCCGTGGCCGAGTGGATGCCCGCAGCGACCGCCTCCCGAAGCTCGGGATCGCAGACCGTCGCGTCGGCGCGGTACTGCTCATGCGCCTCCACCGACAGCCGGCGGCGGTCCGCGATCTCCTCCGCCGCGGCCCGGATACGGTCCCAGGCGGCGTCTCGCTCGTCGTCGTGCTCGGCGCGCAGGTCGAGGCTGAGCTCAACGCGGCCCGGAATGACGTTCACACCGCCCGGATACGCCTGAAGCCGTCCGACCGTGGCGATGACCCCGGTCTCGCCACCGATCCGCTCGACGGCCAGCACCAGCTCGCTCGCGCCCGTGAGGGCGTCCCGCCGACGCTCGTACGGCGTCCCTCCCGCGTGGCCGGCGTGACCTGTGACCGTGAGCGCGAAGCGCCGGGCGCCGGCGATCGAGGTCACCACCCCGAGCGCGCGGTCGGCCGCCTCGAGGAACGGCCCCTGCTCGATGTGCGCCTCCAGATAGCCGGCGAGCGAGCCCGGTGGGCGGGCGGCTTCCGCGACTCGATCGGGGTCGAGGCCGTAGCGCAGCAGCGCCTCGCGGTAGGTGACGCCGTTCTCGTCCGTCCGCTCCAGCAGCGTCGGGTCCCAGCCGCCCGCGAGGGCACGGCTGCCGCTGAGCGCTGTGCCGAACCGGGTCCCCTCCTCGTCGCTGAACGCGACCACCTCCAGTGCGACGGTCCAGCCGGCCACCTCGTCACGCACGCGCTCGGCGACCGCGATCGCAAGCAGGACGCCCAGCATCCCGTCGTACCGTCCGGCGTCCGAGACCGTGTCGATGTGCGAGCCGAGGAGGAGCGCAGGCGAGTCCCGCCGTGCGCCCTCGATGCGGCCGCAGACGTTGCCCGCAGCGTCCTGCCACGTGCGGAGGCCGGCCTCGCGCATCCACTCCTGCACCAGGTCGGCGGCCTGCCGGTGCTCGGGCGTCAGGTGCACCCGGCGGCTCATCCCCGGGGTGTCGGTGATTCCCGTGAGCTCGTCGCACCGGGCCATGATCGAGGCGGCAGACTGACCGCTCACGCGACCGCCCCAGCCACGCCGGCGAGCGCATCCACCTCGTCGTAGGCGTCGAGAGCCGCGCCGACACCGCCACCGCCCACCACGTCGGCACCGCCGCGCCGCAGGACCTGCTCGAGGGCCGCGAGGGTGGTGAGCACCGTGTCCCGGCGTGCGTTGTAGCCCATGACGCCCACCCGCCAGATGCGGCCGTGCAGCGGTCCGAACGAGGTGCCGATCTCGATCCCGTAGTCGCGGAGGAGGGCGGCCCGGGCTCCGTCGCCGTCGATGCCGTCGGGGATCTCGACGCCGATCACGTTGTTCATGCGGTGCCGCTGGTCGCCGAACAGCCGGAGTCCGAGCCCGCGCAGGCCGGCTGCCATCGCCGCGCCGTTCGACCGGTGCCGCTCGACCGCCGCATCCATCCCCTCCTCGACCAGAAGGCGCGCGCACTCGCGCGCCGCGTAGAGCATGCTGGTCGCCTCGGTGTGATGGTTGAGGCGCTGCTCGCCCCAATAGTCGAGGATCATCCCCAGGTCGAAATAGTTGGAGCGGATGGGATCGGCCAGCACCGGCGACGCCGAGGTACGGATGCCGGCCTCGATGCTCCTGCGCGCATCCACAACAGCGACGGCCCGCGGGCTCAGGCTGATCGGCGCGCTGCCGGAAGGCCCGGCCAGGCACTTCTGCAGACCGGCGGTCGCCGCATCCACTCCCCACGCGTCCAGGGCGACCTCGTTTCCGCCGAGGGACGCGGTCACGTCGGTGTAGAGGAGGACGTCGTTCTCGCGGCAGTACGCGCCCAGTTCGGCGAGCGGCTGCGCCACCGTCGTCGACGTGTCGCCGTGGACCACGGCGACCAGCGCCGGCCGCACCTCCTGCACGGCGGCGATCAACTGCTCCGGGGTGAACACGGTGCCCCACTCGATCTCGCGGACGTGCACCTCCGCGCCGCAGCGCTCCGCGATCTCGCGCAGGAGATGGCCGAAGCGGCCGAAGATCGGGACGAGGACGCGGTCGCCCGGCTTCAGCAGCGACACCAGCGCGGCCTCGATGCCTGCGCGCGAGGTGCCGTCGACGAGCAAGGTGGCCTCGTTCCCGGTGCGGAAGACGTGCCGGTAGAGCGCCATGGTCTCGGTCATGTAGGCCGTCATCGCCGGGTCGTACTGCCCGACCAGGGCCGCCGACATGGCGCGCAGCACGCGAGGGTCGGCGTTGATCGGACCCGGGCCCATGAGGAGTCGCGCGGGCGGGTTGATGGCGTCGGTACGGATGGGGAACTCCTCGGGGACTCTCGGGGGGACGGTGGATGGGCGGCCGGCGGACGGCTGCGGGCGGGGGTGGATGGCAG
>Ga0206353_10709860_pt1 | contig 13835 bp, 13 predicted proteins | sample DielMetaTC5am4_FD_146436 | JGI IMG/M metagenome (GOLD analysis project Ga0206353, IMG submission 146436) | Corn rhizosphere microbial communities from Kellogg Biological Station, Michigan, USA - Diel MetaT C5am-4 (Metagenome Metatranscriptome)... | ecosystem: Host-associated > Plants > Roots >...
CGCGTGTACGTCGCCGGCTCGGCGCAGCGGCCGGTCACCGAACCGCAGACCGAGCCGATCCGGGTCTGGCACCTGCTCACCCACATGTCGGGGCTGACCTACGGCTTCCACCACGCGCAACCGGTCGACGAGATGTACCGGGCGGCGGGCCACGAGTGGGGCGCGCCTTCCGGCGGGACGCTCGCCGACTGCTGCGCCCAGTGGGCCGGCCTGCCGCTGGTCTTCCAGCCGGGCAGCGAGTGGAACTACGGCGTCTCCACCGACGTCCTCGGCCGGCTGGTCGAGGTGATCTCCGGGCTGTCGCTGGACGCGTTCTTCGAGCAGCGCATCTTCGCCCCGCTGGGCATGACCGACACCTCCTTCGGGCTGCGTCCGGACGACGACCCGTCGTCCCTGGCCCGGCTGTACGCACCGACCCGCGACCTGCCGACCGGGCCGCCCACCGGGATCCAGCAGCTCGACGTGATGGGTGCTGGCGCGCTGTCGAAGCCCGCGTACCTCTCCGGCGGCGGCGGGCTGGTCTCGACCGCCGGCGACTACCTGCGCTTCGTGGAGATGCTGCGCCGCGGCGGCGCGTACGACGAGGGCCGGCTGCTCGGCCCGCGCACGGTCGCGCACATGGTCCGCAACCACATCCCGGGCAACGCCGACCTGGAGACCTTCGGCCGGCCGCTGTTCGCCGAGACGCCGCTGCGCGGGGTCGGCTTCGGGCTGGGCTTCTCGATGGTCATCGACCCGGCGCGCTACGGGATCGTGGCCAGCCCCGGCGAGTACAGCTGGGGCGGCGCGGCGTCGACGGCGTTCTACGTCGACCCGGTCGAGGACCTGACCGTGTGCTTCTACACGCAGCTGCTGCCGTCGTCCACGCTGCCGGTGCGCGCCTACCTGCGCAGCCTGATCAACCAGGCCCTCGTCGACTGACGGGTGCTTTGGGCGCCCAAAGCGCGGTCCTGCCGCGTGCTTTGGGCGCCCAAAGCACGCCTCAGAGGTAGCGGCGGGAGACGGTGGTGGCGACCATCGACGGCTTGCTGGCGCCCTCGACCTCGACGGTCACGGTCATCACCAACTGGACGCCGCCGTCGAACGGGGTCGCCGAGTCCAGCGTCGCGCCGGCCCGCACCCGCGAACCGACCGGCACCGGCGACGGGAAGCGCACCTTCTCCGTGCCGTAGTTGACGCCCATGCGGAAGCCGGTGGTCTCGATGATCCGCGGCACCAGCATCGGCACCAGCGACAACGTCAGGTAGCCGTGCGCGATCGGGCCACCGAAGGGGCTCTCCTTCTTCGCGCGCTCGGGGTCGACGTGGATCCACTGGTGATCGCCGGTGGCATCGGCGAACTGGTTGACCTGCTCCTGCGTGATGGTCACCCAGTCGCTGTAGCCGAGGTGCCGGCCGACCAGGCCCTGCACGCCCTCGACGCCGTCGACGGTGGTCTGCGCCATCTGCTCTCCCTCTCTCTGGTTGGCTGAGTCGACCACACCGGGGACGGCGAAGGGGGCACGGGTTGCTGCGGATCGGTGCGCTGGACGTTGCCGACGGTGCGTTCGTCCTGATGGCGATCGTGAACCGGACACCCGACTCGTTCTACGACCGCGGGGCCACCTACGCCATGGATGCCGCCGTCGCGCGGGTCGACCAGGTGGTCGCCGAGGGCGCCGACATGGTGGACGTCGGCGGCGTCAAGGCGGCCCCCGGCGAGGAGGTGGATCCGGCCGAGGAGATCCGCCGGACCGTCGACCTCATCGCCGCGATCCGCGCGGCCCACCCCACGCTGCCGATCTCGATCGACACCTGGCGGGCCTCGGTCGCGAAGGAGGCGCTGGCCGCCGGCGCGAACGTGATCAACGACGCCTGGGGCGGGGTGGACCCCGACCTGCCGGCGGTCGCCGCCGCGGCCGGGGCGGGGCTGGTCTGCACGCACGCCGGGGGTCTGCCGCCGCGCACCCGGCCGCACCGGATGGCCTACGACGACGTGGTCGCCGACATCATCGAGCGCACGACCGCCCTGGCGTCGGCCGCCGTGGACGCGGGGGTCGAGCCCGAGCGGATCATGATCGACCCGGGGCACGACTTCGGCAAGAACACCCGGCACTCGCTCGAGGCCACCCGCCGGCTGGACGAGATCGTCGCGACGGGCTGGCCGGTGCTCATGGCGCTGTCGAACAAGGACTTCGTCGGCGAGGCCCTCGACCTGCCCCTCGAGGAGCGGCTCACCGGCACCCTGGCGACGACGGCGGTCAGCGCCTGGATCGGCGCGCGGGTGTTCCGGGCGCACAACGTCGCGGCGACCCGGCAGACCCTCGACATGGTCGCCGCGATCCAGGGCACCCGCCCACCACTGCGCACCACCCGCGGCCTCATGTAGCCGCGCGGCCGGTAGGCACGCCACGAGATGACTCTGCAGATCGTCCAGATCGCCGGCGCCCTGCTGGTGCTCACCGGCTTCCTCGCCGCCCAGGCCAACCTGCTCGACCAGCGCTCCTACCGCTACCTGCTGCCCAACGCCGTCGGCTCGGCCGCGCTCGCCGCGACCGCCGGGTTCGGCGCCGACTGGGGGTTCGTCTTCCTCGAGGGCACGTGGGCGCTGGTGTCGCTGCACGGCCTCGCCGAGAGGGTGCGGGCGCGATGATGCTCGCGCTGCAGTTCGCGGGGGCGATCGCGATCCTCATCCCCTTCGCGATGTACCAGCGCGGGCGCTGGTCGCAGCACGGCCGGGCCTACCTGTGGCTCAACCTGGCCGGCGCGGCGACGTTGACCGCCCTCGCCGTCCTGGATCGGCAGTGGGGGTTCGTCCTGGTCCAGGGCGTGTGGGCGCTCGCCGCCGGCTGGGGCCTGCTCCGCGGACCCGCGCCCTCCCGGGAGCTCCGCCGTCCCATCCCATGGTCGTGGGCCGAGCAGCCCCGTGAGGATGGGGGCATGGCGGAGATCCCGGTGCTCGAGCCCCCTCATCTCGAACCCACGGCCCGCACGCTGCACGGCTGGTTCGACCGCCACCTGGAGCCGGTGCTGACCGTCGACCCGGGGACGACGGTGCGCTTCCGCACCCTCGACTCGGGCTGGTCGGCCGGGCCGTGGACCGGTGAACGGCGCCGCGTGCCCGAGTGGCGCGAGGGCTGCGCGCACGCGCTCACCGGCCCGGTCGAGATCCGCGGCGCGCGCCCGGGGATGGTGCTCGAGGTCCGCATCGACGCCGTCGTCCCGGGGTCGTGGGGGACCACGTACGCCGGCGTCCGCAGCACCGCCTGGAACGCGCGGCTCGGGATCGACGCCCCCGCCGTCCATGCGTGGGAGATCGACGCGACCGCCGGCACCGCCCGCAACCAGCACGGGCACACCGTCGCCGTCCGCCCGTTCCTGGGGGTGATCGGCATGCCGCCGCCGGAGCCCGGCCGGCACTCGACGGTGCCGCCGTACTGGCACGTCGGGAACCGCGACTGCCGCGATCTGGTCGCCGGCAGCACGCTCTACCTGCCGATCCCGGTCGAGGGTGGGCTGCTGAGCGTCGGCGACGGGCACGCCGCGCAGGGGGACGGCGAGGTGAGCGGCACCGCGATCGAGTGCCCGATGGAGCGCGTCGACCTGACCCTCGACCTGCGCGAGCACCTGTTCGGCGAGCGCCCGCTGACCACGCCGGTGGCCCGCACGCCGGCCGGCTGGGTGGCGATGGGCCTCGGCGACGACCTCGACGAGGCGGCCGCCGAGGCCATGGACGCGATGCTCGACCTGCTCGGCGCCCTGCACGGGGTCGGCCGGTCCGACGCGCTCGCGCTGGCCAGCGTCGCCGTCAGCCTGCGGGTCAGCCAGGTGGCCAACCAGACCTTCGGCGTGCACGCCGTCCTGCCGCCCGGCGCCATCCGCTGACCGCGCTTTGGGCGCCTAAAGCACCCGCGCTTTGGGCGCCCAAAGCACCGGGTCAGTAGGTTGCGCGACATGGCCGCCACCGGGTTCCACGACGTCGACGAGCTCAACGCCCTGCTGCCCGGCACGCTGCCCGGGCTGCTGGGCCTGGTGATCACCGACCACGAGCCGGGCCGGCTGACCGCGGCGCTCGACATCCGCAGCGAGCTGCTCGCGCCGAACGGCTACCTGCACGCGGCCACCGTGGTCGCGCTGGCCGACACCGCGTGCGGCTTCGCCACCCGCGCCCTGCTGCCCGACGGCGCGGCCGGCTTCACCACGCTCGAGCTCAAGACCAACTTCCTCGGGACGGCGCGGGAGGGCCGGATCGTCACCGTCGCCACCAACGCCCACGCGGGGCGGACCACGCAGGTGTGGGACGCCGTCGTCACCGCCGAGGCCACCGGCAAGACGATCGCGCTGTTCCGCTGCACCCAGTCGGTGCTCTGGCCCCGGTAGGTCGCGCCGCCCGCCCAGTGTGAGACTGGCGGGGCAAGCAGCGAGTTCGAGGAGGAACGCCGTGATCTTCGCCAGCCCCTATCCGGACGTCGACATCCCGGACCTGTCGGTCCCCGAGTACGTCCTCGCCGGCGGGGCCGACCGGCCGCACTCCCCCGCGCTGATCAACGGACTGGACGGCGAGACGATCACCCACGGCGAGCTCTCGGTCTACGTGGACCGGTTCGCCGCCGCGCTGCACGCCCGCGGCCTGCGCAAGGGCGACGTCGTCGCCGTCTTCAGCCCGAACACGATCTGGTACCCGGTGGTGTTCCACGGGATCGCCCAGGCCGGCTGCATCATGTCGCCGATCAACGCCCTCTACCAGCCCGACGAGATCGCCTTCCAGCTGCGCGACTCCGGCGCGAAGATGCTGGTCACCGTCTCGCCGTTCCTCGACCGCGCGCTGGCCGCCACCGAGAAGCAGCCGGCCGGCGAGGTGGTGGTGATGGACGGCGCCGAAGGGCATGCGAGCCTCCGCGACCTGCTCTCCACCGACGCGCCGTCCGTCCAGGTCGACATCGACCCGGCGAACGACCTGGTGACTCTGCCCTACTCCAGCGGCACCACCGGGCTGCCCAAGGGCGTGATGCTCACCCACCGCAACCTGGTCGCCAACGTCGCGCAGACCCGGCCGCTGATCGAGCTGGAGCCGGAGGAGCGGATCATCGCCGTCCTCCCGTTCTTCCACATCTACGGGCTGACCGTGCTGATGAACCAGGGCCTGCAGTGGGGCGGCACCGTGGTGAGCCTGCCGCGGTTCGACCTCGACCAGTTCCTGCGCACCATCCAGGACCAGAAGATCACCCGCGCGTTCGTCGCACCCCCGATCGTGCTCGCGCTGGCCAAGCACCCGATGGTCGACGAGTTCGACCTCTCCTCGCTGCGCTCGGTCCTCTCCGGCGCCGCGCCGCTGGACGCCGCCCTCGCCCAGGCCGCGCAGGACCGGCTGCGGAAGGCCTCCGGCAAGGGTGCGGACGGCGTCACGGTCGCGCAGGGCTACGGCATGACCGAGCTCTCCCCCGTCTCGCACACCACCCCCGACGACTCGAGGCTGCCGCCCGGCCTCGCCGATGTGCCGAAGGGCTCGGTCGGCGTGGCGATCCCCAACACCGAGTGCCGGCTGATCGACCCGGGCTCCGGGCAGGACGCCGCCCCCGGCGAGAGCGGTGAGCTCTGGGTGCGCGGCCCGCAGGTGATGAAGGGCTACCTGAACAACGCCGAGGCGACCGCCGGCACCCTCGACGCCGACGGCTGGCTGCACACCGGGGACGTCGCCGTGATCGACGAGAACGGCTGCTACACCGTCGTCGACCGGGTCAAGGAGCTGATCAAGTACAAGGGCTACCAGGTCGCGCCGGCCGAGCTCGAGGCCGTGCTGATCGGCAACCCGGAGATCGCCGACGCCGCCGTGATCGGCATCAAGGACCCCGACAGCGGCGAGGAGCTGCCCAAGGCCTTCGTCGTCCGCGCGCCGGGCTCGTCGATCACCGAGCAGGAGGTCATGGACTTCGTGATCAGCCGGGTGGCCCCGCACAAGAAGATCCGCATGGTCGAGTTCATCGAGCAGGTGCCGAAGTCCGCGGCGGGCAAGATCTTGCGCAAGGACCTCAAGGCCCGCGCGTGAAATTGGACCTGCGGGTCCGGATCTTCGGCCGGATCGCCGCGCTGCTGTCGGTCACGAAGATGGACGACGCCCGGCTGCGGAAGTACCAGCAGCAGCGGATCCCGCACAACCCGGTGACCGACCTGATCTTCGGCGGGGTCGCCAAGGGCGTCGAGGTGAGCCCGGGGACGGCGAAGGGCGAGACCGGGCCGCTCGACGTCCGGGTCTACCGGCCTGCCGGCGCCACGGGCCCGCTGCCGCTGGTGGTGAACTTCCACGGCGGCGGCTGGACCATCGGCTCGCTGGACTCCACCGACTGGGTGTGCAGCCAGGTCGCGCTCGGGACCCGCGCGGTGGTCGTGTCCACCGAGTACCGGCTCGCCCCCGACCACCGTTTCCCCGCCGCGGCCGAGGACTGCTACGCGGCGCTGGCCGACGTGGTCGCCCGCGCGGCGGAGTTCGGTGCCGACGCCGGTCGGGTAGCGGTCATGGGCGACAGCGCCGGCGGCAACCTCGCGGCGGTGGTCAGCCTCATGGCCCGCGACCGGGGCGGCCCGCGCATCGCGCACCAGGGGCTGATCTACCCGGCGGTCGACCTGACCATGTCGAGCCCCTCGATCGAGGAGAACGCGCACGCGCCGGTCCTCACCAAGGCCGACATGATCGCGTTCCGCGCCTACTACCTGGACGAGTCGGAGTACCGGAATCCGCTCGCCTCGCCGCTGTTCGCCGACGATCACTCGGGGTTGCCGCCGGCGCTGGTCCAGGTCGCCGAGCACGACCCGCTGCGCGACGACGGGCGCCGCTACGCCGCGAGGCTGCAGGCGGCCGGGGTGCCGGTCCGGCTCACCGAGTACGCGGGCATGCCGCACGGCTACATCTGGTTCCCGCGGATCTGCCGCTCCGCACCGCAGGCGGTCGCCGAACTCGTCGCCGAGCAGCGCACCGCCCTCGCTGGCTGACCTTCCCCCGGGATCGTCACGCGGTCCCCCCTGCGCGACTTGGACGCCCCAGCGATCATGGCGCCGTGACCACTCCCGGACCGGGAAACGTGGTCACGGCGCCATGATCGCGGGGAACTCCTAGGGTCAGGGCATGCGCGCGGTGATCGTCAGCGAGCCCGGCGGCCCCGAGGTCCTCGAGTGGGGTGAGGCGCCCGACCCGGTGTGCGGGCCCGGCGAGGTGCTCGTCGACGTCGAGGCGGCGGCGGTCAACCGCGCCGACCTGCTGCAGCGGCAGGGGTTCTACCCGCCGCCGCCCGGCGCCAGCGACGTCCTCGGCCTGGAGTGCAGCGGCGTGATCAGCGAGGTCGGGCCCGAGGTCACCGGCTGGGCGGTCGGCGACGAGGTGTGCGCGCTGCTCTCCGGCGGCGGCTACGCCGAGCGCGTCGCCGTCCCGGCGGGGCAGCTGCTGCCGAAGCCGTCCGGCGTGGAGCTCATCTCCGCGGCGGCGCTGCCGGAGGTCACCTGCACCGTGTGGTCGAACGTGTTCATGCTGGCGCGGCTCCGGCACGGGGAACGCTTCCTCGTACACGGCGGCTCCAGCGGCATCGGCACGATGGCGATCCAGCTGGCGGTGCGGGCCGGGGCGCGGGTGTTCACCACCGCGGGTACGGAGGCGAAGCTGCACTTCTGCCGCGAGCTCGGCGCCGAGGTGCTGATCAACTACCGCGAGGAGGAGTTCGCCGAGCGGGTCGCCGCCGAGACGGACGGCGCCGGCGTCGACGTGATCCTCGACAACATGGGCGCCAAGTACCTCGCGCCCAACGTGCGCTCGCTGGCCACCGGCGGGCGGCTGGTCAGCATCGGCATGCAGGGCGGCACCAAGGCCGAGCTCGACCTGGGGCTGCTCATGCGCAAGCGCGCCGCCGTGCACGCGACGACGCTGCGCTCCCGGCCGCCCACCGGCCCGGGCGGCAAGGCCGAGATCGTCGCCGCCGTCCGGCACGACGTCTGGCCGGACGTCGAGCGCGGGCTGATCCGCCCGATCGTCGACCGCCGGCTGCCGATGGCCCGCGCCGCCGAGGCGCACCGGGTGATCGAGGCCAGCGAGCACATCGGCAAGGTGCTGCTCGTCGTGGAGTAGCTGAGTCAGTAACCGATCATCGGGACGGACGACGACGCAGCGTTCTTCACCTTGGCGCCGGCCGGCGACACCAGCCACCAGATGTTCATGACGCCCTCGCCGCTGATCTGCCCGGACGCCGAGTCGCCCGCGTAGGTGTAGAGCGGGTGCCCGGCCAGCGTCACCTGCTGCCCGCCGTCGGCCGTCGGGATGGTCGCGACGGTGCCCGTGACGCCGGCCACCGACGGGGCGGACGACGTCGTGGTGACCGCGTGCCACAGGCTCACGCAGGTGCCGGTGCAGGCGCTCTTCCCCGATCCCGGGGTGTCCTTGTCGAACTCGTAGACGGCCCGGCCCCGCCCGGTGACCACCACGGTGCCCAGCGGGCTCTGCCACGCGGTGAGCAGGGACGACGACGTCGCCGGGGCGGCCGCACCGCCGCCCGCCGCCGTCCCTCCGCTCGAGGCGCAGCCCGCAAGGGCCAGCGCTGCGGCCGGGATCAGCAGGAAACTCTTGCGCACGGTGGGCCACACGCAGAACCGCGTCCGGCGGTTCAGTACAGGCGCAGGGCCGCCACCGCGTCGATGACGTACCCGACCTCCTCGGCGGTGTTGTAGTGCAGCAGGCCCAGTTGCACCGCGCCGCCCTGATCGCTCGCGCCGAGGGCGTCGAACAGCTCGCGGGCGTACCCGTCGCCGTCCCAGGCGCAGACGCCACGGCGGGAGAGCTCCGAGGTGACCTGCCGCGGCCGCATGTGCGAGACGGTGAACGACAGCGTCGGGATCGGCCGGTTCGGGCAGCCGAGCACCTGGACGTGCCGCATCGACCGCAGCGCCTCGTCGAGCCACTCGAACAGCGGCCGCTCGTAGGCCTCCACGGCCGCCATGGCCAGCCGCAGCCGCTCGCGCCGGCTGCCCTCGGCGTAGGTGCAGAGCGAGGCCAGGTGCTCCACGGCGGCCGGGATACCGGCCAGCAGCTCGATCGGCAGCGAGCTCTCGAAGCGGTCGGGCACCCGGTCGGGGGCGGGCAGCAGCTTGTCCGGCCAGAGCTCGCCGAGCAGTTCCGGCTCGGCGACGAGGGCGCCGACGTTCGGGCCGCACCACTTGCGCACGGACAGCGCCAGCAGATCGGCACCGAGGGTGTACCGGTCGACGAACCGGTGCGGGGTGAGCTGGGCGCCGTCGACGTAGACCAGGGCGCCCACGGCGTGCGCGCGGGCGGCGATCGCGGCGACGTCCGGACAGGAGCCGATGACGCCGCTGGCCGCCGGCAGCGCGACCAGCCGGGTGCGGTCGTTCAGCAGCTCGTCGTACTGCCAGGCCGGCAGCTCGCCGGTCTCGATGTCCACCTCGGCCCAGCGGACGAGGACGCCGGTCTCCTCGGCCGTCTGCACCCACGGCCGGATGTTTGCGTCGTGGTCGAGCCGGCTGACCACGATCTCGTCGCCGGGCCCCCACGTGCGGGCCAGCGCGCGCGCCATCTGCCAGGTCAGGGCGGTGAGGCTGGGCCCGAGGACGACGCCGCCCGGGAGGCCGCCGACCAGATCGGCGACCGCGGCGCGGGCCGCCGAGACGATCGCCTCCGCCCGGCCGGACGCCGGGAAGATCCCGCCCCGCGGCGCCACCGGAATACGCATCGCGTGGCCGACCGCCCGGGCGACGCTCTCGGGCAGCAACCCACCGGCCGGCCCGTCGACGTGCACGAACCCGTCGGCCAGCGCGGGGAAGAGCCCGCGGACTCGAGCGACGTCGAGCCCGGCCTCCATGGGAGGCACCCTAGTTGTCGGTGCGCTTCCGCCCGGATGGCCCGGGACCCCTCCGGCGCGTCCTGCGCGGGCGGGGCAGGATGGACCCATGAGCGCACCGTCGAACGGCAGCGAACGCCCCCAGCAGGTCGTCGTGGTGGGGCCGGACGGGCGTCCGGTGGGCACCATGCCGATGCCCGTGCCGGGGCCGGAGGACGACGACGGTCAGGACGGCGCCACCGTCGCCGACATGGTCGAGCAGCCGGCCAAGGTGATGCGGATCGGCACGATGATCAAGCAGTTGCTCGAAGAGGTCCGCGCCGCGCCGCTGGACGAGGCGAGCCGGCAGCGGCTGCGCGACATCCACCAGTCGTCGATCCGCGAGCTCGAGCAGGGCCTGGCACCGGAGCTGCGCGACGAGCTGGAGCGGATCACGCTGCCGTTCAGCGAGGACTCCACCCCCTCGGACGCCGAACTGCGGATCGCCCAGGCCCAGCTGGTCGGCTGGCTCGAGGGCGTCTTCCACGGCATCCAGACGGCGCTGTTCGCCCAGCAGATGGCCGCCCGCGCGCAACTGGAGGAGATGCGCCGCGGTGGCCGTGCGCTGCCGGGCGGCTCCCTCGCGCAGCCCGACGCCCGCCCCGGCGGCCAGTACTTGTAACACTGCGATCCTCCGGATCGCACCGCGGCCAATTGCCGTTTCCCCAGTTGCGCTGAGCCGTGCCCGCGCCTCCTCGGCGACCCTCCGGGCCACCTCGTCGGTGCGCCCCGCAGGGCGGCTCACGTCTTGTAGTGGCTACACGGTGAAGCGGGCCACCGCCTCCTGCAGTTCGCTGCTCATCCGGGCGAGCTCGGTGGCGGCCGCCTGGGCGTCGGCGACACGGGCGTTGGTCTCCTGCGTCCCCGAGGCCAGGCCGTTGATCGCGGCGGTGATGTCCCGGGTGCCGCTGGCCGCCTCGGCCACGTTGCGGTTCATCTCCTTCGACGTCGCCGTCTGCTCCTCGACCGCGGCGGCGATGGTGGACTGGAAGTCGTTGATCTCGCCGATCACCGCCGAGATCTGACCGATCGCCTCGACCGCGCCGGCGGTGTCGGCCTGGATGGCCTCGACCCGCTTGGAGATGTCCTCGGTGGCGCGGGCGGTCTCCTGCGCGAGCTCCTTGACCTCGCTGGCCACGACCGCGAAGCCCTTGCCGGCCTCACCGGCGCGGGCGGCCTCGATCGTGGCGTTGAGGGCGAGCAGGTTGGTCTGCTCGGCGATCCCGTTGATCAGCTTGATCACCGTGGCGATCTCCTGCGAGGAGTCGCCCAGCTTGCCGACGGTCCGCGTGGTGTTCTCCGCGACCTGCACCGCGGAACCGGCGACCCGGGCGGCCGCGGTCGCGTTGTGCGCGATCTCGCGGATCGCCGTCTCCATCTGGGAGGAGCCGGTCGCCACGGTGTCGACGCTCGACGCCACCTCGTTCGCGGAGGAGACGACCCGCTCCGACCGGTCCGCGGCGGTCACCGAGAACTGCGCGATGGTGTCCGCGACCCTGGCCAGCTGGGTGGAGGCGCCGCCGAGCCGCGCGGAGCTGTCGCCGACGAGGGCCAGCACGCCACCGATGGAGTCGAGGGTCTGGTCGAGCGCCAGCGCCGTCTCGCCGAGCTCCGCACCGCCGATCTCGCCGACGCGCACCCGGAGGTCGCCGCCGGCCACGAGACCGAGCACCTCACGGATGCGGCGCACGGGGCGGGTGACGCTGCGCGCGGTGACGATGGCCAGGGCGACCGAGACCAGGACGCCGAGGCCGATCAGCACGAACGTCCACGCCCGCGCCTGGGAGTAGGCCGACCGGGCGTCCTGGGCCTCCGCCTGCGCCGCCGCACCGGCGGCCTTGGTCGCCACGACCAGCTGGTCGGCGATCGTGGTCTCGGCCGCGTTCATCCGCTGGATGATCGGCACCATCTGCGCCTGCGCGGCCCCGGTCAGGGGAAGGGTCTGCAGCTGCTGCATGGCCGTCAGGTAGCCCTGCTCGGCCGCGGCGATCTTCGTGTACGCGGCGCGCGCCTCCGGCGAGAGCTGCATCTTGCCCACGGCGGCGGTCTGCGCCCGGAGCGCCTCGAGGGAGGTCACCGTGGCCTGCTTCTCGGTCGCGATCGTCTGCGGCGGCAGCGACACGATCGCGGCGCGGGCGGTGTGCGCGCCCAGTTCCCACCAGTCCGACTGCAGCGTCCGCAGCCCGTCGAGCGGGAGGGCGCCGTCCTCGTAGACCTGGTCGGCGTGGTCGCCCAGCACGGACATCCGCTGCACACCGAAGCCGCCGACCACGATGGTGATCACGGAGACCGCGAGGAAGGCCCCGAGCAGCCGGGCCTGCAGCCCCCACCGCAGCGCGGGTTGCGTGGCCTCCTCCTCCGCTGCGGGAACGCCCACGTTCTCGGTCTCGTCCATCGCCGTCCTCTCCCAGCCGGTGCACAGTCCTCACCTGAGCTATCGGCAGCCGACGGGCGACATGGATCCGGCCCGGAACGGTCTCGATCGGTGGACGGCGGGGGCGCTACAGGCCCCTGAGGAACAGCGCGACGCCGTCCTCCTCGTTGGTGGCGGTGACGTCGGTCGCGGCCGCCAGCACGTCGGGATGGGCATGTGCCATGGCCACGGCCCTGCCGCCGCCCGCGCGGACCCAGTCGAAGGCGGCGATGTCGTTGGGCATGTCGCCGAAGACGACGACATCCTCGGGCCCGATTCCGTGCCGCGCGGCCACCGCGGCCAGCCCGGTGGCCTTCGTCACACCCGGTGCACTGATCTCCGCCAGCGCCTCGCCGGAGGAGTTGGTAACCGTCGCGCGGTCGCCGACGATCTGCTCGATCACCGCCATGAACGCGTCACGGCCGGTCGTCTCGGAGCGCGCGAGCAGCTTCGCGGCCGGCGCGGCGACGAGCTCCTCGAGGGGCGCCTCGGCCACACCGGGTGCGTCGACGTCCCAGTGCGGCTGGTAGCGCGGCTCGTGCCGGAACTCCAGGCCGTACTCGACGGCGAAGCCCACGTCGTCGACCCGGCGGCGCAGCTCGGTGGTCAGTTCCCGCAGCGTCGCCGGGTCCAGCGGGGTCTCGGCCAGGATCTCGAACCGGGCGAGGTCGAGCAGCACCGCGCCGTTGCAGCAGACGGCGGTGCCCCAGCCGAGCGTCGTGCGAATTCGGTACATCCACCGCGGCGGGCGCCCGGTGGCCAGCACGATCGGCACCCCCTCGGCCCGCCAGCGCTCGAGCTCGGCGACGGTGTCCGGGCCGACCGTGTCGTCGTCGCGCAGCAGCGTGCCGTCCATGTCGGTGGCGATCAGTTTCGGCCGCCAGTCAGACACCGAGCAACGCCTCGATCGTGCGCGCGACGCCGTCCTCGTCGTTCCCGCTGGTCAGGAACGGCACTGCCGTGCGGACGGCGGGGTGCGCGTTGGCCACCGCGACGGCGCGGCCGCCCGCCTCGCGGACGGCGGTCAGCAGCGGCAGGTCGTTGGGCATGTCGCCGAAGGCCAGGACGTCACCGAACCCCAGTGCGTACCGGTCCAGCGCGACCGCCAGCCCGGTGGCCTTCGTGATCCCCGGTGGCAGCACCTCGATGAACCCGAGCCCGGCGTGGGTCACCTCGGCCACGGCCGGATCGAGGACGCGCTGGGCACGGGCGAGCAGTTCGTCCTGGCCGAGGGACGTCGAGCGTAGGAACACCTTGAGCACCGGCCCCGGCGGCAACACCTTGTTGCGGGGCAGCAGGTGCGCGGGCTCGGGGTAGGGCCAGTCGAAGCCGTGCTGCACGCGCAGGGGGTGGCGGGCCTCGGCCTGCTCCGAGGCTTCCTCGACTGCGACGATCAGCTTGCCGGCCACCGCCTCGAGCTGCGCGATCACCCCGGCGGCGCGGTCGCGTGGCAGCCCGACCGTGCGCAGCACCTCGTCGCGCTCGAGGTCGACGACGAACCCGCCCTGCGCCAGGACGGCGATGCCCCGCCCGTCCAGCGCCACGCGCACGCTGTCGAGCAGCCGCGGCCCG
>Ga0206353_10356866_pt1 | contig 13834 bp, 10 predicted proteins | sample DielMetaTC5am4_FD_146436 | JGI IMG/M metagenome (GOLD analysis project Ga0206353, IMG submission 146436) | Corn rhizosphere microbial communities from Kellogg Biological Station, Michigan, USA - Diel MetaT C5am-4 (Metagenome Metatranscriptome)... | ecosystem: Host-associated > Plants > Roots >...
CGAGCGGCTTGGGCACGTTGATGCCGAATGCGACGGTGTGCGGGTCGGCCGGCGCGGTGCTCTCGTCGAGCCCCGCCTGGAACGCGTCGACGATCGGCGCGCAGCCGGCGGCCTGGACGGCGACCAGACGGGGCAGGTCGCCGGTGATCCAGCCCAGCTCCTTGAGTTCTAGCAGCGCCTTGTAGATCGCGATGATCCCCACGCCGCCCCCGGCCGGGTAGAGGATCACGTCCGGGGACCGCCAGCCGAGCTGCTCGGCGATCTCGTAGCCCATCGTCTTCTTGCCCTCGATGCGGTACGGCTCGCGCAGGGTCGAGGTGTCTTGCCAGCCCGGCCGGCGGGCGATCGCGCGCTTGACGATCGCCCCGGCGTCCCCGATCAAACCGTCGACGAGGTACAGGTCCGCACCGGTGACAACGCACTCCCGGCGGGTGATCTCCGGGGCATCCACCGGCATGACGATGAGCGCGCCCAATCCGGCGCGGGCGGCGTAGACGGCCCACGCGGCGCCCGCGTTCCCGTTGGTCGGCATCGCGATGCCCCGCACCCCGAGTTCCCGGGCCCGGGACACCCCGACCGCGGCGCCGCGGGCCTTGAACGCACCGGTGGGCAACACGCTCTCGTCCTTCATTCGCAGCGTGGGCACGCCCAGCCGGGCGCCGGCGGAGGGCAGGTCGAGCAGCGGGGTCATCCCCTCCCCGAGGCTGACCACGTGCCGCGGATCGCGTACGGGGAGCAGTTCGGCGTAGCGCCACAGCGTGGGCGCGCGGCCGGCGACGTCCTCCCGGCTGACCGTGCCGGCCACCCGGTCCAGGTCATAGCGCGCCAGCAGCGGCGCGCCGAGCGGCGAGGTGCCCTGGACGACGTCGGCGTCGTGTCGCGAGCCATCGCGCGAGCACTCCAGGTGGGACAGGGCAGAGAAGGTCACTTCGGAAGTCTCCCGATGCAACGAACTGCCCCAGCAACCGGGTGCGTATGGACCGTGCCGCCCCCCGGCGACTGTGATCCGGCACGGGTTATCCGGCTGCGTCGGCGATGATCAGGCTCATTGGCCCGGTGAGGGCCTTGCGGTCGACGACCCGCCATCCGGTCTGGTCCAGCCAGTCCTTGGCTTCTTGGGCACTGTAGACGTCGCCTTCGCCGGTGATGGTGAGGAACTCACCGGCCATCAGGGCCGCGAAGGTGGGCTCGGTGTGAGTGGCGTCGGTCCAGAAGTCGGCGAGCAGCAGACGGGCGCCGGCGACAACGCGAGCGCGGGTGCGCCGCAAGAGTTCCGCGTTGTGGTCCGCAGAGAACAGGTGCATCACGTTCGCGATGAGAACGGCGTCGTGCCCCTCGGGGATCGGCTGGTGGAAGAAGTCACCATCGACGACATCTACGCGCGGTGCAGTCTGGCCTCCGTCGGCCAGTCGCCGGCGGGCGAGGGCGGCTGCCCCCGGCAGCTCGAAGAGCGTGGTGTGCAGGTGGTTGTACTGCTGGAGGACCGCAAGGAGCCACGAGCCCGTGCCCCCACCGAGATCGAGCAGACGTTGGTGCCGGCTGAAGTCATAGGTGGCCGGTAGTGCGTGTGCCGGGGCGCTCTGAATCGCCTCAACCCCCTCCGAGAAGAGCCGCTGTTCGTCCTCCGACAGCACCTCTGGCTGCTGACCCTGACCGGTGCGGACGGCGTCGACGAAGCGGATCCACATCGGATAGCTGAGGCGGTCCCAGAACCGCAGGAACGGGCGCAGATCGGTGGCCGTGTTCCCGCCGAGGAAGGCGGCTGCGTCCGCCGCGTTCTGGTAGCGGTCATCCCGCCGCTCCAGCAACCCCACCGCCACCATGGCGTCGGCGAGGATCCGCAGCCGGTGCTGCGCGAGGCCGACGTCGCCCGCCAGTTCGGGCAGTGTCCGGGGACCCTCGGTCAGGGCGGCGAACAGACCCAGTTCGTTGGCGACGAACAGGTGCTTGGACGCCATGAACCCGCTGGCGATCTCGAAGATGCGCTCCGCCGTCGGGCCGTCGCCGGAGACGGTGAGCGGCGGAGTCTGGGAGTGGCTGGCCCGGTCCCGTTGCGCAGGCGTCACCGGTGTCGGGGTGTCCTGGACGCCTGCAGCTGACGGGCCTGTACCTGTCGCAGCGGTCGATGGGCTCATCTGAACCTCCGGTTGCCGTGCCTGGGTGGCGGATACCGCGAGCATCGACCGCGCTCATTCCGCTGCCCGTCACTGGCGGGTCACCACAAGGTCACTGGGGATGGGGACAGGAGTAGCGTGCGGCGACCGCCGAGTCGGGGTTCTCCCCGAAACGGACGCCGCCGGAGGCTGTGATGGATTTCCGCATCCTCGGCCCTGTCGAAGTCCTGGACGATGCGGGACGACCCCTGGTCATCGGCGGCGCCCGGGAGCGGGCGCTGCTCGCCCGACTGCTGCTGTCCGCCAACCATGTGCTCTCCACTGACAGACTGGTCGAGGACCTGTGGGGCGCACACCGCACGGCCGGTGCGGTTCATGCGCTCCGGGTGCACATGTCACGGCTCCGGAAAGGGCTGCGGGACGGCGGCAGCGACGACCTGCTGCTCACGCGGCCGCACGGCTACCTGCTGCGCTGCGAGCCCGGCGCCCTCGACGTCGCCCGGGTCGAAGCCCTGTTGGCACGCGCTCGTCAGCAAGCGGCCGCGGATCAGCACGCCGAGGCAGCGCAGACTCTGCGGGAAGCTCTCGCTCAGTGGCGCGGGCCGGCATTGGCCGACGTGGTCGATGCACCGTTCGTGCACAGTCACGCGGCCGGCCTGGAAGAGATCCGGCTGGCCGCGGTCGAGCAGCGTATCGATCATGACCTGGTCTGTGGACGGCATGCCGAGCTGGTGGGCGAGCTCGCCCAGCTCACCACCGTGAACCCGTTCAGAGAACGGCTCTGGGGCGCCCGGATGCTCGCTCTGTACCGGTCCGGGCGCCAGGCCGATGCGCTGAGCGCCTACCAGGACGTCCGGGGCCTCCTTCAGGAAAGTCTCGGACTCGAGCCAGGCGCGGCCCTGGCCCGCATGCAGCGCGCCATCCTCAGCCAGGACCCGCAGCTCGACTGGTCACCATCCCCGCCCGACAGTGCGCAGGCCCGTCACGCGGCTCACCCGCCCCCACCAGCAAGCCCGCCCCCGACGACCCGGTACGCCCGAAACGACGGAGTCAACCTCGCCTACCAAGTCGTGGGCGACGGTCCCGTCGACGTCGTGCTGGTGCCCGGCTTCGTGTCCAACATCGACGTGAACTGGGACAACCCGGTCTGGCGACAGGTGTACAAGCGACTCTCGACATTTTCCCGGCTCATCGTCTGGGACAAGCGCGGCACCGGCCTGTCCGATCCGGTACACCGAGTACCGACGCTGGACGAGCGGGTCGACGACCTGTTGGCCGTCATGGACGCGGCCGGATCTCGACGCGCCACTCTGCTCGGCATCTCCGAGGGCGGCCCGATGAGCCTGCTGTTTGCCGCCTCCCATCCCGACCGGATGCGCGGCCTCATCCTCTACGGGGTCTCTCCCCGCTTCAGCCAGGCTCCGGACTGGCCGTGGGGCTGGCCACCTGCCACGGTCGCCGGCATCCTGGCCGAACTGGACGCGGACTGGGGTAAGGGGGCGCTGCTGAACCTGTTCGCCCCCACGGAAGCAGGCAACCCGACGGCTCGGGACTCCTGGGGCCGAATGCAACGGGCCGGCGCAAGCCCGGCAATGGGTCGAGCAGTCATGCAGGCGATGGTGGCCATCGACTGCCGGGACATCCTCTCGGCCATCCGCGTCCCGACGCTGCTTCTGCACCGGCAAGATGATCACGTCGCTCACGTGGCGGCGGCCCGCTACATAGCAGACCACCTTCCCGGTGCCCGTCTGGTGGAGTTCCCGGGCGCCAACCACCTCTGGACGGCGGGTCCTCTCGACCCGATCCTCGATCAGATCGAGGACTTCGTGACTGCCGACGTCAGCGTCGACGAAGGCAATCCGGCGCCGGCTTGAGAGAAGCTGCGAACGGCAGCCGCTCGCGACGCACGGGTCGTGCGGGTCGTGCGGGTCGAGGCCCAGCCCCGTGAATCCGCGGGTGTTGTGCTTGCGGGCCGGCACCAACCGCTGCAGCCGAGATCCGGCAGGCCGAGTTTGCCGTGGCAGTAGTCGTCTTCCTGTACGGACCACTCGCCGCAGACCCCTACCGGGTGCGCAAGCCTTTGCCGTTCCACCTGGAGGGCTACTGGTCAGCGCGCCGGGGGCAGTACCGCGTCATCTACTCCATCAAGGACGCCGAAGCCCACGTCTGTGTCGTCCGCATCTCCCACCACGCCGACGCATACGGCGAATCAAGGTCGTTCCATCCCCCGTGAGGAACGGCTCACAGCGTTGCGGTCAGCTCCACCGCGATGCCGTCTGGGTCGAACGCCGCGAGGAACGCCAGCCCGAGGGGCGGCACCTCGCGGATCGGGCCGTGCTCGACCTTGTGCTCGTCGTAGACAGCCACGGCGACGTCAAGGTCATGGCGGCTGCCGACGGAGAAGCTCACGTGGTCCAGACCGACCCTGAACGGGTCGAAGCGGTCGTTCGCGTGCTCGGGGCGCACCGGTCGCAGCCCGATCATCACCCCGGCGTTGATCAATACGACACCACCCTGGAGGGTGTCGGCCATGAGGCCGCCCGGGTCGTCGGCAGGTGGCCCCTCCAGGGCGACGTCGAAGCCCAGGATCTCCGTATAGAAGGCGCGTGACCGCTCCACGTCGGTCACGGTGAGCCTGATGTGGTGGGGCGTGCCGAGCTGGAGAGGTGCGCTCATGGGTGGAAGTTAGACCTGGGGATCGGCTGGTGGGCGGGCTCCGCTCACGTGGGTCGGCCGACGGCGGACCTCAGCGCCGGCGCGGCCCTGCGCGTGCGCGCAACTGGTCGTACCGCTCCTCGCCCACCCTCCGGAGATGACTAACCCACCGGGAGGCCGATGTCCCACCTCGCTCCCCAACTCGTGGTCCGGGGACGAGTCGCGCACCACAATCTGCCCGTGGTCGAGCATCTGGTCGGACGGCGCTGGGAGCAGGGCGTGCTCGCCGAACTGCTCAGCTCGGCGACGTCCGGGCGAGGACGGGGTCTGCTCCTGCTCGGGGACGCAGGGATCGGCAAGACGACCCTGGTCGAGGCCCTGGCTGCCGGGGCCACCCACTGCACCGTGGGCTGGGGGCGTTGTCCTGAGATCGAGGCGCTCCCCTTCTCGCCGTGGCGGCAGGCGCTGCAGCCTCTCGATGCCGCCGCGCCGCTGGTCGGGTCGGCGCCCGGGGCGCGCCCGTCGATGTTCGCCGACGTGGCCGAGCTGCTGGCCCGCGCGACGACGACCACACCTGCGCTGCTCGTCCTCGAGGACGTCCATCTGGCGGACCCGGCGTCGCTGGCGCTGCTGCAGTTCCTGGCCCCGATGGTGCCCGAGCTGTGCTGCGCACTGCTGCTGACCGCCCGCGACAACTCCGTGGACGTCCCGCCGACCGCCGCGGCCGTGCTCGAAGCGCTGCCCCCGAGCGTCGCACGCCTCACGCTCCGCGGCCTCGATCGCGCGGATACGGCAGTTCTGGTGGGCCGGGTCCTCGGCCGGCCCGACACGCCCATCGCGGACGCGGTGTACGAGCGCACCGATGGCAACCCGTTCTTCGTGCAGGAGCTGGCCCGATTGCACGCGGCCCAGCGCAGGCCGGGCCTCGGGCCGCCCGCAGGAGTGCAACAGGTCGTCGGTCGCCGGCTGGCTCGGCTGCGGCAGTCGACGAACGACTGCCTGGAGACGGCAGCGGTGCTGGGGGACGACGTCGACGTCGCAGTCCTCAGCGACGTCGCGCAGCTGCCGATGGCCGCCGTGCTGACCGCGCTGGACGAGGCGGTCGACGCACGCCTGGCCGTGCTCGTCGGTGCCCGCATGCGGTTCGCGCACTCCCTCGTCCGGGAGGTGCTCTACGACGGCCTCGTCGCCGGCCGGCGTGGGCTGCTGCACGGACGGGCCGGTGCGGTTCTGGCCGCCAGACGAGCCGCCGCCGGCACGGTCGCCGGCCACTTCCGGCGTGCACTCGGCTACCCGGATGCGGCCCGGCTGGCCGCTGAGCACGCGGTGCTCGCCGCGCAGGACGCGATGAGGAGAGGCGGCTACGAGCAGGCCGTCCGCTACTTCCAGTGGGCGGCGGAGGACGGCACCGACCCGGGTGTCCGGCTCGGCCTCGGCGAGGCGCACGTGCTCGCCGGGCAGCTGCAGGAGGGCCGGAGGCTGTTGCGCGAGCTGGCCCGCGAGCGGCTCGCCGCGCTCGACGGCGAGGCCGCCGCCCGAGCCGTGCTCGCCATGGGTGGCGGCCCCGGCGGGTTCGAGGTGGATCTCGAGGACGTCGAGCAGGCGGCGCTGCTGCATCGGGCGTTGCCGATGCTGGACGGTGGAACGACGAAGGCAGCCGCGCTCGCCCGGATCGCCGTCGTGCATGCGCCCGGACGAACCGAAGAGACCGCCCGCGTGCTGGCGCAGGACGCCATCGAGCTGGCGAGGCAATTGGGGGACGCGAGCTCCGAAGCGGCCGCGCTCGCCGCCTGGTGCGACACCGCGGGCGGCCCCGACTTCGTGGCGGAGCGCTCGGCCCGGTCGCGCCGGATGCTGGCGCTCGCCGAGGCATGCGGCGACCGCACACTCGCCCTGCTCGCCCGGCGACTGCTCGTCGTGGCCCTGCTCGAGCAGGGTGACTTCGCCGCCGCCGACGAGCAGATCGCCGCGTACGCCAGGGCCGCCGAGCAGCTGCACGCGGCCTTCTATGCCTGGCCCGTGCCGATCTGGCGCGGCATGCGCGCACTGATGCGCGCCGACTACGACGCCGTCGACGCGTGCCTCGCCGAGGCCACGAAGCTCGCCCGGGACGCGGAGAGCGAGAACGCCGATCTCATGGTGTTCTCGCTCCAGCTGGGCAGGGCCGACGCGACCGGCACGATGCCCGACCTGCGAGACCTCATCGACGAGATCATGGCGCCGTACGCGTACGCGCCCATGGCCCAGGCCTACCTCGCCTACTACTTCGTCAAAGCGGCCGACCAACGGCGGGCTGCGCGACTGGTCGACCAACGGATGGCCGACGGGATCGCGGCCATCCCCAAGGACGCGGAGTGGCTGACGAGCGTCGCGCTCCTCGGCGAAGCCGGCCGGTTGCTGGAGAACCGTGCCGCGGTGACCGCCTGCGCCGCCGCGCTGCAGCCGTACCGCGAGCTGTGGCTGTACGACGGCATCGGCGCGGCCTGCTACGGCCGCGTCGCGGACTTCCTCGACCGGTTCTCCGGGTTCCTCGGCACCCACCCGGTCGAGTCACGCACCGGACCGCCGGCTGGCTCCGTCGGCGAGCTGCGGCGGAGCGGCGCGATGTGGTCGGTCAGCTGGCGCGGCGAGCCGGCCACGCTCGCCGACGCCAAGGGCGTCCGCGATCTCGCGACGCTGCTGAGTCACCCCCGGACGCCGGTCCACGTCCTCGATCTGATCGGCAGCCGGTACGCCGGGGGCGGCGACACCGGCCCGCTGCTCGACCGGCAGGCCAGGACGGCATACCGGAAGCGGCTGCGGGAGCTGACCGACGAGCTCGCCGAGGCCGAGGAGTTCGCCGACGCCGGTCGGGCCGAACGCCTGCGCACCGAGCAGCAGTTCCTCGCGCAGGAACTCGCCGCCGCGCTGGGCATCGGCGGCCGGGCACGGGTGGCGGGCGACCCCGTCGAGCGGGCGCGCAAGGCGGTCTCGATGCGGATCGCGGCCGCCATCAAGGCGATCGACCGGGTACACCCGCCGCTGGGCCGGCACCTGCGCGCGAGCGTCCGGACCGGGCGGCACTGCGTCTACGAACCGGAGGACGACGTCACCTGGCACCTGTGAACTGGCATCGCCAGGCGGGAACTGGCGCCTCCCTTGTGAATGCCGGCACCCGGCCGGCTCGGTGAGACGGAGAGGGACGCACCATGACCACGATCGAAGACACCACAGCCACCGAAGAGCTGGCCGGCCGGCTGTTCGCGGCGGCCCTCGGCACCGCAGAACTCCTCACCATCCACCTGGGACAGGCGCACGGTCTCTACCGGGCCGTCGCGGACGCGGGTTCCACGACGGCGGCCGAGCTGTCGACGGCGACCGGCGTCGAGCTGCGCTACCTGGTGGAGTGGCTGCAGTCGCAGGCGATCAGTGGCCTGCTGACCATCAACGGCCCGGAAATCGGCACCGCGAGGTTCGCGCTCGCTCCCGGCGTCCGCGAGATCCTGCTCGAGGAGACCGGTCCGTACTACTCCGGTGGCATGCCGGCCATCGCCGTCGCGGCGGGGCGCGCGTTCCCGCAGGTCGAGGCGGCGTTCTCGACCGGCGCCGGTGTGCCCTACGCGGAGTACGGCCGGGAGGCCGTGACCGCGCAGGCGGCCCTGAACCGCCCGGCCTACGTCAACTCGCTCGTTGCCGAGTGGCTGCCGGCGCTGCCCGACGTGCAGGCGCGGCTCGCGGCGGGCGCGCGGGTGGCCGACGTCGGCACCGGCGCCGGCTGGTCGGCCATCGAGCTGGCCAAGGCGTACCCGGCCGCCCGGGTCGACGGCTACGACAACGACGACGACTCGATCGCGCGAGCCCGCCGCAACGCCGTCGAGCACGGCGTCTCCGACCGCGTCGACTTCGAGGTGCGGGACATCGGCGAGCTCGCCGCCGACGGTGCGCGCTACGACCTGATCACCTTCTTCGAGTGCCTGCACGACCTCGCGCACCCGGTGGACGCGCTCGTGGCGGCGAGGCGGGCGCTCGCACCCGGCGGCACCGTCCTGGTCATGGACGAGAACGTCGACGCCACCCTCGCCGCCCCCGGCGACCCGGTGCAGCGCTTCTTCGCCGCGGCCAGTGTCATCTGGTGCATACCCCAGGGCCGGGTCGACGCGGACTCCGAGGTGATCGGGGCCGTCATGCGACCGGCCAGGGTGCATGAACTCGCGGCGACCGCCGGTTTCGGCACCGTGGACGTCCTGCCCATCGAGCACCCGTTCTGGCGGTTCTACCGCCTCGACCCGTAGGGAGCTCACGATGCGGCTGGCCCAGATCACCCGCTACCCCGTCAAGTCGCTGCAGGGCGAGGTCGTCCCGACCGCGGAGATCGAGCAGGACGGCCTCCGTGGGGACCGACGCTGGGGCATCCTCGACGAGGCCACGGGCAAGGTCCTGACGGGACGCCGGGCGCCGCAACTTCTGTTCGCGGCCGCGGCCCTGGCGCCCGACGGCCTGCCCGTGATCACGCTGCCCACCGGGGAGACGTGCCACGGCCCGGGCGTCGGCACCGATACCGCACTGTCGTCGTGGCTCGAGAAGCCGGTGCGCCTGGTCGGCTCGGTCGGCGCGCCGGCCGGTCAGGCCGAGTACTTCGCCGACGCCACCGATGACGCGAGCGAGGCCATCGGGTGGACCATGCCGGACAACCGGTTCGTCGACGCGTCGCCGCTGCTCGTGCTGACCACGGCGAGCCTGCGCACTGCGGCCGCGCTCCACCCCCGAGGGGACTGGAACGTGCGCCGGTTCCGGCCGAATCTCCTGCTGGACGTCGCGGGCGACGGGTGGATCGAGGACGACTGGTGCGATCGAGCGACACTCCGCGTCGGGCCCGTGGAGCTGCGGCCGGAACAGCCGTGCGTCCGCTGCACGATGGTCACCCGCCCACAGCCGGACCTCGATGCCGACGCGGACATCTTCCGGACGCTCGCGCGCCACCACCTCGGCCACTTCGGTGCCTGGACCGCCGTCGCGACCAGGGGGTCGGTAGGCATCGACGACGAGGTCGGCATCGGGCCGCGATGAGCTGAGGCCAAGATCAACGCGAGGAGAGCGGCTGGCCCTGGAGACAGCTCACCGCAGACGTGTGCGGATGTAGCGTGTCGCCCCTCGGACACCGAGTTGAACCCCCACGGCTGTGCAGCCGCGGGGGTTCTCCTGCTGAGGACGTCGGCACCTCCGCTCGATGCCTCGAGGACTACCTCGGCCGGGCCGGTTCGCCCTATTTCTCGGGAATCCGCCGCTCGCCTCCCTCATGACGAGGTCAACCGCCGCCCCCGGGAGGTAGGGCGGGGGTGAGTCGCGAGGGGACGCGTCGTCCCGACCAGCAGGACGGCGTCCGGGCGCGGTCGACGAGGGGAACGTTCCGAGATGCTTGTGGGTTCAACCGGGAGAGAGCCCGCGCCGGGAGCGGCGGCGCGCGCCCTGTTTCCCGGGCCGGGGATCAGCAGCACGACCCACCGGAGGTGCCCGTTGTCCATCGCCACCCTCGACCACGACGTCCAGCCCGTAGCGCCCGCCGTCGCTCCCCTGACCCCGTTCGACCGCTGCGACGCATCCGCCGTGGTGGGCGGCGCGAACGGCAGGTCCGAGCGCGGCGCCTGCGGCGCGCAGGCATTCGTCCGCGCGGTGCTGCCCAGCGGCCAGGACCTGGTCTTCTGCGCCCACCACGGCCGCCAGCACGAGGCGGCACTCGCCGCCGCGGGTGCGAGGATCCGCGACGAGTCGGACACGATCGACGCCTGAGGCCGCTGCCGAGCCGCCCTTGCCGGACGCCGGCAACCACCACGGCGTGATGTCACCGGAGGGAGCCATGGCTCCGACGACGTCTACCAGACAGCGTGGTAGCCGACAGAGCCCCTAGGGACGGCGAGTCGATTCCGGAGCCACGGCTCCAGGAGGAGGTAATGATGGCTGACAGGCGCGGGCAGAAGAAGGTCGGCAGGTCGATCAAGGAGAAGCGAGCCGACCGCAAGGCCCGGCAGGACGCCTCGACCCAGATGGAGCGCCTCACGAGCGGCCGGAAGGGCTGATCCGCGGCCCCAGAAGCCCCGTAGCGGGGGATCCGTGTGCCGGAGTGTGTCGCCCCTTCCCATGACAGAGTCCCCGCGGTCGCCGACCGCGGGGCTCCGTCGTTCCGGGCGCGGCCGTGGCGGATCGCGGCGTCGCGCCGAACTGGGTGGCGCCGAGGCCCGGCCGGCCGAGGTGATCGCCACGCAACCGGACCCACCACTCGGTATGAGCGACCAACACGACCGAATGGGATCAGATCGGGCCCTTCCGAGCCCGAAAGCGAAAGCGGTCGCCGTTGCTGTCGACAAGCGCCTCGCTGAACCCCGCGGACCGGAGCCGATCGGAGAGGCCCGCTGGATCGATCGGCTCGAACACGGCGCCGACGTGTAGCGCACGGCGCGTCGGGGTGTCCTCCCCGTCGGTGCCGAGGAGCAGACCGCCTGATCGCAGGACTCGGGCGATCTCCGCAAGGGCCCGATCCTGCAACTGACGCCCCGGGATGTGATGCAGCATCGTGAAACAGGCGGCCGAGGAGAATCTGCCACCGGGTAGCGGGAGCGCACTGGCATCCGCCGTCATGACGTCCACCGGCTGGCCCGCCAGGCGAAGGCGCAGTGCCGCGGCGAGCTGCTCGTCGATCTCCACCGCGGTGACACGGTGGCCCCGTTCGACGAGGAGATCGGTCACCAGGCCCGGACCGGCGCCGATCTCGAGCACGTCCTCACCGAGTTCGTCGTCCCCGAGAACCCAGGGCAGCAGCTCGTCACGCACCAAACCTGCCCACTCAGCGCTCGCGCACAACCGCAGGTGCTCGTCGTTCATCGCTGCCCCTCCCCGACGTCGCCCACCAGCCGGCCTCTCCGGCGGCAAACCGAGCAGGAGACCCACTTTGCCGGCCATCATCCAGCCACTGCGCGTCCGCCGTATCCGGGGCGAGCCGCCGCAAGGACCGTGACCTGCCGCCGAGGCGCCGCCGTCGCCCCCCAGCGGGTTCATCGCACCAGCACAACTTCCCCCGGCTTCGGTCGTTGTGCCGGTCGTGCGCCTCCTCCCCCTCCTGGTCAGCGGCACCGTCGCCGTCGTCACCTTCGCCGGCGCGGCACCCGCGCAGACCGCCCCGGCCGCCGCTCACCCCGCCGCGACACCGTCCGCCACCCCGACGTCCCCCGTTCCCGGCCTGCCCGCGAGCGTCCCGGCGGCCGCATTACGCCCCGAGCCGACCTTGCCGACGCCGGCGGGCTGGCCGTTCGGCGACGCCTTCCCCCGCACGTCGGGCACCGGGCGGCTCGTCGGCGGGGCGTCGTACTGGTCGGACTGGGTCTACGACGACCGCGGCGCCTCCTCGCCGGTCGCGATCCCGACCAACGTGCAGTCCGACTCCTACGGTGACTCGCTGGCGCCCGCACAGGGCGGCTACACCTACAGCAACGCCAACGCGCACAACAACGGCGCCGACATCTTCCGCTCCGCCGTCGGACTGACCAGCACGACGTCGTACTGGCGGGTCGACTGGAACACCCTGACCGACCCGACGGTGCCGATCGCGGAGTGGACCTTCGACACCGACGGCAACGCCGCCACCGGCGCGTCGACCTGGCCGGCCGGCGCGGGCGTGTCCTCGCCCGGCATCGAGAAGGCCCTGGTGGTCTCCTCGCGCGGCGCGGAACTGCTCGACGCCGCCACTGGCGCGGTCCTCGCGCATCTGCCGACGACCGTCGACGCCAACGCCCGCTCGTTCGTCGTCGCCGTGCCGCGCAGCAAGCTGCCGGTGTCCGGGTCGTGGAAGGTCCGCCTCGGATCCGGCGTCGCCGACGCCACCGGAACGTCGTTCGCCGCTCCGACGGAACCGCCCGGCCAGAGCACCGCGGCGCGGCTGTACAACGTCACGTTCCGCAGCGCCGCTCAGGAGCCGCCGGTCTACACCGACGGCTCGACCGACGCCCTCGAGGCATCGCTGCAGAAGGCCGCCGCCAACACCCCGCTGCTGCAGCAGCTGGGCGCCGACGGCCAGGCCCGGCTCGTGACCGGCAACTTCTGGGGCGAGGATCACCAGGCCGACGCGCTGGCCACCGGCGACGTGTCACCGTTCGCGCTGACGGTCGACTGGTCCGCGCTGGCCGCCCGGAAGGCCACGCCGGAGCCGCTGGTCAAGGGCTACAGCAATCGCTGGTACGTCACCGACCTCCACCTCGGCCAGGGCATCGTGCCCAACACCGGGAACGCTTCTGGCGACGTCCGGCCCAACTACCTCGGCCGCGTCCAGCCATACGCCGTCTACGTGCCGAAGAACTACACCGGCAGCACTGCGACGCCGCTGACGTGGATCGAGCACTCGCTGTCGGTCAACTACAACCAGTACGGCGCGCTGGACCCACAGCAGATCCAGCAGGAGTGCGAGCAGCGCGGCTCGATCTGCGCCACCACCGAGGGCTTCGGCCCGGACGGCTGGTACCAGGACGAGGCGCAGCACGACTTCTTCCAGGTCTGGCGGCAGCTGGCGCTGCAGTTCAGGCTGGACAGCGAGCGCACGGTCATGACCGGCTACTCGATGGGCGGCTACGCGTCCTACCTGCTCGGGCTCACCTACCCCGACCTGTTCGCCGAGGCGATGCCGCTGGCCGGCCCACCGTCCTGCGGGTTGTACGTCATCGGGCCGGCCGGTGGCAGCGCCGACGGCGGCAGCGGCAGCGACCCGCACTGCGAGAACGACGGCAGGACCGGACCGCTGGTCGCGAATGCCACGTGGGTGCCCTTCGTCCTGGCCGACGGCGTGCTGGACGAGCTCGTGCCCTACAGCAGCGTGCTTGAGCAGATCAATCAGTTCGACGCGGCCGGGCTGCGCTACCACTTCCTGACCTACCCGACCGAGGACCACCTGGCCTTCGCCGCGCAGGACCGCTTCGGCGCACCCATCTCGCTGCTCGGGACACCGACCCGCGTCACCGACCCGGGCACCATCCACTACAGCTGGTACCCCGACGCGGTCTCCTCGAGCCTGGGCATCGGCGCCTCGTCGGTGTACTGGCTGTCCG
>Ga0206353_11856806_pt1 | contig 13743 bp, 9 predicted proteins | sample DielMetaTC5am4_FD_146436 | JGI IMG/M metagenome (GOLD analysis project Ga0206353, IMG submission 146436) | Corn rhizosphere microbial communities from Kellogg Biological Station, Michigan, USA - Diel MetaT C5am-4 (Metagenome Metatranscriptome)... | ecosystem: Host-associated > Plants > Roots >...
AGATCATCGACCGCGCCTACCTCGAGGGGTGGGTGCAGCCGCAGACGACGGCCACACGGACCGGCAAGAAGGTCGCCGTCGTCGGCTCCGGGCCGGCCGGTCTGGCCGCCGCCCAGCAGCTCACCCGCGCCGGGCACGACGTGACCGTGTTCGAGCGGGCCGACCGGGTCGGTGGGCTGCTCCGCTACGGCATCCCCGAGTTCAAGATGGAGAAGCGGGTCCTCGACCGGCGGCTGGACCAGTTGCGCGCCGAGGGCACCCGCTTCGTCACCGGCGTCGAGGTCGGCGGCAGCGGCGAGAACGACCTGTCGGTCGAGCAGTTGCGCGGCGATTTCGACGCGGTCGTGCTGGCCGGCGGGGCGACCGTCGGGCGCGACCTGCCCGCGCCGGGCCGGGAGCTCGACGGGATTCACCAGGCCATGGAGTACCTGCCCTTCGGCAACCGGCAGGCGCTCGGCGAGCTCGACGACCCGCCGATCAACGCCCGCGGCAAGCACGTGGTGATCATCGGCGGCGGCGACACCGGCGCCGACTGCCTGGGGACGGCGCATCGCCAGGGGGCCGCCTCGGTCACCCAGCTGGAGATCATGCCGGCGCCGCCGGAGAGCCGGGCCGAGAACAACCCGTGGCCGACCTACCCCATGATCATGCGGGTCTCCAGCGCGCACGAGGAGGGCGGTGAGCGGCTCTACGCCGTCAACACCGAGCGCTTCGTGGGCGACGAGCAGGGCCGCGTCCGCGCGCTGCTCCTGCACGAGGTGGATCGGGTCGACGGCCGGTTCTGCAAGGTCGAGGGCACCGAGCGCGAACTCAGGGCGGAGCTGGTGCTGCTGGCGATGGGGTTCACCGGCGCCCAGCGCGAGGGGCTGCTCGACACGCTCGGCGTGGAGATCGACGGCCGTGGCAACGTGGCCCGCGACGACGCGTTCATGTCCAGCGTGCCGGGTGTCTTCGTCGCCGGTGACATGGGCCGCGGCCAGTCGCTGATCGTGTGGGCGATCGCCGAGGGGCGCGCCGCGGCGGCCGCCGCCGACAACTGGCTGACCGGCAACTCGATGCTGCCGCGGCCGGTGGACCCGACCGCAGTGGCGCTGCGTTGAGCCGATCGGCCGACGCATAGGGTCGAGCCATGCCCCGCCGCGCCAAGATCGTCTGCACCCTCGGGCCCGCGACCAGCTCCGCCGAGCAGGTCACCGCCCTCGTCGAGGCCGGGATGGACGTCGCCCGGCTGAACTTCAGCCATGGCGCGCACGCCGACCACGAGAAGGCCTACCGGCTGGTCCGGGAGGCCTCCGACCGCACCGGCCACGCGGTCGCCGTCCTGGCCGACCTGCAAGGCCCGAAGATCCGCCTCGGGACCTTCGCCGCGGGCCCGGTGCAGTGGGAGACCGGCAGCCGGGTCTGCATCACCGTCGACGACGTCGAGGGCTACGCCGAGCGCGTCTCCACGACCTACAAGGGGCTGGCCAACGACGTCCGCGTGGGCGACCGGCTGCTCGTCGACGACGGCAACATCGCCCTCTCGGTCGTCGACGTCGACGGCCCCGACGTCTTCTGCCTGGTCGTCGAGGGTGGCCGGGTCTCCAACAACAAGGGCCTGTCGCTGCCCGGCGTGGCGGTCAGCGTCCCGGCGCTCTCGGAGAAGGACGTCGACGACCTGCGCTTCGCGCTGCACCTGTCGGTGGACTGGGTCGCCCTCTCCTTCGTCCGCTCACCCGAGGACGTCGAACTGGTCCGCGACATCATGCGGCAGGAGGACATCGAGGTCCCGGTCATCGCCAAGCTGGAGAAGCCGGAGGCCGTCGAGAACCTGCACGCGATCGTCGAGGCGTTCGACGGGGTGATGGTGGCCCGCGGCGACCTGGGCGTGGAGCTGCCCATGGAGGAGGTCCCGCTGGTGCAGAAGCGGGCGATCCAGGCCGCGCGCGAGCACAACAAGCCGGTGATCGTGGCCACCCAGATGCTCGAGTCGATGATCAGCTCCTCGCGGCCGACCCGCGCCGAGGCCTCGGACGTCGCCAACGCGGTCCTCGATGGCACGGATGCGGTGATGCTCTCCGGCGAGACCTCCGTCGGCCAGTACCCGGTGGCCGCCGTCCGGACGATGGTGCGGATCATCCAGGCCGTCGAGCGGGACTACGCGCGGGTGCCGCAGCTGCGCCGCCGGGCGTCGGACCTGCGGGCGCACACCCGGCCGGGCGCGATCGCCAGGGCGGCGAAGGACATCGCCGAGGACCTCGACGTCGCGGCGCTGGCCACCTTCACCCAGACCGGCGAGACCGCGCGGCTGGTGGCCGCCCTGCACCCGCGGCAGCCGCTGCTGGCCTTCACCATCGACGCCCGCGTACGCAGCCAGCTGGCGCTGTCGTGGGGGGTGGAGACCTTCCTGGTGCCGGCGGTCAGCCACACCGACGACATGGTCCGTCAGGTCGACTTCTCCCTGATGTCCATCGGCCGGCTCAAGGAGGGCGACCACGTGGTGGTCGTCGCCGGCAGCCCCCCGAACACGGTCGGCTCCACCAACCTGATCCGGGTGCACGAGGTGGGCACGGACTCGTGAGCGTGGTCGGCGAGCGGCCCGCCGCGCCGCTCATGGCCGTGCTCGGGCTCGAGCAGCGCGAGCCCGACGTCTTCGTCGGGCAGACGCCCGCCACGACCCAGCAGCGCATCTTCGGCGGGCAGGTGGCCGGGCAGGCGCTCATGGCGGCGGGGCTGACCGTACCGAGCGACCGCGCGGTGCACTCCCTGCACTCCTATTTCCTGCGCCCCGGCGACCCCCACGAGGAGATCCGCTACGCCGTCGAGCGGCTGCGCGACGGCCGCTCGTTCACCACCCGCCGGGTCGTCGCGTGGCAGACCCGCGGCGGCGCGGACGTCGCGATCTTCACGCTCGCCGCCGACTACACCGCCGGTGAGCGGGCCCTGGTGCAGCACGCGCTGCCCAAGCCCGACGTCCCGGGGCCGGATGAGCTGCCCGGCATCCCCGAGATGGTGGCCGCGCACCCGGGGCCCAGCCGGTTCATGGAGATGATGGGCCGGGCGGTGGAGCAGCGGTTCCTCGAGGATCCGTTCGCGCCGGTGCCCAAGGCTCCGCCGCACACCGAGTCGCAGACCTGGATGCGGGTGACCGGCCACCTCCCCGACGACGCCGCCGTGCACGCCGCGGCGCTGACCTTCGCCAGCGACCTGACCCTGCTCTCGGCCGCCGTCGCCCGGCTCGGCGCCGGCTGGGGCGGGTTCGTCGGCGCCAGCCTCGACCACGCGATCTGGTTCCACGCGCCGGTGCGCGCCGACGAGTGGTTCCTCTACCAGAACGACAGCCCGGCCGCCTCGTCCGGCCGTGCGCTGTGCCTCGGCCAGATCTGGGCGCTGGACGGCACGCACCTCGCGACCGTCGTCCAGGAGGGCCTCATCCGCTCCCTCGCGGACTGAGCTGGCCAGGCACAGGATAGGCAAAGGATCCTTTACCCCTGTTCTCGCGCCGAATCCGCAGGTAAAGGATCCTTTGCCTGGGTGGGGTCGACCGGTCAGGACGGGACGGCGACGGCGCCAGGGCGGCCGGTGACGGCGTCCTCCTCGCTGTCCACGGGGCCGCGGAACTGGCTGGCGTAGAGCCGGTGGTAGGCGCCGCGGGCGGCCAGCAGCTCGTCGTGCGTGCCGGACTCGACGATCCGGCCGGACTCCATCACCAGGATCAGGTCGGCGTCGCGGATGGTGGAGAGCCGGTGGGCGATGACGAAACTGGTCCGGTCCGCCCGCAGCGCCGCCATCGCGTGCTGCACCAGCACCTCGGTGCGGGTGTCCACCGAGCTGGTCGCCTCGTCGAGGATCAGCAGCGACGGGTCGGAGAGGAACGCGCGGGCGATGGTGATCAGCTGCTTCTCGCCGGCGCTGACGTTGCTCGCCTCCTCGTCCAGCACGGTGTCGTAGCCATCGGGCAGGCTGCGCACGAACCGGTCGACGAACGCGGCCTCGGCGGCGGCGTGGATCTGCTCCTCGGTGGCGTCGGGATTGCCGTAGCCGATGTTGTCCCGGATCGTGCCGCCGAAGAGCCAGGCGTCCTGCAGCACCATGCCGACGTGGGCGCGCAGATCCGCGCGACGCAGCGTGGTGATGTCGACGCCGTCCAGGGTGATCCGCCCCGCATCCAGCTCGTAGAACCGCATGATCAGGTTCACCAGCGTGGTCTTGCCGGCGCCGGTCGGCCCGACGATCGCCACCGTGTGGCCCGGCTCCGCGACCAGGGAGAGATCCTCGATGAGCGGCTGGTCGGGCTCGTAGCGGAAGGAGACGTGCTCGAACTCGACCCGGCCGCGCCGGGTGGCCGGCGTCGTCGCGTCCGCGGCGTCGGGGATCTCCTCGTCGGCGTCCAGTAGCTCGAAGACCCGCTCGGCGGACGCGACGCCGGACTGCAGCAGGTTGGCCATGGAGGCGACCTGCGTGATCGGCTGGGTGAACTGCCGTGAGTACTGGATGAACGCCTGGACGTCACCCAGGCTGAGCGCCCCGGTGGCTACCCGCAGGCCGCCGACGACGGCGACGGCCACGTAGTTGAGGTTCCCGAGGCACATCATCGCCGGCATGATCAGCCCGGAGACGAACTGGGCTCCGAAGGCGGCGCGGAACAGGTCCTCGTTGCGCTCGGCGAAGGTCTGCTCCGTCTCGCGCTGCCGCCCGAACACCCGCACCAGCTCGTGGCCGGTGAAGGCCTCCTCGATGTGCGCGTTCAGCGAGCCGGTGTGCTTCCACTGCGCCACGAAGAGCTTCTGCGACCGCTTGGCGATCCGGGTGGTGATCAACATCGACAGCGGGATGGTCACCAGCGCGATGACGGCCAGCAGCGGGGAGATGACCAGCATCATCGCCACGACGCCGATGACGGTCAGCAACGAGGTGAGCAGCTGGCTCAGCGTCTGCTGCAGGCTCTGCGCGATGTTGTCGATGTCGTTGGTGACCCGGCTGAGCAGCTCACCGCGCGGCTGCTGGTCGAAGTAGCGCAGCGGGAGCCGGTGCAGCTTCTCCTCCACGTCTGCGCGCAACCGGAACACGGTCCGCTGGACGGCGGTGGTGAGCAGGTAGCCCTGCAGCCAGCTGAACACCGACGCCGCGGCATAGATCCCGACCGCCCACATCAGCACCGTGCCGAGCGCGCCGAAGTCGATGCCCTGCCCGGGTACGACATGGTTGCTCGTGATCAGACCGGCGACGTTGCCGTGGCCCGCCGCGCGCGCCGCCGCCGCGGCTTGCTCGGTGGTCAGGCCGGCCGGCAGCTGCTTGCCCAGGATCCCGGCGAAGATCAGATCCGTGGCCCGGCCGAGGATCTTCGGCCCGGTGACCGACAGGCACACGCTGGTGATCGCGAGCAGGATCACCGCGGCGACCATCCCGCGCTCCGGTGCCAGGCGGCGCATGAGCCGGCGCGCCGACGGGCCGAAGGTCATCGCCTTCGCCGCCGGCATGCCCATGGCGGCCATCGGCCCGCGGCCGAACCCGGGCCCGGCGGTGCGCGGGGGCGGCCCGGCCGGTGTCGGTCGCGTCATTGCGGGGTCCCCGCGGAAACGTGGAGCGCCGGCGGAGCGTTTTCGTGGGCTTCTCTCATGCCACGGTCTCCATCGCGTGCTGGGACTCCACGATCTCCTGGTAGGTCGGGCAGGTGGCGAGGAGCTCCTCGTGCGTGCCGAGGCCGGCCACCCGGCCGTCCTCGAGGACGACGATCTGGTCGGCGTCGGCGATCGTGGAGACCCGCTGGGCGACGATGACGACGGTTGCCTCGCGCGTCCAGGGCCGCAGCGCCGTCCGGAGGCGGGCGTCGGTGGCCAGGTCGAGGGCGGAGAACGAGTCGTCGAACAGGTAGATCTGGGGACGGCGAACCAGGGCCCGGGCGATCGCCAGCCGCTGCCGCTGACCACCGGAGAAGTTGGTGCCGCCCTGGCTCACCGGCGCCCCGAGCCCCTCGGGCAGCGCGCTGACGAAATCGCGGGCCTGGGCCACCTCGAGCGCGGCCCACAGGTCCTCGTCGGTCGCCTCCGGATCGCCGTAGCGCAGGTTGCTCGCCACCGTGCCGCTGAACAGGAAGGACTTCTGCGGGACCAGCCCGATCCGGCGCCACAGCTCCTCCGGCGCCAGCTCCCGGACGTCGACGCCGTCCACGAGGACCGCCCCCGCGGTGACGTCGAGCAGCCGTGGCACCAGGGAGAGCAGGGTCGACTTCCCCGCGCCGGTGCTGCCGATGATCGCCGTCGTCCGGCCCGGCTCGGCGGCGAAGGAGATGCCGCGTAGCACCGGCGTCGCCGCACCGGGGTAGCGCAGCTCGACGTCCCGGAGTTCCAGGTCGCCGGCCGGCGGCACGTCGGTGATGGGGGCGGCCGGCGGGGCGATCGAGGAGTCGGTGGTGACCACCTCCATGATCCGGTCGGCGCAGACCGAGGCCCGCGGGATCATGATCGCCATGAAGGTCGCCATCATGACCGACATCAGGATCTGCATGAGATACATCAGGAATGCGGTCAGCGCGCCGATCTGCATCTGACCGGCGTCCACCCGGCCCGCCCCGAACCAGAGCACCGCGACGCTGGAGCCGTTCAGGATCAGCATCACGGTCGGGAAGATCAGTGCCTGCAGCCGCCCGGCCCGGAGCGCCGTGTCGGTCAGGTCGGTGTTGGCGGCGCCGAACCGGCGCAGCTCGTGCGGCTCGCGGACGAAGGCGCGGACGACGCGGATCCCGGTGAGCTGCTCGCGGAGGACCCGGTTCACGTCGTCGATGCGCACCTGCATGGCTCGGAACTGCGGCACCATCGAGCGGACGATCACGCCGATGGACAGCAGCAGCGCCGGCACCGACACGAGCATCAGCCAGGAGAGGCCGACGTCCTCGCGCAGCGCCATGATGATCCCGCCGATGCACATGATCGGCGCGGCGACCAGCAGGGTGCAGGTCATGACGACGAGCATCTGGACCTGCTGGACGTCGTTCGTCGTCCGCGTGATCAGCGACGGCGCACCGAACCGGGCCATCTCCTGGGCGGAGAACGTGCCGACGCGGGAGAACACCGACGTGCGCACGTCGCGGCCGAAGGCCATCGCCGTGCGCGCGCCGAACCAGACCGCGGTCGCCGAGCAGGCGATCTGGACGAGGGTCACGCCGAGCATCCAGCCGCCGATGCGCAGGATGTAGCCGGTGTCCCCGGTGGCGATCCCCCGGTCGATGATGTCGGCGTTGAGGCTGGGCAGGTAGAGCGAGGCCATCGTCGACACCAGCTGCAGGCCCACGACGGCGAGCAGTGGTCGCCGGTAGGGGGCCAGGTGGCTGCGCAGTAGCCGGATCAGCATGAGGTCGCTCCGATCGCGGGGGTGGCGGGCGCACCGTCGGGTGCCTGCCTGTGCCGGCGCACGCCGTCGAGGAAGAGGGAGACGATCTCCTCCGCGGGCAGCGGATCGGTGTCGGCGAGGCGTGGGCTGGACAGGGCCACCGTCACCAGCCGCAGCCGGCGGGCGGTCTCCTGGGGGGAGTAGCGCAGCCGGTGGCGGTCGGGCAGGAGGAGCACGGCGAGGGCGTCGACTACCTGGCCCTCGGCGGCACGGAACTGCGAGACGCGTTGGCGACGGTCGGCCACCGCGCCGCTCGCGCCGCTCGCGCCGCGATGGCGCAGCGTGCCACGGGCGGCGAAGGCGTGGATCAGGCCGGCGAGCCGCCGCCCGTGCGCCTGCATCAGCCGGACGGCGGCCACCAGCCGATCGGTCAGGGGGAGGGAGGGGTCGACACCGGCGATCGACTGCACCAGCGACGACGGGTCGAAGGCGCTGGCGACGACGGCCTCGATCAGGTCGTCCTTGCTCGGGAAGGCGCGGAAGATCGTCCCCTCCGCGACGCCGGCGGCCTCGGCGATCAGCCGCGTGCTCACGTCGGTGCCGTGCTCGAGGACCAGCGGGAGGGTGGCGGCGATCAGAGCTTCGCGGCGCTCCGCAGGGGGGAGGGCGGCGGCGCGACGGGGTGCGGGCACGGCGAGCAGGGTACACGCGAGTGAGTGCTCACTCATTCCATTTTCGCGCAGCGTGTCAGGGGGTGGCGGGCAGCTCCTTCTGGGCGTCGGCCTGCGCGGCGGATTCGTCCTGCGCGGCCGGCGTCTCGGCCGTGGCCGTCGCCGCGGCCTCTGCTGCCTCGCGCTCCGCGACCTCGCGCTCCACCTGTGCCCGGCGCTCCTCCTCCGCCCGGATCCGCGCCGCCGCGATCTCGGCGAAGTCGGCGGCCAGCCAGTCGTGGTTCTCGCAGAGCAGCGCCCACGCCCGCTCGACGTGCCCCTTCGTCGTCGTCGGGGCGCCGACGGCCAGCCGCAGCACCGCCCGCCCGCGCACGGTGGTGTGGGTGAGGAACACCTCGCCGCCGTCGTTGAGCCGCTCGAGCAGGGTCATCGTCGCGACGTCGGCGTCCACGCCGTCGGCCCAGCGCGGGCGCAGGCACACCAGCGACAGCGGGTGCGGGGTGGCGACGTCGAAGCGGTCGTCGGCGTCGGCCCACGCGGCGAGTTCCTGCGCCAGCGCCACCGACGAGCGGATGTGCGCGCGCAGCCCCTCGGCGCCGTACCAGCGCAGCACGAACCACAGCTTGAGCGATCGGAAGCGCCGGCCGAGCGGGACCTGCCAGTCGCGGAAGTCGACCACGGCGCCGGCGTCGGTCGCGGCGTTGCGCAGGTACTCGGGGAGGATCGACAGCGCGCCGGTGAGCGCCGCGCGGTCGGCGACCCAGAACAGGGTCGCGTCGAAGCCGGTGAGCAGCCACTTGTGCGCGTCGGTGCAGTAGCTGTCGGCCCACTCCACGCCCGCCTGCAGGCCGCGCAGCTCCGGGACGACGCCGCTCACGCCGGCATACGCGGCGTCGACGTGCAGCCACACGTTGCGGTCGCGGCAGATGGGGCCGAGCCGGGCGAGCGGGTCGACGGCCGTCGTCGACGTCGTCCCCACGGTGGCGCAGACCAGGACCGGGGTGTAGCCCCGGGCGATGTCGCGGTCCAGCCGGGCGGCGAGAGCCGCCGGGCGCATGGCGAGGTCGTCGTCCACCTCGACGATGCGGACGGCGTCGGTGCCGAGGCCGGCGATCCGCACCGCCTTCTCCATGGAGGAGTGCGTTTCCGCCGAGACGTAGACGGTGGCGCGGTCGGGCTGCACCCCGTGCCGCACGGTGGCCCCGCCGCCGGCACGGTGCAGGGCGGCGAGCAGGGCGACCAGGTTCGCGCCGGAGCTGGAGTCCTGCACGACGCCGCCGCCGGTGCCCGTGGAGCGGAAGCTCTCCGGCAGCCCGAGCAGCTCGGCGAACCAGTCCATGACGTGCTGCTCGAGCTCGGTGGCGGCGGGGCTGGTCACCCACGACATGCCTTGCACGCCCAGTCCCGCGGAGACGAGGTCGCCGAGCACCGACGGACCGGAGGTGTTGGCGGGGAAGTAGCCGAAGAAGCCGGGGTGCTGCCAGTGCGTGACGCCCGGGAGGACGACGCGCTCGAGGTCGGAGAGGACGGCACCGAACGGCTCGCCGGCCTCGGGTGGCGACGGCGGCAGCGCCTCCCGGACCTCGCCGGGCGCCACGCGGGAGCGCACCGGGAAGGACTCGATCCGTGACCAGTAGTCGGCGATCCAGTCGACGACCTCGTGGCCGTGCCGGCGGAACTCGTCGGGCGTCATGTGCGGCGCCGGGGAGGGCTCACTCACGCACACACCGTATTGATGACCGGTTGCGAAGTTGGCGACGGGCCCCGGAACGGGGGGACGGATGTTGTGGCCGTGAGGCCTGTCGCGGCGAGTGGGGCCCGGAGGGTCCGGCGCAGCCGCGACGCAGCGGCTCCACGCAGGCCGGGGACGGCACCCGGCCGCGGTGCGATCCGCAGGATCGCAATCAAACAGCGTGCCCCCGGTGCGACTCGAACGCACACTGCGCGGGTTTTGAATCCGCTCCCTCTGCCGATTGGGGTACGGGGGCGCCGGGGCAGCCTATCGGTGCGGCGTGGGCACCCGCGCGGCACTAGGCTCGGACACCGTGAGCGAGACGACGCGGGTCCTCATCGCCGAGGACGAGGCGCTGATCCGCCTCGATCTCAAGGAGATGCTCGAGGAGGAGGGCTACGCCGTCGTCGCCGAGGTGGGTGACGGCCGGCAGGCGGTCGACAAGGCCACCGAACTGCGCCCCGACCTGGTCATCCTCGACATCCAGATGCCCGAGCTCGACGGGTTGTCCGCTGCCGAGCAGATCGCCTCGGCCCGGATCGCGCCGGTCATCGTGCTGACCGCCTTCAGCCAGCGCGAACTGGTGGAGCGTGCCCGCGACGCCGGCGCGATGGCGTACCTGGTCAAGCCGTTCTCGAAGAACGACCTGGTCCCGGCGATCGAGGTCGCCCTGGCGCGGTTCACCGAGATGACCGCCCTGGACGACGAGGTGCGCACGCTCGAGGAACGGCTGGAGACCCGCAAGGTCGTGGAGAAGGCCAAGGGCCGGCTGATGGCCGAGCGCGGGCTCACCGAGGCGCAGGCCTTCCGCTGGATCCAGCAGAAGGCGATGAACGAGCGCACCTCGATGAAGGCCCTGGCCGAGCAGATCCTGGCCCCGGACACGGCCCCGGAGGGCAGCTCGGCATAGCCGCGCGAGTGGACGAAGTCAAGATCACAGCTTGGTCACGCGGCACCACCGGGCCGGAACCGGCTGATAGTTTGCGGCCAAACCCCCGGCCTCCCGCAGCAGGGCGGCGTGGCCGTGGGTGCACCTGATCCGCGTCCGCGAGGAGTGAGTATGCGCCAGAGGAATTTGGTCACTGTTGCAGCAGTGGGGGCTGCGCTGACGATGGCCGTTGCAGGCTGCTCCAGCGGTAACAACTCCAGTTCGTCGGGCACGAACTCGTCCGGCAAGTCGTCCTCGTCGACCAACGCCGCCGCATTCCAGTTCGGTTACGTGCTGCCGCAGACCGGTGACCTCGCCTACCTGGGCCCGCCGCAGATCGAGGCCATGAAGTACGCGATCAAGCAGATCAACGACGCCGGGGGCATCAACGGCAAGCAGGTCCCGGAACCGATGGCCGGCGACGAGGCCAACAACGCCGCGCTCGCCGCGCAGGCGGCCACCAAGGAGACCAACGCCCACGTCAACGCGATCATCGGTGCCGCCGCGACCGGTATGACGATGGCCATCATCGACAAGGTCACCGGCGCAGGTATCGCCCAGTGCTCCGGGTCGAACACCGGTGTGGTGCTCACCGACTACAAGGGCAAGATGGGCCCCGGCGGTCAGCAGTACTACTACCGGACCGCCCCGTCCGACGCCCTCCAGGGCCCGGTGCTGGGCAACCTGATCGTGTCGGACGGCCACAGCCAGGTAGCGATCATGGCTCGTGGTGACGACTACGGTAAGGGTCTGGCCCAGGCGACCGCCGATGCGGTCAAGGCCGCGGGCGGCGACGTGGTCTACAACCAGGCCTACGACCCGAACACCTCTGATTTCTCCGGTGTCGTGCAGGCCGTCAAGTCCAAGAACCCGGACGCGATCGTCACGATCTCCTTCGATGAGGGCTGGCAGCTGCTCAAGGGCCTGTTCGCAGCGGGTCTGACCCCGGACAAGGTGGGGGTGTACGGCGCAGACGGCATGTCCAGCACCACTGCCCCGGCCGAGACCTGGAAGGACAACCCCAGCATCGTGGACGGGATGAAGGGCACCGCTCCGGCATCCGTCGACAACCCGACGTTCATCTCGGCGCTGAAGGCGTTCGCCCCGAGTCTGAAGGAGACCCAGTTCGCACCGCAGGTCTACGACTGCGTGAACATCTTCGCGCTGGCTGCGGACCAGGCCAAGTCCAACAACGCGCAGGACTGGGTGAAGAACGTCGACGGGATCACCAAGGACGGCACGGAGTGCAAGACCTACGCCGACTGCAAGAAGCTGATCGACCAGGGCACCGACATTCACTACGTCGGCGCCTCCGGTGACCTGTCGTTCACCGACCACGGCGAGCCGGGCAAGGCCACCATCCAGATCTACACGTACGGGAATGGCGGCAAGTTCAGCGTGATCGGCACCAAGACGTCGGAAATGAGCAAGTGACACGGGACCGGCGCTGATCGACGCGCAGTGACGAGATCGGGCTCTCGCCGTACATCGGCGAGAGCCCGATCTTTTCGTTGATGCACCGCGGTGTTCGGTCCGCGGGAGTCGGTGGGACGGTGCGAGGCCGGCGCCGAGGAAGCCCTGGCGTCCGTTTCAGGAGCCGATGCGGGCCAGCGTGCCCAGGTACAGCTCGATCACCTTGGGATCGTTGAGCAGGTCTTTCCCGGTCCCCGTGTAGGCGTCGCGCCCCTGATCGAGGACGTAGCCCCGCTGGGAGATCTCCAGGCAACTGCGCGCGTTCTGCTCGACCATCAGGATCGACACCCCGGAGTCGTTGATGGTCTTGACGGAGTCGAACACGAGATCCTGCATCATCGGCGAGAGCCCGGCGGAGGGCTCGTCCAGGAACAGCACCTCGGGATCGGTCATCAGGGCTCGCCCCATGGCCACGACCTGACGCTCGCCGCCGGAGAGCGACCCGCATTTCTGGTGCCGTCGCTGGTGCAGTACGGGGAACATCTCGGTGATGGCCTGGTACCGGCCCCGGAACTCCTTGGGGCGCAGATAGATCCCCATCTGCAGGTTCTCCTCGATCGTCAGCGAGGGGAACACGTTGTTGTTCTGGGGTACGTAGCCGAGCCCGCGGGCGACGAGCGTGTGCGCCGGCAGGCCGCCGATGTCGTCACCGCCGAGCAGCACCCGCCCCGAACGGATCGGCACGAGTCCGAACATCGACTTGATCAGCGTCGACTTGCCGGCGCCGTTCGGGCCGATGATGCCGACGAGTTCGCCGCGGTTCACGTGCACGCTGCAGCCGTTGAGGATGTTCACGCCCGGGATGTAGCCGGCGACCAGGTCGACCGAGGCCAGAACGTGCTCCTGGGCCGGTAACGTGTCCGGCGCGTCCGGCGCCTCGGCCGAGCCGTGCGGAGCGTCGATCATTGCGCCTGGCCTCCATCCGATGCCGCGGTGGGCAACGCACGACGCGCACCCAGGTAGGCGTCGACAACCGCTCGGTTGGATCGGATGTCGTCCGGCCGGCCCTCTGCGATGACGGCGCCCTCGGCGAAACACACGATCCAGTCGCTGATGCTCATGATCACGTCCATGTCGTGCTCCACCAGGATGATGGTGGTGCCCTCGTCGCGAAGCGCCTGGATGTGGCCGAGCAGCGACTGCGTCAGCGCTGGGTTCACCCCGGCCATGGGTTCGTCGAGCATGATCAGCGCCGGCTCGACCATCATGGCCCTCGCCATCTCCAGCAGCTTGCGCTGACCGCCGGACATGGTCCCGGCGAAGTCGTCGCGCATGTGCGCCAGATTGAACCGCGCCAACAGCGTGTCCGCGCGGGCCTCGATCTCCTTGTCCTGCTCCCGCCACGCAGGCCGGAACAACGACGGCAGGAATCGCTCGCCGCGCTGCCCGGTAGCGCCGAGCATCATGTTCTCCAGCGCCGTCATCCGGGTCAGCGCCTTGGTGAGCTGGAAGGTGCGCACCATGCCCATGCGGGCGATCCGGTACGCCGGCACGCCGGTGATGTCGCGGCCGTCGAAGCTCCACGTTCCGGTGCTCGGCTTGTCGAAGCCGGAGATCAGGTTGAAGAACGTGGACTTGCCCGCCCCGTTCGGCCCGATCAGAGCGGTGATGGTGCCGCGCTGTACTTCCAG
>Ga0206353_10810779_pt1 | contig 13724 bp, 22 predicted proteins | sample DielMetaTC5am4_FD_146436 | JGI IMG/M metagenome (GOLD analysis project Ga0206353, IMG submission 146436) | Corn rhizosphere microbial communities from Kellogg Biological Station, Michigan, USA - Diel MetaT C5am-4 (Metagenome Metatranscriptome)... | ecosystem: Host-associated > Plants > Roots >...
CGCGGTGATGTTCGACCGAGTGAAGAGCACCGCGCCGACGATGCCGAAGCTGAACCTCAACGGCAGCCTCTCGGCCAGCTCGACGATGTACGACCTGAAGACCTACCTCGACTGGGCGAAGGAGGACACCCGTCCGCAGCCGTTCCCGACGTATGGCCCGGACGGCTGGACCGAGGGCCCGGTGTTCGGCGTCGATCCGGAGGTCTGGGAGAAGCTGACCGAAGAACAGCGTGACGAAATCCACGACCTGCCAGCAGGCCGCGTCTGGGGCAAGGTCGGCGAGTTCTTCGTCACCGGCAAGAACAAGGGCCTGCCGAAGTTCGGCGTCTATGCGCCGGAGGAGAAGGTGATCGAGAAGCTCTCGGCGCCGCAGTGGCGGCACCAGTTCATGAACCGCAGCCAGCGGCCGGTGAGCCGGAACATTGTGCGCGCGCACCTGCGTGCCGCGATCGACACGGCGACGGACATCTGGCGCACCGAGAAGCGCTCGGCGATCACCGGCGAGGCTGCCCGGAACATGAACAAGGGCAACTGCGCCTGGTGCGACTACCAGAAGATCTGCCACGCCCAGATGGTCGGCGGAGCGGACGGCGACTACGAGCTGGCGGAGATGGGCCTGGTCGCGCGTGACGGTCGTCGGGAGCTCCTCGGGAGCGCGCGATGAGCTTCGAGCTGAAGATCACCGAGACGACGGTCTACCGGCGCGAGGTCACCCTCGAGCAGCTCGAGGAGCAGGCCGGCTTCACGCTGGAGGACGCCGAGATCGCCGTCCGCAGCTCGGACCGGGCGCCGATCACGGATGAGGAGGTGCGCGACTGGGCGCTCTCCCACCTCGCGGACGCCGCCCAGGAGAACGCTGACGACGATTTCCGGCAGTGGGTGGAGCGCCACGGGGATCTGAACGGTCAGGAATGGGAGCTCGTCGAGCTCAACGATGAAGGAGATCAGCAGTGAGGAAGCAGGACATCCGGGTCACGACCCCGGGCGAGTCGACGCTGTACGCGTTCGGCAGCAAGGCGATGAACGACCAGAAGATCTTCGAGGATCCGCAGTCGTGGTCCTTCGGCGGCTACCGGCCGGCGTACGTGCTGGACTTCAAGGACGGCCGCGTGCTCGCCCTCGTGGCTAATGCGCATCCGGAGTCCGGCCGCGGGCAGAACCGCTACCAGGACACGCCGGACGAGGCGGTCGGCTACACCCTCGAGGACTACCACGAGCGCCTCGAGAAGCTGGCGCCGTTCAGTCGCAGCTACGGCCTGACGCAGGAACAGCGCGAGGAGCGGCAGAAGGTGTTCGAGAGCCTGAAGCGGGTCCCGAACAACTGGACGGTCGGCTACTACCCGGCGGCCAACATCAAGATGCTCTGGGCGGACTACGACCTGCAGCTGAAGGCCAAGCAAGCGGAGCGCGCCGCCGCGGTGCAGGCCGCGAAGGACCGCGAGCGGGACGAGTCGATCCGGGCCGAGGTGGCGATGACCACACTGAAGCGGTGGGCCAGCGTCCTCGGGTTCGAGCTGGCGGGGGACGATGACCTCGGCAAGCCGGTGATCGTCTTCGACCGGCACTACCACCGCGTCGAGATCCCGCTCGAGCTGACCGAGCAGCTCATCCAGCGCGCCGAGGACCTCGGGCTGTGAAAGCTGCTCCCGTCAGCCCGCGCACCGTCGGCTGCCCGAACTGCCAGGCGCCGGCCGAGAAGCCGTGCACCCAGCCGACGGACACCGGGCGCCGGGAGATCAACTGGTACCACTACGCGCGGATCGCCGCCGTACCGACCACCCAACGATGAAGGAGATCATCATGGCTCTCGACGAGAGAGAAACCGCCGACGACTTCGGCGTGAGCACCGAGCTGCAGGAGAAGTACCCGCACGTCGCGACGCAGGCGCCCTGGGCGTTCAAGGTCGTCGACCACTACGGCTCGAAGCTCAATAACACCGGCGGCAATGACCCGCTGGACCTGCTCAACGACTACCTGAATCCGGGCACCAACGACCGGCCGAACCGGCTTATGACCACGAACATCGTCCGGTTCACCCTGGCGAGCATGGTCTGGAGCCAGGTGCAGCTGTTGCAGCTGCTGCTCGCCGACGGGACGCTCGGATGAAGGCGAAGGAGCTGCGCCCGGAGGATGCGCCGGCGGAGGTCCAGGAGCTGGCCGAGCGCCTCGGTGGTGACGCGGAGAAGTGGTTCCACAACTGCCACATGGCCTCGACGGCGATCGTGCAGAGCGGCTACTACGAGGGCGCCCGGGTCGCGCGCGGCACGGCGACGGGCGTCGGTGGCCAGCACAGCTGGGTGGTCCTGCCACCGCGCGAGGGCTGGGACACGCTGGCCGACGGTCCGTTCGTCTACCACCCGCTCGCGATGGTCATCGACCCGACGCTGTGGAGCTACGACCCGAACGTCACCTCGCTGTACCGGACGATCAACCTGAACCGGCACACGCCGCACGGCTTCGGCAATATCTGGGACTACGGTCGCCCGCCGTCGCCCGTCGAGGAGCCGATCGAGCTGACGCCGGAGTTCGAGCTCAGCGACGAGGCGCAGCGGTTCCTGAGCGACGACTACCTCGGGCCGTTGGATCGCCGCGGCTGGTCCACCCTCGCGAACGGACCGATGGGCGGCTGGCCTTCGAGCGAGATCATCCTCGCGATGCACCAGACCAAGAAGCTGACGGCGCTGGTCCCGATCGACATCCTCGGGCACCTCACCGACGTCAACCCGAGCGGCCTCTACATGGCCGGAGAGGAGCAGGAGTAGATGAGCACCAAGACCAAGGGGGAGACGGCTCAGGCCGAGGCGAAGGAGCAGGAGGCCGACCTCAAGCCACTCGAGCTGATCGCCCGGCTGCCGAAGGCCGGCGAGGACCGGTTCTGGCGGGTGCGGCACATCCCGACGCAGCGGCAGCAGCCGATCCGCGTCGAGCTGATGGAGTCGATCGTCCCGGGCTCGAAGAAGGTGGCCAAGCTGATCGGCTTCGAGAACGCGGTGGCCAGCGTGAAGTCGATCGTCGAGGCGGCAGAGCTCGCCCTCGACCGGAACGGCGCCTACGCCGAGCTGATCGGGGACTACGATGTCTGACGACCTCGAGAAGGTCGCCACGGGCGAGATCGACCTGCATATCGTCGTGACGCCGGCCACCGAGGTCGAGCACCTCGAGCCGGCGGCGATCACGGTCGACACCGTGGCGGTCCCGATCACCCTCGTGCACGAGGACGGTGAGGAGGTCGAGGCGATGGCTCCGCCGGTGGCCGCGATCGAGCATCCGGCACAACCGTCGGTGGCGCACGCGGCGAACACCGGGAGCGTGCCGCGGGTGCTGCCCAAGCGGCGCACGGCGACCGCCTGGGCGCACGACCTGGGCGTTTGGCTCCCGCTGGCCAGCGGCGCTCTCATCGCGGCTCTGGGCCTCGGTGGAGGCGCTCTTCTGGGCGCTGCGATCGCGCGGGGGCACTTCTGATGGCCCGGCCGCTGTGGAAGAACAGCGAGCAGGTCTCGGTGGTCCGCGTGCGCTCGACCGAGCTCGGGCCGGGCAGACTGCTCGGAGTGCCGGCGGAGACAGGCAGCCCGGACGACACCGAGCTCCTCGTGATCGAGTCGTTCGACGAGAAGCCGGTGGGCATGGCGATCCGCGGTGACCTGAAGGCGTTCGCCGACAAGATCGTGCGCGCGGCGTACGGCCCGGATGCTCGTGTCGACGTGCCGACGCGCTACTCGTGGGAGGTGCACGAGAGCGACACGCCCTCGCTCATCTACGTCCACCGGTACGGCCACGGGCACACCACGCTCAGCGTCGATCGCCCGGCCGAGCACCTGCAGGGCGTGGATCGCATCCTGGCCACCGCCCTCGTAGAGCACGCCCTCGGACACCTGCTCGACGGCCTCGAGCCGCGGCTCTACCGGAAGGAACACTGATGGCCGAGCTGACGCCGGGCAACGTGATGATCCAGGAGGACGGCGTGACACCGCGCGGCGAGTACACCGCCTGGGCGACGCCGAACGGGATGCGCGCGCAGGTGCGCGACTCGAAGGGTAGGGTGATCAAGCGCTTCACGGGAGAGACCGCGTGGAGCGATGCGGTCCGTGAGGCCGGAGATTCTAATTCCAGAAAATAGTTCGTCAGAGGCCCGGAAATCCAGCGTTATCTGACGATCCGTGTGGTACAATTGAACCACACCCATCATCCGCAACATCAACCGAAGGAGATCACATGGCAAGCATCGGCGGCGTCGATATGACCGGTGTCGATGACACCAAGGAGGACTACGGCAGGTGGCTCATCCACGGACCGCAGGGCTCGGGCAAGACGACGCTCGCCTCGACCATCGCAAGTCTGGGGCCCACGCTGTTCATCGACCTGGTGGGTGAGAAGGGCACGCGGTCGTTCCGCGGTGCTCCCTACGCCAAGAACATCCAGATCGTGCGTCCGCTCTCGGTCACGGCCCTCGACGACATCTTCTGGGCGCTCGACAAGGGCGACAGCGGCTTCAACGCGGTCATCATCGACTCGCTGACCGCCGTGCAGAAGATGACCATGCGCTACCTGCTCGGACACTCGGAGACCGCGGTCCGCGAGATCAAGCAGGGCACGGCGCCGGCGGACATGCGGACGTGGGGCCAGTCGCTCGACGTCATGCAGGACACGGCGACCTTCTGGTACGGACTCGCCGACGGCGGCCGACCGAAGCCCATGCACGTCATCATGACGGCGCAGACCAAGATCCAGGACGACGAGATCGCGATGACCACCACGCGGACCCCGGACGTCCAGAAGGGCGCGCTCAGCCTCACGCTGGCCGCTCCCGACTACATCCTCTACACGGAGGAGGAGGAGAACATCGACGCGATCGGCGACGACAGCCAGCCCGCCACGCGTCACATCGTCCGGTTCGGGGGTCACCCCGGCTACCGGACCAAGGCCCGCATCCCGTACGATCTGCGGGGCAAGCTCCCGTCGATCATCGGTCGCGGGAAGAACCCGCCGGACCTGGCTCAGCTGAGCCGTGTCCTGCGGATCGGCGGCGCTGCGGCTGCGCCCACCAGCAAGCAGGCTGCGTAGTCCGTAGGTTCCCGCCACTCAACCATCAACGCACCACCAACAACGAAGGAGATCATCCATGTCGGATGACCTGATCATCGACCTCTCCAACTACAAGGACCGGATGGGCTCGCGCATCGAGCCCGGGCACTACCGGGTCCAGGTCGAGGACGCCGAAGCCGGCGTCAGCGCCCAGAAGAAGACCCCGCAGGTGCAGGTCTGGTTCCGGGTCCTCGGGACCGAGTTCGACGGCCAGACCGTCGTCGACCGGCTCTACCTCACCGACGCCTCCATGTTCCGCATGGTCGGCTTCATGCAGGCGGTCGGCCTCCCGACCCCGCGCAAGAAGCTCAAGGTGAACGTGCGCCAGTTCGTCGGCAAGATCCTCGAGATCGACGTCGAGGACGGCGACCCGTACAACGGCCGTGTCCGCTCCGAGGTCCGCGGCTACTCCCGCGCGCTGGGTGCGGGTGCTGCGGCGGGTGCCGCCTCCGGTGACGAGTTCGAGGGCCTGGACGAGTTCACCGCCCCGACCGCCGAGCCGGAGACCACGGCCGACGTGACGGACCTGCCGGCTGAGCCGGAGCCGCAGCGTCAGGCTGCGCCCGCCCAGACCGCTCCGGCCGCCTCGGTCGAGGACGGCACCATCGAGATCGACAACGCCTCGGCCGTCGCCGAAGACGGCTCGGTCGACCTCGAGAACCTGTCCCTGTAACGGACAGAGGGCCCGGACCTGATCGACTCGAACGATCGGGGCCGGGCCCTCGCTCCACCGGAGGATTATTCGCCAGATTATTCCTGGCGGGATTTCCCTCGTAGCGGCGGAGACGCTACTCAGGAAATCTATCCGAATCAGACGAATCGAGCAAGCGAATGGCGACGTACACGAACGAGACCGGCCTGGTCAAAGCCATCGTGCGGGCCGTCAAGAAGCAGTACCCGACCGCCTGGATCGTCAAGATCCACGGCGGGCCGATGCAGATGGCGGGGATCCCCGACCTGCTCATCTGCGTGCACGGCCTGTTGGTCGGCGCCGAGGCGAAGCACCAGAAGCCCGGCGAGAGCGAAGAACATGCGCGGGGCCGGGCGACGCCGGTTCAGCGCAACATGATCCACCTGATCAACCGCGCGGGCGGCATGGCCGGCGTCGTCCTCACACCCGAGGAGACGCTGGAACTGATCGCCCGCGGGCTCACCCGCCGCGGCTTCGCCGCGGTACCTGACGAAGGAGAAATCGCATGAGCGCAGGGCTCACCACCTCAGACGGCATGTTCACCGTCCGCCAGTCCGCCTGGCACGGCCTGGGCACCGTCTTCGATGACTATCCGAAGCGCGCCGAGGCGCAGGCGATCGCCCACCCGTGGGACGTCGCCGAGGCTCCGCTGTACCGCAAGGTGACCATCCCGGCACCGGAGGGCACGGAGCTGGACCCGATCGAGAAGTTCGAGATCATTGAGGGCTGGCGGCAGAACATCCGCAACGACGACGAGAGCACCCTCGGCGTGGTCGCGGAGACGTACACGAACGTCACCAACAACGAGATCTGGGACATCGCCGAGGCGATCGAGAAGAGCGGGTCGGACGTCATGTTCGAGACCGCCGGCTCGCTCAACGGCGGCCGCCAGGTCTGGGTCCTCATCCGCCTCGAGGAGCCGATCCTCGTGACCGGCGATCCGCGCGGCGAGACGATTCCGTACTTCGCGCTGCAGAACAGCCACGACGGCTCGGGCGCGTTCCGCGGCCAGGCGACCACCACCCGGATCGTCTGCCAGAACACCGCCCGGATGGCGGACATGGACGCGCAGGCGCGCGGCACCGAGTTCACCTTCCGACACTCCAAGAACGTCGGCGAGCGGATCGAGCAGGCGAAGGAGGCGCTGGCTGGATGGCGCGAGTCGATCGCGAACTGGCAGGCGCAGAGTGAGAAGCTCATCAGCCAGAAGATCGCCCCGCTCGCCTCGGCGGAGTTCCTGGACCGCTTCATCCCGATGCCGCCGGTGAACATCATCTCCGAGCGCGTGCGGGCCAACGTCGAGCGCGACCGGAAGCTCTGGATGGAGTCCTTCCAGGGCATCACCGGCGAGGGCCTGCAGGACACCTCGTACGGGCTGGTGCAGGCCTCGATCGAGTTCCTGAACTGGCACCGCCGGGCGAACAACGAGGAGACGCGGTTCCGCCGCACCTTCCTCACCCGGGATGCCCTCGTGAGCCGCGCGGTCGAGCTCGCCAACGACGCAGCGAAGTTCTCGTTCTGATGGCCTGGAACCTGCAGCAGCTCGTCGAAGAGCTCAACGACTACGACTCCGAGGACATCATCGTGGCGCGTAACGGCGCCATCGACGTCATCGGTGAGGACGGCGAGAAGCGCGCCACGATCCTGGTCGGTGAGAACGACTGATGGCCGTCCAGCTGACTCCTGCTCAGGAGCTCGGCATGATCGAGCTGACCACCAGCGAGGGGAGCGATCTCCTCCTGGTGGCCAGCACGATCTGGGCGATCGAGAACAGCCCGAACGAGAAGTTCACGCTGCTCAAGACCGCCTCCGAGCCGCTCGGTGTGATGGAGACGCCGGCCATCATCGTGGAGCGCATGAAGGAGCTCTACGAGGCCCGCGAGAAGGCGATGATCGAGCGTCAGCAGGAGGCGTTGGCCTTCAACGATCTCGCCACCGCTACCGCAACCGGCACGTCGCTAGATGAGGCCGACCCGCCCGAAGACCCGCACGATGTGGTCGGCCAGGAATGGTACGACCGCCAGATGGGAGTGGATCCCGATGACGAATGATGAGACCACGGCGGCTGAGGCCGCCACCCAGCACGCCACCGACGCCGAGTTCGACGCGATCGTCGCGAACGCCGAGGCGCAGGTCGCCGTCCGGGCGCAGCAGATCTTCGCCGAGCGCGAGGCCGCCCGTGCCGCCAAGGACCTCGAGCTGTTCGAGATCATGAAGTCGATCCATCCGGGGTCGACCGAAGAGGAGGTGCTCGCCGCCGGCCGCGCGGTCAAGGCGATGAAGGACCGCTCGCCGCTGGAGGTGCAGCGCCGTTGGTATGTCCCGGGCGCGCGCTTCACCGTCGTGAAGGAGGGTGCTCGCGCCGAGGCGCTGATCTTCTTCGGCGAGACGAACTGGGCTGGCTGGAGCCGCAACCTCCAGGTTGGCGAGGTCGTCGAGCTAGTGGACTGGCGCAAGGGTTGGAACAGCGAGGCCCTCGTGCCGCAGTTCGCGATCCCGCGGCCGCCGCACGGCGACGTGCGCTGGCTGACCATCGCACCGGTGGCCGGCCTGTTCCGGCCTTACCCGCACCCGGGCTTCCTGGAGCCCTACGACGAAGGAGACGAAGCGTGACCGATCAGAACAGCGGCGCCAGCCACATCTACAACGAGCGCGCCCGTCAGGTGGTGCAGGAGGGCTACGACGCGGACCACGACAAGGGCCACTTCATCGAGCTCCTCGACGCGGCCGTCAGCTACGCGGCGTTCACCTCGGCCTGCCTCGAGATCGAGAAGGACGTCGCGCGTGGCACCCACACCCGGGCCGAGGCGGACGAGTTCCTCGCTGAGGGTGTGAAGATCGTGCCGCCGGTCTGGCCGTGGGGACGCAGCTACTGGAAGCCGAGCGCGACCGACCTGAAGCGGAACCTGGTCAAGGCCGGCGCGCTGATCGCGGCCGCCATCGACTCCCTCGAGGCGTCGGGCCAGTTCCACGACGACCAGGACACGCTCTTCGAGTCCGAGGCGCTGCACGTCGAGCCGACGCTGTTCGACGGTGGAGTGATTACCAACCCGCAGGAGCTGCTGTTCCGGGCGATCACCGGCGACGAGGCGGCACAGACCGCGCTCCAGGCGGCCGCCGAGCAGCACGGCGTGAAGGTGGCGTTCTCGCCGGATCAGTTGCTGCAGGCGATGGACGCCGAGGGCAAGGAGATCCCGGCCGACGTGCGCGAGCTCCTCGAGAGCCTGAGCGAGGAGGGCGTCGGGCTCAGCTTCGACGCTCACCCTGCGAGCATGGAGGTCGACGACGAGGACGGAGTGGCAGTTGCCGAGGATGAAGAGAGGGTATCCGATGACGAGGATGCCCTTGATCGGGTGGCTCAGGTCGTCCGCAAGGACTGGCTCGACTGGGACCAGCTCCAGGCGATGACAGCGCTTGAGCCTGCGCGCCTGAACGAGGCTCTCGATGCTCTGGTATCCGAGGGCGTCGTGCAGCGTGACGTCAACCGGTTCCGTTTGGAGGGCTGAGCGATGAACGACAAGTTCGAGGGCGTCGCCGCGGTTCTCGGCGAGCCGACGACCGACGGCCGGATGCTCCTGCCCGATATGGATCTGCAGATCGACTTCGAGTGGCCGATCCCGCTGACCGGCCAGGCTCCGGAGAGTGACCTCCGGCTGCCCGTCGGGATCGTCCGCAAGGCGTGGGTGGAGGACCTGCACCTGCACTTCGAGGGCGAGCTCCTCGAGGGTCAGGAGCCCGGGCTGCTCTTCCACAACGCGCGGCCGGCGATCACGCTCGACGACGTGCAGTTCGACGTCGTGGAGGCCGAGGGTGAGCCGGATCTCATGCGCACGACGAAGGGCCGTCTGCGGGAGATCTACCTCATCGACGCCGACCGGGAAGTCTGGCCCGGCGAGACCTGGATCAGGTGGGTGTCATGAGCACAGATGAATTCGACATCGACTTGACGAACTACGACGCCGAGCAGGCCAAGAAGATCGTCAGCTCGGCCAAGTCGCTGGGCGACCTCGAGGGCTGGGAGGGCTTCGAGGCCGAGCAGCAGCGCAAGGCGTACGAAGGCGAGCACCACCCGGGCGCCGAGCACTCGCGCGAGGAGCAGGCTCCGGCCTGGGACGACCAGCGCGGCTTCTGGGAGCTGTGGAGCGAGGAGTCGATCTGGAAGGCGAAGTTGTTGCTCGACTCCGAGCGGGTGCAGCCCCTGCGCACGCCGAACGGCTGGACGGTGGAGGGCAGCGAGCTCTACACGGTCCGTAAGCTCGGCAGCGAGGAGGTCCTCGAGGTGCCCTGGTACACCTGCAACTGCCCGAACGGCAGCGCGCGCGGTGGCCGGCCTTCGTGCTACCACACGGCCGCGGTCGCAGCCCTCGACCTCGGCATCGATCTCTCCGGAGTGACGAAGCCGGAGAAGAGGCGCCCCTCACGGGGCTGAGATGTCCGGGACGGACGGGTCGGCTTCGGCCGGACGCAGATCCCGGAACCTGGCGCGTGGGTAAACGCGTCATGAGCCGTATGCCTGGCCTGAGCCTCGTGCTCAGCAACCGCGCCCGAGGAAAGCATCACTCGGGAGCCGGCCGCTGGAAGCGCTGCAGAGCAACCAGCCGTAGTAGGAGCCGCACGCAGACGACAGTCGCAGCGGATGGGGTGACGCCCGGGCCCAACCGAGGTCAGTAGATAGTCCGGAAGCGCCCATTCTCTTCGGAGGGTGGGCGCTTTCGTGTGTCGATGCGACGACATGCGTAGTACGGAGCCGGATCTGTAGTACGGTACCCCTGTGACCGACATCCCCAGCGACGAGGAGCGCCCGCTCCCCGGCATCGAGCGCGCGCTGCTGGCGCTGCCGTGCCCGGAGTGCCGCGAGATGGGGCACGACGGCATGGCCCGGATCGGCAACCGCCGGCGCGAGTGCGCGACCTGCAACAACTTCGCCGCCAACGTGCGGCGCCTGACGGCCCGCCGGCTGAAGGAGCTCCACGAGGACGAGTGGAACGCCCTGCAGCTGCGCGTCGAGATGGACCTCTACCCGAGCGTGATCCAGGCGTACTCGAGGCAGAAGGGCATCAAGGAGTGAACGTTCAGCCGTACATCATGGCCGTGCCGTGGGATCCGCAGCGCGCCAAGCGCGCCGTCCAGCTGATGAAGGAGACCGACGGCATCATCGTCTGGGACGAGCAGCAGAACGCGATGCACACCTTCCAGCTCCTCCTCGAGCGGGTGGTGATGAACGGCGACGGCGCCTTCATGATCCTGCAGGACGACGTGCGCCTCGCCGAGAACTGGGGCGAGCGCGTGCGCGCGGTGCTGAGCGAGCGTGGCAACGGGGTGGTCCAGTTCTTCAGCATGAACCCGAACGAGCCGCTCCTCGGCAGCCGGTACGCCGCCGGCGCCACCTTCATCGGCAACCTCTGCGTATACCTGCCGGCGGGCTACGCCAGCCAGCTGCTGCAGTACATCCCGACCTTCCTCGAGCGCTACCCGCAGTTCAAGACCGCGGACGACTTCGTGATCCGCTACTTCCTGCGCGGCCGCCGCGAGGAGTTCTGGATCCAGAGCCCGTCCCTCGCTCAGCACGAGCCGTGGGTGTCCGCCATCAACGCCAAGCGCCCGCGGAACCGCCGGTCGCACTACTTCGACGGGGAGGTCGCACGATGAGCCCGAATGCGTTCGGACAGCTGACGGAGGAAGAGCGCCGGCTGCGCGACTTCGCCAACGACGCGATCCGGCAGCACAAGCCCAAGCAGTTCGTGATCAGCGGCATCGAGCACGACGACCCGACGGCCCAGCGACTGCTGGAGCTGCTGCAGGCGGAGTACGTCGGCCTGTTCGGCCAGGTGGATCCCGATCCCAGCGCCGACCTGCACACCGCGCGTCAGCCCGACGGCGACATCCTGCTGCTGTTCCCAAATGAGCTCGGCTCCGGCGCCCAGGGCATCGTGGCGTGGACGCGGATGGACGAGACCACCGCAGTGATGCACCGGATGTACGTGCACTTCAACCACCGCGGCAACGGCTACTCCAAGATCTTGCTGGCCGCCCTCGAGTCGTCGGCCCGGCAGGCCGGCATCACCCGGATGCTGCTGGAGACTGACCCCGTGATGGTGGCCGCCAACGCGCTCTACCGCGGCGCGCGCTACACGGAGGTCGAGCCGTTCGGCTTCTACGGGGAGAACCCACAGGAGTGGACCAACAGCGTCTTCCTCGGGAAGGACATCGCGCAGTGACCACGATCGAGGCCGAGGGCCTGCACCTCGAGCTGATGAAGCCGGAGGACCTGGACTGGTTCCTCGAGCGGGCTGGCCAGCTGAAGTGGAAGTTCGCCGAGACGATGAAGAGCGTCCCGCACAGCTACGTCGTGCGCGGCCGCAGCTGGAGCGACCACGACGCGGTGCGCGGCTTCGGCGTGCTGCAGACCTTCGGGACGCCCGGCAAGTTCCGCGAGCGCACGAACATCTACCTGTTCGACGAGCCGACCCAGCGCCGCTGGTGGCCGATGACCACGCACTACTGGCAGACGAAGATCATCAACATGGCCACCGACGGCCGGATGTACGGCACGCAGGACGCGCCGAGCACCCAGACGTCGTACTTCACCGACTACGACCAGATCGGCTACGTCTACGACGACCTGCTGAACGGAACCACGGCCGCCGAGCGCACGGGACACTGGCGGATCATGATGGAGGTCGTCTCCAAGCCGCGGCCGCGAGTGCTCGACCTGGCCGCCGGCACCGGGGGCACGCTCGACGCCAAGCTTGCCGGCGCGCCGCTGACCACGGTCGTGGACCCGAGCCAGGCGATGCTGAACAACCTGGTGATGAAGCACCCGACCGTCGGCAGCGTGCAGCCGGTGACGGCCGAGGAGTTCCTCAGCTACGGCATCGGCGGATACGACGCGGTGATCGCCAGCTTCGGCGGCGCCAGCCATCTCTCGCCCGAGGCGGTGCTGGCTACGCCGGAACAGGCCAAGCAGGCCGTTATCCTGAGCTTCTACCGCAACGGCGTGGCAATGCCGGAGCACCGCAACGGGATCCTCGAGCGACCGGACGATCGTGCGGCCAAGGAGGCCGCGGCGTCGATCGCGCGAGCCCGGCACGACGTCGGGAACTACGTGGTGTACGAGATCGAGGGGAAGGGAGCCTGATGGCCACCAGCAAGAACGGCACGCAGAAGGTGGCCGCGGTTCGGGACTCCCGTCCCAAGCCGACGTTCACCGGCAAGGCGCGGCCGCACTACGTCAGCGAGATGGACGTGCTCACCGCCGCCCGGGCCCGGATGCGCTGGATCTTCGACGAGTTCGACGGCAAGGTCAGCGTGAGCTGCTCCGGCGGCAAGGACTCGACCGTCATCCTCGAGCTGGCGGCTGAGGTCGCGCGCGAGCGCGGCGAGAAGCTGCGGGTGGTCTTCATCGACCAGGAGGCTGAGTTCCAGGGCACGATCGACTACATGCACTACCTGCAAACCCGCGAGGACATCAATCTCGAGTGGTACCAGGTGCCCTTCAAGCTCTTCAACGCGACGAACCACGAGAACGAGTGGCTGCGCGTCTGGGGCCCGGGCGAGGACTGGATGCGGCCGATGGAGGAGTCCTCGATCAAGGACCTCGAGTTCTTCGACCGGAAGAGCGGGCGCAAGCTCGACCGCTGGATGGAGATCGTCGACGGCGTGAATCGGCGCACCGGCGATGCCATCCTCGTCGGGATGCGGGCCGAGGAGAGCCCCACCCGCCGCGTCTCGATGATCTCGGCGCCGGCGTACAAGTGGATCACCTGGTCCGCGGGCCCGGGGCACAGCGACAACGGCCGCCCGCTCTACAGCTTCCAGCCGATCTGGGACTGGTCGTACCGCGACGTCTGGCGCGCGATCAGCGAGATGAACTGGGTCTACAACGACATGTACGACAAGCAGTACCGGATCGGCGTGCCTATGCGCTCGATGCGCGTCTCCTCGTTCCACC
>Ga0206353_10065574_pt1 | contig 13562 bp, 10 predicted proteins | sample DielMetaTC5am4_FD_146436 | JGI IMG/M metagenome (GOLD analysis project Ga0206353, IMG submission 146436) | Corn rhizosphere microbial communities from Kellogg Biological Station, Michigan, USA - Diel MetaT C5am-4 (Metagenome Metatranscriptome)... | ecosystem: Host-associated > Plants > Roots >...
CCGATCGGCACCCGGTAGTCCTTGTCGCCGTGCACCACCAGCATCGGGGTGCGGATCGCGTCGGCGAAGCGGTGCGGCGAGTTCTGCTCGTAGCGCTTGGGCTCGCGCAGCGGGTCGCCGAACTCCCGCTCCCAGTAGGGGGCGTCGTCGGTGGTGCCGGTGAAGGTGTCGAGGTCCCAGAGGCTGGCGTGGGTGACGATCGCCTTGAACCGGTCGGTCCGGGTCGCCACCCAGTTGGCCATGTAGCCGCCGAACGAGCCGCCCATGGCCGCCGTCCGAGTCTGGTCGATGTCGGGGCGCCGCTCGGCCTCGTCGACCGCGGCCATCAGGTCGGTGAAGGGCGTGCCGCCCCACTCGCCCCAGCCCCGGCGCACGAAGTCGCGGCCGAACCCCTGCGAGAGGGCCGGGTTGGGCAGCAGGACGGCGTAGCCGCGGGCCGCCAGCAGCCACGGGCACCAGCGCCACGACCAGGAGTTCCAGCTCATCAGCGGGCCGCCGTGGATCCACAGCACCAGCGGAGCCGGGTTCTCCGCCGAGGCGCCCTCGGGCAGCACCAGCCACGACTGCACCCGGGCGCCGTCGTCGGCGGTCGCCGCCACCTCGTGCAGCGTGCCGGGCAGCGCGTCGAGGGTGCCGGGGCTGGGCAACCGCTGCGGGTCCTGGTCCGGCGCGGTCGGGTCCAGTCGCACCGGCTGCGGCGGGCTGTCGTAGGCCGAGCGCAGCGCGTACAGGGCGTCGCCGTCGCGGGCCACCTGCAGGTCGCTGTAGGCGCCGTCGCGGGTGAGCCGCACGGGGTCGCCGCCGTCCAGCCCGACCCGGAACAGCGCGTGCCGACCGTCGTCGTCGGCGAGGAAGTAGACGGCGCCGCCGTCGGCGGCGAACTGCGGGGCGCTGGGCCAGCGGTCGAAGCCGGGCGTGAGCTCGCGGGCCTCGCCGCCGGCGACGTCGACCAGCAGCAGCGTGTAGTCGGGCGGCTCGGCGTACGTGGACAGCGCCTGGCGGACGCAGACCAGCTGCCGCCCGTCGGGGGAGAAGCGGGCCGCGGAGACGTGCGCCAGCGGGTCGTCGACCAGCACCCGCGCCTCGCCGGTCGCGGTGTCGGTGAGAATCAGCCGCTCCCGGTGCCCGGCCGGCCCGTCGGGGACCTCCTCCGGGTGGGCGAGCAGCCGGCCGTCGGGGGAGAGGGTGAAGTCCTCGCCGCTGCGGTCCGGCGGCGCGGCGTGCGGGGTCAGGTCGCGCAGCGGTGGCTGCTCGGCCACCACACCGGACGCCGGCTCGTCCACCGGTCGCCCGGCCCAGAACAGGTGGGTCGAGGCCGGGCCGAGGTCGTGGTCCCAGAAGCGCACCGGGTAGCTCTCGTGCAGCACGGCCGAGACGCCGGCGTCCTTGCGCAGCTTGCGGCGCTGTTCGTCGGCCTCCGCCGCGGAGGTGCCGGGCAGGGTGGCCGCCGCGACCACGACGTCGCCGGTGTCGGCCGCGACGGTGAAGCCGGAGACGCCTCCGGGGCGGCCGAGCACCCGGCGTGCCTCACCGCCGTCCGCGGGCAGGCTCCACAGCGCGGCCTTCGGTTCGTCGCCGTCCGGCTTGGCCTCCGGGTCGGGGCGCGCGGAGGTGAACAGCAGCGAGCCGTCCTGAGCCCAGGCCGGCGCCGACTCGCCGGGGGCGCTGCGGGTCAGCCGGCGGGCCGGCCGCACGCCGTCCGGGTCGACCTCCCACAGCGCCGACTGCCACTTCTTCCCCTCGGCGTCGAGCGTCTGCACCGACACGGCCAGCCGGCGGCCGTCGGGGGAGAGGGCCAGCCCGGCGACACGGGGGATCGCGACGAAGTCGCTCAACCGGGCGAACGGGCCGGCGCCCTCGGCGTTCGGTTCGGGGACGTCAGCGGGCCGGCTCACCGGGGGCTTCCCGCCTCCGCGCGGGCGCGACCGGGCTCCGCGGCCGCCACGAACAGGTGCGGGGCCACGCCGGCGGGCAGCGGCGTGCCGTCGAGGGTTATCCCGCCCTCGACCAGCCGGGCCACCATGGTCGCGCCGGGGCGGACCCCCTGCTCGGCCAGCCTGCGCAGCAGCTCGCCGTCCTCCTGCAACTGCTCGCTGATCCGGCCGATGACCACGGTCAGCCCGGCGCCCGTGGCCGTCTGCGCGATCTCGGCCAGTGAGTCGGGGACCGTACCGGCGTCCGGCCGCCGGGCCGGCTCCTCGCCCTGCAGGGCGTCGAGACCGGGGATCGGGTTGCCGAACGGCGAGACCGTGGGGTTGCCGAGCAGGGTGAGCAGCTTGCGCTCGACCGCCTCGCTCATCACGTGTTCCCAGCGGCAGGCCTCCTCGTGCACGTCGGCGTAATCGAGGCCGATCACGTCGACGAGCAGGCACTCGGCCAGCCGGTGCTTGCGCATCACGGCGGTCGCCAGCTCCCGGCCCTTCTCCGACAGCTGCAGGTGCCGGTCGCCCTGCACCGTGAGCAGCCCGTCGCGCTCCATGCGCGCCACCGTCTGGCTGACGGTCGGCCCGCTCTGGCGCAGCCGCTCGGCGATCCGGGCGCGCAGGGGAACGATGCCCTCCTCCTCCAGCTCGAACACCGTGCGGAGGTACATCTCGGTCGTGTCGATGAGATCGTTCACAGGCACTCCTCGTCTCCTGCCCGATCGTACGGGGGCCGCGCCGCGGGCCCGGTCCACCCGACGGGTGGTCCGCAGGCCGGGTGCAGACGCCGCGGCGGCCCGGACGCGGCGGTAGCGTCGCCCTCATGAGCGACTCGGTCGCCGTCGTCTGGGACGACGCACTGCTCGGCTACACGATGGGCGGCGACCACCCGTTGCACCCGGTCCGGCTCGACCTGACCATGCGGCTGGCCGACTCCCTCGGCGTGCTCGCAGGCGACCGGCTGCAGGTCATCAAGCCCACCCCCGCCGACGTCGAGCTGCTCACCCTCGTGCACGACCCCGCCTACCTCGAGGCGGTCAAGCGGGCGCCGGCCGACCCGGGCGTCGGGCACGGCCTGGGTACGCCCGACAACCCGATCTTCGAGGGCATGTACGACGCGGCGGCGCTGATCGCCGGTGGCAGCGTGCTCGCCGCCCGGCAGGTGCACGAGGGCGCCGCGCAGCACGCGGTCAACATCTCCGGGGGCCTGCACCACGCGATGCACGACTCGGCGTCCGGGTTCTGCGTGTTCAACGACGCCGCCATCGCGATCGCCTGGCTGCTGCGGCAGGGCTACGAGCGGATCGCCTACGTCGACCTCGACGTCCACCACGGTGACGGCGTCCAGGCCGCCTTCTACGACGACCCGCGGGTGCTGACGGTGAGCATCCACCAGACCCCGCTGACCCTCTTCCCCGGCACCGGCTACCCGGAGGAGACCGGCGACCCGGAGAAGGCGTGCGGCAGCGCGGTGAACCTCGCGCTGCCCAACGGCACCGACGACTCGGGCTGGCTGCGTGCCTTCGCCGCCGTCGTCCCCAGCGTGGTGCGCGCCTTCCGGCCGCAGCTGCTGGTCACCCAGTGCGGCTGCGACGCCCACCACGAGGACCCGCTGGCCGACCTGGCCCTCACCGTCGACGGTCAGCGGGCCAGCTACCGCGCGGTGCACGAGCTCGCGCACGAGGTCTGCGACGGCCGCTGGGTCGCCCTGGGCGGCGGCGGCTACGGGCTGGTCCGCTGCGTGCCGCGCGCGTGGACCCACCTGCTCGCCGAGGCCGGCGGGCGGCCGCTGGACCCGAACACGGAGATCCCGCAGTCGTGGCGGGACGACGTCGTCCGCCGGGGGTTGCGCGACCGGCCGCCGACGCACATGACCGAGGGCGGTTACACCGGCTTCGCGCAGTGGGACCCGTTCACCGAGTCCCGCGTCGACCGCGCGATCACGCGCACCCGGCGCGCGGCGTTCCCCTTCTTCGGCCTCGACCCGGACGACCCGCGTGACTGACGAAGGACCCCTCCGCCCCCCACCGCCCGCAAGCTCGCGGCGGGACCCTGCGGAGGGGCCGCCTCCGGTTCCCTCACCAGCGCCGCCGCCGCACTGGGAGGCCGACATCGTCGCGGCGGACGGCGGCACCGTGCACCTGCGCCCGATCTGCCCCGAGGACGCCGACGGGCTGGTCGGCCTGATGGACCGCAGCTCGGAGCAGACCCGCTACTTCCGGTTCTTCGGCCCGATGAAGCGGCTCTCGGCCAAGGACCTGCACCGGTTCTCCCACGTCGACCACGTCAACCGGGTCGCGTTCGTGCTGCTGCTCGGCGACCAGCTGATCGGGGTCGGCCGGTACGACCGGATGCCGGGCACCGACGAAGCGGAGGTCGCGTTCCTCATCGAGGACGCCCACCAGGGCCGCGGGCTGGGCTCGGTGCTGCTCGAGCACCTTGCGGCCGCCGCCCGGGAGCGCGGCATCCAGCGCTTCGTCGCCGAGGTGCTCGCGCAGAACAGCCGGATGGTGCGGGTCTTCCTCGACGCCGGCTACCAGGCCACCCGCTCCTACGAGGACGGCGTGGTGCACCTGACCTTTCCGATCGCCCAGAGCGAGACCGCGCTCGCCGTGGCCTACGAGCGCGAGCAGCGCAGCGAGTCGCGCTCCATCGCCCGGCTGCTCACCCCGACCTCGGTCGCCGTCGTCGGGGCCAGCAACGACGAGGGCAAGATCGGCAACGCGCTGCTGCGGCACCTGCTCGGCTACGGGTTCGCCGGGCCCGTCTACCCGGTCAACCCCGGGGTCCGGCACGTCCGGGGCGTGCCCGCCTACCCCGACATCGAGTCGATCCCCGGGGACGTCGACCTCGCCGTGGTGGCGGTGCCGGCGGAGGAGGTCGCCGGCGTGGTGGAGGCCTGCCGGCGCAAGCAGGTCCGCGGGCTGGTCGTCGTCTCCGGCGGGTTCGGCGAGACCGGCCCGGACGGGCGGACGGCGGAGGCCGCGCTGGTGCGCAGCGCCCGCGCCTCCGGCATGCGGGTCGTCGGCCCCAACTGCCTCGGCATCGTCAACACCGACCCCGAGGTGCGGCTCAACGCGAGCCTCGCGCCGATGGTGCCGGGCCGGGGACGGGTCGGCTTCTTCGCCCAGTCGGGGGCGCTCGGCGTGGCGCTGCTCGAGCGCGCGCGGGCGCGCAACCTGGGGTTGTCCACCTTCGTCTCGGCCGGCAACCGCGCCGACGTCAGCGGCAACGACCTGCTGCAGTACTGGTCCACCGACCCGGCGACCGAGGTGGTGCTGCTGCACCTGGAGAGCTTCGGCAACCCGCGCAAGTTCGCCCGGCTGGCCCGCCGGATCGGCCGGATGAAGCCGGTGGTCGCGGTGAAGAGCGGCCGGCACGTGGGCGTCGCCCCGGGGCTGGCCGGCACCTCGGTCGCGGTGCCCGAGCAGTCGGTGGCCGCGCTGTTCGCCTCGGCCGGCGTCATCCGCGTCGAGACGGTCGCGCAGCTCTTCGACGTCGGCACGCTGCTGGCCCACCAGCCGCTGCCCGAGGGCGACCGGGTGGCGATCGTGGGCAACTCGACGGCGATGGGCGTGCTGGTCGCTGACTCCGTCCTGGAGGAGGGGCTCGAGCTGGCGCACGAGGCGCCCGTGGACGTCGGGGCGGCCGCCGGCCCCGCAGAGTTCGCCGCGGCGCTGCGGACGGCGGTCGACGACGAGCGGGTCGACGCGGTCGTCGCCGTCTTCCTGCCACCGCTGATGCACGGCTCCGGGGAGTTCGGGCCGGTGCTGCGCGAGGTGGCCCGCGACTCGGCCAAGCCGATCGTCGCGAGCTTCCTCTCCGCCGAGGGCGTCCCCGCCGACCTCGCCGTCCTCGACGAGCACGGCATGCCGTCGCGCGGGTCGGTGCCCTCCTTCTCGACGCCGGAGCGCGCGGTGATCGCGCTGGCCAAGACGGCGCAGTACGCGCGGTGGCGGCGGCGCCCGGTCGGGACCGTGCCCGAACTGCCGGACGTCGACGAGGTGACCGCACGGACCCTCGTGTCGGGGGTGCTCGCCGAGAGCCCCGACGGCCGGGAGCTCGCCGACGAGGAGGCCCTGGCGCTGCTGGCCGCCTACCGGGTCCCGCTGCTCGGCACCCGCCGGGTGACCACGGTGGAGGAGGCGGTCGCGGCGGCGGAGGAGATCGGGTACCCGGTGGTGCTCAAGAGCACCGCGCCGTGGCTGCGGCACCGCACCGACCTCGGCGGCGTGCGGCTGGACCTGCCCGACGCGGCCGCGGTGCGCGCGGCGTTCACCGCGATCCCGGCCGGCGATCCGATGATCCTCCAGGAGATGGCCGCGCCCGGGGTGGCCACCGTGGTGGAGATCCTCGACGACCCCTCGTTCGGGGCCCTGGTCAGCTTCGGCCTCGGCGGGGTGGCCACCGACCTGCTCGGCGACCGCGCCTACCGGACGCTGCCGCTGACCGACCTGGACGCCGCCGAGATGGTGCGCGAACCGCGCGCCTGGCCGATGCTGGACGGCTACCGGGGCGCAGAGCCGGCCGATGTCGCCGCGCTGGAGGAGCTGCTGCTGCGGGTCGGCCGGCTGGCCGACGACCTGCCGGAGGTGCTCGGCCTCACCCTCGACCCGGTGCTCGTCGGCCCGCCGCATCCGTGGCACGGGGGACGGTCGCTGGTGGTCGCCGGCGGCACCGTGCGGGTCGGCCGGCCCACCGCGCGGGTCGAGCCGGGCCCCCGTCGCATGCGCAACGCGATGTGACCTGGCGCGGAATCAGGCCAGGTAGTCCCTGAGGGCGTCGGCGCGCTGGGGGTCGCGGAGCTTGGCCATCGTCTCGCGCTCGATCTGGCGCACCCGCTCGCGGGAGAGCCCGAACTGCTTGCCGATCTGCTCCAGCGTCCGCGGCTGGTTGCCCTCGAGGCCGAACCGGAGCATGACCACGTCGCGCTCCCGGTCGTCCAGGGTGGCCAGCACCTTGCGGACGTCGCCCTTCATCATCTGGAACGCGACGGCGTCCTCGGCGACCGCGGCGTCGGCGTCCTCGATGAAGTCACCGAGCCGGGACTCCTCGTCGGTGCCGACCGTCTGGTCCAGCGACACGAGGTCGCGGCTGTACTCCAGCAGCTCGACGACGCGCTCCTCGGGGATGTCGAGCTCGAGGCCCAGCTCCTCGGGGGTGGGCTCGCGCTCCAGCTCCTGGTGCATGCGCCGGCGGGTGCGGACCACCTTGTTGACCTGCTCGGCCAGGTGGACGGGCAGCCGGATGGTGCGACCGGAGTCGGCCATCGCGCGGGTGATGGCCTGCCGGATCCACCACGTCGCGTAGGTGGAGAACTTGAAGCCCTTGGTGTAGTCGAACTTCTCGACCGCGCGGATCAGCCCGACGTTGCCCTCCTGGATCAGGTCCAGGAACGTCATGCCGTGGCCGGTGTAGCGCTTGGCCACCGACACGACCAGCCGCAGGTTGGCCTCGAGCAGGTGCCGCTTGGCGGCCTTGCCGTCGATGGCCAGGGCCTTGTAGTCGCGCCGGTAGGCAGAGGAGAGGCCCTGCTTCTCGGCGAGCAGCCGCTCGGCGTAGAGGCCGGCCTCGATCCGCTTGGACAGTTCCACCTCCTGCTCCGCGGTGAGCAGTGCGGTCTTGCCGATGGTGTTCAGGTACACGCGCACGAGGTCGGTCGACACCAGGCCGCTGGTGTCGGGCTCGCGCCGCTTCGAGCGCGAGCGCACCCCGAGGGTGTCGGTGGGGGAAGACTGCAACAGGGTCACGGGAGGTCTTCGTCCTTGCCTAGGGTTCGGATGTCGCCGGCCGGTCGTCGTTGTCCGCCGCGGCATCCCTGCGTCGGAGAGGGTTCCGGGGATCGGATTCCCCTCGCCTGTTCTTGTTGTCCGTGTGGTACGCCGTGCACAACGGTTCGGACCGGCCCTCGTGTTCCACGAACGCCCGGTTTCCAGCAAACACACAGGCCGTGGTGTCGGTCACGCCGGGGTACCCCATGCCATGTCCTGGGACACGACACGCCGCGAAGTTCGGTTCAGACCTCCAGCAGCAGCGTCATCGGGCCCTCGTTGACCGACGAGACCCGCATCGTCGCCCGGAAGACGCCGGTCGCGACCTCGGTGCCGCGCCGGCGCAGTTCGGCGACCACCTCGTCGACCAGCGGCTCGGCCAGCTCCGCCGGCGCCGCGGCGTCCCACGACGGTCGCCGGCCCTTGCGGGTGTCGCCGTAGAGGGTGAACTGGCTGACCACCAGGACCGGCAGGCCCAGGTCGGAGACCGACACCGCACCCGCCTCGGAGGGGAACACCCGCAGCTCGGCGATCTTGCGCGCCAGCTCCCGGGCGCGGCCGGCGTCGTCCTCCCGGCCGATTCCGACCAGTGACAGCAAGCCGGGGCCGATCTCGCCGACCACGGAGCCCTCCACCGTTACAGCCGCTGTACTGACCCGGCTCACCACTGCGCGCACCTGGGCATTCTTCCGAGCGGGTCAGGAGGCCGGGTGCGGAGGGTCGTCGGCGGGGGGCACGGCAGGTGCGGACAGCATCGCGCGCAGCACGTCCTCGTCGCCGGGCCGGGTGAAGGCGCTCACCAGGTCGTCGGCGCGGAGCACGGTGGCGGCGTCGGCGAACATCAGCCCGTTGCCGCGGTGCACGGCCACCAGGACGGCGCCGCGCGGCAGTGCGAGCCCCGCGACACGGGCGCCGTCGGCGACCGACCCGCGGGCCACCGGCTCCTCGACGACGACGGCGTTGCGGGCGGCACGGCCCAGCCGGTGGATGGCCGCCCGCATGGCCATCCGCCAGCCGCGGACCAGGTCGGAGCTGGCCACGATGCCGACGACCCGCATCTCCGAGTCCAGCACGGGGACCCAGCCGCCGCGGCTGGTCGCGACGGCGTCGACGGCGGCGTCGAGGGCGGCGTCGACGGGAACGGTCATCGCCTCGACGTCGGCCAGCCGGCCCACGGGGGTCTCGGGACGGTCGAGGGCGAGCTCGGCGAGCCGGGGCAGCTGCAGCGACCCGAGGAAGGCGCCGTCGTCGTTCACGACGGGCGCCCCTGGCAAGCCGAGCGCGCGCAGCAAGGTGAGCCCCTGCCGGGCCGGTGTGGCGGCGGGGAGCACCAGGCGCGGGGCACCCATCACCTCGGGCAGCGCGACGGCCGCCGAGGCCGGCAGGCCGAAGGAGAACCGGTGGGCGGGGGAGTCCGCGCGGGTGCGCAGCTGGCTGCGGTAGATCGTGGTGTCACCGACCACGAGCACGGCCAGGGCGACGGCGACCATCGCGGGGGCCAGCAGCGCGAGATTGCCGGTCATCTCGGCGACCATGAGCATCACCGCGAGCGGAACGTGCGCGACCGCGCCGAAGCAGGCGATCATGCCGACGATGACGAACGGCACCGGGTCGTGCGGGGCTATCCCGGCCAGGAGCAGCAGCCGCCACACCGCGGCCCCGGTCGCGCCGCCGATGACCATGCCGGGCCCGAAGATCCCGCCGGAGCCACCGGACCCGATCGACAGGCTGGTCGCGAAAATCTTGGCGAACGGGACGGCCAGCACCACCCACAGCGGCAGGCCGAGCAGGAGGTGGCGGTCGAGCGCGACCTGGACCTGCCCGTAGCCGGTCCCCAGCACGCCCGGCACGGCCAGGCCGAGCCCGCCGACCGCCAGGCCGGCCACCGCGGGCTTGAGCCACCGCGGCCCGGGCGCGCGGCCGAACAGCTCCGTGGTCCGGTAGAAGGCGGTGACGTACAGCCGCCCGACCAGTCCGGCCGCCAGCCCGAGGACGACGTAGAAGCCGAGCTCGGCCACGTGCTGGAGCTGGAAGCCGTCGTGGTAACCGAAGATCGGGCTGAAGTCGCCGGTGATGCCGCCGAAGACGGCGTACCCGACGACCGACGCGACCAGCGAGGGGATCAGCGCCTCCACCTCGACGTCGTCCCGGTAGAGGAGCTCCGCGCCGAGGATGGCCCCGCCGAGCGGCGCCCGGAAGATCGCCGCGATGCCGGAGGCGATGCCCGCGGAGACGGCGATCCGGCTGTCGGCCGGTGTCAGGTTCAGGGCCCGGGCCAGGATCGAGCCGAAGCTCGCCGAGATCTGCGCGGTCGGGCCCTCGCGGCCGCCGGAGCCGCCGGAGCCGATGGTGACCGCGGACGCGACGATCTTCACCAGGGTCACCCGGGGCCGGGTGCCCTTCGGGTTCGTGTGCACCGCGCGGATGGCGGCGTCGGTGCCGTGCCCCTCCGCCTCGGGCGCCAGGCCGAAGACCAGGAGCCCCGAGACCAGTCCGCCGAGCGCGACCACCAGCGGGATCGCCCACGGCCGGGGGAAGCCGCTGGCCGGATGCGTCCCGCCCTCCCCGGCGGTGGTGGCCGGTGAGTGGCCGCCCAGCCAGCCGAGGACGTAGTGGGTCGCCAGGTGCAGCGCCTCGTAGAACAGGACGGCGCCCAGCCCGGCGACGATGCCGATGAGGATGCCGAGCAGCAGCCACTTGCGGATATACGGCGCGGTACGCAGTCCCGACAGCCACCGGCCGGTGCGGCGCCGGGTGCCCAGTTCCAGGCCGCGCAGCCGGCCGGACGGCGCCTCAGTCATCCCCGGCCCCCCAGCCGAGCGACCAGTCCTGCTCGGGCACCTCGCCGGCCGCGTCGGCGAACATCCGCAGCGTCGCGACCAGTTGCTCCCGCTCGCGCGCCGACATCCGGGCGACGATGGCCTGCACGTCGCGACGGCGTCGCTGGGTCACCGCGGCGACCAGGTCGCGGCCGGCGGCCGAGATGCTCACCCGGACGGTCCTCCGGTCGCTGCTCAGACGCTGCCGGTGGACCAGGCCCTTGCGCACCAGCCGGTCGCACATCCGGGTCGCCGTGGAGGCGGTGACGTCGAGATAGCCGGCCAGGTCGACCACGCGCTGCGGCCCCCGGGACGCGAGGACGACGAGGGCGCGGTACTGCGCCAGGGTGACCTCGTCGCCCGCTGCGCCGAGGGACCGTGCGGCCATGGCGACCAGCGCGCGGCTGGCGCCCACCACCGCGTCGACGACCGGCTGGGATCGGGCCTCATCGGCCGGCAGCCCGCGCGCAGATGTGTTCACACGGACATGATTGCACTGTGCATGCTTCATGGCCTCGGGGCCCGCATCTGCGCGCGGCCCCGCCCGGCACGGGGCGTTCCTCAGGCGACGACGGCGAAACCGCCTGTCCAGGGGATCTTCTCGGCGGCGGCCAGGCTGATCTGCAGGAAGCCCAGCGCCTCCAGCTCGCGGGCCCGGCGCAGCGAGCCGGCGTCGATCGCGCGCAGCCCGCCGGCGGTGACGATCCCGGCGAGCAGCGACTTCGCGTCGGCGTCGTCGCCGGCGAGGAGGACCGTCGTGGGCTGATCGCCCACCTTGCCGGAGGCCAGCGTGGCGGCGAAGTTGGTGTTGAACGCCTTGATGACGCGGGACTGGGGCAGCGCCGCGGCGAGCTCGGCGGCGCCGGACCCGTCGGCGGGGACGACGAGGGAGTCGAAGGTCTCGAAGTTCACCGGGTTGGTGATGTCGACGACGACCTTGCCGGCGAGCTGCGCACCCCGCTGCGCGACGATGCCGGCGACGGCGCCGTAGGGGACGGCGAGGATCACGACGTCGCCGGTGATCGGCTTGTCCGTGTCGTCGCTGCCGAACAGCTCCACCGTGTTGCCACCCTTGCCGACGACGCCTGCGATCGCGGGGCCCATGTTTCCGGTGCCGAGGATGCTCACGTGTGCCATGACGGATCTCCTGTCGTGGGGACTGTGGTGTTGTGACGAGTTCGCGATGCTCTCGGAGGCGCCCGGCCGAACGCTGCGGATGACCGAGCTCGCGCGGCAGACCGACGCGACCCTGTCCCGGCTCTCGCACGTGGTCACCCGCCACCAGGGGCGTGCGCTGGTGGAGCGCTTCCCGTGCCCGGAAGACGGCCGGGCCACGAACGTACGGCTCTCGGCCGTGGGATGGGGGAAGGTTCCCGTCGTCGGCGACAGAAAGCGGTTCCGGCCGGATGGCCGGGTCCCGCCGTCAGGCCGGGTGTACGGCACGATCTCCGGTGTGCCAGATCCCCGTATCGCCCAGGACGCCGCCGCCGACGAGCTGCTGGGCCGCGACCCGCTCGCGCTGCTGATCGGGATGCTGCTCGACCAGCACGTGTCATGGGGAACAGTGGACGACGCCCGGGTCCCTCATCGCTCACGGTCAGCCGGGCGGGACATCCCCGAAAGAGCCGTGCCGCCCTGCTCCGGCTGCGAACCGGGCGGCGCCGGTCCGCGTCTCGGTCGCAAGGGGCAGCTGGCCGTGGGCGTACTCCGACAGGAGGGCGGCCTGCTCGTCCAGTCCTTCGGCGTCGAGCACCGACGCGCGGTCGCTGCGCAGGCACACCTGCGGAAAGGCAGCCAGCTGTCGGGCCAGGTCCTGCGCCGACGCCAGTGCCTGGCCGGCCGGGACCGCGCGGTTCGCGAGCCCGAACGACAGCGCCTCCTGGGCGTCGACCGGCCGGCCGGTGAGGATGAGGTCCATCGCCCGCGACGTGCCGATGAGCCGCGGCAGGCGCACGGTCCCGCCGTCGATCAGGGGCACCCCCCAGCGCCGGCAGAACACCCCGAACACCGCGGTCTCGTCGGCCACCCGCATGTCGCACCACAGCGCGAGCTCGAGGCCCCCGGCGACGGCGTAGCCCGAGACGGCGGCGATGACCGGCTTGGACAGCCGCAGGCGGCTGGCGCCCATCGGGCCGTCGCCGGTCGGCGCGGCGCGGTTGCCGCGCTCGGTCCCGAGCGCGGCCAGGTCGGCGCCGGCGCAGAACACGCCGCCCTCACCGTGCAGCACCGCGACCGCGGCGTCGTCGTCGGCGTCGAACGCGCGGAACGCGGCCGCCAGGGCGGCGGCGGTGGGCCCGTCGACGGCGTTGCGCCGCTCGGGCCGGGAGAGGAAGACGGTGGTCACCGGCCCGGACCGCTCCACCCGCACCGCGTCGGTCATCGCCTGCCCGCCCACAGCGGATCGCGCAGTGCGCGGCGCAGCACCTTGCCGACCGGCGACAGCGGGATCGTGTCGACCACGTGCACCTGCTTCGGCACCTTGTAGCCGGCGAGCCGGCTGCGGACGAGGTCGCGCAGCTCGGCCTCGGTGACGCCGGCGCCGGGGCGCACGGTGACGAATCCGGTGACGACCTCGACCCACTTCTCGTCGGGAGCACTGACGACCGCGGCGCCGGTGACCGCAGGGTGGCTGAGCAGCACCTCCTCCACCTCGCGCGGGTAGACGTTGTAGCCGCCCGTGATGATCATGTCGGAGGTGCGGTCGACGAGGGTCAGGTAGCCGCGGTCGTCGAAGCGGGCGAGGTCGCGGGTGCGGACCCAGCCGTCCGGGGTCACGGTCTCGGCGGTCAGCTCCGGTGCGTCCGCGTAGCCGCGCATCTGGAACGGCGCGCGCACCCGCAGCTCGCCGACCTCTCCGGCGGCGACCGGCGTGCCGTCCTCGGCGGTCACCGCCACCTCGGCGTCGACGGCGGGGGAACCGCAGCTGCCGAGCAGCGTCGGGTCTAGGTGGTCCCGCCGGTCGAGCACCGCGATGCACAGCGGCGCCTCGGTCTGCCCGTAGTACTGCGCGAGCCGCGGGCCCCACAGCTCCAGCACCTGCTCGACCAGAG
>Ga0206353_11506991_pt1 | contig 13550 bp, 11 predicted proteins | sample DielMetaTC5am4_FD_146436 | JGI IMG/M metagenome (GOLD analysis project Ga0206353, IMG submission 146436) | Corn rhizosphere microbial communities from Kellogg Biological Station, Michigan, USA - Diel MetaT C5am-4 (Metagenome Metatranscriptome)... | ecosystem: Host-associated > Plants > Roots >...
CAGTCGTAGTCGACCTTGCCCTCGAGGAAGTCGAGGAACAGCGGCGAGTGGTTGAGCCGCCACTTCTTGCGCCGGCCGTTGTCGAACGCCTTGCGGAACAGCTCGCGGGTTTCCTGCACGCCGAGGAAGTGCTCCTGATCGGGCGCCTTCTCGTAGGCGTAGCCGGGCGAGATCTGCATGTGGTCGACGCCGAGCTCGTCGTTGAGGTAGTCGAGCACGTCGATGACGTCCTGCGGCGTGTCGGTGTTGAAGAACGTCGTGTTGGTCATCACGCGGAAGCCGCGCGCCTGCGCCATCTTGATGGCCTCGACCGCCTGGTCGAAGACGCCGTCCTTGCAGACCGACTCGTCGTGCCGCTCGCGCAGCCCGTCGATGTGCACCATCCAGGCGAAGTACGGCGACGGCTCGAACTTGTGCAGGTGCTTGGGCAGCAGCACCGCGTTGGTGCAGAGGAACACGAACTTCTTGCGCGCGATCAGCTGCCGCACGATCTCGTCGATCTGCGGGTGCATGAGCGGCTCACCGCCGGCGATCGAGACCATCGGCGCGCCGCACTCCTCGATGGCACCGACGGCCTGCTCGACCGGCATCCGCTGCTTGAGCACGTCGTGCGGCTGCTGGATCTTGCCGCAGCCGGCGCAGTGCAGGTTGCAGGCGAACAGTGGCTCGAGCTCCACGAGCAGCGGGAACTTGTCGCGCCGCAGCACCTTTTGCTTGAGCAGATATCCCCCGAGTCGCAGGTTCTGCCGAAGAGGCATGCCCACGCTCAGCTCACCTCCTTGGGCAGGTTGAACTTCACGGTCTCGACCGCGACCGAACGTTCGGTGACGGTCACCGGGCCGAGCCCGGACAGCGCCCCGACGACGGCGTCGACGAGGTGCGGTGGTGCGGATGCGCCGGCGGTCACGCCGATGGTGCGTACGCCGTGCAGCCAGGCCGGATCGATGTGGCTGGTGTCGTCGACGAGGTAGGCCGGCACCCCCTCGCGACGCGCGACCTCCGCCAACCGCTGGGAGTTGGAGGAGTTCTCCGAACCCACGACGAGGACGAGGTCGGCGTCGCGGGCCACCTCGCGCACCGCCTGCTGCCGGTTGGACGTCGCGTAGCAGATGTCGTCGGACCGCGGCGCCTGCAGTTGCGGGAACCGCGAGCGCAGGACGTCGGCGACCTCGCTGGCCTCGTCGACGGCCAGCGTGGTCTGCATCAGGTAGGACATGCCGCCGGTCGACGGTGCGTCGACCGTCGCGGCGGCCGCGGCGTCCTCGACGAGCACGACCCGGTCGGGGGCCTCGCCGAGGGTGCCCTCGACCTCCTCGTGGCCGGCGTGGCCGATGAGGAAGACCGTGTCGCCCCGGGCGGCGAACCGCCGGGCCTCGCTGTGCACCTTCGTCACCAGCGGGCAGGTGGCGTCGATGACCGACAGGCCACGCGAGTCGGCCGTGTCGCGCACCGCCGGTGCGACGCCGTGCGCGCTGAACACGACGTTCGCCCCGGCCGGCACGTCCTCGAGCTCGTCGACGAACACCGCGCCGCGGCTCTCGAGGTCGGCGACGACGTGCGCGTTGTGCACGATCTGCTTGCGCACGTAGACCGGTGCGCCGTAGCGCTCCAGCGCGCGCTCCACGATCTGGATGGCCCGCTCGACCCCGGCGCAGAACGACCGCGGCCCGGCGAGCAGCACGGTGCGCGCGGCGGCGGCGTCGGCCCAGTCGACCAGGGCGGCGCCGACCTCCCGCAGGCTGCGCAGTGCGGCCAGGCTGGTGCGCACGGTGTCGCGGCTGACCAGCGGGTGCGCGCCGTTGTCGACGACCGCGCGTACGACGGCGACCGGCCGGCCGCCCGCACCGAGGGCCAGCTCGTAGGACTCCATGTCGACCGCGAGCGCGTCGCGGCCCAGCCGCACTCGCTCCGCACCGGTGACCACATGGTCGGCGGTGAGGATCGGGCCGACGTGCACCCGCAGCCCGCGCCGGCGCAGCGCACCGGCCAGCAGGTCGGCCGACGGGCAGGCGAGCGCCTCCCCCGACTCGCTGCGCACCTCGCTCGCCACGACGAGGTCGCCCGGCTCGAGCTCGTCGCGCAACCCGCCGCACAGGCCGGTGATGGCCAGCGCGTCGAAGCGGGAGGCGCCGAGGGTGCGGGCGAGCTTCGCGGCCTTGCGCACGCCCATGCCGCTCTTGAGCACCTGGGAGCCCTGGAGGCCGCGGCGTACGGCACGTGCCTCCAACGACAGCGCGGTGGCGACGACCAGCGACGACGGCTCGGGCGCCGAGCGGCGCAGGAGCCGCGACGGCTTGGCTACCGATCGCCGGGACGGGCGCATCATCGGCCCTTCCTCTCCTCGTCGAGCCGCACGCTCTGTTCCTTCGTTCGCGCGCCGAGCCGCACGCTCTGTTCCTTCGTTCGCGCGCCGAGCCGCACGCTCTGTTCCTTCGTTCGCGCGCCGAGCCGCACGAACCGGCCGAGGGCGTTGATGGGGAAGACCAGCCGGTACAGGTGGTAGTTGATGTAGAAGTCGCCGGGGAACCCGGTGCCGGTGAACTGCGGCTCGTCCCAGGTGCCCTCGCGGGTCTGGTGGTCCGCAAGCCAGCGGATGCCTCGATCGGTCGCCTCGTCGTCGTGCGCACCCGCGGCGAGCAGTGCCAGCAGCGCCCACGCGGTCTGCGAGGCGGTCGAGTCGCCGCGCCCGATCCAGTCGGGGTCGACGTAGGAGCGCATGTCCTCGCCCCAGCCGCCGTCGTCGTTCTGGTGCCGCACCAGCCACTCGACGGCGCGGCGGATCTGCGGCGCGTCGCCGGGCAGGCCCGCGGCGACGAGCGCGGGCACGACTGCGCCGGTGCCGTAGACGTAGTTGGCGCCCCAGCGGCCGAACCACGAGCCGTCGGGCTCCTGGTGGTCGAGCAACCACGCGACGCCGCGGCGTGCCGCCTGGCTGCCGGCGCGCCCTTCGGCCGCGAGCATCTCGACGATGTGCGCGGTGACGTCGGCCGACGGCGGGTCGATGACCTCACCGAAGTCGCAGAACGGCAGCCGGGTCGCGATCTTGCGGGTGTTGTCGGCGTCGAAGGCGCCCCAGCCGCCGTCGCGCGACTGCATGCCGACGGTCCAGTCGATCCCGCGGTCGATGGCGGGACGCAGGTCGGGCGCGTCGACCTGGCGCAGCGCGAGGACGACCTCGGCGGTGTCGTCGGTGTCGGGGTAGAGGTCGTTGGCGAACTCGAACGCCCACCCGCCCGGTGCGAGATCCGGACGCTTGACCGCCCAGTCGCCCGCGACGGTGATCTCCTCGTCGAGGATCCATCGCGCCGCCCGGACCATCGCCGGGTCGTCTCCCGGGACGCCGGCGTCGGCCAGCGCGTTGATCGCCAGCGCGGTGTCCCACACCGGGGACTGGCACGCCTCGAGCCGGACGACCCAGCCCTCGGGCGTCTGCTCGCGGATCGTGAACCCGTCGAGGCCGGTAAGCCCGGCGCGCATCGCCGGGTGGTCGAGCGAGTAGCCCATGAGGTGCAGCGCGAGCAGGGAGTAGACCCACGGCGGCTGGATGCCGCCCCACCCGCCGTCGGCTTCCTGCCGGGCGAGGATCCACTCGGTGGCGCGGCGCATCGCGAGGCGGCGGAACGGGTGCACCGGCAGCCGGTGGTAGGCGTGCAGCAGCCGGTCGAGCGTGCCGAAGGGCCCGGTGGCCGCCGGCCGCTCCTCGCCGGTGAGCAGCTCGTCGATGTCGAACGGCAGCGGCCGCTGGGGGCGCAGTGCGTTGACGATCGTGAGCGGCACGATCGTCTGCCGCGCCCAGCAGGCGAAGTCGTAGACATTGAGCGGGAACCATGACGGCAGGAAGATCATCTCCGGCGGGAGCACCGGCAGGTCGGCCCAGTCCCACCGGCCGACGGTCGCGAGCCAGATGCGGGTGAAGACCCGGCTGCGTTCGACACCGCCGTTGGCCCGGACCCACGACGAGGCCGCCAGCATGTGCGGCTCCTGCGGGCCGTCGCCGGCGAGGCGCAGCGCCACGTAGGCCTCGATCGTCGTCGAGAGCTCGGCCGGCCCGCCGTAGAACGACGCCCAGGTGCCGTCGGGTCGCTGCTGCGAACGGATCCAGCGCGCCGACTCCTCGGTGCGCTGCGGCTCGAGGATGCCGAGGAAGTGGCGCAGCAGCATGTCCTCGGCGTCCATCGTGACGTTGGTCTCGAGCTCGCCCTTCCACCAGCCGGCGGCGTCCTGCAGCGACAGCAGGTGGTCGCGGGCTCGCTCGAGCGTCATCCGCGCGACGTCGAGGGTGTCGGCCTCGACGCGCAGGTCGTCACGGGTGCGCTGCGGTGCGGGGCGATCTGCAGCGAGGGTCAATTCAGGACTCCCGGGTGGTCACGAATCGGGCGACTGTGCCGAGCTCGTCGCGCACGGGATCGGGCATGTCGAGCAGCCGCAGCCGGGACAGCGCCTCGTCCAGCTGCCGCCGCGCCTCCGTCACGGTCCAGGCGCGACCGCCGGCCTCCTCGACCAGGCCGGCCATGCGCACGAGGTCGTCCTCGTCGTGCGGCCGCTCGTCGCCGAGCATCCGGGCCAGCTCCTGGGCCGCGCTGCCGCCGGCGTTGACGGCGACGACGACCGGCACCGACTTCTTGCGCGAGCGCAGGTCGGACAGCACCGGCTTCCCGGTCACCGACGGGTCACCCCAGATGCCGAGCAGGTCGTCGACCAGCTGGAAGGCGAGGCCGAGGTGCGCGCCGTAGGCCGCCAGCCCGTCGACCAGCGCGGCCGGGGCGCCGGCGAGCTCGGCGCCGATCGACGCGGCGCAGGCGAGCAGGGCGCCGGTCTTGCCGGCCTCCATCGCGAGCACCTCGTCGACGCCGACGTGGCTGCGGCTCTCGAAGGCCAGGTCGTCGACCTGGCCGGTGATGAGGTCCTGGGTGGCGATGCCGAGCCGCCGGGCAGCGGCGAGGCCTCGGTCGTTGCCGACCTCGAGCAGCGCCTGTTGTGCGAGGGCGAGCAGCGCGTCACCGGCGAGGATCGCGAGTGACGGGGAGAACGCCGTCCACGCCGTCGCGCGGTGCCGCCGCTCGGTGTCACCGTCCATCAGGTCGTCGTGCAGCAGCGAGAAGTTGTGCACCAGCTCGACGGCGACACCACCAGGTACGCCGACCTCACCGGGCGCACCGGCGGCCTCGGCCGAGAGCACGGCGAGGGCCGGGCGGACCGCCTTGCCGCCCGAGCCCGGCATCGCACTGCCGTCGGCGGCGAGCCAGCCGAGGTGGTAGCCGCTGACCAGCCGCATCTGCGGCGACAGCCCGTCGACCGCCGCGCGCAGGGCCGGCGTGGTCAGCTCCCGGCCGCGGGCCAGCGACGCCGGGACCTGAGACGGAGCGGGTAGGCCTGGGCCTTCGGAGGACATCGTCGCGGCGGTCATGACGCGACCCGGGCCGGTTCGCGGCGCCGCTGCGCGGCGAGGTGAGCGCGGGCGGCGGCGTGACCGCTGCGCACCGCGCCCTCCATCGTCGCGGGCCAGCCGGTCGCGGTCCATGCGCCCGCCAGGTAGAGGCCGGGCAGCGCGGTGGCCGGACCCGGGCGCAGCGCCGCGCTGCCCGGCGCCTGCCGGAACGTCGCGGCGCGCTCCCGGGTGACGAGGAACGACAACACACGGGCCTCCCGTGCTCGGGGGAACATCTGCTGCAGGGCCGGCTCGAACGCCTCGCGCACCTGCGCGGCCGGCCGGCCGATCCAGTCGTCGGCGGCGGACACCGACACGGCGACGTACTGCCCGGTGGCCGGGTCGAGCCCGGACGCCGCGGTGCGGTCGAACGCCCACTGCACCGGCGTACCGACGCCGGCCACGAACGGCGCGTCCATGACCGGGCGGTCGTAGACGACGTGCACGTTGACGATCGGCGAGCTGCCGAGCCGCCGCAGCGCCTCGGGGTCGGGCAACGCGCCGGCGGGCGCGAGGTCGGCGACGCTGTCCGAGGGGACCGCGAGCACGACACCGTCGGCCTCGACCGGGCCCGCGTCGGTGCCGACGACCCAGCCGGCCCCACCGAGGCCGATGCCGGTGACCCGGCGGCGCAGGTAGACGGCGACCCCCGCGGCCTCGAGCGCGCTGGTGGCCGCGTCGCCGTGCAGCCGTTGCAGGGGTACGGCGGCGTAGCCGATGTCGCCGTTGTCCGGCGACTCCAGCAGGCCGATCTGGAAGACCGTCGCGGCGAGCGCCAGCGACGCGCGGTCGGCCCGCGCGTTGAGGGTCGCGACGGTGACCAGCTCCCAGAGCGCGGCCACCGCCTGCGGGCTCTGCCTGCGCGAGGTCAGCCAGTCGCCGAACGACCGCGCGTCGACGGCCGGGTCGGTCGGGTCGACCTTGCCCAGCGCGAGCGCGGCGCGGGCGGCGCTGACCCGCTGGGCCGGCGAGAGCATCCGGTAGCGCAGCAGCGCCGGCGCGAGGTGCAGCGGTGCGGGCAGGTTGCTGCGGGTGAGCCGCCCGGTGCGACCGCGAGCCGGTTCGACGACGGGGATGTCGAGGCGCGGCTGCAGGGTCGTCAGGTGCTCGACGCCGAGCCGCTGCAGCAGCCCGCGGTAGTCGGTGCAGCAGCGCAGGAACACGTGCTGGCCGTTGTCGACGTCGATGCCGCCGAGCTCGGCGCGGCGGAACGAGTGGGTCGCTCCCCCGAGCCGCGGGCGGCCTTCGAGCAGCGTGACCGCGTGGCCGGCGTCGGCGAGGTCCAGCGCGGCGGTGATGCCGGCGAGGCCTCCCCCGACGACGACGACGCGGCTCTGGGGCTGCGCGCCGAGCTGCGGGCTCACGTGCGTGCCCCGGCGAGGCTGCGCGCGGCGACCGTCATCTTCTCCCACGCGGACAGGGACATGCGCTCGCGCAGCACGACCTCCGGGGTCTCCTCGATACGGGCCAGCAGCCGGCGGTAGATGCCGGACATCGCGGCGCAGCACGCGGCGCTGCGCCGGTCGAGCATCGGCAGGAGGCGCAGCCCGTCGGCGTACCAGGTCTCCGCCCGCGCCGCGGCGTCCTCGATGAGGTCGACGAGCCGGTCGCGAGGTCCCTCGACGGTGCCGTCGGCGGCGAGCTGCAGGTCGACGCCGAACCGGCGCAGGTCCTGCTGCGGCAGGTAGATCCGGCCGTTGCCGAGGTCCTCGCGGATGTCGCGCAGGATGTTGGTCTGCTGCAGCGCGACGCCGAGCGCATCGGCGAGCGGCGCGGCCTCGTCGTAGCGGTCGGCGCCGAAGATAGCCAGGCACAGCCGGCCGATGGAGCCGGCGACGCAGCGGCAGTAGTGCACGAGATCGTCGAACGACTCGTAGCGCACGCCGCGCACGTCCATCTCGACGCCCTCGATCAGCTCGCCGAAGGCGGGGAGCGGGATCGGGAAGCGCTTCGCCGCGTCGGCGAGCGCGACGAGCACGAGGTCGTCGGTGCGCTCGCCGACGGTGGCGAGAGCGGCCCGGGCGTCGGCGAGCAGGCGCAGCTTCTCGTCGGCCGGCAGGTCGCCGTCGCCGATGTCGTCGATGCGGCGGGCGAACGCGTAGACCGCGCTCATCGCCTGCCGCTTGTCGGTCGGCAGCAACCGGATGCCGTAGGAGAAGTTGCGCGCCTCGCGGCGGGTGACCTCCTCGCAGTGCCGGTAGGCGGCGGCGAGGTCGACGGTCGGTGCGATAGCGGTCATGCGCCGCTCCTCGCGGGCCGGTGGCGGAGGAGTACGCCGAGGGTCTCGGTCGCCACGACCCGCTTGCGCGGGCTGCGGGTGGCCGACAGCACCTCGTGGTCGGCCCGCCGGATGGCCGCGATCGCCGCGCGCCCGCCGGCGACGAATCCGGCGACGGCCAACCGGGCGGTGCCGGTGAGCGTCGCGACCAGCGGGGTCCCCTCGTCGAGCAGCGCGCCGGCGCGGTCGACCTCGAAGGCCAGGGCGGCACGCAGCCGCGGCCCGGCGACGGCGGCGGTCAGGTCGTCGTCGCTCACCCCGAAGCGGCGCAGGTCCTCCTGCGGCAGGTAGACGCGGCCGTTGCGGCGGTCCTCGCCGACGTCCTGGCAGTGCTCGACGATCTGCAACGCGGTGCACACGCGGTCGGACAGCGCGATGCGCGACGGCGTGGAAACACCGAAGATCTCGAGCACGATGTGGCCCACGGGGTCGGCCGACAGCGCGCAGTAGCCGCGCAGATCGTCGTAGGTCTCGTAGCGGTGCACGGTGAGGTCGCGCCGGTTTGCCTCGACCAGGCGCAGGAACGGCTCGCGGGACAGGCCGCACTCGCGGACGGTGGGCTGCAGCGCCCGCAGCAACGGGGTCTCCGGCTCGGCGTCCCAGACGCGGATCAGGTCCGCCTCGAACGCGTCGAGCAAGGCGGCCCGGTCGCCGCGGGCCTCGTCGCCGAGGTCGTCGACGAGGCGGGCGAAGCCGTAGACGGCGGTCAGGTGCCGGCGATAGGTCCGGGGCAGGAACCACGGTGCGACCGGGAAGTTCTCCGCACCTGCCTGCTGCAGGATCTCGGCCGGAGTGAACGGCGCCGGGTGGGCCACTCCGGCCTGTCTACTGGGAGGTTGGTCGGCCGCCGGGTCGTCGGCACCGGGCGGGGTGCACGCGGGGTCGTGGGCGACGCACGCCGTGCTGCCCGAGGCGGCCGTCGCGAGCCCGGCCGAGGACCGGTAGGGGTCGGCGGGGGGTTGCACGTGCGTGGACCTCCGATCGCTGCGGCGCCGACGGACCCTCGGCTGTGCGCCGTCTTCTAATGACGCCATCGGCGGGGAACCCCGATATCGGGGCACGCTAGTAGTGATTCGACCCGAATGCCAAGCCTTTCGTTCGGGTGTCATCACTAGACGCGGCCGTACCCGGCGTCGGAGGGACCAATCGCCATGCGAGAGGTTTTTCGGGTCTGCGGGCCTCGGAGGCCGGCTGCCGGCCCCGGTCATTAGGGTTTCAGGCGTGCGCACGGTCGTCGGCCCGACCGGCCGCGTGGTCGTCGTGGGCGCCGGTCTCGGCGGGCTGTCCGCGGCCCTCCGGCTGCTCGGCGCGGGTCGCGAGGTGACGATCCTCGAGCGCGGCGAGGCGCCGGGCGGGCGGGCCGGTCGGCTGGAGATCGACGGCTACCGGTTCGACACCGGACCGACCGTGTTGACGATGCCGGCGCTCGTCGCCGACGCGCTCGGCTGCGTCGGCGAGCGGCTCGACGACTGGCTGGAGCTGCGCCGGCTGGACCCGGCCTACCGGGCGCACTACCCCGACGGCAGCACGCTCGACGTCCGGGCATCGGTCGAGGAGACGGCCGCCGAGATCGCGCAGCTCTGCGGCCCGAGCGAGGCGGACGGCTTCCGCCGGTTCGTCGCCTTCACCCGCCGGCTGTACGACGTGGAGATGCGGACGTTCATCGACCGCAACCTCGACTCGCCGCTGTCCCTGCTGGTGCCGGACCTGGCGCGGCTGGTGGCGCTGGGCGGCTTCCGGCGGCTGGCGCCGAAGGTGGCGTCGTACCTGCACGATCCACGGACCCGGCGGCTGTTCTCGTTCCAGGCGCTGTACGCCGGGGTGTCGCCGTTCGAGGCGCTCGCCCTCTACGCGGTCATCTCCTACATGGACACCGTCGAGGGCGTCTGGTTTCCCGCCGGCGGGATCCACGCGGTGCCCGAGGCGCTGGCCGGTGCGGCGGCCAAGCACGGGGCCGACCTGCACTTCGGCTGTGCCGTGACGCAGGTCGAGGTGCGCGGCGGGCGGGCGGTCGCCGTGCACACGACCGACGGGCGGCGCTTCCCGGCCGACGTCGTGGTGCTGGCGGGCGACCGGCCGGCCGCGGTGCGCGACCTGTTGCCGGCGGCCGCCGAGCGGCCGCGGCGGCTGCGCCACTCCCCCTCCTGCTTCCTGCTGCACGTCGGCTCGTCCGCGGCCTACTCCCGCATCGCGCACCACAACGTGCACTTCGGTCGCGCCTGGCGCTCGACGTTCGACGAGCTCATCCGGCGGCGCCGGCTGCCGTCGGACCCGTCGCTGCTGGTCACCAACCCGACCCGCAGCGACCCGTCCCTCGCGCCAGCGGGCAGGCAGGCCTACTACGTGCTGGTGCCGGTGCCGCACCTCGACGGGCAGGTCGACTGGGACGTCATCGGACCGCGGTTCCGCGAGGAGGTCGTGGGCCGGCTCGAGGCGCTGGGCTACGTGGGTTTTTCCGACGCCGTCGAGGTTTCTCGTGCGGTGACGCCGGCCGACTGGCAGCGGCAGGGGCTTGCGGCGGGCTCGCCGTTCGGGGCAGCGCACACGTTCCGCCAGACCGGGCCGTTCCGGCCGGGCAACCTGCTGCTCGACAACGTGGTGCTGGCCGGGTCGGGGACCCAGCCGGGCATCGGCGTACCGATGGTGCTCGTCAGCGGCCGGCTCGCCGCCGAGCGGATCGTCGGCGGATGAGCATCTTTCGCTCGACGCGGCCGCGCACGTGAACGCGCTGGACGCGGCCGGCATCGTCGATCCGGCCCTGCGGGCGTCGTACCTCGCCTGCCGGCGCCACAACGCCGCGCACGGCCGCACCTACTACCTGGCGACGGCCCTGCTACCGCCGGAGAAGCGCCCGGCGGTGCACGCGCTCTACGCGTTCGCGCGGCATGCCGACGACATCGTCGACGACCTCGACCCGTCGCTCTCGCCGGCCCGACGAGCGTCGTCGCTCGCCGCGTGGGGCGAGCGGTTCCTGGCCGGTGACAGCTGCGGCGACCCGATCCTGCCCGCGGTGCACGACACGGTGGCGCGGTGGCGGATCCCGTTGTCGTTGTTCGACGACTTCCTCGCGTCGATGCGCATGGACCTGACCGTGTCGTCCTACGCGACGTGGGACGACCTGATGGGTTACGTGCACGGGTCGGCGGCGGTGATCGGGCTGCAGATGCTCCCGGTGCTCGGCGTACAACCGGGCTGCGAGTCGGCGGCCGAGGGCTATGCGCGCGACCTTGGGGTGGCCTTCCAGCTGACGAACTTCATCCGCGACGTCGGCGAGGACCTGCGCCGCGGGCGGGTCTACCTGCCGCAGGAGGACCTCGAGCGGTTCGGTGTCTCCAGTGCGGACCTCGCTTCGGGCCTTGTCGACGGGCGGGTGCGGCGGCTGCTGGCGTTCGAGGTCGCGCGCACCCGCGAGATCTACCGCAGCGCGCAACACGGGATCCGGTTGCTGCACCCGACGAGCCGCGACTGCATCTCGACCGCGTTGCGGCTCTACGCGGGGATCCTCGACGCGGTCGAGCGCGTCGACTACCGGGTGCTCGACCGGCGGGTCAGCGTCTCGGTGCCGCGGCGGCTGGCGGTGGCGCTGCCCGCTCTCGCCCGCGCCCGCGCCGCCCGAGCCACTCCCAGGCGCACATCGTCTGGGTGACGAGGGCGAACCCGAAGCCCAGGTCCTCGATCGGCGCCTTCGCGATGCGCGGGCCGAGGATCACGTCCGGGTTGTAGCGCACGATGTGGCGGCCGGTGAGCACGCCGTTGGTCAGCAGCTGGAACCCGAACACGATGCCGTAGGCCGTCCAGTAGGACCGGCTGGCCAGCAACCGGGTCCGCAGCACGCCGAGGTCCAGGGCAACCGTCGCGGCGACCGCAGCAGCGCTGGCAGCGGTGTAGACCGGGAGCCGCCGTGGCCCGGTCACGTCGAGTGCCTTGGAACAGCGGCGCGGGAAGCCTTCACGTCCAGTGGGGCTTCCTGGCGCGTACGGCCTCGAGCGCGAGCAGTGCGCAGGTCGGGATCGCCGCAAAGAACAGCGCCTCCTCGAGCGGCAGCCCACCGGGCGTCTCGATCCCTGTCGTCTGCGCCGGGTCGAGACTCCACCAACCGGCCTTGAACGCGGCCGCATCCCAGGCGGCAAACGCGGCGGCCACAGGGGCAATCGACGCGAGCCACCGGCCTGTCTGGCGGTAGACGCGCGACCGGGACTCCAGCGGCGCGGTGGCAGCGGCACAGCCGGCAAGTACGGCCAAGTAGGAGCCCCGCCTGAAAGCCAGGCTCTCCACTACGGCCACCTCCCCAGGTAGGAGCCCCGCCTGAACGCCGCACTCTTCACTACGGCCGCCTCCCCGGCATGTCGCGCCGGCCCGAGGCCACCACGGCCCGCGCGTCCCGCCTCGCCACCGCCCGGCTCCCCACTACGAGTGCCTCATCCACGGCCCACACTGACACCGTCCGGGTGCGCACGCCCGCTTCGGGTTGCCCGCGGTCGCGCGCCTCCTCCCGTGTCTTTCGTGAAAGTGCCGCCGGACGTGGGGCACCGATGTCACCCGGAACGGACGGAGTCTGAACTCGTCAGAGCGGATCGCAGTGCCCTGACGGCCGCCGCGGGGTCGTCTGCCTCGGTGATCGCCCGCACGACGACGGCCCTCGTAGCGCCGTTGGCGACGACGGTCTCGACCGTGCGGAGGTCGATGCCGCCGATCGCGAACCAGGGCCGCGCTGTGTCCAGGCCGCAGGCGTGCCGCAGCAAGGGCAGACCCGGCGCCGGGCGGCCCGGCTTGGTCGGCGTCGGCCAGGTCGGGCCGACGCAGAAGTAGTCGACGCCCTGCTGCACGGCCGCCTCGTCGACCTCCGCCTCGGCATGCGTCGACCGGCCGATGATGACCTCGTCGCCGAGGATCTCGCGGGCGATGGCGACGGGCAGGTCGTCCTGGCCGAGGTGGAGGATGTCGGGCTGCACGGCGTGGGCGATGTCGGCCCGGTCGTTGACGCTGAACAGCTTCCCGTGCCGTCGGCAGGCGTCCTGGAAGACCTCGGCGAAGGCGATCTCTTCCTTTGCCTCCAGGCCTTTCTCGCGGAGCTGCACGATGTCGACCCCGGCCGCAAGGACCGTGTCGAGGAAGTCGACGAGGTCACCCCGCGCCCGCCGCCCGTCGGTGCACAGGTAGAGCCGCGCGTCGGCGAGCCGCTGGCGAGCCTCCGCCCCGGTCATGCCCGGCTGCCGGATCGGGTCACCGCGTCTCCCGGGCGGCCGCGGGACGGCTCGGGAATGCTGCCGGATCGGGTCACCGCGTCTCCCGGGCGACGGCCCGGTTCGGGGGGCTGGTCGGCCCGGGCCCCGCGGCGTACGGCATCTCCGAACTCACAGCTTGCGGTGGTCCCAGGAGACGACCTTGTCGACGTGCAGCGTCATCGCCACCTGCTTGGAGGCGTAGTCGCTCATCAGCGAGCGATCGATGGTGGCGCCGCCGGCGAGGGCGTACTTGTCGTTGAGGCCTTCGACGATGTCGAGGACGACCTCGGGATCGCGGTTCAGCTCGATCACGCCGGACAGCTGCAGGCCGCGCAGGGTGTTGTAGGTGTCGCCGGTCTCGACGAGGGCGGAGTAGCGCGGGTCGCGCTCGAGGTTGCGCGCCTTCTGCGACTTGGCGTAGGTACGCATGACCGGCTCGCCGGCATCGTTGACCAGGTACCACATGCCCACCGGGTCGGGCATGCCGTCGGGCCCGATCGTGACGACGGTCATCGTCCGGCCCTCGGCGAGGAAGGTCCTGGCTTCCTCGGGGGTCATCGAGATGTCAGCGCGTGGCATGGCCGAAACCCTAGGCCCCGCCCCGAGACCCTCGACCCGC
>Ga0206353_11193312_pt1 | contig 13526 bp, 12 predicted proteins | sample DielMetaTC5am4_FD_146436 | JGI IMG/M metagenome (GOLD analysis project Ga0206353, IMG submission 146436) | Corn rhizosphere microbial communities from Kellogg Biological Station, Michigan, USA - Diel MetaT C5am-4 (Metagenome Metatranscriptome)... | ecosystem: Host-associated > Plants > Roots >...
CAGACCTTCGTCTCGGAGCTCGTCGCCGGGCCCAACCTCTCCAACGCTGTCGCGCTGAACTCCGCCTCGTTCAACGTCGCCCGCCTGATCGGCCCGGCCGTGGCCGGCCTCCTGACCGCGGCTGTCGGCGCCGGCTGGGTGTTCCTCATCAATGCGGCGACCTTCGGCGCCGTGCTGCTGTCGCTGGCCATGCTGCGACGCGACAAGCTGTACCGGACCGAGCGCGCGACGCGATCGCGGGGTGGCCTGATCGACGGCTTCCGCTACGTCCGGCGTCGTCCGGACATCCTGGTGATCCTGGTCATGGTGTTCCTGATCGGGACCTTCGGCCTGAACTTCCCGATCTTCATCTCGACCATGTCGGTGAGCGTGTTCCATCGCGGCGCCGGCGAGTACGGCCTCCTGTCATCGATCATGGCGGTCGGATCCGTGGTCGGAGCGCTCCTCTCCGCCCGGCGCGACCGGCCTCGCGTCTCGCTGCTGTTCGCCGGGGCCGCGTTCTTCGGATTCGGCTGTGCGCTGGCGGCGGTCATGCCGAGCTACTGGCTGTTCGCGATCGCCCTCATCGTCATCGGCGTCTCCGCGCAGACGCTGATGACCACCGCGAACGGCACGGTGCAGATGACGACCGACCCCAAGCTGCGCGGACGCGTGATGGCGATCTACATGGCCATCTTCATGGGCGGCACGCCGATCGGGGCGCCGATCGTGGGCTGGGTGGCCGACACGCTGGGGCCGCGCTGGGCGCTGGGCGTCGGCGCGGCGAGCGGGTTCGCTGCCGCGCTCGTCGGCGTCTTCTACCTCGTGAAGTACCGGGGGCTGCGGGTCCGCTTCACCCGGATGCGCCCGAGCGTCGTGCTCGCGCCGCGGGAGGTGCTCCGCGAGGAGCTCGAGGAGACCGAGGCTACGGCGACGCGCACGTCCTGACGCGGCTCGCCCACGCGGCGCGCGCGCGGCACGGCCCGCGTCGCGTGTCGACCCGCGACGCGGGGAGAATGGATGCGTGACCACCACCGATCTGGATGCGCTCGCCCGCCGCGCCCTCGCCCTCGCACCCGCGGAGGGCCGCGCGATTCTCGGCATCGCGGGCAGCCCGGGCTCGGGCAAGACGACCCTCGCCCGCACCGTCGCCGGCCGAGTGGAGGAACTGGCCGGCCGGGGCACCGCGGTGTATCTGCCGATGGACGGCTTCCACCTCGCCAACGCGACTCTGGATGCGCTCGGGCGCCACGACCGCAAAGGCGCCATCGACACCTTCGACGGCTGGGGCTTCGTCGCCCTCCTCGGGCGCGTCCTCGCCGAGACGGGGAACCCGGTCTACGCGCCCGCCTTCGAGCGGACCGTCGACGAGCCGGTCGCCGGTTCCATCCCCATTCCGCCGGGGACCCGCATCGTGATCGCCGAGGGCAACTACCTGCTCGTCGACGCGGATCCGTGGGCCCGCATCCGGTCGCTCCTCGCCGAGAGCTGGTTCGTGGCGACGCCGGAGGAGGAGCGGATGCGGCGGCTGGTCGACCGGCACACCCGTCACGGCCGCACCCCGGAGGCGGCGACCGCCTGGGCGCGCGACGTCGATGGCGCCAATGCCGTGCTGATCGAGGCGTCGCGCACACGCGCCACGCTCGTGGTGGACGGCTCCGGCGGGTCCACCGGGGTCAGCGATCTGGCAGCCGCGCACGCATAGCATGGAAAGATGACCTCCCCCACCCCGTCCTTCGACCGCCTGACCGTCTTCGGCGCCGACTGGTGCCGCGACTGCATCCGCTCCAAGTCCCTCCTCGAACGCCTCGGCGCCGACTACGACTACATCGACCTCGTCGCACGTCCCGAGGAGGCGGACCGCGCCCAGCAGATCAGCGGCCGGACGAACATCCCGGTGATCGTCTTCCCGGATGGACGCCACCTGGTGGAGCCGACCGATCCCGAGCTCGAGGCCGCACTCCGCGCCTGACGCCGGCAATGCGTGCGGCTGGTGGGCGCCTCCCCGCTGAATTGATCACCCAGCCGGCACAATCCCATCCAGATAACCTGTTGGACAACTGACTCGCCGCAGCGGAGAGTTGCCGATATGGACAACACACGCACCATCGGCACCATGCAGGTCTCGGCGATCGGCCTCGGCGGAATGCCCATGTCGATCGAAGGCCGGCCCGACCGCGAGCGCTCGATCAGGACCATCCACGCGGCGCTCGACGAGGGCGTCACGTTCATCGACACGGCGGACTCGTACCACCTGCACGCGGACGATGTCGGCCACAACGAGGAGCTCATCGCGGAGGCGCTGCGCACCTGGGGCGGCGACACGTCCTCCGTTCTCGTGGCCACGAAGGGCGGCCACCTTCGCCCGGGCGACGGCTCCTGGACGCAGGACGGACGGCCCGAGTACCTCAAGGAGGCCGCCGCGGCCTCCCTGCGCCGGCTCGGCGGGGATGCGATCGGGCTGTACCAGTTCCACCGTCCCGACCCCCGGGTGCCCTTCGCGGAGTCGGTCGGCGCGGTCCGCGAGCTGCTCGATGACGGCGTCATCCGGATGGCCGGGATCTCCAACGCGAACCCGCAGCAGATCCGGGAGGCCCAGGACATCCTCGGCGGCCGCCTGGCCTCGGTTCAGAACGAGTTCTCGCCCGCCTTCCGCTCGAGTGAGCCGGAGCTGCGGCTGGCCGACGAGCTCGGCATCGCCTTCCTCCCCTGGAGCCCGCTCGGCGGCATCTCGTCGGCGCGAGCGCTCGGCAGCCGCTTCGAGCCGTTCCAGGAGGTCGCGGCGGCGCGCGGGATCAGCCCCCAGGTGGTCGCGCTCGCCTGGCACCTCGCCCAGAGCCCGCAGGTCATCCCGATCCCCGGATCGTCGCGCCCCGAGACCATCCGCGACTCGGTGACCGCCGCGGAGGTGGAGCTCACCCCCGAGGAGCTCGCGCGCCTGAACGCGGCCTGACCCCCGACCGCGCGCACGACCCGGGCGAACGCCCGGGTTCGTCAGGCCGGGTCGAGCTGCGTGAGGAACGCGGCGGCGGCGGGGCTCGGCTGGTCGGCGACCGCGACGGCCACGGTCCACGCCGGAGCGCCCTGCAGGTGAACAGCCCGCAGGGCGTCCGGCCGCTTCAAGGCGAAGCTGGCGGGAACGACGGCGACGCCGAGGTTGTAGCCGACCAGGTCGAGGAGTGGGTGCACGTCGTTCACCTCCATCGCGGCGCGGTAGTCGAACCCGGCGGCCGCGAACGCGCGACGCGTGAGCGCTTGAGCACCCCATCCCTCCTGGAACCCGATCAGCGGCTCGCTGCGCAACTCATCGAGCGGGATGCTGTCCTCCGCCGCGAAGCGGTGCTCCGGGTGGCAGAGCACGAGCATGTCCTGTGTGCTCAGCCGGCGGAGGCGCACACCCGCGTGCGTGTGGCCGGTGTCGACCACCAGGGCGACATCGGCGCGACCGCCGGCGACGTCATCCACCAGCTCCTCCGACCCGGAGTAGCGCAGGCGCACCTCGACGCCGGGATTGGCCGTACGGAAGGCGGCCAGCTCGGCGGGCAGGTCGACCGAGCCGAGGCACGGCTCCGCGCCGATCGTCAGCCGGCCGCGGACCAGGCCACGGACGGCGGCGACCGCATCCCGGGCGGCAGCCGCGCTGGCGAGCGTGCGGACCGAGTCGGCGAGCAGCGCCTGACCTGCGGCCGTCAGCTCCACCCTCCTCGTGCTGCGGACGAACAGGGAGGTGCCCAGCTCGAGCTCGAGGGAGCGGATGGAGGCGGACAGCCCCGACTGCGAGATGCGGAGAAGCTCCGCCGCGCGCGTGAAGTGCCGCTCCTCGGCGACGGTGACGAAGTGCTCCAGCTGACGCAGTTCCATTCAGCGATCGTACTGCTCAATCGGGATGCACCCACAACCCAGGTGGATGAGACCTCGACAGGGGTCCGAGCAGAGATCCCGATTCAGGCGGCCGCGCCCGCGGCCGCTTCCCCGGCGCCGGGGACGGCATCGAAGTGGAACGTCCGCCGGAACCGCAGGACGAGGTCGTCCCCTCCCGCCAGTACTTCGACCGCCGGCATCCCGTCACCCAGCAATGCCCCCAGGTCGGAGAGGCCGACCCGGAACTCCAGCACCTCCTCCGGTGCGCCGATGTCGAGCCTGCGCTGCGGCTGCGGGAGGGCCGCCGGTCCCACGTCCATCACATCCACGACTTCACCGACGACGATCGCACTCACCGAGGCCTCGCCCGCATGCACGACGTACTCGGTCGCCGGCAGGCCGGCGGCCTCGTCGCGCCGGAAGGCGGCACGGAGCGTCACCGACAGTCCGTCGGCGGAGAGGACCTCGCCATCGGCGGGATCCACCGGCGCCGCCCAGCCCCAGCGCTCCAGTGCCAGCACCACGGGTTCGAGCTCCCGGCCGAGCGGTGTCAGCTCATACCCGCCGCGCACCATCGGCACGCGGCGGATCACGCCGGCCTGCTGCAATTCTTTGAGCCGGTCGCTCAGGATGTTGGTCGGAATGCGCGGCAGGCCGGTCTTCAGGTCGCTGTACCGGCGCGCGCCGCCGAGCAGGTCGCGAACGATGAGGAGTGCCCATCGCTCGCCGACCCGCTCGACCGCGCGCGCGACACCGCCGAACTGTCCGAAGCCCCGCGGGGCCCGTGCCGCCATCCGGGAGCCGGATCAGGCCTGCGCGGGAGCCTCGGCCCCGTGCTCGGCGAGGTAGGCCTCCGGGCCCTTCTCGGCCGCTTCCGGCACCATGTAGACGTACGAGAGGATGTTGCCGTCCGGGTCCTCCAGGTCGCGGGAGTACATGAACCCGTAGTCCTGAGCGGGGCGCGGCTCGAGGCCGCCCGCCTCGATGCCCTTGCCGACGAGCTCATCCACCTCGTCGCGCGAGTCCTGGCCGAGCGCGATCATGGCGCCGGCGTGCGTCTTGGTGTCGACGATCTGCTTGTCGGTGAAGGTGGCGAGGTACTCGCGCGTCAGGACCATGAAGTAGATCGTGTCGCTGAGAACCACGCAGGCGGCGTTCTCGTCGGTGAACATGGGGTTGATGCTGTAGCCGAGCGCCTCATAGAACGCTTTGGAGCGGTCGAGGTCCGTCGTGGGCATGTTGACGAAGATGTTGGTTGGCATGATGTCCCTCCGGTCAGTGGTCCGATGGCCTCAGCTTGCTCTTTGCAAGCTTACTTGTCAAGAACAAGTAAACCGCGGGAGCGCACGCCCTCGACGGACTCCCGCATCTCGGGCACCAGGGTCAGCAGGCCGGCGGCTTCGGCCGCCTCCAGCGCGTCCGCCTGCGCCGCATCCGCGCCCGTGAACCAGGATGCGATGGAGACGCCGTGGCCCGGCCGCGAGAGCACTCGGACGACGTCGCCCGCGCCGACGGTGCCGGACTTCACCACCGAGAGGTACGCACCCGGACGCCCCTCCTGCGTGAAGCGCTTGACCCACTGCGGCTCGAGCATCCGCCGCTGGAAGGTGGCGCACGGCGTCCTCGGGCAGGTCACCTCGACCACGAGCTCGTCGCCGATCGTCCAGCGTTCGCCGATCTCCGCGCCATTGACGTCGAGTCCGGCCGTCCGCAGGTTCTCCCCGAACAGCCCGGCGGGGATGGGCCTCCCGAGCTCGGCGGCCCAGAAAGCCGCGTCCTCGTCCGCATAGGCGTAGAGCGCCTTCGACGCTCCTCCGTGGTGCGCGCGGTCGGCCTGGACATCGCCGCGCACCCCGAGGGGGCGCACCCGGAGCCGTTCCGCCACCGGCCGCTTGTCGATGGCCGTCACGCCGGTCGAGCCCGAATCGGGAAGCAACTGCGTGACCCGGCACACCGCGAGAATCTCAGCCATGCGGTCAGTATCCCAGAGGGGCCGATCCGTGCCGAGGCGCGCGCTTCGTGCACTGCGCGCACATTAAGGTCGCTTCTCTCACCAGGACGCAACGATTCACCATAAACTCAGGCCCGTGGACAACCTCGATCGCAGCATCCTCGACCTGCTCCGCCAGAACGCTCGCGCGGGCTACGGCGACATCGGCTCCGTGGTGGGCCTGTCGGCCTCCGCCGTGAAGCGACGCGTGGACCGCCTGGTCGCCGATGGAGTGATCCGCGGCTTCACCATCCAGGTCGACCCGGCGATCGACGGCATGAGCACCGAAGCGTACGTCGAGCTGTTCTGCCGCGGCACCGTGTCGCCGGAGGAGCTGCTGCGCATCCTGTCCGCCGTTCCGGAGGTGGTGGACGCCGGGACCGTCACCGGGAGCGCCGACGCCATCGTCCACATCCGCTCCCGCGACATCCCGAGCCTGGAGGCGGCGCTCGAGAAGGTGCGGCTGGCGCCCAACGTGGACCACACGCGCAGCGCGATCGTGCTGTCGCGCCTGATCAACCGCGGCAACCTCTGAGCGCTCCGGCGTCGCAAATCTTCAAGAGATCCGCCGAACGAGGGATGAGACTGGCCGCATGACCACCACCGCACGAGCCGACATCCACATCGACGCCTCCCGCGAGCGCCTCTGGGAGGCGCTCACCGACCCCGACCAGATCGAGAAGTACCTGTTCGGAAGCCGGGTCTCGACGGACTGGAAGCCGGGCAGCCCGATCGTCTACCGCGGCGACTGGGAGGGCAAGCCGTACGAGGACAAGGGGACCATCCTCGAGGTCGTCCCCGGCGAGCGCCTCGTCAGCAGCTACTTCAGTCCGCTGAGCGGCAAGCCGGATGCGCCCGAGAGCTACACCACGCTGACGTACGCCCTCTCCGACGAGCCCGAGGGCGGCGAGGGTCCCGGCACCCGGGTGACCTTCACGCAGGAGCCGTGCGCCGATGAGGCGGAAGCGGAGCGACTCAGTGGCAACTGGCGGATGGTCCTCGAATCGCTGAAGTGCGTCGTCGAGGGCGACTGACGGGCGACCGACGGCGTCCTGCGAGAACATTCAGCCGGCGCTCAGCCTGCAGCGGTCCATCCCGAGCGGCAGCACGGTGAACAGTGGCACGATGGGCGCATGAAGCTGCTCGTTGTCGAAGACGATCCGGACATGGGAGGCCTCGTCCAGCGTGGCCTCGCGGCCGAGGGGTACGACGTCACCCTCGTCACCAACGGTGTGGATGCGCTGATCGCCCTCCGCGGCGACAGCTACTCGGCTGCTGCGGTCGACGTCATGCTGCCCGGGATGAGCGGATTCGAGCTGTGCCGGCACATCCGCGAGGCGTCCAATCCGATGCCGATCCTGCTGCTGACCGCGCGGGACGCCATCGAGGACCGCGTCCACGGCCTCGACTCCGGCGCCGACGACTACCTGACGAAGCCGTTCGCCTTCGCCGAGCTCGCCGCCCGCGTGCGTGCCCTGCTGCGCCGCGAGCCGACCGGGATGCGCCCACAGGTGACGGTCGGCCGGCTCACGATCGACTCGCACGAGCACCAGGCGCTCGTCTCCGGGCACGAGATGCCGCTGAGCCGCCGCGAGTTCACGCTGCTGCGGCTGTTCGCCACCAACCCGGACAAGACGCTGTCGCGCTCCGACATCCTCGAGTCGGTGTGGGGGACCACCGACAACATCGGCACGAACGTCATCGACCAGTACGTCTCCTACCTGCGGAAGAAGCTGGATGCGGCGGGCGCCGGGCTGTCGATCGTCACCGAGCGCGGCCGCGGCTACCGGTTGGACGCCCGTAACGCGGCCGACGGCAGGCGGTCCAGCGAGGGGACGGAGTCGGCGGCGAGCAACCACGACGCGGCCTCGATGCCGTGAGCTGGCTGCGGCGCCTGTCGATCACGGCGCGGATCACGATCGGGAGTCTGATCGTCGCCGCGCTGTTCGGACTGATCGCCGTCGTCATCATCCGCATCGGGGTGTCGTCGATCCTCCACAACGCCACCGTCACGCTGTTGAGCAACGATGTCGCTGCGCCCGCCCAGTCGCTGCTGACCAAGCCGACGGGGCCTTTCGATCTCCCCGGTGGGGGTCAGGAGCTCGCCATCGTCGATGCGCAGGGCTCCATCCTCTCGTCCACCATGCCGGACGGGCTGGAGGACCGCATCCACACGCTGATCCGGCTGGGCGCCGACCCGCACAGCGTCCAGGTCGGCGAGAACCACTACCTCGTCCTCACCCGGAGCGTCGCCACCCCGAACGGCGTGATGCACGTCGTCGCGGCCCGCAACGACGAGACCACGGCGCTGATCCTGGACCGCCTGACGGCAGCGCTCCTGGCGGGCGCGGGCATCCTGATCTTCGCGTTCGGCGGCGCGTCCTGGCTTCTGGCGCGCACAGCGCTCCGACCGGTCAGCAGGATGCGCGAGCAGGCCGACCGCATCGCGGGTTCCACGCCGGACGAACCCGGGCTGTTGCCCGTCGGGCCGGCGCAGGACGAGCTGTCAGAACTCGCGACGACGCTCAACGATCTGATCCTCCGCCTGCGGGCGTCGGCCGACCGCGAGCGGCAGATGGTGTCCGATGCCAGCCACGAGCTGCGCACCCCCTTGGCGGTCCTGCGGGGCCAGCTCGAGCTCGCAGAGTTGGATGCGGGGGATCCGGATGCGCTTCTGACCGACATCCGGTCGTCGCACACCACCGCGATCCGGCTCGCGCAACTGGCGAACAACCTGCTGGAGCTGTCCAGGATCGAGGCCGGCCCGTCGAGCGGGCGCATCGACTGGCGCACGCTGGTGGATGAGTTGACGGACGCCATCGACCGGGCGCGGCTTCTCGTCAGCAGTGACGACGAGGCGGCGGGGATCTCCGTCGACTTCGAGTACGACCCGCGACGGCGGCCCGATCCGGGTGCGCGCGTCGCGCTGTCACCCACGGACTTCGGCCGCATCCTGGACAACCTGCTGGGGAACGCGATCACGGCGATCCGGGCGTCTGGCGATGAGCGGCCGGAGGCCACCGTCACGGCATCGCTGGTCCTGACGCTCGACGAGAGCGGTGGAGAGGCCGCTGTTCTCACGGTGACCGACACGGGGCCGGGGATGCCGGAGGAGTTCATCCCCGTGGCGCTGGACCGGTTCACGCGGGCGGACGGGGCCCGCACCGGTCAGTCGGGTGGCGGTCTGGGGCTGGCGATCGTGGGCGCGCTCGCGGATGCGGCGGGGGGCCGCGTCGTCCTGGCGAACGGGCGGCCGTCCGGCCTGATCGTCACGGTGACGCTGCCGATCCGCCGCGACTGAGGAGGCTCCCCTCGGTCAGTGCCCGGTGCGGTCGGAGTCGACGCCGGCGTCCGGGCCCTCGTCGAGCCCGTCGAGGGCCGCCAGGTCTTCTGCATCCAGTTCGAAGTCGAAGACGGCGAGGTTCTCGGCCATGCGCTCCGGGTTGCGGGACTTCGGGATCGCGACCAGTCCGTTCTGGACGTGCCAGCGCAGGACGATCTGGCTCGGCGTCCGTCCGTGCTTCTCGGCCAGCCCAGCGAGCACCGGTTCGGCGAGGAGGTCGCCGCTGCCCCCGATGGGGCTCCACGATTCGGTCACGATACCGTGCTCGGTGTCGTATGCCCGCTGCTCCCGTCGTGGAATGGCCGGACTCAGCTGGATCTGGTTGACCGCCGGCACCACGCCGGTCTCCGCGATGATCCGGTCGAGGTGGGCCGGCTTGAAGTTCGAGACGCCGATGGCGCGCGCCTTTCCCGCCTCGCGCAACCGGATGAATGTCTCCCAGGTCGACACGTACTGGTCGCGCTGCGGCAGCGGCCAGTGGATGAGCAGCAGGTCGACATAGTCGAGGCCGAGCCTCAGGAGGCTGGCGTCGAGCCCGGAGACCGCGCGGTCGTCGCCCTGGTAGACCCCGTCGAGCTTGGTGGTCACGAACCACTGGTCGCGCGGCACACCACTCGCGGATAGCCCGCGGCCGACTCCCACCTCGTTCCCGTACTTCACCGCCGTGTCGACGTGCCGGTAGCCGATCGCCGCGGCGGCCACGACCGCCTTCTCCACCTCCGCATCGTCGAGTGGCCACGTCCCCAGGCCGAGTTGAGGGATGCGGCCCCCGCCGTCGAGCGCGAGCGAAGGGATGGATGCGGTCCTGTCCGTCACGGTACGTGCCTTTCTCTTCGGGGCGAGCGTGTTCTAGATGACCTCGTCGGAGAGGTGGCTGGGGTTGCCGAAGCGATGGTTGGTGATCGAGATCGCCTGCTCGTGGAGGAAGGTCAGCAGCTCGACCCTCCCGGACGGGGTGACCGGTCCGCTGTAGACCGCGACATCCGGGCTTCCGCCCAGAGCGGCGGCGAGCGCCCTCGGGTCTCCCCCGATGAGCCGGATCCGGTGGGCGCCGATCCGCCGGGAGCGGACCCTCGACAGCCAGTGCGCATCGGACTCGACGACGACCTCGACCTCGCGCTCCCGCAGCAGGGACAGCGTGCCCTTCGGGAGCGCCACCGGAGTGCTGACGGTGAAAGCCGAGCGCGCCACCGTTCCGGCGGCCATCACACGAAGGAGCTCCGGGAGGGAGCTGCCCTCGGACAGCCGTATCGCGACCGGGACGGGCCGGTAGCGGAACAGGTTCCGCTCGATGCCGAGCCCGGATACGTCCTTCACCCGGTGGTATTCGGTGGCCACAGCGATCGCGTCGCTCAACGCGGAGCGGCGGACCAGGTCGAACGACGGATAGTCCATGGACGCCTGCCCGGACTCGATGAGCTGGGACACCCGCGGCTCGAGTCCGCGCAGGTGCAGGCTGGAGCTCGAGTGACCGGCCTCCGGAACCCAGGTCCCGAGCCCCAGCAGATAGTTCGGGCCGCCGGCTTTGGTACCGGCCCCCACGGACGACCGCTTCCAGCCGCCGAACGGCTGGCGCCGCACGATGGCTCCCGTGATGCCGCGATTCACATAGAGGTTCCCCGCCTCGACGGTGTCGAGCCACAGGGCGAGCTCGCCGGAATCCAAGGAATGGAGCCCGGCGGTCAGCCCGTACTCGACGGCGTTCTGGAACCGGATCGCCTCGTCCAGGTCTCGTGCCGTCATGACGCCGAGCACCGGGCCGAAGAACTCGGTGAGGTGGAAATACGATCCGGGCTGCACCCCGGTCCGGATGCCCGGCGACCAGAGCCGTCCGGTGTCGTCCAGACGCTTCGGTTCGACGAGCCACTCCTCGCCCGCCCCGAGGGTCGTGAGAGCGTGCAGCAGCTTTCCCGTCGCGGGCTCGATGAGCGGCCCCATCTGGCTGGCCGGATCCTGCGGATAGCCGACCCGGAGGGTCGTCGTCGCATCCACGAGCTGGCTTCGGAACCGATCGGACGTGGCCACCGAACCGACGAGGATGAGGAGGCTCGCGGCCGAGCACTTCTGGCCGGCATGCCCGAAGGCACTCCTCACGATGTCCGACACGGCGAGGTCGTAGTCGGCGCTCGGCGTCACGATGATCGCGTTCTTGCCGCTCGTCTCGGCATGCAGGGGCAGATCGGGCCGCCACGAGCGGAACAGCGTGGCCGTCTCGTACGAGCCGGTCAGGATCACCTGATCGACGCGAGGGTCGGAGATCAGCTGCCGGCCGAGTTCGTTCTCGGGAACGTCGACCAGCGCCAGCAGCTCGCGAGGAACCCCGGCCTCCCACAGCGCCTCCACCATCACAGCGGCGGAGCGCCGTGCCTGCGGTGCCGGCTTGATGACGACGCCGCTGCCGGCCGCCAGCGCTGCCAGAACGGACCCTGAGGGGATCGCGACCGGGAAGTTCCAGGGCGGCGCGACGACGGTGAGCGACGACGGAACGAATCGCGCGCCTTGCACGGTATCGAGCTCGCGCGCCTGTGACGCGTAGTAGTGCGCGAAGTCGACCGCTTCGCTGACCTCCGGGTCGGCTTCGCCGATCGTCTTGCCGGTCTCGGCGGCCATGACCTCGATCAGCCGGTCGCGATTCGCCTCCAGCGCGTGGCCTGCGCGGTCGAGGGTCGCCGCGCGGTCGTGGCCGCTTCGCCGCCCCCACACGACCCCGGCCTGCGAGACGCTCCCGAGGATGGCGTCGAGACGGTCCGCGTCACTCACCCTCGCGGCGGCGATGGTGTCGGCACCCAGAGTCGAGGTGGCGGAGCGCGCGAGAATGCGCCGTCCCCACGCGCGGTTCGCCGCCCGTGACGGGTCGGTGTCCGGCGCATTGCGGAACGCCTCCGTCTCCGGCGCTGCGGTCGTCGGCGCAGCCGCTCCGGTCTCGGACCCGGATGCGGTCGGCGGTGGCAGCTCGATCCCGTCCGACCCCCGGGTCAGCCCGAGGACGACACTCGTCAGACCGTCGTCGGCCGGCGCCGACGTCTGGGCTGCAGCCGGACGGGTGAACGGCCGCCCGGACGCCTCCTCCCACTCCCGCGTGCGGTCCTGCTGGCGATGCGGCACCGGCGCCGCGCCTCGCGGGCCGGAGTCCGACTCCAGCTCGGTGACCGAGGCCAGGAACCGCTCGCGCTCGCGCGCGAACAGTGCCGGATCGGAGCCCAGCCGATGGATCGCCGACATGAAGTTCTCGGGGCTGGCGTTCTCCTCGAGCCGACGGATGAGGTACGAGATCGCCACGTCGAACTCGCGCGGATCCACCACGGGCGTGTAGAGCAGCAGCTCGCCGACCGTGCGCTTCACCGCCTCGGCCTGGGCGGTCGCCATCCCCAGCAGCATCTCGAAGTCGATCCGCGACGTGACCCCTCGGCGCGATGCCAGCAGCCACGCATACGCGATATCGAACAGATTGTGGCCGGCGACGCCGATCTTCACCGCATCCACGTGCTCGGGCGTCAGCGCCCAGTCGAGGACGCGCTTGTAGTTCGCATCCGTGGCCCGCTTGGTCCCGTAGGTGGCGAGCGGCCAGCCGTGGATCGCCGCATCCACCCGCTCCATCGCGAGGTTCGCGCCTTTCACGAGGCGGACCTTGACCGGGGCTCCCCCGGCGATGCGCCGCTGAGTCGCCCATTCGGTCAGGGACTGCAGGGCGTCGAGCGCATCCGGCAGGTACGCCTGGAGCACGATTCCCGCTTCCAGCCGGAGGAGCTCAGGCCGGCTGAGGATCGTCGTGAAGACGGCGACGGTGAGATCGAGGTCGCGGTACTCCTCCATGTCGAGGTTGATGAACTTCGGGGTGGGCGACGTCGCAGCGTACTCGTAGAGCGGCGTCAGCCGCTCGACCACACGTTCGACGGTCTCGTCGAACGACCACATCGAGACCTGCGACACGATCGACGACACCTTGATGGACACGTAGTCCACATCGTCACGGGCGAGCAGCGCTCGCGTCCCCTCCAGTCTGCGCAGCGCCTCCTTCTCGCCGAGCACGGCCTCCCCCAGGAGGTTCAGGTTGAGTCGCGCGCCGTGGCCCTGCGGGTCGCCGGGCGCCCGGAGCCGCGCGATCGCGGGACCGAGCTTCTCCGGGGTGGCATCCACCACCAGGTGGCCGACCATGTCACGCAGCACACGGCGTGCTATCGGGATCACCACCCACGGAAGCACGGGTCCGAAGACGCCGCCCACCCAGATCGCCAGCCGCAGATACCAGGGCAGGAACGCGGGAATGCGTCTCGCGAGGCGCTGGAGGTTGTTCCCCGCGACGAAGACGTCCTGCGGACGGGCGACACCGTCGACGAACCCCACGGCGAAATC
>Ga0206353_10841921_pt1 | contig 13432 bp, 14 predicted proteins | sample DielMetaTC5am4_FD_146436 | JGI IMG/M metagenome (GOLD analysis project Ga0206353, IMG submission 146436) | Corn rhizosphere microbial communities from Kellogg Biological Station, Michigan, USA - Diel MetaT C5am-4 (Metagenome Metatranscriptome)... | ecosystem: Host-associated > Plants > Roots >...
GGATCAGGAACCTGCCGAACGGCATGGCGACGAGGCCGGCGGGGATCGAGATGGCGGTGCGGACGGCCGGAAGGACTCGGCCGACGAGCACGAGGATCGGCCCGAACCGGGCGAATCCGCGCTCCAGCCATTCGACCTCGTGGGCGGAGACGGTGGTGATCCGGCCGTAGCGCGTTACCAGCCGCTTGAACCGGTCGTAGCCCAGCGCGCGCGCCGCCCAATACCAGGTGACCGCGCCGGTCATCGATCCGGCCGCGCCCGCCAATGCGACCCCGATCGGGTCCATCCGTCCCTGCGTCGCGATCAGGCCGCCGAGCGGCATGACCAGCTCGGAGGGGAAGATCGGCAGGAAGGTCTCGACCCACATGAGGAGGAAGATCGCTACATAGCCCCAGTGGTCGATGAACTCCGGGAGGAAGTCAGCCACGCGCGGCCGCCCTTCGCTCGATTGCATCCCAGATGAGCGCCGCCGTATCGGTGCCGTTGAACGCGTCGATGGCGACGATCCCGGTCGGCGAGGTGACGTTGATCTCGGTCAGCCACTTGCCGCCGATCACGTCGATGCCGACGAACAGCAGCCCGCGCGCCCTCAATTCCGGCCCGAGCGCCGCGCAGATCTCCCGCTCGGTGTCGGTCAGCTCGGTCTTCGCCGCCGAGCCGCCGACCGCGAGGTTGGAGCGAATCTCGCCTTCGCCGGGGATTCGGTTGATCGCTCCGGCGACCTCGCCGTCCACCAGCACGATCCGCTTGTCGCCTTCCCTGATCTCCGGAACGAAGGCCTGGACGACGTGCGGCTCGCGATAGGCGGTGTTGAACATCTCGATCAGCGAGGCGAGGTTGGCGCCGTCGCGCCCGACCTTGAACACCGCCTTGCCGGCATTGCCGTGCAGCGGCTTGACGACGATCTCTTTATGCTCGGCGAGGAACTTGCGGGTCAGCGACAGCGAGCGGGTGAGGACGGTCGGCGGCATGAAGCGGTCGAAATCGAGCACCCAGATCTTCTCCGGCGCGTTGCGGACGGAGGCCGGGTCGTTGACGACGAGAGTCCCGGGCTGGATCCGCTCGAGCAGGTGGGTCGCGGTGATGTAGGCGAGGTCGAACGGCGGGTCCTGGCGCATCAGCACCACGTCGACGTCGCGGCCGAGGTCGAGGATCGTGAAATCGCCGAAGCGGAAATGGCTTCCCTCGACCCGTCGCACCGTGACCGGGAAGGCGCCGGCCCAAAGCCGCCCCTCCGCCCAGCTCAGATCCTCGGGCCGGTAATGGTAGAGACTGTGGCCCCGCTCTTGCGCGGATAGCATGAGGGCGAAGGTCGAATCGCCGGCGAGGTTGATCCCCTCCAGCGGATCCATCTGCACGGCCACGCGCAAGCTCGTCATGCAGGCCCCCTAGGCGAGGGCGCGGCTTCTGTCACCGGGCGGTGTCCTCGCCGGAGCCCAGGGCGGCTCCGGCCTCCACCCGGGTCGAGACCGATCGGCTGATCAAAGGCTCGCCCCGTTCGGAGCGGATGACGACGGCCTGGGCGTCGCTCTGCGCGCCGGCGACGCAGGAGGCGTGGTAGGCGAGCAATTTGACGAGCTGGTCGTGCTGCTCGGCGGTCATGGCCGTCCAGGCCGCCTCCAGCGCCGAGCCTTCGCCCTTGTCGTCATAGTCGAAGCCGCCGTTCTTGCCGAGCGCGTCGAGGCCTTTCTTCGCCTCGGCGCAGAGCTGGGCCGGCACCGGCAGATCGGGCGCCGGCGGCGGCTGGGTGTCGCAGGCAGCGAGCGGGGCGATCAGGAGCAGGAGGCGTGAAGCGCGCATGTCTATCCTTGCCAGACGTTGACGAGATGGCGGGGGAGGCGGCGGGGGACGATGAACATCGCGTCGACCCTTATGTCGTCGCCGGCCCGGGCGTAGCGGTGGGCGAGCGCCTCGGCCGCGGCGGCGATCCGGCGCAGGCGATACTCGTCGAGCGCGAGCTCCGCCTCGGCCGCCGCCGAGCGCGCCTTCACCTCGACGAAGGCCAGGGTTCGGCCCCGCCGGGCGACGAGATCGACCTCGCCGACCGGAGTCCGCACCCGGCGGCCGAGGATGGTCCAGCCCTTGAGGCGAAGCCACCAGGCCGCGTAGCTCTCGGCCCGGCGGCCGCCGCGTTCGGCCCGTTCGCGAGTCATTTGAGCTCCAGCGCCCGCTCGTAGGCGCGGCGCTTCGGAACGCCTAAAGCTTCCGCCACCTCCGCGGCGGCGCGCGAAGGGGAGAGGCGCGTCATGGCTTCGGCCAACGCCGCGTCGAGGGCCTCCTCGCCCGCCGGTTCGGCTTGGCCCGGCGGCGCGACGACGATGACGATCTCGCCCTTCGGGGGTGCGTCGGCGTAGCGCTCGGCCAGCTCCGGCAAGGTCCCGGTCACCGTCTCCTCGAAGCGCTTGCTGATCTCGCGCGCGATCACCGCCTCGCGCGGGCCGAGCCCGGCCGCCAGCGCGACCAGGGTCGCGGCGAGGCGCGGCCCGCTCTCGTAGAGCACCAGGGTTGCCCGCACCGCCGCGACCTCGGCGATCGCCGTCGCCCGCGCCGCCGCCTTGGCGGGGAGGAAGCCGACGAACAGGAATCGGTCGGTCGGAAGCCCGGCCAAGGTCAGGGCGGAAATCACCGCCGAAGGGCCGGGGATGGTGGTGACGGCGATCCCCGCCGCCCGAGCCTCGCGCACCAGCTTGTAGCCGGGGTCCGAGATGAGCGGCGTGCCGGCGTCGGAGACGAGAGCGATCGCCTCGCTCGTCATCCGCGCCAGCAGTTGCGGCCGGACTCGGTCGGCATTGTGGTCGTGATAGGGGAGCATCGGCCGCCTCGCGCCGACATGGGCGAGGAGCTTCGCGGTCACCCGGCTGTCCTCGACCGCGATCGCATCGGCGGCGGCCAGGGTCGCGGCGGCGCGCGGGCTCAAATCGGAGAGATTGCCGATCGGCGTCGCCACGATGTAGAGGCCGGGGGACAATGTCTCGCTCATGAGGTGTGCGGTCATGGCAGAGCTTTCGCACCGGCGGCAAGCGCGGCGCGCCTTCCTGGCCGTCGCGGCGGGCGGGCTGTTCGCCCTGGCCGGTTGCCAATTGGTGCCGGCGCCGCGGCCCGAGCCCCCGCCCGCGCCTCAGGAAGTCCCGCCGCCGGCGCCGCCTCCGCCGCCCCAGCGGCCCGGCCTTCCGCCCGACGAGACCCGCAACCGGGTCGCCGTCCTCGTGCCGCTCTCCGGGCCCAATGCCGGAGTCGGCACCTCGATCGCCAACGCGGCGCAGCTCGCTTTGCTCGACACTGGCGGCGAGCGCATTCGGATCACCGTCTACGATACCGCCAGGGCCGGTGCGGCGGCGGCCGCGGACCAGGCGGTGGCGGAAGGAAACGGCCTGTTCCTCGGCCCGCTGCTTGCCGACGACGTCCGCGCCGTGGCGGCGATCGCCCGCCGCAACGGCGTTCCGGTCATCGCTTTTTCGAACGACGTCAGCGTCGCCGGCGACGGGGTCTATCTGATGGGGTTCACGCCCGGCCAGTCGATCAGCCGGGTCGTCTCCTACGCGCGCTCGGCCGGCGTCGACCGATTCGCCGCGGTCACGCCCGACGGCACCTACGGCAAGCGGGCGGGCCAGGCCCTGCTCGGCGCCACCCAGAAAGGCGGCGAAGTGGTCGGCATGCAGAGCTACGCCCGCGACGCCGCCAGCCTGCGCGCCGCGGTCGTGCGGGTGAGCGCGCAGGGTGCCTACGATGCCCTGCTCGTCGCCGACAACGGCCGCAATGCGGCGGCGGCCGCGGCGGCGGTCCGCGCCGGCCCGTCGCCCCGTGCCCGGATCCTCGGCACCGAACTCTGGGCCACAGAATCCGGCCTCGGCCGGACTCCGGCTTTGCGCGGCGCCTGGTACGCCTCCGTCTCGGACACGATGTTCGACCAGCTTCGTACCCGCTACCGCGCCCGCTACGGCGCGATGCCCTACCGGCTCGCCAGCCTCGGCTACGACGCGGTGCTTCTGGCGGTCAGGGTGGCGAAGGACTGGCGGATCGGCCGGGCGTTCCCGGAGCGGGCGCTGATGGACCCGGGGGGCTTCGCCGGAGTCGACGGCGCCTTCCGCTTCGGCGGCGGCGGCATCGCCGAGCGCTCGCTGGAGGTGCGCGAGGTGACCGCGGCGGGAACGACGGTCCTGTCCCCGGCGCCGCGCGGCTTCGACTAGAGAACGATCTCGGCGAGGATCCGGTCGAGCAGCAGCCGGCCGGGAGGACGGACTCGAAGCCGATCCGGGGAGCGGTCGAGCAGGCCCTGCCTTTCGAGCCGAGCCACGACCCCCCAGTCGATCCGCGCCTCGAGCCCTTCCGTCTTGATGCCTTCGCCCAGCCGAAGCCCCATCAGCAGCGTCTCGCGCGCCTGCTCCTCGGGCGTGAGCGCGGTTTCCTCAGCGAGGCCATGTCCGTTGCGGGCGAGAGCGGCGAGCCAGTTCTCGGGCTTGCGATGCCTGAGGGTGGCGAGTCCGCCGCGCCGCCCGTGCGCTCCTGGTCCGATCCCGAGGTAGGACCGGTAACGCCAGTAAGCGAGATTATGGCGGCTCTCTTCCCCAGGGCGGGCATGGTTCGAGATCTCATAGGCGGGGAGGCCAGCGGCCTCGGTCATCTCCTGGGTGAGCTCGTAGAGCGACGCGGCGTGATCCGGATCGGCCTCGGGAAGCTCCCCCTTGGCCGCGAGGGCGGCGAAGCGGGTGCCAGGTTCGATGGTGAGCTGGTAGAGCGAGAGATGGCCGGTGCCGAAGGCGAGAGCGCGCGCGAGCTGGGCCTCCCAATCCCGCCCGGTCTGCCCCGGCAGCGCATAGATGAGGTCGAAGCTGACCCGAGCGAAATGCCGCTGCGCGGTCGCCAGCGCCCCGAGGCCTTCGGCGACGTCGTGGGCTCGGCCGAGGAAGCGCAGCGCCTCGTCGTCGAGCGACTGGAGGCCGAGCGACACCCGGTTGACGCCGGCCGCGGCGAGGTCGGCGAAGCGCGCCGCCTCGACCGACGAGGGGTTGGCCTCGAGCGTGATCTCGATGCTGGGCGCAAAGCCCCAATGGCGCTCGGCGGCCTCGATCAGCGCGGCCACCGTCGCCGGCGCCATCAGCGAGGGCGTGCCTCCGCCGAAGAAGATCGAGCCCAGCGGGGTCTGCGGTCCGGCCTCCGCTTCCCAGGCCATGTCCGCAAGCAGCGCCTCGCGCCACGCCGCCTGGTCCACCGCCTCGCGGACATGGCTGTTGAAGTCGCAATAGGGGCATTTGGAGACGCAGAACGGCCAGTGGACGTAGAGGGCCAAACCGTCATTGCGAGCGGAGCGAAGCAATCCACTAGCACCGGCGCTGGAACTGGATTGCTTCGCTTCGCTCGCAATGACGAGTGTCAAAGCAGCGCCTCGACCAATTTCGCGAACGCCGCCGCCCGGTGGCTGATCCGGTGCTTTTCGGCCTGGTCCATCTCGCCGAACGTCTCCTCGCGGCCGAGGGGCTGGAACATGGGATCGTAGCCGAAGCCCCTGTCGCCGCGCGGCGGCCAGACCAGGCAGCCGTCAACCCGGCCCTCGAACCATTCGGCGTGGCCGTCCGGCCAGACCACGGCCAGAGCGCAGACGAAATGGGCGTCGCGGCTCGCTTCGGGATCGAGCGCCTGGAGCTCGTCCTCGACGCGCCGCATCGCCCGCATGAAGTCGCGGCTGCCGTCCTCGGCCTCGGCCCAGCGCGCCGAGAACAGGCCGGGACGGTCGCCGAGCGCCTCTACGCAGAGGCCACTGTCGTCGGCCAGAGCGGGGAGCCCCGAAAGATCGGCCGCCTGGCGCGCCTTCAAATCGGCATTCTCGATGAAGCTCACTCCGATCTCGTCCGGCTCGGGCAGGTCGAGCTCGGCCGCGGACACGGCTTCGAGGCCGTGAGGGGCGAGCAACTCCGCGATCTCCCGCACCTTGCCCTCATTATGGCTGGCGATGACCAGCTTTCCGGTGAACTTCCTCATCGGCCCGTCGCCCGGGCCTGGGCGGCGAAGATGTCGGCGCAGCCGATCCGGGCGAGCCGGAGCAGCCGCAGCAAGCTCTCCTCGTCGAAGCATTCGCCCTCGGCGGTCAGCTGCGCCTCGACGATCTTGTCGTCGTCGGTGAGGACGAAATTGCCGTCGGCGCCGGCGGTCGAATCCTCGTCATAATCGAGGTCGAGCACGGCCGCCCCGCCGTGGATCCCGCAGCTCACCGCCGCGACCCGCCCGCGGATCGGATCCGCGGCGAGCAATTTCTGCTCGAGCAGCCGGTCGACGGCGATCCTCAGCGCCACCCAGGCGCCCGAGATCGCCGCGGTGCGGGTGCCCCCGTCGGCCTGGATGACGTCGCAATCGAGGGTGACCTGCCGCTCGCCGAGCGCGGCGAGATCGACGACGGCGCGAAGCGACCGGCCGATCAGCCGCTGGATCTCCTGGGTCCGCCCCGATTGCTTGCCCGAGGCCGCCTCGCGCCGCCCTCGCGTATGCGTGGCGCGAGGCAGCATGCCGTATTCGGCGGTCACCCAGCCTTTGCCCTTGCCGCGAAGCCAGGAGGGGAGGCTGGTCTCGACCGAGGCGGTGCACAGCACCCGAGTGTCGCCGAACGCGACGAGGCAGCTCCCTTCGGCATGGCGGGTGAAGCCGGGCTCCATGACGATTTCCCGCATCTGGTCGGGGGCTCGGCCGGATGGGCGCATTTGTCTCTTCTCCTCGGGCTGGCGGCGGCTTTAGACAGGGGGGCGGGAAGGGTCCAGCGTGAAGGAGGAGAGGATGCGGATCGGCCTGACGCTGGCGGCGTGGAGCGTGCTCGCCGGTTGCGCGGCGGCTCCGCCCCCGCCGGCCGCCGCCCCGGTCGCGGAGGAAAGCCTCGGCCTCTCGATCAACAGCTGGGGCAAGCCGCTGTTCGACTGGACGGTGAGCGCCTCGGGCGATGCCGTCTATACCTATGCGAGGCCGACGATTCCGGCGAAATTCTTCGACTACGACCTGGTGACCAAACGCTTCCGAATCGCGGCGGCGGATCTCCAGCGGCTTCGTGCATTGCTCTCGCCCGCCCGCCGCTACCTCGGCGGGACGATTCCCTGCGAGCCGGTCATGACCGACGCCGCTTACGGCCGCATCCTGTGGGGCGAAAGGTCGGTTTCCTACAATCTCGGCTGCGCGTCGAAGGAGACCGGACCGGTCCATGACGGTCTCGGCGCCGCCCAGGACCTGATGGAGAGACTGGCCAGGGATGCGCCGGAGGCCGAGGTGAAGCCGGTCCGCGAGCCGACCGGCTGAGCGGTTGAGCGGCGGGAGCGCCCCGCCTACATCCTGTCGCCATGGCCTCGACCCCCGTCAGCGAGATCACCGAACGCGCCCGCGAGGTGTTCCGGCTTGTCGTCGAGAATTACCTGGGTTCCGGCGCTCCGGTCGGATCGCGGACCATTTCGAAGCTGCCGGGCATGGGGCTCTCGCCGGCCTCGATCCGCAACGTCATGCAGGACCTCGAGGAACTGGGCCTGCTCAGCCACCCCACACGTCCGCCGGCCGGATCCCGACCGAGAGCGGGCTTCGCCTCTTCGTCGACGGAATGATGCAGGCGGCCGAGCCCAGCGCCGAGGAGCGCGCGGCGATCGAGGCCCGGATCGAGCGGGGCGGCCCGGTCGAGGAGGCGCTTACCGCCGCCACCGCCGCCCTCTCCGGCCTCTCCGCCTGCGCCGGCATCGTTCTGGTGCCCAAGCGCGAGCCGGTGCTCCGCCAGCTGGGCTTCGTGCAGCTCTCTCCGACCCAGGCGCTGGCGGTGATGGTCGGCGCCGAAGGCTCGGTCGAGAACCGGGTCGTCGACCTGCCGCCCGGAATCACCACCTCGGCCCTCGCCGAGATCGGCAATTATGTGAGCGCCCGCCTCTCCGGCCTCACCCTCCCGGAGGCCCGGCGCCGGCTGGCCGAGGAGATAGAAAGCGGGCGAGCCGCGATCGACGACGCGGCTCGCGCCCTGATCGACAGCGGCCTCGCCATCTGGTCGGAGGACGGGACTCAAAGGCCGGTGCTGATCGTCCGGGGCCAGGCCAATCTGCTCGACACCGGCGCGGCGGCCGACCTCGATCGGGTCCGCCAGCTGCTAGAGGAGCTGGAGGGCAAGGCGGAGATCGTCCGGCTGCTCGACGCCGCGCGGGCCGGCGAGGGGATGAAGATCTTCATCGGCTCGGAGAACAAGCTGTTCGCTCTGTCCGGCTCGTCGGTGATCGCCGCCCCCTATCGCGGCCGCGAGGGAAAGGTGGTCGGAGTCGTCGGGGTGATCGGCCCGACTCGGTTGAACTATGCGCGGGTCGTACCCATGGTGGATTTCACGGCACAGGCATTATCGAGATTGATGGGATGATCGACGAACAGGAACTGAAGGACCAGGCGGAAGACGGCGCTGACGCGCCCGAGGCCGGCGAGGACGAGACCACGCCGGACCAGGATCTCATCCAGCTCGCCAAGGAGCTGGAGGAGGTGCGCCAGCACGCGCTCTACGCCCAGGCGGAGACCCAGAACGTCCGGCGCCGGCTGGAGCAGGAGAAGCAGACCGCCGCGGCCTATGCGGCGACCGGCTTCGCCCGCGACATGCTGAGCGTGAAGGACAATCTCGACCGCGCCCTCGCCGCAGTCCCCGAGGAGCTGAGGCAGGACGAGAAATTGAAGAGCCTTCTGGCCGGAATCGAGGCGACCTCGCGCGAGCTCGATTCGGTGTTCCAGCGCAACGGCGTGACCAAGGTCGAGGCGCTCGGCCAGCCGCTCGACCCGCACCGCCACCAGGCGATGGTCGAGATCCCCTCGGACGAGGCCGAGCCCGGCACGATCGTCCAGGAGATGCAGGCCGGCTACATGTTCAAGGACCGGCTGCTGCGCCCCGCCCTCGTCGGCGTCGCGAAGAAGGGCTGAGCCGGCCCGATTAGCGGCGAGGACTGGGCGGCGAAGACGGAGCGGCGGCCGTCGCGGTGGCCCGCAGGCGCGCCGGCAAGGCCCGGGCGGTCATCGGAGCCCGGGCCAGCCAGGTCGAGGCGGCGGCCTTGACCTCGTCGAGCGTGACGCTCCCCATCACCGAGTCGAACGCGGTGAGGTCGTGGATCGCCGCGGGCTCGCGAGTCCCGGCCGAGAGCATCGAGGCCCAGCCCGAATTGCGGCCGCGGACCTGCCTCATATTGGCGAGGATCGGCTGCCGCGCCCGCTCCAGCTCCTCGGCGGTGACATGGCCGGCGACCAGGTCGGCGGCGATCCGCCGGGTGGCGGCGATCACCTGCTCGAGGTCCGCCGTCGCCGTCTCGAAGCGGGCGGCAAGATAGCCCTGGTCGGCATGGTCCGGCATCGGCGTGGTGACGCTGGGCGAATAGACCTTGCCCATCGCGCCCCGTATCTCCTGCATCAGCCGGATCTGGAAGATCGCGCCGAGCAGGTCGATCGCATATTCCTCGCGGCGCCGTTCCGGGGTCGCGACGTAGGTCGGCCAGACGAGGATCGCGGCGGCCTTGTCCGCCGGCCCGCTATGATAGCCGGTCACGTCGGCGGGGAAGGTATCGGGGAAATGGCGGAACGGTCCGGGCCCCGACGGCTCCGGCCGGGCGGGGCGGGGGGGCAGCGCTCCGAAGGTCGCCGCCACCGCGGCCTTGGCATATTTCTCGTCGACGTCCCCGACGATCGTCACCTCGGCGGGCATCCCGGTCAGCGCCGGACGGAGCATCCGCTCGAAATCCTTGGCTCGCAGGGCGGCGATCTCGTCGCGCGGCGGCATCGACAGCTGGTTGGGGAACAGCGCGCGCTCGAGCGCGTCCTCGGCGGCGGTCGAGGGATCGGCGCCGATCATTCGGTAGACCATGTCGATCACGGTCGGCAGCTTGGCGTCGATGGTCGGCCGGAAGCCCGGGTCGGTCATGTAGGCGGTGAGCAGCCGAAGCTCGCCCTCGACCTGGTCGGACAACGTGGTGCTCGACAGGACGAACGCGTCGCTCTGGACCGCCATGGTGAACTTCCAGGTCGTTCCGGAGAGGGCCGATTCGATGTCGGCGTAATCCAGCTTGCCGAGGCCGATGGCGGGGAACAGGCCGGAGGCAAGCTGGGCCGCCATCCGGTCCTTCTCCTCGAGCCCGCGCTCGCCGTTGCCGAAGCGGACCCGGATCTCGACCCCGCCGGATTCGAGCGCCGTCTGCTTGAAGTTGAAGAGGGTGCCGTTGTGGAAGCGGTAGCGGACGAAGCCGGGATCCCGGACTTTCTCCGTCTTGTCGACATGGCCCTTCTTGCCGAAATCCCAATAGGGCCAGTCCGAAGTCTTGCGGTCGGCATAGGCGGTCAGCGGCTCCGCTTTCTCGTCCGCCTGCCACGCCGCCAGCAGCGCCTCGCGCTCGATCGGGACCGAGCCGCTCGCGGCGAGCATCGGGCCGCTCCCCGACCAGTCGCGGGCGAACGCCTGCTTGATGTCGGCGGCGGTCGTGCCGTCGGTCACCAGGTTCAGGATTCGAAGGCCCTCGCTCGGGTTGGGAAGATGATAGCCGCCCAGCTCGCTCTGGACGATGCTGTCGGCCAGACCGACGGTGGTGCGCGCGTCGACCTGGTAGACCGCGGCATTGAGGGAGGCGCGCTGCTGAGCGATCGCGGCGCTGACCTCCGTCTCGGTCGGCCCGTCCTTCGCGAATCGGCGAAGCTCGTCCTGGCCCTCCTTCAACGCCTCCTTCCACTTGCCGTCCGCGGGGGCGACCGCCAGGCAGGTGACGACCGCGTCGGGCAGGTCGCGGTTGATGAGGAAGCCGCTGCCCAGGGCGGCCGACCCGGCCTGCAGCGAGCGCCGCTGGATCCGTGCGTTGAGGATGTCGGTCCAGAGCTGCGAATAGGTCGTCCTCCGCTCGCGCTCCAGCGAATAGCCGCGCGGCTCCGGCGCGCTGGTCCGGCAGGCGCTGACAGCGGTCGGAAAGCTGGGGTCGCTCATCGTCAGCGCCCGGAAACCCGTCTCGACCGGCATGCCCTGTTCGGGCCGCGCCGGTGCCGGACCCTCGGCGCGCCAGCTTCCGAACGCCGCTTCGGCGGCTTGCAGCAAGGCTTCGGCGGGAGCGTCGCCGACGATCACCAGGGTGGCGTTCTCCGGCCGGTACCAGCGGTCGTGAAACGCCTTGAGGCCGGCCACGGTCGCGCCCTTCACCGAGTCCTCGGTCCCGCCGGGCTCCCGGTTCGCCGAGCGGGCGCCGGGGAGCTGGAAGCGGGAAATCTCCTGCTGGAGCAAGCTCAGCGGAGTCCGTCGCTCGCGCAGCTCCGAGAGGACGACGCCTCGCTCCGCGCCCACGGTCTCGGGCGTGAACAGGATTCCGTCGGCCGCGCCGCGCATCCAGTCGAGCACGGTGCGAACCGCCGCCATGTCGTTCTTCGGCAGGTCGACCCGGTAGACGGTCGAGCCGAGCATGGTCACCGCATTCTGGTCGCGCCCAAGCGCCACGCCGAGGGTGCCGAAGCGGTTGTCGAGCACCCCGGTCGGCGCCTGGCGGGTCGAGCGGAACGCCATATGCTCGATGAAATGGGCGTAGCCGAGCTCGTCCTCGCGCTCCACATAGCTGCCGACGTTGAAGGCGAGGCGGATCGAGACGGCGCCTCCCGGCACCACGTTCGGCATGATCGCGTAATGGAGGCCGTTCGAAAGCGTGCCGAGCTTCAGCGCCGGATCTGGCGCCACCGCGGCATCGGCCGGAATCGGCTTGTCGGCCAGGGCCGCCGAGGCACCGACCGTCAAAGCCGCCGCGGCGGCCGCGGCGAACAGCCCGCGTCTCATTTACCCCTCCCGAATTCGTCAGCTAGGCCAAGCACATAGCGGTTCAAGCCGGTTCCTGTCGAGCCTTTTGCAGCGGTCAGACATCCTCCTGCACCATGTCGATTTCGCGCACCCGGCGCCGCTGCCGGGCCTGGTCGACGAGGGTGCGCAGGCGTTCGCGGCGGGCCTCGGCCTGCTCGACATAGGGAATGACGAGCGGCGCGGCGCGGGTCGTCTCGTCGCTCGAGAGGAGGCTGATCGTGCCGATCCCGGCCCATTGATTGACCAGACTGTAATCGAGGCGGATGTCCTTGACCCGGTAGAGCTCGATCTCGTCGATGCTCTTGGTGAAGATGCCGCGGCGGATGATCAGCCGGTCGTTCGTCACCTCGAAGGTCGCGGCGACGAAGCGCAGCCACTGCGCCAGGACGATGATCAGCCCTACGCCCACCAGGCAGAGCAGCAAGGTCCCCCAGCCGGCGATCGTCCCCCTCAGCCAGCCCCAGGTCGAGGAGCGGAAAGAGTCGAGCGGCTGGTCCATCTGAGATCCTTTCAGTGCACGGAGCGGTTCTGACGCTCGCTCTTGGTGGCGAGCGAGAATCGCGGGTGGGGGCGGGCGAGGGCGCCGGTGACGAGGTCGGCGGCGTAGCGGCCGACGGCGGGGCCGTGCTTGAAGCCGTGGCCCGAGCCGGCGCCGACGAGAAGCACGTTCGGCCGCTCGGGATGGCGGTCGATCAGGAAATCGCCGTTGGCGCTGTTCTCATATTGGCAGACCCGCGCCTCGCTGAGCGGCCGGCCGCGCATCGCCGGGAAGCGCCGCTCCATGAACGCTCGTACCTCGGCGAGCGCGGCCGGGGAGGGGGTGCGGTCGCCCGAATCCGGGTCGATCGGCGGTCCGTGGGCGTCGTGGGCGATCTTGAAGCCGCGGCCCTCGAGGTCGGGAAAGCCGTAGAAGATGTCGCCCTGGTTGAAGTCCGCCCAGCCGGGCAGGCGGTCGGGCCCGAAGCTCTGGTCGCCCGGCCGGGGCGCGAAGAAGAACACTTCCTGGCGGGTCGGGAAGATCCGGGTGTCGAGCAGGCCGGGGAACAGCTTGCCGAGCCACGGCCCGCAGGCGAAGACGAACTGGGGCGCGGCGAGAGATGCGCCATTCCGAATGTTTAGGCGCTTGAGCGGCCCGCTTCCCCGCTCGGGAGGCTCGACCGCCGCGCATGCATATTCGCCGCCGGCCGCGACGAACTCGGCGACCAGGGTCTGGACCGAGCGCCGCGCCATCAGCGCGCCGAACTCCGGTTCGTAGACGCCGACCTCGATGTCGTCGAAATCGATCTGGGGGAATTGGCGAGCCATTGCCGGGCGGTCCAGCACCCGGGTCGGCAGCTTGAGGCGCCGGTGCACCTCGATGGTGCGGTCGACATATTCCTCGCGGGTGGGGAAGAAGAACAGGATTCCGGCGCGGTGGAAGAGCGGCAGCTCGGCCCGCGCCGACAGCGCCTTCCATTCGGCGAGCGAGTCCCAGGCCATCTTCGTATAGACTTCGTCGGCGCCGTAGCTTCCGCGGGTGAGGCGGGATTCGCCGCCCGACGAGGCGCGGGCGTGGGCCGGGCCCCAGGCATCGACCAGGGTCACCCGGCGCCCGAGCGCCTGCAGCCGGTGCGCGGTCCAGGCGCCGAACACGCCGGCGCCGAC
>Ga0206353_12037487_pt1 | contig 13415 bp, 10 predicted proteins | sample DielMetaTC5am4_FD_146436 | JGI IMG/M metagenome (GOLD analysis project Ga0206353, IMG submission 146436) | Corn rhizosphere microbial communities from Kellogg Biological Station, Michigan, USA - Diel MetaT C5am-4 (Metagenome Metatranscriptome)... | ecosystem: Host-associated > Plants > Roots >...
CGAGCAGTTCCGTGGCGGCCAGTCCAACCCCACCTACAAGCTGATCACCCCGGGGCGCTGCTACGTGCTCCGCCGCAAGCCGCCCGGCAAGCTGCTTCCGGGCGCCCACGCCGTCGACCGCGAATATCGCGTGCTCGCGGCGCTCGGCGGGCAGCGGTTTCCGGTTCCCAAGGTCCACGGGCTGTGCCTCGACGAAAGCGTCATCGGAACGGCCTTCTACGTCATGGACATGGTCGAGGGCCGAATCTTCTGGGAGGCCGATTTCCCCCAGGTGCCGCGCGAGGAACGGCCGGCTTATTTCGACGCGATGAACGACACCATCGCGCGCCTGCACCGGATCGACCCGGCGGCGGTGGGGCTGGCCGATTACGGCAAGCCGGGCAATTATTTCGAGCGCCAGATCGGCCGCTGGTCGAAGCAATATCTGGGCGACGTCGAAGCCGGGCGGGTCGCCGCGATGGACCGGCTGGTCGAATGGCTCCCGGCCCACATCCCGCCCGGCGGCGAGGACGAGACTCGCATCATCCACGGCGACTTCCGCTGCGACAACATGATCTTCGACCCTCTCGAGCCGCGAGTCCTCGCGGTTCTCGACTGGGAGCTGTCGACGCTCGGCCACCCGCTCGCCGACTTCACCTATCACCTCATGGTCTATCGGATGCCGGCCGGGGTTTCGACCGGTCTCGCCGGCCGCGACCTCGCCGCGCTCAATATCCCCAGCGAGAAGGATTACGTCGCCGCCTACTGCCGCCGGACCGGACGAGACGGCATACCGGACGTGGATTTCTACATGGCGTTCAACATGTTCCGGCTCGCCGCCATCGTCCACGGAATCAAGGGCCGTCTCGCGCGCGGCACCGCCGCCTCCGCCCATGCGGACCGAATGGCCGCCAACCTCGAGCCGCTCGCCGAGCTCGCCTGGTCGCAGGCGGTGCGGGCGGGAGCGACCTGATGGCCGACGAAGGCGCCAGGCGGCGGCTGAGGCGGGCGTTGAGGCAGATCGGGCCGGCGCGCCTCGCCGTCACCGCCGCCTTCCTTCTCCTCGCCCTTTTCGCCGCGCGTTTCTCCTGGCAGCTGCCGCTGACCGGCGACGCCGAGCGGGCGCTCTACGACATACGCTTCGTCCGCTCGGCGCCGAGAGTGGCGCAGGATCCGCGAATCGTCCTCGTCACCTACGACGACCAGACCCTGCGCCAGCTCGGCAAGCGCTCGCCGCTCGATCGGCGCCTTCTCGCCGAGACTCTGGCCGTGCTCGACTCGCTCCACCCCAGGGCGATCGGCATCGACATATTATTCGACCAGCCGCAGGCCGAGGACCCTCAGTTGCTCGCCACGTTCAAGCGGATGCGGACTCCGACCTACGTCGCCTATGCCGACGCCAGCGAGAATCCCGACCAGATCGAATATGAGCAGCAGCAATTCCTGCGCTCCTTCCTTCGCTCCGCGCGCACTCAGGCGGTTCGGCCGGCGAGCATCAAGCTCGAGCCCGATTTCGAGGACGACGTCGCCCGCCGCTGGCCGGTGCAGAAGGGCAACCTGCCGCCCGAGCTGGCCAACGCCATGGCCGGGCCGGTCCATCCCGAGTTCGCGCATTATGCGCGAAGCATCGCCTATCGGCTGCCGATCGACGCGGATCGGCCGGTTTTCGCGAATTTCGGGATCGACACGGTTCCGCTGCTCGGCGCGGCGCTCAAGGACCAGATCGAAGGCCGCTACGTCCTCATCGGCGGCAACATCAAGGACCAGGACGATTACGAGACTCCGATGAGCCGGGCCAGCGGCGGCTGGATGAAAGGGATCGAGGTCCACGCCCACATGCTCGCCCAGCAGCTGGACGGGCGCCTCCCGCCGGGAGTGCCCGGCGCGGTGCTCTGGCTCGCCGCGCTCGCGGTCGTCGCCGCGGGAGGCTTGAGCAGCCTGGTCGAGGCGCGGGGCTGGCGCTTGGCCGCACTTTTGCTGGTCCAGCTGCTGCTGTTCGCCGCCCTGCCGTTCCTGCTCCAGTCGAGGGGCGTCGACACGCTCGGCCTGCCCGCCTTCGGCTGGGGCGTCGGCTGGGCGGTCGCCTTCGGAGCGGCCGGGACGGCGGCCCGCGCCGTCGGCTCCGAGCAGCGCCGCTTCGCCCAGGCGACGCTCGGCAAATATCTGCCGCGCGACGTCGCGGCCGAGATCCTCAAGGACCCCGACCGGCTGACCCTGACGGGGGAGAAGAGGACGATCCTCGCCTTGTTCACCGATCTCGAGGATTTCACCAAGCTCAGCCACGCCATCGCGCCGGAACAATTGTCGCAGCTCCTCAACACCTATCTCGACCTCTTGAGCGAGACCGTGCTTCGCCACGGCGGAACGATCGACAAGTTCGTCGGCGACGCCGTCGTCGCCTTCTGGGGCGCGCCGATCGCCCGCCCCGACGATGCCGACCGCGCGGTGCGGGCGGCGATCGCCATGTACGAGGCCGGAGAGGAATTCCGCCGCACCGCCGCGCCGGGGCTGCCGCCGGTCGGGCGTACCCGGGTCGGCCTCCATTGCGGGCAGGCGGTGGTCGGCAATTTCGGCGGCGAGGGCCGGATCCAGTACACCGCGCTCGGCGACGGAATGAACACGGCGTCGCGGCTCGAGGGCGCCAACAAATCCCTCCATTCGACCATCCTGGTCAGCGGCGAGGCGGTGGCGGCCTCGACCCTCGACCTGTTCCGACCGCTCGGCCGGGTCGTCCTGGTCGGCCGAGCGACTCCGGTCGAGGTGTGGGAGCCGGTGCCGGGGATGGAGGCCGACCGTCGCCGGCGTCTCACCGAGCTCTGGCGACGCTTCGACGGCGGCGATGCCGGGGCGCTGGCCGAGCTGGAAAGTCTCGCCGCCGAAACGCCGGTGGATGCGGCGCTCGCCGACTTGGTGTATCGGTTGCGGATCGCCGGCCCCGGAGGTCACTTTGTTCTTGCGTCCAAATAGCTTCACCCGCGGCCTGGTCGCCGCCTGTCTCCTCGCCGCGGCGTCTGCCGCCGCCGCCGACATCCTCGTCGTCCGCTCGATCGGCCCGTCGTCCGCCAGCTACCCGCCCGGCAAAAGGCTTCCGGACAATGCGCGGTTGACCTTGAAGGCCGCCGACCAATTGATGCTGCTCGACGGCAAAGGCACGCGCATGCTGCGCGGCCCCGGCACCTTCACCGCCGGAGCCGCGCCGCAGCAGGTCGCCTCGGCTCAGCCGGTCCTGCAGCGCCGCGCCCGGATCGGCGCCGTCCGCGGCGTCGAAGGCGGTCCACTGCGGCCGCCCAGCCTGTGGCACGCCGACATCGCCCAGGACGAGACCTTCTGCCTCGCCGATCCGCCCGCCCTCACCCTCTGGCGGAGGGATACGAATGCGGCCCTGCCCCTCACCGTCACGCGAGAATCGGACGGCGCCACCCGCCGGGTCGTCTTCGAGGCCGGCGCCTCGACCGCCGCCTGGCCGGCCGACCTGCCTCTCGCCGACGGCGGCCGCTACCGACTGACCCGGCCTGACGTGGCGCAGCCGACGCTGCTCGCCTTGCGCGGCCTCGGCCGAACCCCGCCGGCGCTTCAGGACCTGGCCTCGAGCCTGATCGCCGCCGGCTGCAATGCCCAGCTCGACCTGCTCGTCGAGACGGTGCGCGCGCCCGATCGCGCCCCACGCGGCTGAGCGCCCTTTTCCGGCGCGCCCAGAACAGCTAGCGACGCGCCATGAAGATCGCGCTGTGCATGCCCGTCCACGGCGGCCTCACCAAGAGGTTCGCCCTCAGCGCGTTCAACATCCTGATCGACGCTCTCACCAACGGCGTGGTGCGGGGCGGCGAGCGGACGATCCCCGAGATCAGGCCGTTCATGGCGTCCTCGGCCGACACCGCCTTCAACCGAAACGTCCTCGCTCGCGACGCGCTGGCGTGGGGCGCGGACTTCCTCCTTTTCGCCGACGTGGACCATCATATCCCCGCCGACGGGCTCGCGCGGCTGATCGCCCTCGACAAGGAGGTAGCGGGCCTCAACTTCCGCCGTCGTGGCGAGGGCGATACGTTGCCGACGGTCGCGCGCCGGGTCGGCGACGACGTGTACGAGCCGGTGTGGACGAATGCGGAGAAGGCCCGCGCCGGCCTCGTCGAGCAGGTCGACGCGATGGGCTTCGGCTTCTGCCTCGTCGCCGCCGGCGTGTTCGCCAAATTGGAGGCGCTGGCGCTCGCCGAGGGGCGGTCGAGCGTCTGGCCGATCTTCCATTTCACCCAGATCGAGGGGGCGCTCCATTCGCTCAGCGAGGACAACGCCTTCTGCCGCAAATGCGCGGCGGCCGGAATCCCGATCTTCGTCGACCACCGTCTCTCCTTCGAATCCGCGCACATGGCCGAAATCCCTCTGATGTTCGACCCCGGCCCGCCGCCCGGCGGCATCGTTTCCACCCGCATGTCCCGCCGGTAGCATTCGTTCGTTTTCGTTTCGGCGCGGAAAGAGAATCGTTCGACGCAAAAAGCCTTTGCGCCCATGGCTTTGGAGGGTGCGCCGGGGCAGCCTCGCGGCATCCGCCAGGTCGGGGAGGGCCGCTTGCTGAACATCCTGATCGTCGAGGACGAGCCGCTGCTGGCCGACACGCTTCGCCGGCTGGTCGAGCTCAATCCGCTCTACCGAGTCACCGCGGTCGCCGAGGACAGCGCCGGCGCCCTCGTCGCGGTCGAGGAGCAGCGGCCGGACCTCGCCCTCGTCGACCTTCAGCTCGCCAATTCGACCAGCGGCTTCAGCGTTGCCGCCAAGCTCCACGAGCGCGGCGTCGCCTGCCTGTTCACCACCGGCCGAGCGCCGGGCTTCCCGCTCCCCGACCTCGCCATCGGCTGCCTCCAGAAGCCGTTCCGCGAGGAGCATCTCGTCCGCGCCCTCGCCGAGGCGGAGGACATATTGAAGGGCCGGCCGAAGGTGGTTCTCCGCCGCCGGCTGCCGGAGGAGCTTCAGCTTTATTCCGAGACGGAGGCCGAGCCCGCACCCGCCTGGACTCCGGGCGTGCGCCGCCGAACCTCGCTCGCCGCGCGCCTCTGGAAACTGGTCCGCCGCCCGTCGAGCTTCAGGAGCGCCGCCGCCTAGGGCCGGCGGGATTCCCGCCAGACCATGATGGCGAGACCGCCCGCGACGATCGCGCCGACCGCGCTCGCCCAGAGCGGTATGGTGTGGCTGCCGAAGACGACCTGGATACCCCGGATCAGCCGGAATACGTGAACGAGCGCGACCAGCGCCAGCAGGATGACGGCAAGCGTGGTGAACGGCTTCATGGCAATCTCCTCCCCGATTTATCCGAGCGCCCCTCCGGCGCCCGGAATCACTCGCCCATCGCCTTGAGCGGCGGTCCGGTGTCGCGGCGGCGGATGACGAGGTTGCGGATCTCGGTCATGTCCTCCATCGCGAAGCGAACCCCCTCCCGGCCGAGCCCGCTGTCCTTGACGCCGCCATAGGGCATGTTGTCGACCCGGTAGGACGGGACGTCGTTGATCACGACACCCCCCACTTCGAGCCGGTCCCAGGCCTCGAGCGTCTTGAACAGGTCGCGCGTGAACACACCTGCCTGTAGCCCGAACTTGCTGTCGTTCACTTCCTCCAGCGCCTCCTCGAAGCGGGAGAATTTGGAGAGGATCGCCACCGGCCCGAAGGCTTCCTCCCGGTAGAGGGTCGCGCTACGGTCGACATCCTCGAGCAGGGTCGCCTCGAGCATCGCTCCGTCGCGCTTGCCCCCGCACAGCAATTTGGCGCCCCCTTCCAACGCCGCGCGGATCCAATTGTCGAGCCGCTGCGCTTCCTTGACGTCGATCATCGGGCCGATGAACGTGTCGCGCTTGTGGGGATTGCCGGCGACCAGCGACCTGGTCTTGCCGACCAGGCGCTTCCTGAGATCGTCGTAGATGTCCTCATGGATGATGATGCGCTGGACTCCGATGCAGCTCTGGCCGGACTGGTAGAAGGCGCCGAACACGATCCGCTCGACCGCGTCGTCGAGATCGGCGTCCGCATCGACGATCACCGCGGCGTTGCCGCCGAGCTCGAGCACCACCTTCTTCTTGCCCGCCCGCGCCTTCAGGTCCCAGCCGACCGCCGGCGAGCCGGTGAAGCTCAGCAGCTTCAGCCGCTCGTCGGTGGTGAACAGGTCGGCGCCCTCGCGGTGAGCGGGGAGGATCGAGAAGGCGCCTTTGGGAAGGTTGGTCTCGGCGAGCACGTCGCCGATGATCAGCGCGCCGAGCGGCGTCCGGCTCGCCGGCTTCATCACGAACGGGCAGCCGACCGCGATCGCCGGGGCGACCTTGTGGGCGGCGAGGTTCAGCGGGAAGTTGAACGGGGAGATGAAGCTGCACGGGCCGATCGGAACGCGCTTCCAGATGCCCTGATAGCCGCGCGCGCGCGGGCTGATGTCGAGCGGCTGGACCTCGCCCGTCATCCGCACCGATTCCTCGGCGGCGATGCGGAACGTGTCGATCAGCCGGGTGACCTCGCCTTCCGAATCCTTGATCGGCTTTCCCGCCTCGACGCAGAGCGCGAAGGCGAGCTCGTCGAACCTTTCCTTGAAGCGGTCGACGCAATGCTGGAGCACCGCCTGCCTCTCGTAGGCCGCCATCCGCGCCATCGGCTCGGCCGCCTCGACCGCCGCCGCGATGCCCGCGTCGATCGTCGCCGCGTCCGCCATGGCGACTCGAAACGCGACCTTGCCGGTATATTTATCGGTGACCTCGAGATCGACGTTCGGCTGCTTCGCCGCGTTGGCGAGGTAGAGAGGATAGGTGTCCTTCAGCTTGGCCATCTTGCTCCTTCCAACTCCCTCCCCCTTGAGGGGGGAGGGCTGGGGTGGGGGTGGAGTCAATGAAGAGCTGGGCCTTTCCGGAGACTCCACCCCTCCCCTACCCCTCCCCCTCAAGGGGAGGGGGTTGGTGTCATGGCACCTACCCCTCCCCCTCAAGGGGAGGGGGGTTCTATGGCCTTTAGGGCGCGCTTCGTCGCCGGGCTCGCCTGGCGCGCCGCCCTGCTCCTGGCCGCCGCGGCCTTGTTCGCCGCGTCCCTCACTTTCGCCGGCCTGCTCGCCGCACGGCTGATCGCGGCCGCGCTCTGCCTCTGGGCCGTCGCCGAGCTTTGGCGCTACATCCAGCGCACCAATGTCGAGATCGCGCGCTTCCTCGAGGCGATCCGGCTGGGCGACCTCTCGCAGGGCTTCACGCGCGGGGGCGGCAGCGGCTTCACCGAGATCGGCAAGGCGCTCGACGAGGGCATGCGCGCCCTTCGCGCGGAGCGGCACCGGCTGACCGACGCCAACCGCTTCTACGAGGCGGTGCTCGACGACGCGCCGACGCCCCTGCTGACGGTCGACAGCCAGGGCCGGGTCGAGCTCACCAACAAGGCGGCCCGGCGGCTGTTCGTCCGCCATGACGGTGTCCGGACGACCGATTTCCGCGAATATGGCGAGACCTTCGCCAAGGCGCTCGAGGCGGACGCGATCACCCGGCCCCATCTGGTGCCGCTCACCCTGGACGCGATGCCGCAGACCGCCGTGGTCAGCGCCGCGGCGGTCCACAGATTGGGCGGGATGGTCCGGGTCGTCGCCGTGCAGCCGATCCAGGGGGAGCTCAACGCGGTGGAGATCGCGGCGCAGAGCGATCTGGTCCGGGTCCTCACCCACGAGATCATGAATTCGATCACGCCGGTCACGTCGCTGGCGCAGACCGCCGCAACGCTGATGAAGGATGCGGACAAGGGCACCGACCCCGTGGTCGCCGACGCGCGGGCGGCGGTCGAGACCCTGGCCCGGCGCGCCGACGGGGTGATGCATTTCGTGGAAAGCTACCGGCAGATCAGCCGCACGCCCGAGGTTCGCCGAAGGCTGTTCGAAGTGCTGCCCTGGGCACGGGAGCTGGAGTCGCTGTTCCGGGCGGGCGACATCCCGGCGGGGGTCGAGCTGACGGTCGAGGTGACGCCCGAGGGCCTGACCCTCGATGCCGACCCCGATCTCCTCTGCCAGGTGCTGATCAACCTGCTCCGCAACGCCGCCGACGCGGCCGCCGCCCACGCCCGGTCCCCCGAAGTGACGATGCGGTTCCAGCGGATGGCGCACGGACGGGTACAGATCGAAGTCGCCGATAACGGTCCCGGCGTTCCGCAAAGCCTCAGGCAGGACATCTTCCTGCCTTTCTTCACCACCAAGGCGAAGGGCACGGGCGTGGGCCTAAGCCTTGCGCGCCAGATCGTCCTCGCCCACCGCGGCTCGATCGCGCTTGCCGAGAGCGAGGCTGGCGGCGCTCTGTTCCGGATCCTGATCTAGGTCTCCAGCACCGCCTCCAGCTCGGCATCGGACGGCACCGGATCGGCGAGGCTGAGGCCGTCGAGGATCCGAGCGGTCTCGTCGCGCACCAGAAGCATCACCCGGTGGAGCCGGCATTTGTCCTCGCTGATGCAATGGTCGCAGGTCTTGTGGGCATAGCGGCTGGCGCACGGAAGGAGGCCCAATGAGCCGCGGGTCAGCCGGACGATCGAGCCGTAGCTGATCTCGGCCGGGGGCTTGGCCAGCCAATAGCCCCCGTCCCGGCCCCTCCGGCTCGCGACCAGGCCTTCGCGGATCATCTGCGAAAGCATGACGGTGAGGAACTTGGGCGGAATGTTCTGGGCGGTGGCGATCTCGCCCAGCTGGACCGGCCCCTCGCCATAGCGGTCGGCGAGGTGGAGGAGCGCCCGGATTGTATAGCGCGTCCGTTGAGAAAGCATGCCCCCCCATGGACTCCCGGGCGCGGCTTGGCAATCGAGGCCGGTCAGGCTCCGGCGGGCGGCGCTCCCCGGAGCTCGACGAGTCCGTCGCTCTCGAGGTCCCGGAGCAGGTCCATGACCTCGTGCTCGCACCGGTCCGGCTCGACCTCATATTCGCCGATCAGGCCCTCGCAGATCTCGTCCAGCCGCCTCGGCCGGTCGAGCATCCGCCAGACCGCGCTCGCGGTGCCGTTGAAGCCGTAGCAGGTGCCGTTGTCGACGTGCAGGGCGACGATCTCGCCGTCGACTTCGGCCTCGATCAGCCCTTCCTTGCGGCTCACCACGATGTCCTGCATGCCAGCTCCTGTCTTCCACGGCCGCCTAGCCGGTTTCGCCCGAGGTCTTCAACCTCGCGGAAAATAGTCTGAATTGACATTGATCGGACGCCGCGCCAAAGCAAGACGACGAAATTCGCAAGGGAGCATCGACGATGGCGGTTCAGTGTGGTTCGGCCCCGAAGGCCGATGCGAAGCGGGGACGCAATGCCTGGACATCGCCGCGGGTGAAGCGCCTCGCCGCGGGCGCCGCCGAGAATGCCGCCGGGCCCACCTCGGACGCCCAGATCACCTTCTCCTGATTGGCCGACCAGGCCTGAAGACATAGGAGCCGCCCTTCCCCGGGCGGCTCCTTTTTTATGGCCCGGCGCTTTTCCCCTAGAGGAAGAAGTCGCTCGAGGTCAGGCTGTGAGTGCCGCTGTCGGCGACGGTCACCGAGATCTGGAAATCGGCGACGCCGTCGCCGTCGACGTCGCCCGACACCGTCCAGATCCCGCCGCCATTGTCGACCGCGATCAGCTCGCCGGCATGGCCGTTGCCGGTGAAGCTGGAGGCGCCGTTCATGAAGGTGAAGGCCTGGTCGCCCGACTGGGTCGAGTCCGCGTCGATCCTCGAGAGATCGATGATGTCGCCGAGCGTGAAGTCGAGGATATGGTCGGTCGACGTCGCGGTCGATTCCGCCGTGGACTGGTAGCGGAAGACATCCGCGCCCGCGCCGCCGGTCAGAGCGTCCGAACCGAGCCCGCCGTAGATCAGGTCGCCGTTCGCGCCGCCGATGAGGACGTCGTCGGCGGAGCCGCCGAAGAGCCGGAAGGCGCCGTCGGTCTCGGCCGAGCCGTTGAAGTGGAACGTCTCGCTGGCGCCGAGCCCCGCGCCGTTGAACGTCATCGTCTCGCCGGCGGCGACGGTCGCGTCGGCGGTGGTGATGTCGTAGCTGAACGGCGTGCCGGGCGCGTAGAAGCGGGCGTCGGCGCCCGACATCATGACGACCGTCTCGGTGTGCACGATCTCGGTGCCGGTGAGGGCGATCGTGTAGTTGCCGCGAAGCACCATGACGTCCTGGCCGGCGCCGCCGTCGATATGATCGCCGGGGCCGAAGCGACCGTCCTCGGCGAAGAAGAAGACATCCGCCCCAGCGCCGCCGGTCAGGGTGTCGATCCCCTTGCCGCCGTAGATGAAGAAGCTGCCGTTGGTCTCCGCCGAGCCGTTGAACGTCAGATTCTCGCCCGTCTGGAGAACGGCGGCGTTGACGATCAGCTGGGTGCCGGCGGCGACGTTCGCGTCGACCGTGGTGATGTTGTAGCTGTAGTTGCCGGCGCTGCCGCCGCCGAAGCGGTTGTCCGAGTGGCTCATCAACGCCAGGGTCTCGACTCCGATCAGGTTGCCGGCGCCGAGCGTCAGGCCGGCCGAATAATCGCCCTGGATGGCGACGGTGTCGTTGCCGCCCCCGCCGTTCACCTGGTCCGACGCGGTCAGCGCCGCTCCGAAATAGAAGGCGTCGCCGCCGCCAAGGCCGATGGCGATGTCGTTGCCGCCCTGCTGCAGCATGAAGAAATCGCCGTTGGCGGTGCCGGTGATGATGTCGTTGCCGACGGTGCCGACCAGCCAGTCGTCCGCGGTGGCGACGCCGTTGATGGTGACCGTGACGGTCGTCGTGTTGCCGCCCTGCAGAGTGTAGGTGAAGCTGTCGCTGCCCTGCGTGTTCGACGCGCCGGTCTCGCCGCCCGCCGTCGAGGTGAGATGGTTGTAGGCGCCGTTCGGATCGTAGCTGAACGTGCCGTTGGCGTTGAGCGTCAGCTTGGCGCCCGAGGGCAGGGTGATGGTCTGGCCGACCGAGGCGGAGACGCCGTTGACGGCCGAGACCTGAAGCGGCGGGCCGTCCACGTCGTTGTCGACGCCCGAGCCGTTATTGTTGAACACGTTGCCGGCCAGCACCGCATTCTCGGCGGTGGTGACCGCGTCGGGCTGGGCGACGGGCGGATCGTCGACCGCGGTGATGTTGATGGTCGAATTGTGGATCGTGCTCGAGAGGGCGCCACCCGAGCCGGTGTTGCCGTTGTCGTTGACCTGCAGGTGCAGGGTGGTCGACGCCGGCGGGGTGTCGGTGTTCGGAACGTAGCCGAAGCTGCTCGTGCCGTTGGTCGAGAGGAAGTCGTTGATCTGGGCGAGCGTGCCGCTGATCGTCACCGTCGCCGTGCCGGAGCCCGACAGGACGACGCCGCTGGTGCCGGCGCCGGCGTTGAGGATGCCGTAATCAACGCTGACCGTGGCGGTGACGTTGCCGGAGGCCGCATCGACGTCGGAGACCGACATCGTGTTCTTGAGGTTGGTCGTCTGCTGCTCGGTGGCGGGGAGGGTCGAGGCCACCGCGGCGATCGGCGCGTCGTTGACCGCGCTCACCGTCACCGAGGCGGTGGCGGTGTCGGTGTCGAGGCCGTCGCTCAGCGTGTAATCGAAGCTCGCCGGGCCGTTATAGTCGGCCGCCGGAGTGAAGGTCACGCTGCCGTCGCCGTTGAGAACGACGTTGCCGTGCTGGGCGTTGCTCACCGCGCTGATGTGGAGCGGATCGCCGTCGGCGTCGGTGTCGTTGCCGATGAGGTCGCTCGCTTGATAGGTGGTCGGCGTGTCCTCGATCGCGGCGACGCTGTCGTCGTTCGCGACCGGCGGGGTGTTCGGCTCGACGTCGACGTTGACCGTCGCCGTGTCGACTCCGCCATGGCCGTCCGAGACGTCGTAGGTGAAGGTCGCCGGGCCGAAATAATTGGCGGTGGGCGTGAAGGTGACGGTGCCGTCGCCGTTCAGCACGACCGTGCCGTTCGTGCCGTTGTGGACGGCGGTGATCGTGATCGTGTCGCCCTCGGCGTCGGTGTCGTTGCCGGTGAGGGTCGCCGCCGCGTAGGTCGCCGGATGGTTCTTGACCGCGCCGACATTGTCGTCGTTGGCGACGGGAGCGTCGTTGACCGGGGTCACGTGGACGGTGGCGGTCGGAACGTTACTGGTGCCGCCGTCGCCATCGGTGACGGTGACGGTGACGGTGCGGTCCGCGCCGCTCGGATTGTCGGAGACGTTGGTGTAGGCGACGTCGCGAACCAGCGCCGCTACGGCCGCCTGGGTCGCGTTGGCGTTCAGGGTGACGACCAGCGGAGTCGAGCCGTCGGTGCCGCCGGTGAAGGTGCCGATGACCGTGCCGCCGTAGCTGACGTTGCTTCCGGAGACCCCGATCTGGCCGGCGCCATTGCCCTGGTTGACGATGCTGAGGCGGTCCTCGGCAAGCCCGGTCGCGTTGCTGAACTGGAAGGTGACGGTGCCGGTGTCGAAGTCGAGCAGGTCCGGATCGATGACCGTGGCCGCGGTGGCGAGCTTCGTCGCCGGGTCGTTCTCGGTGTAGCTGATCGACGTGTCGCTGCCGGCGCCGGCGCCGTTGAGGTCGACGGTCGGCGCGTCGTTGAGCGCGGTGATGGTGACCGTGACGACGTCGGTGGCGATCGAATCGAGGAAGCTATTGTTCGGCTCGACGCCCTGGTTGCCGGAGACGAAGTCGCCGTCGTTCAAGGCGATGACGACGTCGACCGAGGCCGGCGGAGCGTCGCTGGTGTTGGTATACTGGATATGCTGGGCGACGTCCTGGACGAGCGCCGTCGTCGCCGGCGTTCCGGAGCTGGTGAAGGTGATGACCAGCTGGGTGCCGTTGCCGCCGGTGAAGGTCGCGAACACGTTGTTCGAGCCGTCGACCAGATTGCTTCCGCTCACCGTGTAGTTGGCGCCGTTGACGATGGTGAACAGGTCGGCGGCATTGTCGCCGCCGTTGTTCGCGGCCCTGAGGGTCGCCCCGGCATAATCGCCCGAGCCCGAGTTGAAGGCGTCGAGATCGATGTCGGAGACCGTGATGCCCGAGGCGATTGTGACGGCGGTCTGCTCGTTGGTCGACACGCCCCCGGTCGAGGACAGGACGGGCGTATCGTTGACGGCGGTGACGGTGATCGCGACGTCGTCGGTATCGTCGAAAGATCCGTCGCTGGAGACGATGTGGAGCGTGTCGGGGCCGTGATAGTTGGCGTCGCCGGTGTAGGAGAGGCTCGCCAGCGCCGCGTTGACGTCGGCGAGGCTGCCGCTGAGAAAGACGTCGTCCGAGCCATTGCCGGTGACGGTGACGTTGGCGGTGCCGACCGTGACGGTGCCGTGGGCGACGGTGAGCTCGACGCTCATGGTCCCGGCGCCGATGTCGACGTCGCTGACCGAGACGCTGTTGCCGCCGGTGAAGGCGAACGGCGTGTCCTCGGCCGGGCTGACCGAGGCGGGCGCGTGGTTGACCGGCGCGTCGTTCACCGGATCGATGCTGAACGAATAGGTGTTCGGGCTCTGGTCGGTGTCGACCCCGCC
>Ga0206353_11797530_pt1 | contig 13309 bp, 12 predicted proteins | sample DielMetaTC5am4_FD_146436 | JGI IMG/M metagenome (GOLD analysis project Ga0206353, IMG submission 146436) | Corn rhizosphere microbial communities from Kellogg Biological Station, Michigan, USA - Diel MetaT C5am-4 (Metagenome Metatranscriptome)... | ecosystem: Host-associated > Plants > Roots >...
ACGGTGACGACGCCGTGGGCCGACGACCGGCTGACCGCCGCCGACTGGGCCGAGGCTTTCGAGGCGCCGGACCCCGGTACCTCGCACAACGAGGCGCGCGAGCAGGTCTGGGACGCGCTGCTGCAGATTCTCGTCGACAAGCACGACAGGGCGGACGACGAGGAGGTCCGCCGAACCCTGGCGCGGGACCGCGACCTGCGCGCCGCGCTGGACCGCGCCTGGCCGCTGCTCGAGGCGACCGATCTCGTCGGCGACCTGTGGTCCGTGCCGGCCTATCTGCGCCGATGCGCCCCCTGGCTCGCGCCTGAGGAGATCCGCACGCTGCAGCGCCCCGAGCCGCACGCGTGGACGGTGTCCGACCTCCCCCTGCTCGACGCCGCCCGGCAGCGGCTCGGCGACCCCGAGTCGGCCCGGCTCAAACGCCGGCAGGCTGCCGCCGCGGCCGCCGAACGCGAGCGCATGTCCTCCGTCATCGACGAGTTGATCGCGGCCGACGATTCCGAGCTACTGCTGATGACGACGCTGCGCCACCAGGACCTCCGCGACGCCCTGGTCGACGAGGCCGCGCTGCCCACCGCCGACCCGGACCTGCTCGCCGGCCCGTTCGCGCACATCGTCGTCGACGAGGCCCAGGAGCTGACCGACGCCGAGTGGCAGATGCTGCTGCTCCGCTGCCCGTCGCGGAGCTTCACCATCGTCGGCGACCGCGCCCAGGCGCGACACGGCTTCACCGAGTCCTGGCAGGAGCGGCTCGAGCGGATCGGGCTCGGCCAGGTGAACCTCGCCTCGCTGACCGTCAACTACCGCACGCCGGTCGAGGTCATGGCCGAGGCCGAGCCGGTCATCCGGGTCGTGCTGCCCGACGCGAACGTGCCGACCTCGATCCGCAGCACCGGCATCCCGGTCCGGCGCGGGTCGGTGTCGGAGCTGGACGCGATCCTGGCCGGCTGGCTCGCCGCGCACGCCGAGGGCCTCGCCTGCGTCATCGGTGACCCCACGGTCCGGACGACGGAGCGCGTCCGGTCGCTCACTCCCGTGCTGGCGAAGGGGCTCGAGTTCGACCTCGTCGTCCTCGTCGACCCCGAGTCGTTCGGCACGGGCATCGAGGGAGCGGTCGACCGCTACGTCGCGATGACCCGGGCCACCCAGCGACTCGTCGTCCTCACGAGTCCCTGAGTTCGGCAGCCCGCCCTCACACCGTCGGGCCCGTGCCATTGGCGGCCCGGCCACCGCGAGGGGCCACGCTCATGGCGACGGTGACCGTGTCGCCGTCGCCGAACCGCTCCTGCGCGCGGACGTGCTTCTTGACCGGCAGCACGTACCCTCCGTCGCGCGGCAGCAGCGAGGTCTCCCATTCGGTGCCACCGATCCGCACGGACACCGGGATCGCACCCCAGCCGTAGGTGGCCATCGCCGCCTGGGCCCGGACGTAGTCGCACACGTCCGCGGGCAGCGGCAACCAGTAGAACGGTGCCGGACCGCGCCACTCGAACAGCTCCGCGCTGAAGGTGGTGTCCACGCCGCTGACGCTAGGCCCGAGCCGGGGCCTTGGTCGTGGACAGCTGCCCGACCACCCAGCTGCGCTGGCGGGCCAGCACGCAGCTGCAGGCCGCGGTCCGCCGTGCTGGAGGTCGCGGCGTGGTGCTGCAGCACGGCGCCCGCCCCGAACAGGACGGCGGACGCCATCGCCAGCGCCGTCCCCGGCAGGAAGTCCCCGACCCCGCGAGGCAGCAGGTGGAGGTGGAAGTGCACACCCGCCAGCACCTGGTCGACCACCGCACATCACCTCTGCACGGGATTGCCCAGGGGGCGGCGGATCACACAGCAAGTCAGTCGTTCGGCAGGACGGCCCCGCCCTCGTTGATCCACCGGTTCAGCTGCTTTTCCGGGACGAGGACGGCGGGGTCGCGATCTCTCGTGGCCTCGAGGACGTGTCGGCGGGCGTCGTCCCCCTCCGTGCGGCGAACTTCGGTGCGCACTCCGATCATCAGCATCTCGACACTCCTCTCGGTTCGTTGGTGGTTTCCGACTTCAACGGTGCCAGGTTTCCGGCGTCCGGTCATCGGCCGCGGGCGCACAACCGGCGCCCGCCCGGTTGCCGGTGATCGGCAAGTTTCAGTGGCCGGCCGGCAGCGGCCTGGCGGGCCAGTCGAGCAGCCGGGCGCCGAGGACGGCGGTGTGCAGGCTGAACCGCTCGTCGGGGCGCGAGACGCGGTACCCGGTCAGCTGCGCGACGCGAGCCAGCCGGTACGTGACCGTGCGGACCGAGACGTGCAGCCGCCGCGCCGCGTCGGTCGCCACCTCGCCGGCGTCGAAGTAGGCCTGCAGCGTGTCGAGCAGCATCTCGGGGCCGCCGCGCGCCTGCTCGAGCGGGGTGAGCACGGAGCGGACCAGGTCCACGATCGCGGCCTGGTCGCGCCCGAGGACCCGGTAGACGAGGACGTCGCGGGCGTGCACCACGTCGCTGTCGCTGCGGAGCCGGGCGGCCAGCAGCAGCGCCTCGCCGGCCTCCTCGTAGGAGCGGGCGACGCCGTACACGCCGGGGAAGGCGCGGCCGACGCCGACCCGACACGCGTCACCGGCGTCGAGGCGGCGCAGTTGCGTGCGCACGACCTCGGCAATGTCGGGGGAGGGCCGCGAGGCGAGCGGCGACCCTGCGGGCACCAGCACGACGACGCGGTCGTCCTTCGTCGCGACCAGCACGTCGCGGTCACCGAACCGGTCGACGACGGACCGTTCGAGCAGCGCCGCCAGGCGGTCGGTGCCGCCACCGGTTCCCCGGTGCTCGATGAGGACGACCTGGTGGGGCTGGCTGAAGTCCAGGCCGAACGGCTCGGCCCGGGCCACCATGCGGGCGATGTCGGCATCCCCGCGGAACAGGTCGTCGACGAATTCGCGGCGCAGCGCCTCCTCGTGCCGGATCATCTGCCGGCGCACCGCCTGGTGGCTCTCCACCAGGGCCGCCACGGCGTCGTCGAGGGCGCGGAGCACGGCCGCTGCCGCAGCCCGCACCTTCTCGCTGTCGTCGGACCGGAGCACCAGCGGCAGCCGCTGCCAGAGCCGCCAGGCCGCGGTGAGGTAGAGCTCGACCGTCTGACCGGGGCCGACCCCCTGCTCGGCGGCGCGCCGGCCCAGGTCCCGGACGGCGTCCAGGTCGTGCGCTCCGGGGCGCCGTCCGTGCCCGGCGGCCTGCGCCAGCATCGGCAGGAAGTCCCCGAGCAGCTCGGCCGATACCCCGGACGCGGCCGCCGCGGATCGGCCGACCTCGACCAGCCAGTCGTCGGACCCGGTCGGGCCGCGCCGTGCGCGGGCTGGCGTCATGAGGAGCTCCTCCAGGTCAACCGCGGCATTTACTGGTCACCGGCAACTTACCCGTGCGCGGACTGTCCGGTGGCGACTCTGGTCGCCGGAGGCGGGAAACCGGAGGGTTGAAGGCGACAGGGAGTCGAGGGGACGGAGTCGGGGCGCGACCCACGACCTATCCGCAGGCGCCACCAGGAGAAGGGACCTCGCAATGACGACGACCGAGCTGGTCAGGTTCGAGAACAACGCCGTCCGCCCGCCGGCCGTGGAGGCAGTCGCCCGCAGCACGACCGCGGCCGACGTGATGACGCGCTTTCCCGTGACCGTCGGCCGGCACACCTCGCTGTTCATGGCCTGGGGCAAGCTCCGCGCCGCCCGCGCTCGGCACCTCGTCGTGCTCGACGAGGGGCACCGCCCGATCGGCGTCCTCGACGAGCGCGACATCGCCCTGGAGTGGCCGACGGCACCCCTCGCCGCACATCACCGGCCGGTCCACGAACTGCTGCGCCTGCGGGTCCAGCCGCGCGTGCTCAGTGACGACGACATCGCGGGGGTCGCCCGCGCGATGCTCGCCAGCGACACCGACGCCGTCCCGGTCGTGGCGCGCGACGGCCGGCTGCTCGGCCTGGTCACCGCGCGGGACTACGTGGAACTGATCGCCGCGGAGGGCGGTACGGCGCGGGCGAGAGGGCCCCCGGGTCAGGGCTTGCGGCCCCACGCGGTGATCATCGGCGAGGTGGCGACGTCCAACGCGCCCGCCGCCAGATCGGCCAGGTGCCGCTCGATCTCCTCGGCCGTGGCCAGCCCCGCCTCGAGCAGCCGGCCGCGGATCTGCTCGACCGTGGCCCGCTCCAGGTCGGCGCACGCGGGGCCGGTGATCGGAAAGTACGCATCCGCAGAGACCCCCACCAGGCCGGCTGCGCGCAGCCGCCGTGGCAGGGTCCGGCCGTAACGCAGGTCGACGCCGCGGTCGGCCATCAGCTGCCGGAAGCCGGTCTTGAGCCGGTTGGCCAGCTGTTCCGCGGGTCCGCCGTCCTCCAGGCAGGCCAGCGGCTGGAGCGCGGGATCTGCCTCCTCCACGACCAGCCAGCCGCCCGGTCGCAGGACCGACACCATCGACGCGAGCGCCCGGTCGCGCTCGGGGACGTGCACCAGGACCAGCCGGGCGTGCACCAGGTCGAACGGCCCGTCGGGCGGCGCGTCGTGCCCGACGTCGTGGCGCAGCACCCGCACCTCCGGGCGCGGCTCGATCCAGCGGGTGTCGAGGTCGCTGGCCAGCACCTCGCCGTCCGGCGCGACCCGCCCGGCCAGCCAGGCCGGCACGCTCGGGCCACCCGCCCCGACCTCCCACACCCGCCACCCGGGCCCGAGCCCGAGGTCGCGCAGATGCCGGAAGGTCGACGGGTCGAACAACCGCGCCAGTGCGGCGAACCGGTCCCCGGCCTCGGCCTGCCGGTTGTCCAGCAGGTATCCCTCGTCAGCGGCCATGGGCACATCGTCGTCGCAGCGCGCAGGACCGGGCCGTACCCCGGACGGCGGCATGCGCAAGACTGCGGAGCGTGCCGTCGATCCCGGACCTCGAACGCACGCTGCGCGAGGTCGGCCTCCGTGTCACGCGCCCGCGGACGGCGGTGCTCGCCGCCGTCCACGAGCATCCGCACGCCGACACCGACTCGCTCATCGCCGCCGTGCGCCAGGGCTCCGGCTGGGTCTCCCACCAGGCCGTCTACGACGTGCTCAGCGCGTTGACCGCCTCCGGCCTGGTCCGCCGGTTCCAGCCGACCGGCTCGGTCGCGCGCTACGAGGCGCGGGTGGGGGACAACCACCACCACCTGGTCTGCCGGCTCTGCGGCGCGATCGTCGACGTCGACTGCGCCGTCGGTGCCGCACCGTGCCTGACGCCGGTCACCGACGCGGGCTTCGAGGTCGGCGAGGCCGAGGTCATCTACTGGGGCCGGTGCCCGGATTGCGCAGAGGCGATCGCGGCCGACGGCTGATTGCCGGCTCCGGCTCGACAGGGGCGGGTCATCCGGGATTGGATCGAGTCAAACCTCGAAGCAGCAAGGACAACGAGTCACCGGAGAGACACCGCGAGACGGGAGAAGGACCCAAGTGCCTGACAAGGACGCGACGCGCAGCGTCAGCGAGAGCGAAAACCCGGGGATGCCGGCGCCCGAGCCCACTGCCCACCGGCCGATGACCAACCAGGACTGGTGGCCCAACCAGCCCAACCTGCAGGTGCTCCGCGCGCACAACCCCCGCTCCAACCCGATGGGTGAGGAGTTCGACTACGCCACCGAGTTCGCGAAGATCGACCTCGAGGAGCTCAAGCGGGACCTCGTCGAGCTGATGACCACCCGCCAGGACTGGTGGCCCGCCGACCACGGCCACTACGGCGGCCTGTTCGTCCGGATGAGCTGGCACTCCGCGGGCACCTACCGCATCGAGGACGGCCGCGGCGGCGGCGGCCAGGGCGCCCAGCGCTTCGCCCCGCTGAACAGCTGGCCGGACAACGCCGGTCTGGACAAGGCGCGCCGGCTGCTCTGGCCGATCAAGAAGAAGTACGGCAAGCGGCTCTCGTGGGCCGACCTGATCGTCTTCGCCGGCAACGTGGCGATGGAGTCGATGGGCTTTCAGACCTTCGGCTTCGGCTTCGGCCGGGAAGACATCTACGAGCCGGAGGAGATCTTCTGGGGCCCGGAGGACACCTGGCTCGGCGACGAGCGCTACAGCGGCGACCGCGAACTGGCCAAGCCGTTCGGCGCCGTCCAGATGGGGCTGATCTATGTCAACCCCGAGGGGCCCAACGGCAACCCGGACCCGCTGGGCGCGGCCCGGGACACCCGCGAGACCTTCCGCCGGATGGCGATGAACGACGAGGAGACCTTCGCGCTCATCGCCGGCGGCCACACCTTCGGCAAGACCCACGGTGCGGCGCCCGCCCAGGACTACGTGGGACCGGAGCCGGCGGCTGCCCCGCTCGAGGAGATGGGGCTGGGCTGGAAGAACAGCTTCGGCAGCGGCAAGGGCCGCGACCAGATCACCAGCGGCCTCGAGGTCACCTGGACGCCGACGCCCACGAAGTGGGACAACAGCTTCCTCGAGACCCTGCTCGACTACGAGTGGGAGCTGACCAAGAGCCCGGCCGGTGCGTGGCAGTGGGTCGCGAAGGACGGCGCCGGGGAGAACACCTTCCCCGACCCGGAGACGAACGAGCTGGTCCGCCGGCCCACGATGCTCACGACCGACATCGGGCTGCGGGAGGACCCGATCTACCGGGAGATCGCCGAGCGCTTCCGCGCGAACCCCGACCAGTTCGCCGACGCCTTCGCCCGGGCCTGGTACAAGCTGCTGCACCGCGACATGGGCCCGGTCACCCGCTACCTCGGCCCGTGGGTGCCGGAGCCGCAGATCTGGCAGGACCCGGTGCCGGCGGTCGACCACGAGCTGATCGGGGACGACGACATCGCCGCCCTCAAGCGCACGCTGCTCGGGTCGGGGCTGTCCATCCCGCAGCTGGTGACCACGGCGTGGGCCGCCGCGGCGAGCTTCCGCGGCACCGACAAGCGCGGCGGCGCCAACGGGGCCCGGATCCGGCTGGAGCCGCAGCGCAACTGGGAGATCAACGACCCGGCCGCGCTGGCCCCGGTGCTCGAGACCCTGGGGCGGGTCCAGCAGGACTTCAACGGCGCGCAGTCCGGCGGGAAGAGGGTCTCGCTGGCCGACCTGATCGTGCTGGGCGGCTGCGCGGCGGTGGAGGAGGCGGCGCGCAAGGCCGGCCTCGACATCACCGTGCCGTTCGCGCCGGGGCGTACCGACGCCTCGCAGGAGGAGACGGACGTCGAGTCGTTCTCGGTCATGGAGCTCCGCTACGACGGCTTCCGCAACTACCTGCAGCCCGGGGAGAAGCTGCCGCCCGAGCACCTGCTGATCGACCGGGCCTACATGCTCAACCTGACCCCGCCGGAGATGACGGTGCTCGTCGGCGGCATGCGGGCGCTCGGCGCCAACTACCGGGGCTCCCGGCACGGCGTGCTCACCGACCGGCCCGAGACGCTGACGAACGACTTCTTCGTCAACATGTGCGACATGGGCACCGAGTGGAAGGTCTCCTCCTCGGAGGAGAACGTCTACGAGGGGCGGGACCGCGCCACCGGCGAGGTCAAGTGGACGGCGACCGCCGCGGACCTGGTCTTCGGCTCCAATTCGGAGCTGCGGGCGCTGTCCGAGGTGTACGCCGCTGATGACGCGAAGGAGAAGTTCGCCCGCGACTTCGTCGACGCGTGGACCAAGGTCATGAACCTGGACCGGTTCGACCTGAAGAAGTGATTCCCGCTGCCCGGGCCGGCCGCACCCGCGGCCGGCCCGGGCAGCGCTGCGTCGGGCTCGGGGGCCCGGCAGCGAACCTGTGACCGCTCAGCCCCAGAATCCGTCACATTCTGGGCCGCGGGGGTTCACAAGAGGGCAGCGATCTGAGCTGGGCTACCTGCCCGGTGGCGCGTACGTCAGGTCGAGCGAATCCTTCTGCCGACCGGCCAGGCCCCAGGTCAGGTCCAGGTGCCAGCATCCGGCGCTCGGCAGATCGACGTACGAGGGCCCCGGCCCCTGGGCGACCTGGCGATGGGCGTGCTCGCCGTCGCCGGCGTGCGTCGCGTCGATGCGCAGTGGCGCCGCGTCGCCGGTCGGAGACACCCAGAGGATCTTGTTCCGCAGGTCCGGGGACGGTGGGGAGTGCAGGGTCCCCCCGAAGAGGATCGCGACGATCCGCCCGTGCGTGCCGAGGACATGAGGCACCCGAGGTTGACCGTCGAAGAATCCGGCTCGGGCCCACCCCGGCAGCACAGCGGTGCTCACCGCGGAGCGGCACCCGCCCGCGGCGGAGGGGCGCTCGTCGCCGGAGCCCGCTCTCGTGACCAGCACGACCACCGCTGCCGCCAGGGCCAGCGCCGCGACGGCCGCGAGAGTCTGCCGTCGGGGGGTGCGGGCGCCGGCCATGCCGTCATGTTCCTCGCCGTGGCCGGTCGGGCACCACGTCCGCCGGCTTCATCGAATGATGTATTGACGTCCTAACATCATTAGGACAACACTCGCGCACGAGCCCGAACGAGGAGTGCGAGATGTCCGAGCAGCCACCCGGCAGCGCCGCCCCCATCCGCACGGCGGGGGAGTGGGACGAGGTCTACACCGGCACGCCGCCGTGGGACACCGGCCGCCCGCAGCCCGTCTTCGTCGCCCTGGCCGACGCCGGAGGCATCACCGGCCGGGTGCTGGACGTCGGCTGCGGCACCGGGGAGCAGGCCATGCTCGCCGCCGCGCACGGGGCGACGGTGACCGGCGTCGACCTCGCGCCCCGGGCGATCGAGGCGGCCCGCGCCAAGGCCGCCGACCGCGGACTCGCCGTCCGCTTCGAGGTCGGCGACGCGCTGCACCTGGACCGGCTGGGCGAGCAGTTCGACGTCGTCCTCGACAGCGGCGTCTTCCACGTCTTCGACGACGCGGACCGACCGCGCTACGTCGCCTCGCTCGCCGCCGTCGTCCGTCCCGGCGGGCGCTACCACCTGCTCTGCTTCTCCGAGCGGACGCCCGGCGACTGGGGCCCGCGCCGGGTCACCGAGCAGGAACTGCGGGCGTCGTTCGCCGACGGCTGGGCCGTCGAGCGGATCGAGCCGGCGGTGTTCGAGCTGGCCGAGGGCAGCCCCCTCGGCCCGGTCGACGCCTGGTTCGCCACGATCGCGAGATCGCGGTGAGCGCCGAACCCGCGGTCGAGCCGGACCGGCGGGCCCGCCGCCGGCAGGAGTCGATCGACGAAATCCTCACCACCGCGGTCGAGGTGATGGCCGAGGTCGGGGCGGGCGGGCTCAACCTCGGCGAGGTGGCCCGGCGGGTCGGCGTCCGCCCGCCGTCGCTGTACCAGTACTTCCCGTCCAAGAGCGCGATCTACGACGAGGTCTTCGCCCGGGGCTGGCGCGAGCTGGAGGAGCACATCCGCGCCTTCGACCGCGCGGCCGGGCCGGTGCACTCGGCCGGCGGCGCCCGGGACCGGCTGCGCGCGGGCAGCGCCGCCTTCGTCCGGTGGGCGATCGAGCATCCCGTGCAGGCGCAGCTGATGTTCTGGCGGCCGGTCCCCGGCTTCGAGCCCTCGCCGGAGGCGTTCGCACCCGCGCTGGCGCTCATGGAGCTCACCCGCAGCACTCTCGCCGGCTTCGTCGCCGCCGGCTGGCTGCGGCCCGAGGCGGCCGAGGACGACGCCGTGCGCGCGCAGACCACGGCCATGTCCGGGGTCATCAGCCAGCAGCTGTCCAACGAGCCGGCGGCCGGTTTCGACGACGGCCTCTACACCCGCCTGATCCCGCTGCTCATCGACATGTTCTTCGACCACTACTCCACCAGGAAGGACCGGCCATGACCGCGACCACGACACCGGTGCACGCCGCAGCGATGCAGCAGTCGTCCCCCGAGCGCGGGGAGGAGGTGCTGCTCGACCAGGTCGGCGCCTTCGTCGCGGAGCTGCGCGAGCTCTCGGCCGACGGGTGGGCGAGCCCCACCGACTGCCCGGCCTGGGACGTGCGGCAGATCGCCGCGCACGTCACCGGCGCGCTGGACGAGGGCGCCCACCTGCGGGTCATGATCCGGCACAGCCTGGGCGCCAAACGGCACGGCGGCCCCATGGTCGACGCGCTCAACGCCGGCCAGGTCGCCGACCGCGCGCAGCGGTCCGGCCCCGAGATCGTCGACGAGATGGAGCGGCTGGTGCCCAAGGCTGCCCGGAAGCGGCGGACGGCGCCCGGCCTCATGCGCGGCCGTGCCGCGCCGGGTGGCGTGCTCCGCCCGGGCTCGACGCTCGGCTACCTGTTCGACGTCATCTACCAGCGCGACGTCTGGATGCACCGGGTCGACACCGCGCGCGCGACCGGCCGCGCACTCCGGCCCGCGACGAGTGACGCCGAGGTCGTCGGCCAGGTGATCCGCGACCTCGCGCTCGACTGGGACGGTCCCACCGCCGTCCTCGAGCTGTCCGGACCCGGGGCCGGGCGCTGGCTGCTCGGCTCCGGCGAGCCGGCCAGCACAGCGCGGACCGACAGCGTGGAGTACCTGCGGCTGCTCGCCGACCGGCCCGCCGACCCGACGATCACGGTGGACGGCGACCCCGCCGTCGGTGAGGCCCTGCGCCGCGCCCGCGTCGCGTTCTGACGCTCAGCCGCCGCCGCTCAACGGTTCGCCGGCGCGGACGGAGGCGGCATCGGTGCCGGGGAGGGAGGGCTCGACCGAGCCGGCCTCCTTCGCCGCCTTGGCCTCGGCGAGGTAGCGCTCGCCGTGCCGGATCGGCGAGAACCAGAACGCCGCGGCGATGACGGCGGTGAGGATGCCCATGCCGAAGTAGACGGCCGCGACATCGTCGGTCGCCTTGATCACCGCGGCCCCCGCGAGCGCACCCAGCGGGATCGCCGACCAGGCCAGCACCCCGGCGATGCTCATCACGCGCCCGAGCAGGTGGTTGGGCACGATTGCCTGCCGCAGGGAACTGGTGTTGATGTTGAGCAGCAGCCCGAACCCGTTGTTGCCCGCCCACAGCACCAGCGCCAGCCAGAACCACGGGCTGTAGGCCATCCCCGCCATGAACAGCCCGGACACGACGAGGGCGCCGAGCGCGACGACGGGGAAGCTCATCCGCCGGCGCAGCCAGCCCGCGGAGAGGCCGACCAGCACCACCCCCGCGGACCCGGCCGCGAACAGCCAGCCGACCTGCTGGTCGCTGGCGGCGAACACCCGCTTCGCGAACAGCACCAGCTGGGTGAAGGCGCTGCTGCCGAAGAAGTTGATCAGCGCCATCATGATCGAGATCGACCGCAGCACCGGGTGGCGCCACACGTAGCCCAGGCCCTCTCGGACGTCGTCCAGCAGTGACCGGACCACCGACCGCTCGGGGTCGGCGGGCGCCGGCGCGCTGGCGGCGTTGAAGCTGGTCCGGATCGCGGTCAGCGTGAGCGCCGACAGGCCGAAGGAGGCCGCGTCGACGAACAGCAGGTCGACCGGGCTCATCAGCGCCACCAGCGCGCCGGCCAGCGCCGGGCCGAGCACCCCGGTGCCCTGGTTGACCGCCATGATCCGGCCGTTCGCCGTCACCAGGTCGTCGGTGCTGACCAGGCTCGGGATCGCGGCGAACTCGCCGGAGTCGAACACGATCCCGAGCGTCGACTGCACGAACCCGACCGCGTAGATGTACTCGACCCGCAGCAGCCCGAAGGCGGCCAGCACCGGCAGCACTGCGAGCGAGAAGCCGCGGGCCAGGTCGACTCCGATCATCCAACGCTTGCGGTCCACCCGGTCGACGACCGCGCCCAGCAGCAGGCCGAACAGCAGGTACGGCAGGAACTCCGAGACCGTGGTGAGCGCCAGGTTGGTCGCCGACCCGGTGAGCTTGTAGACGATCAGCGGCAGCGCGAAGACGGTGAACTTCGAGCCGAGCTGCGACCCCACCTGGCCGCCGAAGTACAGCCAGAAGTCGCGCCCCAGACCCCGCCCTCGCCGCACGGGCCCATCCTGGCCGACGCCGCCGGTCCTAGGACGCACGTCCAATGGCGTTGTCGACCCTCCGATCCCGAAGCTGCAGGTAAGAGCCCCGAATCCTGCGGTGGCCGGAGAGGAGAAGTCCCATGCGCATCAAGTTGGCTCTGGTCACCGGGGCGGCCGTCCTGCTGACCGCCGGAACGGGAGCCGTCGCGTACGCCGTGGTCGGGCACGAGACCGTGAGCCCGACGATCACCGGCAACGACCTGCCCATCGACGACAACCACAGCCCGACGGTCACCGCCCGCACGACCGAGCCGGGCGACGACCGCAGCACCGGCGTCGACGACGGCGCCCGGCACGGCGGCACCACGACGACGGCGCCGGCGACACCCGACGACCACGGCGGCTCCGGCGGCTCCGGCGGGTCCGGCGGCGACGACGGTGGCGGCCACGGCGGGCACGGTGGCGACGACGGCAGCGGCCACCATTGAGCCCGGGCGCGTGTCACACCCGCGGCGGACATGCATGCGCAGGCGTCTCGGAACCGGCACGATGACCCGACCGCACGGCGGCGAGGAGAGGAGCAGCGGTGAGTGAGTCGAACCTGCACCGCGCACGGCCGCTGAAGACCGTGTCGGTCCCGCGGGCGGTCGGGATGTTCCTGCTGGCCGGCCTGCTGGTGTTCTCCGCCTTCGCCGCCCTCCTGGCCTGGGCGCAGCACCAGGCGGCGACCGCCGAGGCGATCCGTGACGCGCGCACCCTCACCAACCTCGAGGCGAGCGATGTCATCGGACCGCTGCTGTCCGACGCGGCGCTGCAGCCCGGGCCGGCCCAGGACGCCCTGGACTCCGCGGTGCGCAAGCGCGTCCTCGGCACCTGGATCGTCCGCCTCAAGATCTGGGACGCGGCCGGAACCATCGTCTACAGCGACGACGCGTCGCTGATCGGCCAGCACTTCGCCCTCGGCGCCGAGGAGCGCGCCGTCCTGGACACGAACCGGACCGTCGCCGAGGTGTCGAACCTGACGGCGGCGGAGAACCTCGAGGAGAAGCAGTTCGGCAAGCTGCTGCAGGTCTACCGCGGCTTCCGGACGCCGGAGGGCACCCCGCTGTTGTTCGAGACCTACCAGCCGTACTCCGTGGTCACCGAGACCAGCCAGCGGATGTGGCTGACCAGCCTGCCGATCCTGCTCGGTGGCCTGGCGCTGCTCTACCTGGTGCAGGCGCCGCTGGCCTACCGGATGGCCCGCCGGCTCCAGCGCAGCCAGGAGGAGCGCGAGGCGCTTCTCGTCGGCGCGCTCGCCGCCTCGGACCGGGAGCGCGCGGCGATCGCCGTGGACCTGCACGACGGCGTCGTCCAGGGCCTCGCCGGCGCGTCGTTCACCCTGTCCGCCGAGGCGGACCGCGCCGGCTCCACCGACCCGACGGCCGCGCGGGTGATGCAGACGACCGCCGCCGACCTGCGGCGCTGGGTCCGGGAGCTGCGCAGCCTCGTG
>Ga0206353_12012814_pt1 | contig 13237 bp, 14 predicted proteins | sample DielMetaTC5am4_FD_146436 | JGI IMG/M metagenome (GOLD analysis project Ga0206353, IMG submission 146436) | Corn rhizosphere microbial communities from Kellogg Biological Station, Michigan, USA - Diel MetaT C5am-4 (Metagenome Metatranscriptome)... | ecosystem: Host-associated > Plants > Roots >...
CTCGCCGCGCTCGCACGCAACAGCTGGGACGAATCGGTCTATTTCTTTGGGAGGGCGGCGGAGATCGGGAATGCCCAGGCCATGGCGGCACTCGGCTATGTCTACGGCGAAGGCCGTCTCAATCCGCGTATGGAGGTATATTGGTGCCGCAAGGCCTTTCTCGCCTCGCGCGCCAGCGCCATCCCTCACGACCGGGACGCGGTGAACCATTTCTGCCCGCTAGCCACCTTCGACGATCTCATGACCGCCCAGGAGCGCCGGTCCAATCCGGCCTCGATCGCTCGCGCCGCGGCGGAGTCCGCGGCGGTCCGTCGCGAACACGACGCCATGGTCGCGCTGGGCCGGCGATGGATGCGCGAGGCGATGATCGAGGGCCTTACCAGTCCCGGGTCCGGCGGCGGCGGCGGCGGCGGAGGCGGCGCGTCCAGCGCGGGCAAAGTTACTTATAGTGGGATGCGTGCTCCGCCCATATCGGCACTCTATGGCGATTGCCATGGCGGCGCCTTTTATGGCTGCTGACATTCAGCCGAACCGCGAGCGTCGTGGGGCCGATGACCGGCGCGGATGAGATCACCGCCCGAGCGGCGCGACTCGCCGGCCACCTGCCGGGCGTCGAGACCGCGTCCCATTGGGGTAAGCCCTGGCTGAAGGTCGCCGGCAAGGCGCTGGCCGGCCCGTGCCGCTATCCGGGCACGCTCGCAATCCACTGTCCGCTCGAATTGAAGGAGGCGCTGATCGAGGCGCGCCCGGACCTCTATTACGACACCGACCATTTCAGCGGCTGGCCGTCGATCCTGGTGCGGATGGAAAAGATCGACGATGAGACCCTGAAGGACCGGCTCGAGGCGGCGTGGCGGACGCGGGCGCCGAAGCGGCTGGTCGCGCTGGCGCCGGTGCAAGGATGATCGCGGCCTGGCTCGCCGCTGCCGCCGCCGCGCCCGCTACGGCCGGGCCGGCGCCGGTGACCGTCCCGTACATCGTGCCCGATTGCCGCCGGGATCCGGACGAAGGGATCGTGGTCTGCGGCCGCCAGGGCGGGCGCTCGCCCTACCGACTGCCCCCGCCTGGGGGTTTCGATCCCGACGGCCCGGTCGACAGCGTGTCGCGCGAGCGCCACCGGCTGATGGAGGCCGGCGGCTCCGGCATCGGCTCCTGCTCGACGGTCGGGCCGGGCGGATGGACCGGCTGCGATACGATTGCGTGGAAGCAGGCGCACCAGCAGAAAGACGGCAACGCCCGCGTCGGCTTCGGATCGAAGCCGCCTCAGTAAGGCGGTTTGTCGTAGCCCTTGGGGCTTTTCGTGAAGATCTCGCAGCCGTCGTCGGTGATTCCGACCATATGCTCGAACTGGGCGGAGAGGCTTCGGTCGCGGGTGACGGCGGTCCAGCCGTCCTCCAGCACCTTCACCGCCGCCTTGCCGATGTTGATCATCGGCTCGATGGTGAAGAACATTCCGGGCCTGAGCTCGGGACCGGTGCCGGGACGGCCGGCGTGGACGACCTCGGGGGCGTCGTGGAAGACCCGGCCGACGCCGTGGCCGCAGAAATCGCGGACCACGCCGTAGCGATGCTTCTCGGCATGGGTCTGGATGGCGTGGCCGATGTCGCCGAGATGGTTGCCGGGCCTTGCCGCTTCGATTCCGAGCATCATGCATTCGTAGGTGACGTCGACCAGGCGCCGGGCGCGGATCGGAACGTCGCCGACCAGGAACATGCGGCTGGTATCGCCGTGCCAGCCATCGAGGACGATGGTCACGTCGATATTGACGATGTCGCCGTCCCTCAGCGCCCGATCGCCAGGAATGCCGTGGCAGACGACGTGGTTGATCGAGGTGCAGCAGGAGCCGGTGAAGCCGCGATAGCCGAGAGTCGCCGGAACCCCGCCGCGGGCGATCATCTCGGCATAGACGATCTCGTCAATCTCCTGGGTCGTCACTCCGGCGCGGACGTGGGGGACGAGCGAATCGAGCACTTCGGCGGCGGCGCGGCCCGCGGCGCGCATGCCCTTGAAGCCCTCCGGCCCGTAGAGCTTGATCGCGCCCGAGCGGCTGGCGGGCGCCTCCGTGTCGGCGACGGCGAGATAATCGGTCATGGGGCGCAATATAGGATTTCCAGCCGCTCTTGGCGACCCCATCCCAGGCGAGTAAGCGCCCGGCCATGGCCGCCGAGCGCATCTGGACCGCCGCCTTGCTCGTCATCGGCGACGAGATCCTCTCGGGGCGGACGCAGGACAGGAACATCGCCCAGGTGGCGGGGTGGCTGAACCTCCAGGGCATCAGGCTCGCCGAGGTGCGGGTGGTGCCCGACGTGGTCGAGACGATCGCTTCGGCGGTGAACGCGCTCAGGACCGCGAACGACTATCTGTTCACCACCGGCGGCATCGGCCCGACCCACGACGACGTCACCGTCGACGCGATCGCTCGGGCGCTCGGGGTTCCCGTAATCGTCCATCCCAAGGCGCGGGCGGCGCTCGAAGCTTATTATGCGGACCGCGGCGGAGCGACCGAAGGGCGGCTGCGCATGGCTCGGGTGCCCGAAGGCGCCGACCTGATCGAGAATCCCATGTCGGGCGCGCCGGGCATCAGGGTGGGCAACATCTTCATCCTCGCCGGGGTGCCGCATATCGCGACGGTGATGCTCGAAGCGCTGGCGGGGAGGCTGGAGGGCGGGAAGCCGCTGCTGTCGCGGACGATCGGCGGCTGGGTGCCGGAGAGCGAGGTGGCGGAGCTTCTGGAGGCGACCGAGCGCGCCCATGAGGGCTGCCAGATCGGCTCCTACCCCTTCTTCCGCGAAGGCCGGGTCGGCTCCAATTTCGTGGTCAGGAGCACCGACGAAGCGCGGCTCGCCGCCTGCTGCGACGACCTCGCGACGCGCCTGCGCGAGGCGGGCCGCGACATCGTCGAAGGCGGAATCTGACGCGAAGGCGTCATTGCGAGCCCGGCTTTCGCCGGGGTCGCAATGACGGGAGGGCTAGCCGCCCTTCAGCCGCTTGGCGAAGCGGTAGCTGGTGCGTTCGTAGCCCTGGGCGCGGTAGAAGGCATGGGCGCCGCCCAGCTCGATGTTGCTGGTCACCTCGATCAGCGCGCAGCCGGCGGCGGCGAGCCGCGCCTCGGCGGCTTCCAGCAGCGCCGCACCGACGCCGTGCCGCCGCGCCTCCTTCGCCACCACCATCATCGTCACCCGGCCGACCGGCGCCGGCCGGTGGAGCACCGGCGTGACGTGCCAGGCGAGGCAGCCGATCACCGCCTTCTCCTCGACCGCGACCAAAGGCGGCTCTCCGGCCTTGCGGAGCCGCGGCAGGCGGCGGCGTAGGTCGGCCGCCCCGGTCGGGAAGCCGAGCTCGGCAAGCAAGGCCGAAATGGCCTCCGAGTCCCGGGGGCCGGCCTCCCGGACGGACAGGACAGGTTCCGGCGGGGGCTGGGGGGGCGGTTCCGGCTCCGGCTCCGGCTTCGGCTCCGGGGCTTTCCTCTCCGGCTTCGCGGGTTCGCGCCTGCCGGGCCTGGGGACCGCCGGAGCCTCGCGGAGCGACTGCTTCCAGCTCGAGCGAAGTCCGCCGCGCAGATAATCCTCGATATCCTCGGCATTGGCGGTGAGGCCGCCGTCGCCGAAGCCGTAGACGTCCTGCCCGCTCTTCGAGTCGCGAAGGCCGTAACGGCCATAGTCGCCGCTGCCGGGCGTGCGTTTGCGCGACTTGACGAGTCGGCAGCCGCGGTTGGCGGCCATGTCGCGAAGCATTTCGTCGCGGTCGGCGTCGGCCATGGCGCGCTCCTGTAGCGACGGCGGCGCGGCGTCAACCCGCCCGCCCTCGCCCCCGCCTCGCCGCTAAAGCCTTGTTGCGGCGGCGTATCTTTCGCAACCTTGATTCAGGTTAGGCGCTTTGCCCCCTGCGAAAGGTGAAGACGTGCCGCTTTATTATTTCAACATTCGTGGGCAGGCGTTCGAGCTGCCCGACCTTGCCGGCCGGCAATGCGCCGACGATTCGGCGGCCCGCGCCGAGGCCGAGCGGATGGCCGCGGAGCTGATCGAGACGGCGCTGGTGGCCGGAGACCTGCCGCCCGACGCGACGATCGAGGTCGACGACGAGGAGATGCGGCCGCTGCTCGCTCTGCCGCTCCAGGTGAGGGTCGACTGATGCTCGCTTACCCGGTCCGCCTCGTCCCGACGGCGGAAGGCACGGTGCGCGCCGTCTTCCCGGACCTGCCGCAGGCGGAGGCCGAGGGGCGCGACGAGGAGGACGCCCTCAACCGCGCCAAGTTCGCGCTCGAATCGTGCCTCGCCCATCTGGCCGGCCACGGCGAGCGGCCGCCGCCGCCTTCCGACATTTGCGGAGCGCCGACGGTGAGCACCGACAAGTTCGGGAGCCTTGGCTAGCCGGTCCGGCGCGGCGGGGCCGGCTCGAACCGCCACACCGAGCCTCCGGCGCACTTCACCCCCGCCAGAGTCGCGGTCCCGCCGCGCTCGAGGTCGACGATCAGCGCGCCGACCTGCTCGCCGCGCGGCGCTTCGCCGTCGACGACCGTCCGCAGGGCGCGAAGCACCAAGCGCCTGAGCAACTCGCGCGGCAGCCCTTCCGGATCGAGGCGCAGCGCTTGGGCGTCGCGCGTCGTCCGTTCGGCGAAGAGCCGGGCGGCCATCGTCTCGAGCGCCTCCTCGGCCTCGGCCAGGGCGGCGGCGCTTCGGGCGAGGGCGGCGGCATCGAGCCACGGCGCCTCCGCGAGCCGCCGGCGGATTCGGACGCGGTCATAGGCCGCGTCGGAATTGGAGGGATCGTCGACCGGCTCCAGGCCTGAATCGCGAACGATCCCCGCGAGCGCCTCGCGCCGCCAGCCGATCAGCGGCCGGCACAGGCGGGCGCCTTCGCCGCCTGGAGGGAAGGTCGAGGCGGAGCGGATTCCAGCGAGGCCGCCAGGGCCGGCGCCGCGATTGAGGCGCATCAGCAGGGTTTCCGCCTGGTCGTCGGCATGGTGGGCGGTGAGCAAGGTATCGATGCCCTCGCGGCGCATCCATCCGCCGAGCGCGGCGTAGCGCGCGGCGCGGGCCGCCGCCTGCAGGCCCTTGCCGGCCCTGCTCACCTCGACACTCAACGTGGCATGCGGGATTCGCCGCTCGGCGCACAGGCAAGCGACCCAGGCGGCTTCGCTCTTGCTCTCGGGCCGAAGGCCGTGATCGACGGTGGCGGCCCGGACCCGGCCCGGGGTGGCGGCCTCCGAGAGCAGCAGCAAGGCGAGGCTGTCGGGCCCGCCGGAAACGGCCACGCCGAACAGGCCCTCCGACCCGCCGCACAGAGCGGCGAGGTCGCCGGCGAAGCGGTCGACGAGGCGCTGGTCGATCATCGCTCCAGTCTAGGCAGCGGCGCGGCCGGGCGGAAGCGGGCGCAGATCGCCGCTGGTGAACGGCCCGACGCTACGCTTCGGGAACGATGGCAACGGCTTAGAAATCCAGGGCTTTGATCCCTCAGTGAAGAGGAGGGGGCGCGGCCGACCGCGCTGGACAGGCCGCGCCGGTGCGAAGTGGCGGACGATGCCCAGTTCCTGAGGGCCCAGGCCAAGAAATGCCGCTGGCTCGCCGAGCGGATCGGCTCGAGCGACGTGGCCGAGACCTTGCTGCAGATGGCGCGCGATTATGACGAGCGCGCGGCCGGGAAGGAAAGCGAGGCCAAGGATTCCACGCCGCCCTGATCAGCGGCATCTCGCCTCCGACCGCGCGGCCGGGAGCTGCTGCTTCAGCCAGGGGCGCATCCCCGATCCGTAGACGTCCTGAAGCTCGTCATAGGCCTTGCACGCGGCGGGCAGGTTCCTGAGCGCGACCAGAGCCTGGCCGAGGAAATAGAGGCTGTCCGCCGCCCGCTCGCCCTTGGGATTGTTCTGGTAGTTGGCGAGCAGCACCTTCGCGGCCGCCGCGGGCTTGCCGTCGTCGAGATAGGCGCGGCCGGCGAGGTTGGCGGCCCAGCTCGCATAGCGGTGGCCCGGATATTTGCGGGCGACCGCTTCCAGCGCCTTCTGAGCCTCGCCGTAGCGCTTCTGCTCCCAGAGGTGGAAGCCGTCATTGTAGGCGGCTTCGGCGTCGCCGCCATCGGAGGCGGTGACCGAGCTGTCCTGGGCCGACACCCAGTCGGGAAGGACTCCGGGCGACGCGGAGGCCGTCGACTGCCGTCGCGGCTTGGTCCTTGTCGACGCGGGCGCTGGAACCGGTTCCGCCGGAGGTTGCTCGACCGCGGCCTGCGCCGCCGGCTGCGGATGCTCGAGCGCGTCGAGCCGGGCGGAGGTGCCGTCGCGGAAGCGGGACAGGCTGTCCTCCATCGTCTTCAACCGGTTGGAATTCTGCTCGGCCATGCCGGTGAGCTGGCGGAGCTGCCCCTCGAGCGAGTCGAGCCGGGCGGTGAGATCGGCGATCGGCGCGGTCGCCGGAACCCCTTCCGGCTGGGCCGCGGTCTGGGAAGGCCCGACCTCCGGAGTCACGTAGGCGCCGCCCTGGAAGACCTTGCGCTGAACGGCCTTGAGCTCCTGCTCGAGCCGCTCGATGCGCTTTTCAGGAGTCTCGGCGCGAGTCTGGGCGGCGGCCGGAACGGCGGCTCCGGCGAGCAGGGCCAGCGCCAGAAGATGGATACGCATGCTACTTCCCCTCACTCTCCCCGTACGGGGACCCTAATTCCCCAAGCGCCTGAGATGAAGCGTATTTCTACTGGGTTCCACCGGCCGGCGCCGCCGCTCCGCCGCGGGCTCGGGCGATCAGGTCGGGGGCCCTCAGGCTGACATTGGCGATGGTCTTTTCCGGCGGTCCGAGCGGCGGCACCGGCGTTCCCCCGACGGTGACCGAAAGGACATTGGCGCGGCCGGTGCGAAGAGTCGGCGCGGCCGCCGTCGCCGGCACCTCGTAACGCTGGCCGGCCTTGAGGATGCCCTGGAACAAGGCCTTGGGCTGCGCTCCGTCGCTGATCCTCAGCCAGACGTCCTCGCTGGCGGTGAGGACCACCGCTCCTCCGGTCGGCACCGGAGCGGCGGCGGGCGCGGCCGGCTGGGCCTTGGGCGCGGCGGGCGCCGCGGCGGGCGGAGCGCTGCTCTCGACGATGTCGGTCGCGTCGGAGCCGCCGCCGACCGCGTGGCTCCGCCAGATCAGATAGCCGCCGACGATCAGCACCGCGACGACGATGGCGACGACCGCGATCCAGCGCGGCGGCACCCGCGCCGGATCGGCGGGCTCGTAATAAGCGGCGGGGCCGGCGGCGGCGTTGCGGGCGCCGCCCAGCTGCTGGCGAAGCTCGGCGCCGACCGAGGGGCCGTCCAGCCCCACCACATTGGCGTAGGAGCGCGCGAAGCCGACCGAATAGGTGATCGCCGGCATCGCGTCCCATTCGCCCCGCTCGATATGCTCCAGATGGCGGATCGGGATCCGGGTCTGCTTGGCGACGTCCTCGAGGCTGAGGCCCTTCTCCTCCCGCGCGGCGCGAAGGCGCTCGCCGACCGGGTTGTCGCTCGCCAGATCCTCGTACGCCTCGGCCATCAACTCTACGCTGCCTTCCTCGCTCTTTCCGCTTGTCACAGGACGCGCGAGCCAATGTCAACCGGAGCGGCGGCGGCCGGTCGAAAGTCGAGCCCGGCTAACCGATGGCGACCTGATTCGACTCCGCCCAGCGGCCGAGCTCGGCGCGCATGTCGGGGGGTGGGCGGTCCAGCATGGCTTCGACCGCGGGCATCACGGCGGAGCGGTCGAGCGAGCGGATCATCGCCTTGATCGGACCGACCGCGACCGGGGTGATCGAGAAGCGGGTGAGGCCGAGCCCGATCAGGGTCATCGCCTCCAGAGTCCGCCCGCCCATCTCGCCGCAGACTCCGACCGGAACCTCAGCCGCCTGGGCCTGGCGAACCACCCGCCTCAGGAAGCGGAGGATCGCCGGCGACAGCCAGTCGTAGCGCTCGGCCAGCTTCGGGTTCGAGCGATCGGCCGCGAACAGGAACTGGGTGAGGTCGTTGGTTCCGATCGACAGGAAATCCAGCCTGGGCAGAAGCAGGTCGAGAGTCTCGGCGAGCGCCGGCACCTCCAGCATCGCGCCGTAGCGAATGTGGGTGGGGAGCAGCTTCTTGCGGCTCGCCAGCCATTCGCGCTGCTGCTCGACGATTTCGCGCGCCGCATCGAACTCCCAGGGCTCGGAGATCATCGGGAACATGATCGAGAGCTCGCGCCCGGCTCCGGCCTCGAGCAGGGCCCGCGCCTGGGCCTTCATCAGCCCGTCGCGGTCGAGGGCGAGGCGAAGCGCCCGCCAGCCCATCGCCGGATTCTCCTCGGGCTCGCCGTCCGACGTGTCGAGATAGGTCAGCGCCTTGTCGCCGCCGACGTCGACGGTCCGGAAGACGACCGGCTTGTCGCGGGCGCCGTCGAGCACCGCCTTGTAGAGCCGCTGCTGGGCCTCCTTGCGGGGCAGGGTGGCCGAGACCAGGAACTGGAACTCGGTTCGGAACAGGCCGATGCCGTCGGCGCCGAGCAGGTCGAGCGCCTCGGCGTCGTCGCGAAGCCCGGCATTGACGTTGACGGTGATCCGGACTCCGTCCTTCGTCACCGGCGGCAGGTCGCGAAGCGCGGCGAACTCGGCGCGGCGCTTCTGGCTCATCACCAATTTGCCGTCGAACCCGTCGGCAATCGCCTGGGTCGGCCGGACGAAGGCGACTCCCTCGCCGCCGTCGAGCAGCACCTCGTCGCCCTCGCCGATCGCCTGGCGGACGTTGCGCACCCGGCCGAGCATCGGCACGCCCATCGCCCGGGCGACGATGGTGACGTGGGCGGTCAGGGAGCCCTCCTCGAGGATCACGCCCTTGAGGCGCCGCCGGTCATATTCGAGCAGTTCGGCGGGGCCCAGGTTGCGGGCGATCAGGATGGCGTCGCCCTGGAGGCCCACCTGGGCCGCGGTGCCGAGCCGGCCGGAGACGATCCGAAGCAGCCGGTTCGACAGATCGTCGAGGTCGTGCATCCGGTCCTGGAGCAGGGGATCGTCGATCTCGCGCATGCGCATCTGCATGCGCTGTCGGACCCGCTCGATCGCCGCCTCGGCGGTGAGGCCGGAATCGATCGCCTCGTTGATCCGCCGCGACCAGCCCTCGTCATAGGCGAACATCTTGTAGGTCTCGAGCACCTCGTGATGCTCGCCGGCGGTTCCGAATTCCGGCCCCGTCGTCATCGAGTCGATCTGCTCGCGCATCTTCCGGAAGGCGGAATAGACGCGGTGGCGCTCGGCCTCGATGTCCTCGGCGACGGTATGCTCGATGAGGATCCGGGGCTGGTGGTAGACGGCGAGGCCGCGGGCCATGCCGGTGACGAGGCGCAGGCCCGCGAGGCGAAGCGACCCGGAGTCGCGCGCGGCGGCCTCGACGGAGCCGGCGCGGTCGGCGAGGCCGGCATTGGCGATCAGCTCGGAGAGCACCATCGCCACCGTCTGCAGAGCCTCGATCTCGACATCGTCGTAGGCGCGCGGGTCCGCGTGCTGGACGGCGAGGACTCCGATCGCCCGTTCCTTCCTGACGATCGGGACTCCGGCGAAGCTGTGATACAGCTCCTCGCCGGTCTCCGGCCGATAGGCGAATTCGGGATGGCTCACCGCCTCGGCGAGATTGAGCACCGCCACCTGGCGGGCGATCGTTCCGACCAGGCCTTCGCCGAGCGCCATCTTGGTGACGTGGACGGCGGTCTGGTTGAGGCCGACCGTCGCGTAGAGCTCGAGCACTCCGTCGCGCAGCAGATAGATCGAGCAGACCTCGCTCGTCATCGCCTCGGCGATGATCTTCACCACCTTGTTGAGCTTCGCCTGCGCCCCGAGCCGCGAGGCCATCACGTCGTGAAGCCCGGTCAGGATTTCGCGGGCGGAGCTGACCGACTGGGTGGGCATGGCCGAAGGGGTAGCAGGAAGGCCGATCCCTTCCAACAAGCTGAGAGTCATCCCGGCGAATGCCGGGACCCATGAACACGGATTATGAAACCTTCGCAGCGCAGTGTTTATGGGCCCCGGCCTCCGCCGGGGTGACTCGGTACGGGTCGTGTCGCACGAAGCGAATTCCCGGCGTCGCTACCGGGCGCGGAAGGGGAGGATGCGGGCCCGGCTCGGATCGGGATTCATGGTGTCGGCAACGGCGCGGGCCAGCTCGATCTGGGTGAAGGGCTTGCCGATGCGGGGAAGCTGGGCGTGGTCCCCGGGCGAGAACTCGGCGAAGCCGCTGGCGATGAGGATCGGCAGGTCCGGATGAGTCTCGCGGACCTCGTCGGCGAGCTGGGCGCCGTTCATCTGCGGCATGACGTAATCGGTGATCATGAGGTCGACCGGATGGGTGGCGAGGATCTGAAGCGCCTCGGCGCCGGAGCCGGCCGGATAGACGACATGGCCCAGCTCCTCGAGCATCGCCGCGGTGTTGAGCAGGACGAGGGCGTCGTCGTCGACGGCGAGGATGTGGAGGCTGCGGGTCTCCGGCGCCGTCTCGGGCTCGGGCTCCCGCTGGAAGGTTCGGGCGCCTTCCTCGTTGATCGTCGCCACCGGCAGCCAGACGCGCATCGTCGTGCCGTTGGCCGGCTCGCTCTCGATCTGGAGGGTGCCGCCCGATTGCTCGGCGAGGCCGTGAACCATCGAGAGGCCGAGGCCGGTGCCCTTGCCGACACCCTTGGTGGTGAAGAAGGGCTCGGTGGCCCGGCTGAGCGTCGTCTCGTCCATCCCCTCGCCTTCGTCGCGGACGGCGAGGCAGACGTAGCGGCCGGGAGCGAGGCCCGGCACGTCGCCTTCGCCGATCGTCCTGTCCTCCGCCGAGATGCACAACGGCCCGCCCTCCGGCATGGCGTCGCGGGCGTTCATGGCGAGGTTGAGAATGGCGAGCTCGAGCTGGTTGGCGTCGGCCATCACCGGGCTGATCGACAGGGGGAAGCGGGTCTCGATGGCGACGGTGGGCCCGAGCGAATGCTGGAGCAGGTCGGCCATGCCCCGGACCAGCTCGGGTATCTCGACCGGGGCGAGGCTCAATTCCTGGCGGCGGGCGAAGGCGAGCATGCGCTGGGTGAGCGCGGCGCCGCGCTGCGCGGCCTGCTCCGCATTGTCGAGGAGCCGGGTGATCCTGGCATCGTCCGGGACCCGGCGGCGCAGAAGCTCGAGCGAGCCGAGCACGGCCATCAGCAAATTATTGAAATCGTGCGCGACTCCGCCGGTCAGCTGGCCGACCGCCTCGATCTTCTGCGCCTGGAAGAAGGCCTCGCGCGCCTGCTCGAGCTGGCGCTGGGCCTCGCGCCGCTCGGTGAGGTCGCGGGTGATCTTGGCGAAGCCGAGCAGCTTGCCGTCGTCGTTGCGGATCGCGTCGATGACGACATGGGCCCAGAAGCGGGTGCCGTCCTTGCGCATCCGCCAGCCTTCCGCCTCGAACCGGCCCTCGCGCTCGGCGGTGCCCAGGGCGTAAGCCGGGAAGTCGATCGCCCGGTCCTCGGGGGTGTAGAAGCGCGAGAAATGCTGGCCGATGATCTCGTCGGCGGCATAGCCCTTGAAGCGCTGGGCGCCGAGGTTCCAGCTCGACACGATCCCGGTCGGGTCGAGCATGTAGATGGCGTAATCGGCGACGCTCTCGACGAGCAGCCGGAAGCGCTCCTCGGAGAGCCGAAGCTCCTCCTCGGCCTGCCGTTTCTCGGTGAGGTCGCGGGTGACCTTGGCATAACCGAGGATGTCGCCGTCGGGGCCTCGGATCGGGTCGATGACGACGCTCGCCCAGAAGCGGGTGCCGTCCTTCCGGACCCGCCAGCCCTCGGCCTCGAACCGCCCTTCGGCCCGGGCGGTCTCCAGTGCCCGCCAGGGCAGGCGGGTCGCCTTGTCCTCCTCGGTATAGAAGCGGGAGAAATGCTGGCCGATAATCTCGTCGGCGGCATAGCCCTTGAAGCGCTGGGCGCCCGGGTTCCAGCTGACGACGCGTCCGTCGGGATCGAGCATGTAGATGGCGTAATCGGTAACCGCGTCGATCAGCAGTCGGAAACGGCCGTCGTCATTTGCAATACTTGCCAATTGGAAACCCCGCAGTGCCGACGCGCGCCACATTCCCCCGGAAAGCCGCGGGTCGAAACGACCCCAACGAGCCGGACCCGGCGCGGGTTCCTGATTCACATCAGCTTTTTCAGGCGTGGAGCGAGCGCCGCTCGAGGGCGTGAGCGGCTTCGTCCATCAGCTGCTTGAGGATGTCGGCGACGCCCGCTTCCTCCTTGACCATGCCGACCGACTGGCCGGCCATCACCGAGCCGGTCTCGACGTCGCCCTCGATCACCGCGCGGCGGAGCGCTCCGGCCCAATAATGCTCGATCTGGAGCTGGGCCTCGGCCATCTCGACCTTTTCCTCGTCGAGGAGCTGGGCGACCTCGCGCTGCTTGGCGGCGAAGCTCTCCATCTCGCGGTTCTTGAGGGCGCGGACCGGGATGACGGGGAGGCGCGGGTCGATCTGGACGCTGGTGATCGCGTCGCGGGCGGAGGCGCGGATGAACGCCTTCTTGAAATTGGGATGGGCGATGCACTCGCTCGCGCAGACGAAGCGGGTGCCGAGCTGGACTCCGGCCGCGCCCATCTCGAGATAGCCGGCGATGAGTCCGCCATGGCCGATCCCGCCCGCGACGAAGATCGGCACGTCGGCGGCGAGCGGCGGCAATATCTCCTGGGCGAGGACCGAGGTCGAGACCGGGCCGATATGCCCCCCGGCCTCCATGCCTTCGATGACCAGGGCGTCGACCCCGGAGCGAACCAGCTTCTTGGCGAGCGCGAGAGCGGGGGCGAAGCAGATCAGCTTCGCGCCGCTGGCCTTGATGCGGTCGATCGCTCCCGGGGGCGGAAGGCCGCCCGCCAGCACGACGTGGCCGACGCCGTGGCGGGCGCAGACGTCGATCAGCTCGACGAGCGCCGGGTGCATGGTGATGAGGTTGACCCCGAACGGGCGATCCGTGCGCGCCTTGGTCTCGGCGATCTCGGTGTCGAGAAGGTCGGGAGTCATCGCCCCGCAGGCGATCACTCCGAAGGCGCCGGCGTTGGACAGGGCGGAAACCAGGTGGCGCTCCGAGATCCAGCTCATCGCCCCGCCCATCACCGCCACTTCGCAGCCGAGAAAGTCGGTGCCGCGCTTCATCAGGCGGGCGAGGCGGTCGTGGCCGGTGCTTGAGCCCTCCCCCTTGAGGGGGGAGGGTTGGGTGGGGGTGGCGTCGTTCATAGGGCGAGGCCTTAGCGGAGACTTCACCCCTCCCCAACCCCTCCC
>Ga0206353_11325379_pt1 | contig 13222 bp, 10 predicted proteins | sample DielMetaTC5am4_FD_146436 | JGI IMG/M metagenome (GOLD analysis project Ga0206353, IMG submission 146436) | Corn rhizosphere microbial communities from Kellogg Biological Station, Michigan, USA - Diel MetaT C5am-4 (Metagenome Metatranscriptome)... | ecosystem: Host-associated > Plants > Roots >...
CCGGAAGGCGAGCGAGCTGATTAGCAGGGAGACGGTGAAGCCGATTCCCGCGACCGCGCCGCCCCCGCCGACGGCCGCCCAGCCGACGGGCGGCCGCAGCCGGCCCCGGGTCGCGGCGGTGACGAGCGCGGCGGCGCCGACGATCCCTACCGGCTTGCCGAGCACGTAGCCGAGGAGGATCCCGAGCGTGACGGGCGACGCGAACGCGTGCGCGAGGAAGCCGCCGCTGACGCCGATGCCGGCGTTCGCAAGCGCGAACAGCGGCACGATCACGTAGCTCGTCCACGGGTGGTAGAGCTGCTGCAGCCGCTCGTTCGGCGAGATCGCGGCCCCGAGCCCGACGCGCGCCGAGCGCGCCAGCTCCGGCGTGGGCTGCTCGCGAAAGCGCCGGAACAGCTTGCTCGCCCGCTCGAGCTCGCTCCGGAGGGGCGCGTAGGCGTAGGTGAGCAGCCCCATCACGAGGCCTGCGACGAGCGGCTCGACGCCCGACTCGTACAGCGCGAGCCACAGCCCGATGCCCAGGACCGCGTAGACGCCGCCGTGGCGGACCCCGAGCCGGCGCACGACGAGCACCGTTGCGAGCAACCCGCCTGCAGCCACGAGCGGCGTGGCGTCGACGCTGCCCGTGTACGCGGTGGCGATGACGACGAGCGCGACGAGGTCGTCGATCACGACGACCGTGAGCAGGAAGGAGCGCAGCCGTGCCGGGAAGCGCGGCCCCACAAGCGCCAGCAGGCCGAGCGCGAACGCGGTGTCGGTCGACATCGCCGCGCCCCAACCGTGCGCCGAGGGACGGCCGGCGTTGAAGGCGAGGAAGACGGCGACGGGGACGGCCATCCCTGCCACTCCCGCCAGGAGGGGGAGCGCGACCCTGCGGCGGTCGCGCAGCTCGCCCATGTCGAACTCGCGGCGCGCCTCCAGCCCGACGACGAAGAAGAAGAAGGTCATCAGACCGGTGTTCAGCCAGCCGCGCAGGTCCTGGGCGATCGCCGCGCCGCCGATGCGAACCGCCAGCTCGGTGTGCCAGGCCGTGTCGTAGGAGGAGGACGCCGCGTTCTTCCAGGCGAGCGCCGCGATCGCGGCCGCGAGCAGGACGGCGGCGCTCCCGGTCTCGGTCCGGAGGAACGCACGCAGCGGCGTGGCGAGGTGCCGCGTCCACGCGGTGCGCCCGGAATAGGCCTCGGTGACGGCGTCGGCCTCGGCGATCACAGTATTCTCCCGGCTCGGGACACGCCTCCGCGCGTCCACCGACCAAGGCGAGGTGCGAATGATGGACGATCCCCAGGTCCACACCCGGATCGAGGAACTGGTCGCCGAGGAGCACGAGCTCTGGGACCGCGAGGCGAGCGGCGCGGCGAGCGACGCCGACCGGCAGCGGCTCGGCTCGATCAAGGTCGCGCTCGACCAGTGCTGGGACCTGCTTCGCCAGCGGCGCGCGCTGCGCGACGCGGGGTTCGACGGCGACGACGCCGCGGTGCGCCCGCCCGAGGTCGTCGAGCGCTACCGGCAGTAGCCGCCCGCCGGCCCGACATGTCCGGCGCACCCCGCGACGGGCTTCCGTAGGCTCAGGCCAGGATGGCGCGACGGAGTAACGGTCGCAGGCAGGACGGGCTCCCCGGCGAAGCCGCACTCGACGCGGCGCTGCGCTCGACGCTGGAGCCGGCGCACCGCTTCTTCCGCCGGGGCCCGGTCTCCGCCGAGGGCTGGAGCCAGCTCGTCGCAAAGGACCGCCACGCGGAGTCGTTCTACCGCGAGCGCTGGCAGCACGACCGGATCGTCCGCTCCACGCACGGCGTCAACTGCACCGGGTCGTGCTCGTGGAACGTCTACGTGAAGGACGGGATCATCACGTGGGAGACGCAGGCCGTCGACTACCCCTCCACGGGGCCGGAGATGCCGGAGTACGAGCCGCGCGGCTGTCCGCGGGGCGCGTCGTTCTCGTGGTACACGTACTCGCCGCTGCGCCTGCGCTACCCGTACGTGCGCGGCAGCCTGCTCGAGCTCTATCGCGACGCGCGCGACCGGCTCGGCGACCCTGTCGACGCGTGGGCATCGATCGTCGACGACCCCGAGCAGCGACGGCTGTACCAGTCGCACCGCGGCAAGGGCGGCTTCGTGCGCGCGAGCTGGGAGGACGCCGTCGAGCTGATCGCCGCCGCCCACGTGCACACGATCAAGCGTTACGGCCCCGACCGCGTCGCGGGCTTCACGCCGATCCCCGCGATGTCGATGGCCTCCTACGCGTCGGGGACGCGCTTCCTCTCGCTCGTCGGAGGCGTCATCCTCAGCTTCTACGACTGGTACGCCGACCTGCCGCCGGCGTCGCCGCAGACGTTCGGCGACCAGACCGACGTGCCCGAGTCGGGTGACTGGTGGAACGCCGGCTACCTGATCGTCTGGGGGACGAACCTGCCGACGACGCGCACGCCCGACGCGCACTTCATGGTCGAGGCGCGCTACCGCGGCCAGAAGGTCGTCGTCGTCTCACCCGACTTCGCCGAGCACGTCAAGTTCGCCGACCAGTGGCTGCCCGCGCAGCCTGGAACCGACGCGGCGCTCGCGCTCGCGATGGGGCACGTGATCCTCAAGGAGTTCTACGTCGAGCGGCAGGTGCCGTACTTCGAGGACTACGCGCGCCGCTTCACCGACCTGCCGCTGCTCGTGACGCTGCGTGAGCGCGACGGCGCGCACGTCCCCGACCGGTTCCTGCGCGCATCCGACCTGGGCGCCGACGAGGAGCTGCCGGAGTGGAAACCCGTCGTGTGGGACGAGCAGAGCGACGCTCCCGCCGTGCCGGCCGGCTCCGTCGGCCACCGCTATGCACCCGGCGACGAGGGCCGCTGGAACCTGCGCCTCGGCGCGCTCGAGCCGGCGCTCAGCCTGCTCGGCCGCGGCCGGCCGGTCGACGTCGACCTGCCGCGCTTCGATGACGGCGCCACCGAGGGCGGTGCGGCGATGCGGCGCGGCGTCCCGGCGCTCGAGGTCGGGGGGCGGCTCGTCACGACCGTCTTCGACCTGATGCTCGCGCAGTACGGCGTGGCGCGCGACGGGCTCCCCGGCGACTGGCCGGCCGACTACGACGACCCGGAGCCGTGCACGCCCGGATGGCAGGAGGAGCTGACGTCGGTCGCGCGCCACGACTGCGTCCGCGTCGCGCGCGAGTTCGCGCGCAACGCCGAGCAGACGCAGGGCCGCTCGATGATCGCGATGGGCGCCGGCACGAACCACTGGTTCCACTCCGACCAGGTCTACCGCTCCTTCCTCGCGCTCGTGTTGCTCTGCGGCTGCGAGGGCGTGAACGGCGGCGGCTGGGCGCACTACGTCGGCCAGGAGAAGGTGCGTCCGCTCACCGGCTGGCAGACGCTCGCGTTCGCGACCGACTGGACGCGGCCGCCGCGACAGCAGGCGGCGACGCCGTTCTTCTACCTCGCGACCGACCAGTGGCGGTACGAGGGGTTCGGGCCCGAGGAGCTCGCGTCGCCGCTCGGGCGCGGCCTCTTCGAGGGCAAGTCGCTCGCCGACCTGAACGCGCTCGCCGCCCGACTCGGCTGGCTGCCGTCCTTCCCGAGCTTCGACCGCTCCACGCTCGAGCTCTGCGACGAGGCCGCGAATGCCGGCGCCGACCCGGCCGCGCACGTGGCCGCCGAGCTGCGCGCGGGCCGGCTCCGCTTCGCGTGCGAGGATCCGGACGCGCCCGAGAACTGGCCGCGCGTGCTGACCGTGTGGCGCTCGAACCTGCTCGGCTCCTCCGCGAAGGGCCACGAGTACTTCCTCGACCACCTGCTGGGGACGACGCAGCCTGCGGTCCGCGCCGACGAGTCGCCGCCGGAGCTCCGGCCCGCCGACGTCACCTGGCGCGACGGCGCGCCGCGGGGGAAGCTCGACCTGCTGACGACGATCGACTTCCGGATGACGTCGAACGCACTCTTCTCCGACGTCGTGCTGCCCGCAGCGACGTGGTACGAGAAGGTCGACCTCTCCTCCACCGACCTGCACCCGTTCGTGCACACGTTCAACGCGGCGATCCCGCCGCCGTGGGAGGCGAAGTCGGACTGGGACGCGTTCGCGCTCGTCGCGCAGCGCTTCTCGGAGCTGGCGGAGACGCATCTCGGGGTGCGGCGCGACCTGGTCGCGGCGCCGCTCCTGCACGACACGCCCGACGAGGTCGCGCAACCGTTCGGCGAGGTGCGCGACTGGCGGGCCGGCGACTGCGAGCCGGAGCCGGGGCGGACGATGCCGAAGCTGGTCGTCGTCGAGCGCGACTACCCCGCCGTCGCGGCCAAGGTGCACGCGCTCGGACCGCTCGTCGAGACGCTCGGCATCGGCACCAAGGGCGCGACGTGGAAGCCGCTCGAGGAGGTCGAGTGGCTGCGCGGCCAGAACGGCGTCGTGCGCGGCGGGCCCGCGGACGGGCGGCCTTCCCTCGCGCGGGTCGAGCACGCGTGCGAGATGATCCTCGCGCTCTCGGGCACGACGAACGGGAGGATCGCCGCCGAGGGCTTCCGCTCGCTGGAGCGGCGCACGGGCGTCGAGCTCGCCGACCTCGCGGCGCCGCGCGAGGGCGACCGGATCACGCTCGCCGACGCGCGCGTGCAGCCGCGCACGGTGATCACGTCGCCGGAGTGGTCCGGGATCGAGGCGCACGGCCGCCGCTACGCGCCGTTCACGATGAACGTCGAACGCGAAAAGCCGTGGCACACGCTGAGCGGGCGCCAGCATCTCTACCTCGACCACGCGTGGCTGCTCGAGCTCGGCGAGGCGCTGCCCGTGTACCGGCCGCCGCTCGCCTACACGCGCCACTTCGGCGACCAGGGCGTCGGAGGCGACGCGGTCGAGGTGACGCTGCGCTACCTGACCCCGCACTCGAAGTGGTCGATCCACTCCGAGTACCAGGACAACCTGCACATGCTGACGCTGTTCCGCGGCGGCAAGTCGCTGTGGATCAGCCGCGAGGACGCGGAGGCACTCGGCATCCGCGACGACGACTGGGTGGAGGCGGTCAACCGCAACGGGGTGATCACGTGCCGCGCCGCCGTCACGCACCGGCTCCCGAAGGGCACCTGCATGATGTACCACTCGAAGGACCGGCACCTGAACGTGCCGCGCACCGAGACGAACGGCAGGCGAGGCGGCACGGACAACTCGCTGACGCGCATCGTCTTCAAGCCGTCGCACCTCGTCGGCGGGTACGCACAGCTCTCCTACGGCTTCAACTACTACGGGCCGACCGGCTCGCAGCGCGACGAGGTCACCGTGCTGCGCCGCCGCTCGCAGGAGGTCGAGTTCTGATGCGGGTTCGCGCGCAGGTGGCGATGGTGATGAACCTCGACAAGTGCATCGGCTGCCACACGTGCTCGGTCACGTGCAAGCAGGTGTGGACGAACCGCCCGGGCACGGAGTACGTCTGGTTCAACAACGTCGAGACGAAGCCGGGGCTCGGCTACCCGCGCCGCTGGGAGGCGAACGAGGAGTGGCGCGGCGGCTGGGAGCTCGACCGGAAGGGGCGGCTGCGCCTGAAGGCGGGCGGCCAGCTGCGCAAGCTGCTGACGATCTTCTGGAACCCCGACCTGCCGACGATCGACGACTACTACGAGCCGTGGACGTACGACTACGAGACGCTGACGAACGCGCCGCTGCAGGAGCACGACCCGGTCGCGACGCCGCGCTCGCAGCTGACCGGCGACCCGATCCGCGTCAGGACCGGGCCGAACTGGGACGACAACCTCGCGGGCGCGCCCGAGCACGCGCTCGCCGATCCCGACCTCGCCGGCCTCGAGGAGCGGGTGCGCATGGAGTACGAGCAGGCGTTCATGTTCTACCTCCCGCGCATCTGCGAGCACTGTCTCAACCCGAGCTGCGTCGCGAGCTGCCCGTCCGGTGCGATGTACAAGCGCGAGGAAGACGGCGTCGTGCTGGTCGACCAGGACAAGTGCCGCGCGTGGCGGTTCTGCGTCTCGGGCTGCCCGTACAAGAAGGTCTACTTCAACCACCGCAGCGGCAAGGCGGAGAAGTGCACGCTCTGCTATCCGCGCCTCGAGGTCGGGCTGCCGACGATCTGCTCGGAGACCTGCGTCGGCCGGCTGCGCTACCTCGGGCTCGTGCTCTACGACGCCGACCGCGTCGAGGAGGCGGCGTCGGTGCAGGACCCGGCGCACCTGCTCGAGTCGCAGCTCTCGATCTTCCTCGACCCGCACGACCCCGAGGTGCAGGCCGCGGCGCGCGCGGAGGGGATTGCCGACGACTGGATCGAGGCGGCGACCCGCTCCCCCGTCTACAAGCTCGCGGTCGACTGGCGGATCGCACTGCCCCTGCACCCGGAGTACCGGACGCTGCCGATGGTCTGGTACGTGCCGCCGCTCTCGCCGATCGACGGCGCGCTCGCCGCCGAGGGCTACGACACCGACCCGGACGACGTGTTCCCCGCGATCGAGCGGATGCGCATCCCGGTCGAGTACCTCGCGAACCTCCTCTCCGCCGGCGACGCGGACGTGATCCGCCGCGTGCTGCGCCGGCTCGCGGCGATGCGCGGCGTCATGCGCGCGCTGCAGCTCGGCGGCGAGCCGCGGGAGGAGCTCGCCCACTCCGTCGGGCTCGACGTCGCCGAGCTCGAGGCGATGTACCGGCTGCTCGCGATCGCGAAGTACGACGACCGCTACGTGATCCCGAAGGCCCACACGGAGCTCGCGGCGCGGCTCGAGGCGGAGCACGCCGGCTGCTCGCTCGACGAGGTCGGCGGCCCCGGCGGGTACGGCGCCGTCGGCTACCCGACGCAGCGCAAGCTGCCGGCGGGCAAGCGCCTGAAGCTGATCCGGGAGAACCGGTGAGGCGCCGCGCGCCGTACCGGCTGCTCTCGCTGCTGCTCGACTACCCGCGCCCCGAGCTGGACGCGGCGATCGCCGGCGAGGCGGGCGCGGACGCGCTGCAACCGCTGCTGCGCTGGTCGGCCGAGACGTCGCTCGTGGAGCGGCAGCGCCGCTACGTCGAGACGTTCGACCTCGACCGCCGGACGAGCCTCCACCTCACCTATTACTTGTACGGCGACACGCGCAAGCGCGGGCTCGCGCTGCTGCGGCTGAAGCGGATGTACGCCGCGGCCGGCCTGCCGCTGGCCGCGGACGAGCTGCCCGACTTCCTGCCCGCGCTGCTCGAGTTCGCCGCGCTGGCGCCGGCCGGACACGGCGAGACCCTGCTCGGCGAGCACCGGCTCGGCCTCGAGCTGCTGCGGCTCCGGCTGTCCGCGCTCGAGAGCCCCTGGGCGGGCGCCCTCGAGCTGCTCTGCGGGTCGCTGCCGCGGCTCGGCCCGGTCGAGCGGGACCGGCTCGCCCGCCTCCTGGCCGACGGCCCGCCGAGCGAGCAGGTCGGGCTGGAGCCGTTCGCGCCGCCCGAGGTGATGCCGGCCGGAGCGCACCCGTGAGCCATCTCGTCGAGACCTGGGTCTGGCTCGTCCTCCCGTACGCCGCGACGGCGCTCTTCGTCGGCGGCCACGTCTGGCGCTACCGGCGCGACCAGCTCGGCTGGACGAGCCGCTCGACGCAGCTGTTGGAGAGCCGGCTGCTGGCCTGGGGCTCCAACCTCTTCCACTGGGGCGCGATCGGCGTGATCCTCGGACACGTGCTCGGGATCCTCGTCCCCGCGAGCGCGACGGAGGCAGCCGGGATCGACGAGAGCGCCTACCACCACCTGGCCGGGATCGGCGGCGGCATCGCCGGCGCGATCTGCCTCGTCGGCCTCGCCATCCTCGTCTACCGCCGGACCGCCGTCGCACGCATCCGCGTCACCACGACGGCGCCCGACGTCGCCGTGTACATCCTGCTGGCAGTGCTGATCGCCCTCGGCGTCGTGGAGGCGCTCGGCTACAACGTCTTCGGGCTCGGCAACGGCGGCTACAACTACCGCACGTCCGTCAGCCCGTGGTTCCGGTCGCTCTTCTACGACCCGAAGCCGCAGCTGATGGCCGACGCACCGATCGTCTACCAGCTGCACGCCGCGCTCGCCTGGGCGCTGTACGCGCTCTGGCCGTTCAGCCGGCTCGTGCACGCGTGGAGCATCCCGTTCCAGTATCTCGGGCGGCCCTACGTCCTCTACCGGCGCCGGTACTCGACGCGACCGGCGGGCCGATGAGCGCAGCGCTCGGACTCGTGGCCGAGCTGCTGCGCGACGCCGCGCGCGACCGTCGCTGCGGCGCCTGCGGCCGCGGCCTCGGAGAGGCGCAGGTCGAGCCCGACGTCGTCGACCCGGAACGGATCGTCGCCCGGTTCCGCTGCGCCTGCGGCGCCGTCGAGATCGTCGAGGTGCGACCCGCCGGCGACGGCGGTGTGGCCCGCATCGGCTGACGAGCCGCGCCGTCAGCTCGAGCGCGTGCGGATCCGGCGGCCGGTGATCGAGCCCGCCGTCACGCGGACGTAGACGTTGCGTTCCGCTCCCGACCACGGCTCGATCCCGAGCGCGCGCGCACGTTCGAGGCCCGCGTCGTCGAGGATCCTCTCCGCGCGCCCGTGGACGAGCACGCTCCAGCCCTCGTGCAGCGCGTCGTCGATGTGGTCGACCTCGAAGCCGACACTCACGCCCTCGGGCTCGAGCGCACGCGCAATCGCCCCCTGCTCCGAGGTGCGGAAGACGACATCCCCGTCGAGCAGCGCGAAGCTGACCGGAAGCGCCGTCGGGCCCTCCTCGCCGACGAAGACGATCCGCCCGACGCCGCCGCCCTCGAGCCGTCGCACCGACTCGGCCTCGTCGAGGCCGTCGAGCAGCGGCGGCCTCGACGCGACCGGTGGACGGTCGATTCCCGCGCCTCCCAGCCGTTCCGGCGTCGTCTCCAACGCGGCCGCGAGTCGCAGCAGGCTGCCGTAGCTGAGGGCGGTCACCGTCCCCTCCAGGTACTCGAGATACCCCGGGGCCATGCCGGCCCGCGTCGCCACCTCCTCGTACGAAAGGCCGAGCTCGAGCCGTCGCTCGCGAACACGGCGTGCCAGGTCTCCGGCTCGCGCGCCCAGCTCCATTCAACCGGCGAGCGCGAACGTCATCCGACGGCGCGTCACCCGCCGATCGTATCGCCATGGGGTGGCGCCGCGCGTCAGCCGGCAGGCAGGCGGCGCGCCGGGCTGCGACCCGGCGGCTGCCGCGGCGGGTCACGATGCGGCGGGGGCGGGATCGGCAGGCTGGTCGCCTCGCCGACCGCGACCGTCACCGGCCGGCCGTGGTGGACCAGCTCGAGCGCGGGACCGTCGCGCAGCGTGTAGCGCGCCTCTGCATGCTCGATCTCGACGCGCAAGCGCCGACCGCGGAAGCAGAGGCCGAAGGCGAGCCGACTCAGCCGCTCGGGCAGCGCGGCACGAAGCTGAGCGTGCCGCCGTGGTCGCGCATGCCGCCGAAGCCGGCGACCGCCGCGATCCACGCGCCGGCGAGCGAGGCGATGTGGAGGCCGTCCGACGTGTTGTGCTCGAGATTGTCGAGGTCGACCAGCGCCGCCTCCGCGAAGTAGTCGTACGCGAGCTCGAGATGACCGACCTCCGCCGCGATCACCGCCTGCGTGCACGCGGACAGCGACGAGTCGCGCACGGTCAGCTGCTCGTAGTAGGCGAAGTCGCGAGCCTTCGCCTCGTCGTCGAAGGCATCGCCGCGGAGGTGCAGCGCGAGCACGAGGTCGGCCTGCTTCACGACCTGCTTGCGATACAGGTCGACGTACGGAAAGTGCAACATCAGCGGATACTGCTCGGGGGTCGTCCGAGCGAAGTCCCACGGCGCGTGCTCGGTGAAGCCCTCCGCCTGCGCATGGACACCGAGCCGCTCGTCGTACGGCACGAGCATCGCTCGGGCGGCGTCGCGCCACGAGGCGGCCTCCTCCAGGTCGACGTCGAGCTCGGCGCACCGGTCGCCGTAGCGCTCCACGGCGTTCGCGGCGAGCTGCAGGTTCCGCTGCGCCATCAGATTCGTGTAGACGTTGTTGTCGGCGACGGCGCTGTACTCGTCCGGCCCGGTGACGCCGTCGATCCGGAAGCCGCCGTCGACGTCGTGGTGTCCGAGCGAGCGCCAGAGCCGCGCCGTCTCGACCAGCAGCTCGAGCCCCGGCCCCCGCTCGAACTCGTCGTCGCCCGTGGCGGCGACGTAGCGCGCGACGGCGTCGGCGATGTCGGCGTTCACGTGGAACGCAGCCGTTCCGGCCGGCCAGTAGCTCGAGCACTCCTCGCCCGCGATCGTCCGCCACGGGAATGCGGCTCCTGCGAAGCCCAGCTGGCCCGCGCGCTCACGGGCGAGCGGCAGCGTCGCCTGTCGCCAGTGCAGCGCGTCGCGCGCGGCGTGCGGAGCGGTGTACGTGAGGACGGGCAGCACGAACGTCTCGCTGTCCCAGAAGCTGTGCCCGTTGTAGCCGGGGCCGGTGAGCCCCTTCGCCGGAATCGCGCGCCGCTCTGCACGCGCTCCTGCCTGCAGGGTGTGGAAGAGCGCGAACCGCACGGCCTGCTGCAGCTCGGCGTCGCCCTGGAGCTCGACGTCGGCGCGGTCCCAGAAGTCGTCCAGGTACGCGCCCTGCGAAGCGACGAGGCCGTCCCAGCCGGTGTCGCGCGCCTCGGCGAGCGCTGCTGCGACCTGGTCCCGGAGCGCGGCTGCAGAGCGCCGGCTCGACCAGCCGTAGGCCAGGAACTTGACGACGCGTAGCCGCTCGCCGGGCTCGAGGTCGGCCGTCAGCGTGACCCGGCCGAGGTCGCCGCTCGTCTCCGTCACGCCGACCCGGATGCCGTCGGCGCCCTCCACGAGGTGATCCATGCCGGCGGCGACCCGGAGCCCGCTGTTTCTCGTCGAGTGGACGAGCACGACCTTCGTGCCGAGGTCCGACGCGTGCTCCGCGACCAGCGGCGACTCGAGTGCAGCCGCGGCGCGCGGGTCGTCGACGACGACCGGGCTCGGCTCGTTCGCGACGAGCTCCGACTGCACGACGATCCGCGCCGCCCCCTCGACCGGCTCGACCTCGTAGCTGATCGCCGCCACCGCCCGCTGCACGAACGACACGAGCCGGGTCGAGCGGATCCGCACGCGCTGCCCCGACGGGGAGCGCCAGTCGGCGTCGCGGCGCAGCAGGCCGGCGCGGAAGTCGAGCACGCGCTCGTGGCCGAGCAGCTCACCGAACCGGACGTCGAACGGCTCGTCCCCGACCAACAGCCGCACGATCTTGCCGTTCGTGACGTTCACGACCACCTGGCCCGCCTCCGGGTAGCCGAACCCGGCCTCGGCGTACGGAAGCGGCCGTCCCTCGTAGAAGCCGTTCAGGTAGGTCCCAGGCAGGCCGTTCGGCTCGCCCTCGTCGAGGTTGCCGCGCAGGCCGACGTGGCCGTTGGCGAGGGCGAAGACGGATCCTGCCTGCGCGAGCACGTCCAGGCTCAGCTCGGTCTCGCGCACGGCCCACGGCTCGACCGCGAAGGCGGGGTGGTCGATCACGGCGCGAGCAGCTCGGAGAGATCCGAGACGACGAGGTCGGCGCCGTGCGCGCGCAGCGCGTCCGCCTGCCCGGCGCGGTCGACCCCGACGACACAGCCGAACCTGCCGGCCCGGCCCGCCGCGACGCCCGCGAGCGCGTCTTCGAACACGACCGCCTCCGCCGGCTCCACCCCGAGCGCGCGAGCGCCGGCGAGGAACGTGTCCGGCGCCGGCTTGCCGTGCAGGTGCTCGCGTTGCGCAACGATGCCGTCGATCCGCGCCTCGAGCAGATCCTCGATCCCCGCCGCCGCGAGCACCGCGCGGCAGTTGCTGCTCGACGAGACGACGGCACGCCGTACGCCGGCATCGCGCGCCGCATGGAGGTAGCGCACCGACCCTTCGTACGCCTCCACCCCGCGCTCGCGGATCAGCCGCTGCACAAGCTCGTTCTTCCGGTCGCCGAGCTCGTGCACGGCAGCGTCGGGCAGCTCGATCCCGCGCGACTCGAGGAACGAACGAATGCCGTCTTCGCGCGGCTTGCCGTCGACGTACTCGTCGTAGTCGGCGACCGCGTCGAACGCGACGAACGGCTCGCCGGTCCGCGCAGCCCGCTGCTCGAGATACGCGTCGAACGCCTCCTTCCACGCAGCCGCGTGGACCTCCGCCGTCCGCGTCAGCACGCCGTCGAGGTCGAACAGGCACGCGCGCACGGAGTCGGGCAGGCCGAGCACGACCGAAGCGTACGGCTGCGCGACACCATCGTGGTACGTTCACTGCACCTGTCGGCGCCGGAGAAAGCCATGGCGAAGCGCACAGCCCGATGAGCGTCCATTACGGCGACCCACAGATCGCCATCGGGGCAGTGTTCGCGGCTCTGGCGGTGCTGTTCGCGGTCGCCTTCATCGTGATCGGCGTCCAGGCGGGGCGCGAGCGGAGTGCGCAGCGCGTGCACGACGTGGGGTACTGGCTGCGCAAGCGCTGGCTCGCACTGCTGCTCGCCGTCGGCGTGCTCGTGGTGGGGATCTCGCTCTTCGACCTGCCCTACGCGACGGGGAGCGCAGCCGGGCGGACGGTGGTCAAGGTGACCGGCGGACAGTTCTTCTGGTCGCTGCAGCCCGACCGGGCTGCCGCCGGCGAGCCGCTCCGGTTCGACGTCACGGCGGTCGACGTCAACCACGGCTTCGGGCTCTACAACCCGCAGGGCCACCTGATCGGATCGGTGCAGGCGATGCCCGGCTACCACAACGAGCTCGACCTGACGCTCGGGCGCCCGGGCGTGTACGTGATCCGCTGCCTGGAGTTCTGCGGCCTCAACCACTCGACGATGGAGTCCACCTTCACCGTGACGGCACGCCGGTGACGACGGTCGCCGCCCCGCGCCCGTCGGCGCTGCATCCGCGCTCGGCCGCCTTCACCGAGGACGCGCGGCCGATCGAGCGCCGTGTCGGCCTGCTCTTCGGGGCGACCGGGATCCTGTTGATCCTCCTGATGGGCGTGCTCGGTCTGATCATGCGCCTGACCCAGGCGACGGTGATCGGTCTCTCGCCCGCGTGGTTCTACCGCCTGCTGACGTTGCACGGCATGGGGATGATCACGGGCGCACTGATCGCGGCGATGGGCGCGCTCTGGTACGTGCTGCACGAGAACGTGCCGCTGCGGACGGGGCACATGCTGACGAGCTACGCATTGACGATCGCCGGGGCGCTCTGCGTGCTCGTGGCGACGCTGGTCGGCGGCTTCGGGGCCGCGTGGACGTTCCTGCCGCCGTTGCCGTTCTACGCCGCCGGGCAGTGGAAGGCCTGGGCGGCGAGCC